>Ga0315298_1008277_pt1 | contig 13326 bp, 14 predicted proteins | sample WHS_1_MG_FD_203077 | JGI IMG/M metagenome (GOLD analysis project Ga0315298, IMG submission 203077) | Extremophilic microbial mat communities from Washburn Hot Springs, YNP, Wyoming, USA - WHS_1_MG | ecosystem: Environmental > Aquatic > Thermal springs > Hot (42-90C) | place: USA: Wyoming...
ATATCAGATAAAATGTCTAGTTTTTAATTACTTAATGATTTCAAATAGTTACGTTAATCACCAAATCCTTCCGATCCTTGCTTGATGGCTATACCCATATTATAGGAGACTTGTGGGTAAAGATTAGTGGCCGGAGGGGAGGGGTCTGAGATTCCCTGTCAACCTCGCAGTCACGATCGCTCGGAAAGGAGGAGGAAAGGATGGCAAGAAAAAAAGGGTGGATTCGAGTTGGTGTTCTATTGGGAGCGGCTTTCATGCTCATCTCCTTCTGCGTTGCCCCGTGTTGGTCGGCGCCCATCACGATCAAGTTTGCGACGGGGATGCCACCGGATGAGGAAGAGGCCCTTCACCGTGGGGCCGTTGTGTTCAAGAAGATGGTCGAACAGAAGGCGCCCGGACGGCTGAAGATCGACATCTATCCCTCGAATCAGTTGGGAAAAGAACGGGAGCAGTTCGAAGGGGTGAAGCTTGGAACGATCGAGATGGCCTGGATCGCAGAGGGCCCCGTGGCAGGTTTCTTCCCCGAGATCATGGTCTTGGGCATCCCTTATCTTTATGCCAACGAGGCGATGGCCTTTCGATCCCTCGATGGTCCCTTAGGCAAAGCCCTGATGGAAGAGATGAGGCGAAAAACCGGTGTCCGGTGCCTGGGGAATGGCGAGAACGGCTTTCGTCACTTCTCCACCCGCAACAAGCCCATCAAGGCCGTTGAGGACATGAAAGGGCTCAAGATCAGGGTCATGGAACATCCGGGGTACATGGCCATGGTGAGAGGGCTTGGAGCCAACCCGGTTCCCATCTCATGGGGAGAGGTCTACATGGCCCTTCAACAGGGGGTGGTCGATGGCTGGGAAGCGCCTGTGTCGCTGATCGAGTCGATGAAATTCTTCGAGGTCACCAAACACCTCATCCTCGATGGCCATATCTATAGCTTCCTGCCCCTGTTGATCAACGATAAGTTTTTCCTCTCCCTTGCTCCGGATCTTCAGAGGCTTCTGGTCGACACGACCAAAGCGGTTCTGGCTGTCCAGAGAGGCCAGAACATCCGAAACGTCTACAACGGCATCAAGAGCCTTCAGGATAAGGGCATGGAGGTTTATGCCCCTTCGGAGAAGGAACTTCAAGTTTTCAAGGAAAGGACCCAAAAGCCTGTGATCGAGTTTGTCGAGAAAACCTTCGCTGAAAAAAAGATCGACCGGAAGTGGATCGACCTGGCCCTCAAGTCAGCGAAGGAGTCCGAAAAGGAATAGGAACGTTTCACCCCCGCACCGAAAAGGGAATGGGTTCGGCACCCGGATCCATTCCCTTTTTTTGGAAGGTAAGAGATGAAGACCTTGCGGCGCTGGTCGGCCCATGTGAGCCGAATTTCGGAAAAACTGCTACGCTCTGTCCTCGTCGTGATGGTGGCGGTCATGACCGTCATCATTATCGTTCAGGTCTTTATGCGTTACCTCTTTCTCTACTCCCTCTCCTGGTCCGAAGAGGTGGCTCGATACCTGATGATCTGGGTCTCTTTCCTCGGAGCAAGCCTGGCCCTCAAGTACGGCCTCCATATCGGAGTTGAATTTGTTGTCAGCCGCCTTCCCCAAAGGACGAAACGATGGGTCAGCCTTCTCGCCAAGGTCTCCATGTTCGTTTTTCTCATCTATTTCACCGTAGGCGGTTTCAGGGTGTCGTGGTCTGTCCGCGATCAAGACTCTCCTGCCCTTCTCTTTTCGATGTTCTATGCCTATGTGTCGGCGCCTGTCGGAGGGGTATTCATGATGATCCAGCTTACCCACTCGATCATCGAGGACTGGACGAATTAGGAGCGAAAGCATGGTTCTTCTCGTTCTGGGTTCCGTATTTGTTGCAAGCCTTCTCATCGGTGTACCGATCGCCTTCTGCCTCGGCATGTGTTCTCTTGCCGTGGTCCTCGTAAAGGGGGAATACTCCATCGTCCTCGTGGCCCAGAAGATCTTCAACGGCATGGATCTTTTTTCCCTCATGGCCATCCCGCTTTTCATCCTCTCAGGGGATCTGATGAATCTGGGCGGCGTGACGGATCGTCTGATCCGCTTTTCGGGGCTTCTCGTCGGACACATCCGGGGCGGTCTGGCCCACACCCTCGTAGTGGCTGAGATGCTCCTCTCAGGAATCACCGGATCCGCCGTGGCCGACGCCTCGGCCCTTGGAACGGTCTTGATCCCGTCGATGACCAAGGAGGGTTATGATATCGATTTCTCTGCAGCGGTCGTGGCCTCCGCAGCGACCCTCGGACCCATCATTCCCCCGAGCATCACCATGGTGGTCTATGGAGTCACGATGAATGTCTCCATAGGAGGCCTGTTCCTCGCAGGGCTCATTCCAGGTGTGATCATGGGCTTGGCCATGATGGCCCTGATCTACTACTACGCCAGAACGAGGCATTACCCAAGAAAGGAGAGACGATCCACTTTCCGAGAGATCATCAAGGGGAGCCGAGAGGCCGTTGCCGCCCTGATCCTGCCCATCATCATCCTGGGCGGGATCATGTCAGGGGTCTTTACGGCCACAGAGGCCGCGGCGATCGCGGTCTTCTTCGCCTTTATCTTCGGTTTTTTCGTCTTTAAGACCCTGAAGGTCCGTGACATCCCACAAATCCTCGTCAACTGCACCGTGACAAGTTCCGTCATCATGTTCATCATTGGAACCGCCAATATAGCCCTCTGGTTTCTTGCCACCCAACAGGTTCCGGAAAAGGTCTCCACCTTCTTCCTCTCCCTTTCACAAAACCCCTACGTTCTCATGCTGATTGTCAACATCCTCCTCCTGATCACAGGATGCTTCATGGAGACCGGCGCTGCGATCATCCTCTTTGCCCCGATCTTGGCTCCGATCCTGGTCAACGCGGGGTTTCATCCCCTCCACATCGGGTTCGTTTTCGTCTTCAATCTCGTCGTTGGAATGATCACCCCTCCGGTTGGTATCTGCCTCTTTGTGGCCTGTTCCATTGCCCGAATCTCGATCGAACGCCTTTCAAGGACCATCTGGCCCTTTGTGGTCATTCTCATCGCCGTGCTTTTTCTTTTCGCTTACATCCCTTCGATATCGATGATTGTACCGAAACTCTTTAAGATAGGGCTGTAACGGCCGGCCTCGACGACTCCTCATGGGGGTCCTGCCTCACAGGCTCGCGCTCCGTCACATCCTCTCCTTTTAAGAACCGGGCCAGCTCGGATTCGAGGACCCTCCACCCCTTTCCCGCTTTGACGGCCCTTATTTTGCCAAGGTGAACGTACTTCAAGAAAGTGGGCTTTGAGATTCTGAGATAAGCGATCGCCTCATCCGTCGTGAGGACTTCATCGTTTTGCAAAAAAGGCATGGAAATCCCTCCATTTGATTCCATTTTGTCTGACTTGACCTCTTGCGAGATCGATGCCAAAGTCTTGGGGTCGAGAGGGAATCTTCCAACCCATCGAACTTTAAAGATAATTATACCTTCCACGCCAAAAAGTTCGGTGGGGCGTCCAGGGGAAAAGCGGAACAAATTGTCACAGATGGAAAAATTTAAAGGGAGAAAGGGGTGATCACTTGGAGACGAAAGGTGGGATCACGAGGAGAACAAGGGCCGATATTTCCCTCTTCAGTCACATCTTGTATTTTCCAAAATCCTCCGGCTTCATGCTTTCGATCAAGGTCTTGAGTTCGTCCTGATCCTCCATGAGATTCGCAGCCACAACCCCAAGATCCTTCGCCGCCTTCAGAACCGTCCCTGAAACAAAGATCGGAGATCGGGTTCTCACCGCCAGGGCGATCGCATCGCTTGGCCGGCTGTCCACAATCACCTCCTCTCCGTCCACCAAGAGATACAGGTGAGCGTAGAATGTGTTGTCCTTGAGGTCCCAGATCACCACCTTGTTGAGGGAAGCGTGAAACGTATCCAGGATCTCCTTCATGAGGTCATGGGTCATGGGCCGGGGTGTGGCCAAGTCTTCGAGTCCCCGCGAGATTGCATCCGCTTCAAAAACACCGATCCAGATCGGCAGGGCCTTCTCCCCAGCCAGATCCACAAGGAGAACGACAGGGTTGGAGGCCTTCGAATCCATCACAATCCCCATCACCTTGAATTGCTGCATCCCCTCGTCCATGGCAATTCCCTTCTCTTGCTTGTCTTCTTCTTAAGCCAGCCGTTTTGAGTTTTTTTCTCTTTTCCCATGCGAGAGAGAGAACTCCCTCTATAAACCCAATTGTAACCCCTTCCCTTCCTAAGTCAACCCTAATGTTGTAACAGCGCTGCAACCTAACGGCCGCGATAACTCACCTTCGGGGTCTCCTCTTTCCGTTAAAGAGTCTTGTCAGCTCCTGTCAGGACTGGGTCAGGTGTCGTCACCATTTGATGTGATGGGTTTTTTCGTCAAACTCCTTCCAGAAGATCTCCTCTTCTTTCTGCCAAAAGGCTCCCCACCGAGCGGCGAAGAAATCCTTTAGGTTTTCCAGCAGCCTTTTCCATCCCGGCAAATAGTCATATTTCAAAACGTCCTCAAGAAAAGGCACGATCTCTCCCAACTTCTCTTTGGGGAGATAGGCGCGAGCTCCCAGCTCCATCGAACGTTTCAGGGCCTCAGGGGAGAGGGCATGAGCCGTCAGCATCGCTACGGGGAATCCGCGGGCGACAGCCCTTTCAAGAAGCTCAAACCCCCGGACTCCCATGATGTCCAAGATCACGATATCGTAGGTAAAAGAGGCCAATTTCTGCGAGGCTTCCTGGAAGGTGGTGGCTTTGTCAAATCTGCAGTTGGGACAGGCCCCAAGGATCTCCTCCTCGAGGACGGCCAAGACATCGGGCTCGTCGTCCACCGCAAGAATGCTCTTGCCGCTCAGAACGGATTGCTCCATGCTTTGCTCCTCCTTTCCCGTCTTTCTATGGAGAAAGCCCTCGGACGGCCCTTGAGAAACCCTTAGGACTCACTCCAGTCTGTGCCATTCGATCCAGGGAAGGCCCGTCTTCTTTTCCCAATCGGATTCGAACTTCTCGTCGAAAAATCCTTTCAGCTTCTGGAGGAGCCGCTTCCAGCCCGGCAGATACTCATACTGAAGAACATCCTCCAAAAACGGGACAATCTCCCCCAGTTTTTCTTTGGGGAGATAGGCCATCGCCTTCATGTCAAAAGACCGCTTCAGCGCCTCCGGGCTGAGGGCATGGGCGGTGAGCATGGCCACCTTCACGTTCCGGCTTACAGCAAGGGAAAGAAGGTCGAACCCTCGCACCCCCATAATATCAAGGATGGCCAAATCGTAAGTCTCCTTCTTCAGCTTCTCAGCCGCCTCCTCGTACGTACTGGCCGTATCAAGCCGACAGTTCGGACAGGCCTCCATGATCTCTTCTTTCAAAATGGCCAAGACATCCGGTTCGTCATCCACTGCCAAGATACTCTTTCCATCCAACACGCTCCCTTTCATGGCCTTTTATCTTCCCTCGGCATCTTGTTTAGCCCTTTTCTTTCCTGAGGCAACGCCTTCAGAGTCTCTCATTCAAGAGGAGGGATCCTCACCGTGAAGCAGGCTCCGCCCCCCTCGCAACTGGTCAGTCGAATCTCGCCTCCCATAGCCTCCACCAGCGCCTTCACCCCCGGAAGCCCAAGGCCCAAACCTGGCACATCCGGGCCGTTCTCATTCTTTAAGCGAACGAACCGCTCAAAGACGGCCTCTTGATCGGCAAGAGGAATCCCGAGACCATCATCCTCCACGGAAACGATCAGGTCCCGTTCACCCTCGATGGAGAGACTGAGCCGCCTTCTCCGATACTTCAACCCGTTGTTGATGAGATTCCGGAGGATTTGTCCCACTTTTCTCCGATCGTGGCAGAAAGAAGTCTCGCAGTACCTCCCCTTCATATGAACGAAAATGCCTTCCCTTTCGAGAAGGCTCTTCAGCTCCTTCGTATCCCCGACCCCGCCCAGCCGGTCGGCCAGATCCGGAGAAATCGCCTCGAGGGCGTCGCGGAAGGAATCCGTTATCATCTTTTCGACGGGAAACCGCTCCTTCTGAAATACCCCTTCCCGCGAGCGAGAAATCTCCAACATCTCCTCGACGAGTTGTTGCGCTTTTCGGCTGTTCCTCAAGGCTCGTTCAAGGGCGCTCTTTTGTCCCTCTGTCAACGGACCATAACGGTCCGTCTTCTGAAGGAGGTTCGATACCGTGGTGGTCACAACGGACAGGGGGGTCCTCAGGTCGTGAATCAACAAATCGATCAGATATCCCTTCTCGTCTTCAACCTTCCCCATGCTCCCCTCGGATCCTCAACGTCTCCCTGAAAAGCGTCCCCCCTCACTCCATGTATAGGTGAAAATGCCCCTCCATGTCAAGAAAAAAATGAGAGGAAAGCCCGGACCTCTCCTCCTTTCGTCTTGACAAAGTTCCCGATTCTCGTTATAGGATAGGAACAATTCCTCTCAATTCGAGAACGTCTATGGGGCTTTTTAAGAAAAGAACGGGGCCGGGCTTAATCGACGGGTTTTTTCCGAAGGAGAAGGACTTTTATGAGGCCCTTTCGAAGCAGGCTTCGAAGACCCTCGAAGGCATCGAGGCCCTGGGAGCCTACGTGCGAAATCCGACCGAAGAAAACGCCGGCCGGGTCAAGGAGATCGAGCACGAGGCGGATGAGCTTCGCCGGGTGTTGGTCGAGGAACTCCACCAGACGTTTGTCACACCCATCGATCGAGAGGATATCTACGCCCTCTCGCGGGCCGTCGATGACATCGTCGATTACGCCAATACGACTGTTGACGAAATGGAGATCTATCAGGTCTCGCCCGAGGATCACCTGAGAGAGATGGTCGAAATTCTGAGGAAGGCCACACGGGAAATCAGTGACGCGGTAAAGATTCTGGCCTCCTACCCTCATATCGCCATGGAACATGCGGTCAAGGCCAAGGCCTACGAGAATGAAATGGAGAAGGCCTACCACGCTGCCTTGGCCGATCTCTTCAAGAAGACGGATACGGTATACATGCTCAAGATGCGCGAGCTCTACCGTCACCTCAGTAACGCCGCGGACCGCTGCGATCAAGCCGCCAACATCATCTGTAGCATCGTGATGAAAGCGGGCTGAATCGCTCATTTGACCTTCCGTACATTTTCCAAACTCCACCGCGCCCCCAATCTTTCTTCTGGATCGCCTATCGTGTACACTTGACAAAGAGGAAGCCTTGGGTTATGTAACCGTTTACAGTAAACGGTTACACCATGCGTGCTACGATAAGGGATGTTGCCCAACAAGCCGGGGTATCGGTGGCGACGGTTTCGCGTGTGCTGAACCACCCCTCCGCCGTCCACGAGGAGACCCGAAAGCGCGTTCTCAAGGCCATCCGAGCGAGCGGCTATACCTGTAACGCGGTGGCCCGAAGCCTATCGACCCGCAAGACCCTGACCATCGGAGTCATCGTCCCGGCCATCACAAACCCTATTTTCGCCCTTTCGACCCGTGGGATTCAGGAAGTCTCCACGGCCCACGGTTATTCGATCCTCTTGGGGAATTCCGACTATTCTGACCGGACAGAGGAACGGCTGATCGAGGTCTTCAAGGAAAAGCGGGTCGAAGGCATCATTTTTACCTGTTCGAATCTTCGTCATCCCTACCTGAAGCGCCTTAAAGAAAGCCGCTTCCCCTTCGTGCTCCTCTACAATACAGCCTTCGACCCCGAGATCAACTTCGTGAGCATCGACAACCACCAGGCGGCCTACGAGATCACAGAATATCTCATCGGTTTGGGACATCGGCGGATCGGAGTCATCTCAGGCTTTTTTAGGCTTTCCGATCGAAGTTTGTCCCGTTGGAAGGGGTTTCAGGCCTGTTTGAAGGACAATCGTGTTTCCCTCCGTTCCGAGCTCCATGTGGAAACGGAGCTGAGTTTCGATGGAGGCCGAAAGGCCATGCATGCCCTCTTACGGGCTAAGCCACGGCTTACGGCTGTCTTTTGCTCGAACGACTTCATTGCCATGGGCGCTATGAAGGCCCTTCGGGAGGAAGGTCTGGCCATTCCGCAAGATGTGTCGATCGCAGGCTTCGACGACATCGAGATGGCTTCTTATTTCGAACCGGGCCTGACCACGATTCATCAGCCCGCCTACGAGATGGGACAGAAGGCAGCCCATTTGCTCCTCGACATCCTCTCGGGAGTTGTACAAAAGCCCCAACAGATCATCTTAGAACATCAGCTCGTCGTGAGGAGTTCCTGTGCTCCTCCTGCCCGAATCGGAGGGGGTTGACAACAATGGAATGATCTTGAAACGTAGATGAAAAAAACAGGAGGTTAAGATTCAGTTCAAAGACCCCACGAGGGGTGCCTATCCCATCTGAAGGAGGTTCTTATGAACACGAAAAAGGGAATCATTGTTTCGTTGGCTGTCTTTCTTCTCACCTTTTCCCTCACGAGCATGAGCTTCGGAGGAGGCCGGGCCGTTTGCTACAACTGTCCACCCGAGTGGGCAGACTGGGGAGCTCAGCTCAAGGCGATCAAAGAGACCCTTGGCATTGACGTTCCGCACGATAACAAGAACTCGGGCCAAACCCTCTCCCAGTTGATCGCTGAAAAGAACAATCCTGTGGCCGACGTGGCCTATTTCGGCGTGACCTTCGGCATCTTGGCGAAAGAAGCAGGCGTGGTCGCCCCTTACAAACCAGCCCGGTGGGAAGAGATCCCTGCGGGGCTCAAAGATCCGGAAGGATACTGGTTCACCATCCATTCGGGCACGATCGGCCTTTTCGTGAACAAGGATGCCTTGGGTGGGAAACCGGTCCCCCGCTCCTGGGCGGATCTTCTCAAACCCACCTACAAAGGGATGGTCGGCTACCTCGATCCAACTTCGGCTGCCGTTGGATACACAGCCTCGATCGCCATCAACATCGCCCTGGGGGGCACCCTGGATAACCTGACCCCTGTCATCGAATACTACAAGAAACTGAAAGCCAACCAACCGATCGTTCCCAAACAGACCTCTTACGCTCGAGTCATTTCGGGCGAGATCCCCATCCTCTTCGATTACGACTTCAATGCCTACCGGGGGAAGTACAAGGACAAGGCCAATGTAGAGTTTGTCATCCCCGCTGAGGGTACGGTGATGGCTCCCTATGTCATGACCCTCGTGAAGAACGGTCCGAACCCTGAAAACGGCAAGAAGATCCTCGATTTCACCCTCTCCGACAAGGGACAGGCTGTTTGGGCGAATGCCTTTCTAAGACCTGTAAGACCGAGCGCTATGTCGCCCGAGGCTGCAGCCAAATTTCTTCCAGCGTCGGAGTACGCGCGGGCGAAGTTCATCGATTACAAGAAGATGGCCGACATCCAGAAGGCCTTTAACGAACGTTATCAGAACGAAGTGAGGTAATCCGTCTGTTGCTTAACGGAGCTTCGGAGAGGTGCGGGGGATGTTACAGATGCCTCCGCGCCTCTCATCACGTGTTACGAAAAAAAATTCCGGCGAGGAAGGACAATGGGGCGGCGGTTCAATCTCTATCTTTTTCTCCTGATGGTGCCAGGGGTGGCATTTTTCGCCGCCTTCTTCCTTCTTCCCCTGGCGCGCCTCGCCCTCAGTTCGGCCGAAGGCCCCCAGGGATTCAAAGTTTACCTCCTCTCCCTGACCCATCCGAGGTATTTCACCACTCTCCTCAACACCCTCCTTCTTTCCATTGCGGTGACCCTGGCTACCCTCGTCATCTCGGGCTTCTCCGGCGTCTTTCTGACCCGAAATCAATTCCTGGGGAAGAACTTCGTGCTTTCCATGTTGACCTTCCCACTCGCATTTCCTGGCGTTGTGGTGGGCTTCATGATCATCCTGCTCGTGGGTCGCCAAGGTCTGATCGGGGATGTGACCCGTTGGCTGGTCGGAGAAAAGCTCGTTTTGGCCTATTCGCTGACCGGTCTCTTTCTCGGATACCTCTACTTCTCGATCCCCCGAGTCATCATCACCCTGATGGCAGCCGCCGAGAAAATTGACCCCCGCTTGGAAGAGGCTGCCCGCTCCCTTGGAGCCTCACCCTTTCGGGTGGTGAAGGATGTGTTGATTCCGGCTCTCGTTCCCGGTCTGATCTCTTCCGGAGCCATCTGTTTTGCCACCTCCATGGGTGCTTTCGGAACGGCCTTCACCCTCGCAACGGACATCGATGTGTTGCCCATTGTGATTTACACGGAGTTTACCCTTCTCGCGAACATCACCACCGCGGCGGCTTTATCGATCGTGCTGGGCCTCATTACCTGGATTGCCCTCTCCATCGCCCGATCGATTTCCGGAACGACGGTCGCTGCAGCGGGATAAGGAAAGATGAAGAAGAAATCGAAACTCTTCTACATTCAGCTCTCCCTCACCCTTCTGGTCTGCGCGTTTCTTATCGTTCCCGTCGTTCTCTCTGTGACCGCAGGCCTGACGGCCAACTACATCGTCGGGGTTCGCAGCGGTCTCACGCTCCAATGGTTCGGCAAGGTGTGGGAACTCTACCGGGACACGATCTTTCGCTCCATCATGATCGGCCTTGTCTGTTTGGGGTGCACGCTGATGCTGGGCATTCCTGCTGCTTATGCCATGGTGAAGAAGCAGAATCGCTTCACTCGGATTTTTGAGGAACTTCTCGTCACTCCTCTCGCGATTCCCGGCCTTGCCACAGCCTTGGCCCTCATCGTGAGCTACGGAAGGTTTACGGACTTCAGGAAGAGTTGGCTCTTCATTCTCGTGGGTCATGTGGTGTTCACGCTTCCCTTCATGGTTCGCTCGGTCATTGCGGTGATGAACTCTGCCAACACGACCCAGTACGAGGAGGGAGCGGCGAGCCTGGGCGCGGGATTCTGGCACCGCTTTTTCCACATCGTGATCCCCATCGCCATGCCCGGCATTCTTGCAGGCTCTCTCATGGTTTTCACCCTTTCGATCGGTGAATTCAATCTCACGTGGATGCTTCACACGCCTACGACCAAGACCCTTCCGGTCGGTTTGGCCGATAGTTATGCCTCCATGCGCCTTGAGATCGGTTCGGCATACACCATTGCCTTCTTCATCATGATCATCCCCCTTCTCATCGCCATGCAGTGGGTTGCCAAACCGCCCCGAAAAAAGGTGATCCCTGAAAAGACAGAGCTATCGACAGACTTAAGGCGGACAACGGAAATGGAAAAAAACGCTCTCGAAAGAAACCCTATCCCCCGTGACCGCGGACGCGAACCCGTATCGGGCACTTCGCTTCGTCTCGAAAATTGCTCCAAGACCTTTCCGGATGGCACCCAGGCCCTCAAACCCTTCAGCCTTTCTGTGAAGGCCGGTGAAACGGTCGTCATATTGGGCCCCTCTGGCTGCGGAAAGACAACGATGCTTCGAATCATTGCGGGTCTCGAGACGCCTGACCCTCCGGGCAGGGTCTTTTTCGGCGACGAGGATGTCACGGAACTCCCCATCGAAAAGAGAAATGTGGGAATGGTCTTTCAAAGCTACGCCCTCTTTCCCAACATGAACGTGGCGGAGAACATCGCTTACGGTTTGAAGGTTCGAGGTCTGGGCGCTGCGGAACGGGAAAGGCGGGTCTCTGAGATGCTCGAGATGATGAAGATCACCGAGCTCAGGAATCGACGGGTGGATCAGCTCTCGGGCGGCCAAAAGCAGAGGGTCGCCCTTGCGAGGGCCATCGCCGTGCGTCCCCGGCTCCTTCTCATGGATGAACCCCTCACAGCCCTCGATGCCAAGCTTCGCGACGTGCTGCGGGCTGAAATCGATTCCCTTCTTCGCTCCCTGGGCATCACAGCCATCTATGTCACGCACGATCAGGCCGAGGCCATGGCCCTGGGCGATCGGATCGTGGTGATGGAAATCGCCAGAGTCTCACAGGTGGGCACACCGCGGGAGATCTACTTCAAACCCCAAAACCGCTTTGTGGCCGATTTCATCGGCACCCTCAATCGCGTCACAGGTCGGGTGGAAGGAAAAGGTCTGATTGTACCGGGAGGCACGATCCCTCTTGAGGGAATCTCTCACCTTCAGCCCAAGGCGGGAGAGGAGTTTGAGGTGTTCTTCCGACCCGAGCAGGCAGAGGTGGTCGGGCCAGGTGAGGGCCACTTCAAGGCCACGGTTGCCGCATCCTTCTTCATGGGCGATCATACGCGCCTCCTCCTGGACTGGACGGACGCCTCTTATCTGACCATCGAGGCCAAGAGCAATCAGGTTTTTCGAAAGGGCGACCTGGTGGAGATACGAATCGATCCCGCCTCCTTGCTGACGTTGAGGACATGAGATGTTAATTGCGCAAGTTTCTGATTTCCATCTCAAACCTGAAGGGCTACTGGCCTATGGCGTCGCCGATACGGCCTCGGCCCTAAAAAGAACCGTTCAACACATCAACCATCTGAACCCGAGACCGAACCTTGTCCTTGTCACCGGCGACCTTGTCGACGAGGGGGCACCCGACTCTTATATCGTGCTCCGAGGGGTTTTGGACGGCCTCATCCCTCCCTTTGTCATGGTTCCTGGAAACCACGACGACAAAGAGGTGCTTCGGAAGACCTTTCCAGAGCACGATTACCTCAACCATACCGTGGAAGATGACGGAGAGGATTATCTCTGTTACGCCCTGGAAGATTTTCCATTGCGTCTGATCGGCTTGGATACGGTCACGCCTGGAGAGCATGGCGGAGGCTTTGGACGTCGAAGAATGGCCTGGCTCGAACGAACCCTGGCAACAGATCGAAGCAGGCCAACCGTGATCTTCATGCACCACCCTCCCTTCGCCTCAGCCATAGGCCACATGGACAAAGAGGTTTTCAAGGGATGGAAAGAATTTCACGCCGTCCTTTCGAGACATGCTCAGGTGGAGCGGGTCTTGTGCGGTCATCTTCATCGATCCATCTTCCGCCGCATTGGGGCCACGGTGGTTTCTTCCTGTCCGGCCATCGGGATGCAGCTCTATCTCGACCTGAGAGAGGAGGCTCCCTCCACCTTTATCATGGAACCTCCTTCCCTGATGCTTCACCTTTGGACAAGACTCTGGGGAGAGGAAACGTTGCTGACCCATACGAGCATCATCCCGGATCATCCCGCCCAGTATAGCGGACCTCACCCCTTTTTTGGCGTCGTTTCGCCGAAAACATCGCTGCGAAAATGATTTTTTTGCGGAAGGTTGAAGAACGGAAAAAAAGAAGTTACCCTGATGTTGCAAGAATCTGTGCAGAAGGCCCTGCTGAGGGCGCCAAAGAGGCCTGGTAGCGGCACCTTAAGGAAGCGGCATACCACTTCTGCCAACTCTACTGAGCTTCACTTTTTCGAAGCTTATGAGAACCGTACCGATATCAACGAAAACCGCTTCAGAAGGCCTCTTCCGCGTCCTTTCCA
>Ga0315298_1008281_pt1 | contig 13323 bp, 13 predicted proteins | sample WHS_1_MG_FD_203077 | JGI IMG/M metagenome (GOLD analysis project Ga0315298, IMG submission 203077) | Extremophilic microbial mat communities from Washburn Hot Springs, YNP, Wyoming, USA - WHS_1_MG | ecosystem: Environmental > Aquatic > Thermal springs > Hot (42-90C) | place: USA: Wyoming...
CCCCTCTCCTGACCGAAGGTCAGGAGAGGGGAGGGGGTGGCGGCGAAGCCGCCGGGGGAGGGGTGAGGACCCTCACCCCCTCCCCCTCTCCCGCAAGGCGGGAGATTGGGAGGGGGGAGCCGCCGGAGGTGGCGGGGGAGGGGGTGAGGCTGGACCCCTGCCCCGACGTCGCCGACCTCATCGCCCGCGCCATCGTGGACGACCCTCCGGCGTCCCTCTCCGCTGGCGGCGTCATCCGCCCCGGTTTCTCCGAAGAACTGGACGGCCTGCTCCGCTCCGTCCGGGAGGCCAAAGAGTGGCTGGCCTCCCTGGAACGGCGGGAACAGGAGCGGACCGGCATCAAAAACCTGAAGGTCGGCTACAACAAAGTCTTCGGCTACTACATTGAGGTCACCAAAGCCAACCTCCACGCCGTCCCCGCCGACTACATCCGCAAGCAGACGCTGGTCAACGCGGAGCGGTTCATCACCCCCGAACTGAAGGAGATGGAGGCGCTCATCCTGAACGCCGAGGAGCGGCAGGTGGAGGTGGAGACGCGTATTTTCCGGGAGGTCTGTGCCCGCATCGCCGCGCGCGCCCCGGCGCTCCTGGCGACGGCCCGGGCCGTGGCCCAACTGGACGTGGCCGCCGCACTGGCGGAGGTCGCCGTCCGCAACCGCTACGTTCGCCCCGAATTGACCGACGAGAACGTCCTGGAGATCGTCGGGGGACGCCACCCCATCGTGGAGCAGACCCTCTCCGAGCCCTTCGTCCCCAACGACCTCCACCTGGACGAGGAGACCCGCATCCTCATCATCACCGGCCCGAATATGGCCGGTAAATCGGTATATATCCGCCAGAACGCCCTGATCGTCCTGATGGCCCAGATGGGGAGTTTCGTCCCCGCGGAGCGGGCCCGCATCGGCATCGTGGACCGGATTTTCACCCGCATCGGTGCGCAGGACGAGGTGGCGTCGGGCCAATCCACCTTTATGGTGGAGATGGTGGAGACGGCGAACATTCTCAACAACGCCACTCCTCGCAGCCTGCTCATCCTGGACGAGATCGGACGGGGCACCAGCACCTACGACGGCATCTCCATCGCCTGGGCGGTGGTGGAGTACCTGCACAACCACCCCCAGCGGCGGGCGCGCACCCTTTTCGCCACCCATTACCACGAACTGATAGAACTGGCGGACCGGCTCCCCGGTGTGCGGAACGTCAACCTGGCGGTGGCGGAGGAGGGAGGACAGGTCGTCTTCCTGCACAAAGTCGTCCCCGGCGGCGCGGACCGGTCCTACGGGATTCACGTGGCCCAACTGGCGGGCGTCCCCCGACCGGTCATCCAGCGGGCGCAGGAACTGCTGGAGGGACTGGAGAGCGGCAAGTTCCGCCCCGGCACCCCGGCCCCCCGCCCCTACCAGCCCGTCCTCTTCGCCGACGAGCACCCGGTGGTGGAGGAACTCCGCAAACTGGACATCTCCCAGATGACCCCGCTGGAGGCCATCAACAAACTCTACGAGTTGCAGCGGAAGGTCGGCCGGGAACCCGGACCGCCGCGCCGCGGGCGACAGAACCACTTTGCCCGACGGTGAACCGTCGGGCTGATTCAGCAAAGCCCCCTCGGGCCGAAGGCCCTCGGGGCCGAGGCCTGCGGGCTGTTTTGAGCCCCGAAGGGGCTTTGCAACATAAGCCCGACGCTTTAGCGTCGGGCGGAAAAGCTCTTGACGCCCCTCTCTGAACCTGCTATAATGCCCCCAGGAAAAACCGCCCTGATAACGAGGAAAGAGCGATGACCGAGATCAGTGTCCAAGAGTTGAGAACCAGGACTGCTGAGGTTGTGCAGTCTGTACGCGCGCGAGCGGCCCGTTACATCATTACATATCGGGGAAAACCGGTGGCTCAGTTGGTGCCACTGGAAGAAGCCAGGTTTTTCCGGCCAGGGCCCTTTCGGGCTGGAGAGGCCTCCTTGGATCAGCAGGAACACGCTGCCCACGCGCTGACAGAAATTCAGGCCATTCGCCATAAACTATCCGGTTGGCTTGCTGACCTCACTCAGTCCGTAGTGGCTTCCCACCAGGAGGGATGAAACACCATATTTATCCGCGTCCATCCGCGTCCATCCGCGTTCATCCGCGTCCTATTTCCGATGAAGTCTAACACTCTGCGTACTCTGCGGTCTCTGCGATAAAGAATCCTTTTTGGCGGTGGAGTCACGAATGCCTGCCCAACTTTTCCCGTCCTCTTCCTGCTTCCCGGCATCCCGCCTCTTCGGCCGCACCCTCCGGGAACCTCCGGCGGAGGCGGTGACCCCCGGACTGGGGCTGGCGGTCCGCGCGGCGCTCCTGGCCCCCGTGGAGCCGGGGCGCTACGCCTGGCTGCCCCTGGGCACACGCGTCCTGGCGAAGGCCCGCGCTCGCCTTGCGGCCGCGCTGGAGGGGCTGGGCGGGCAGGCGCTCAGCCTCCCCGTCTCCGTCCCCGAGGAGAAGGCGATACGGGCGCTCATCCCCCGCCACGTCGCCTCCCACCGGGACCTCCCGCGCCTCCTCTACGGGTTCCGGCGCCAACCGGCGGACCCGCCCTGGGGCCTCTGGCGCTGGCGGGAGCGGGAATTGCTCCGGGCCGTCGTCCTCCACGCCGACCCCGATGCCCGCGACGCGCTCTGCCGGGAAGCCCTGGAGGCCATCCGGGAGGAGTTCGCCCGCACCGGCCTGGACCTGCTCCCGGCGGAGACGCTGGACGGCGCGGCGGTGCTCTTCCCCCACCCGTCCGGCGAAGCGGAGGCGCTCCGCTGCCCGGCCTGCGGGTACACCGCCACCGCCGGGGCGGCCCGGTTCTCCCTGCCGGTCGGGGAACCGGTGCCCCTGGAGGACGTCCGCCCGGTCGCCACCCCCGACTGCGCCACCATCGCCGACGTCGCCGCCTGCGTGGGCGTCCCCACCGCGCAGACCCTGAAGGCCGTCTTCTACGCGACGGGGCCGGAGGGACAGGGGGAGGTCATCTTCGTCGTCATCCGGGGCGACCTGGAGGTGAACGAGGCGAAACTGGGCCGTCTGGTAGGGGTATCCGACCTGCGCCCGGCGACGGAGGCGGAGATCCGCGCGGTCGGCGCGGTGCCCGGGTACGCCTCCCCCGTGGGCCTGCGGGTCCGCCCGACGCGGGACGGAGAGGGAGTACTGGTCATCGGCGACCGTTCCATCCGGGCCAGGGCCAACTTCGTCGCCGGGGCCAACCGGGAGGGGTACCACCTGACCGGCGTCAATTACCCGCGCGATTTCGCCGTCACCCTGCTGGACGACGTGGCGCAGGCCCGTCCCGGGCACCCCTGCCCCCACTGCGGCGCGCCGCTGGAGGCGGTGCCGGGAGCCGCGCTGGTCTCCTGGTGGGCCGACCCCGCCGCTGAACCCCACCTCTACGCCGACCCCGACGGCGCGCTCCGCCCGGTGGCCGTGGGCGGAGTCCAGGCCGAACTGGAGGGCTGGGTCGCCGCCGTCGCCGAGACCTGCCGGGACGACTTCGGCTTCGTCTGGCCCCCGGCCCTGGCCCCCTTTGACGTCCATCTGGTCGTGCTGGGGAAGGAGGAGGCCGTGCGGGAGGCAGCGGACGAGGTCTGCCGACGGCTGACGGTCCCCGTCCTCTGCGACGACCGGGACGAGAGCGCCGGGGTCAAATTCGCCGACGCTGACCTCATCGGCTGTCCGGTCCGGCTGACGGTGAGCCGCCGGAGCCTGGAGGCCGGCGGGGTGGAGGTCAAAGCGCGCGCGGAGAAAGAGCGCCAGGTGGTGCCGCTGGACTCCGTGCCAGAAACCGTGAGAGAAACATGCTCCGGAGAATCCGTGACATCCTGATAGGGCCTCCATTGCCCACTCAGCACATCGTGCACAAACGGTTGAACAAAATTCGGGCGCTGGCGGCCTTCTCCCCCGATGCTCTCTCCTCCGTCGCCTACGCCAACCAGGAAATCTACCTGGGACTGGTCGTCGCCGGGGCGGCGGGGCTCTCCCTGGCCTTCCCCATCGGTCTGGCCATCACCGGCCTGCTGGTGCTGGTTGCCCTCTCCTACTTCCAGACCATCCACGGGTACCCTTCCGGGGGCGGCTCGTACACGGTGGCGCGGGAGAACCTGGGGACAGTGCCGAGCCTGATTGCCGCGGCGGCGTTGATGATGGACTACGTCCTGACCGCAGCGGTCAGCCTGACCGCAGGCGTAGCGGCCATCGCCTCCGCCTTCCCCATTCTCTGGCCCTACCGGGTGGAACTGGCCCTGCTGATGCTGCTGGTCATCGCCCTGCTCAACCTGCGTGGGCTTCAGGAGACGGGCACGGCGATGGCGGTCCCCGTCTACCTCTTCCTGTTCACGTTTCTGCCCATGCTGGCTTGGGGAGCCCTGCGCCTGCTGCGGGAGGGGCCGGGTTCGCTGACCGCCGTGGCCCCGCCTGCCACCGAACCGCTGACCCTCTTCCTGGTCCTGCACACCTTCGCCTCCGGCTGCACCGCGCTGACCGGGATTGAGGCCATCAGCAACGGGGTGCCGGCCTTCCAGCCGCCGGAGGCCCGCAACGCCGGGCGGACCCTCATCGTGATGGCCGTCCTGATGGCCGCGCTCTTCGCGGGCAGCATCGGCCTGACCCAGGCCTTCGCCGTCATCTCCCGTCCCGATGAGACCGTCCTCTCCGCCCTGGCGCGGCGGGTCCTGGGCGAAGGGCCGGCCTACATCCTGGTCCAGGTCAGTACCCTGCTCATCCTGGCCGTCGCCGCCAACACCAGTTTTGCCGATTTCCCGCGTGTGGCGGCCATCCTGGCGACCGACGGTTTCCTTCCCCGCCAACTGGCCAGCCTGGGAGACCGGCTGGTCTACTCCAACGGCATCGTGTTGCTGGCGGCAGCCACCGCCGGACTGATTCTCTTCTTTGGCGGAGACACCCACACCCTGATCCCCCTCTTCGCTGTCGGGGCATTCCTGGCCTTCACCCTCTCCCAAACTGGGATGGTTGTCCACTGGGGACGGGAACGGGGCCGGGGGTGGGCCGCGAAGGCTCTCCTGAACGGCCTGGGCGCGCTGGCGACCGCCGTGGCCCTGCTCATCATCGCCGTCAGCAAGTTCGTGGAAGGAGCCTGGATCACGATTGTGGCCATCCCGCTGCTGGTGAGCGGTTTCCTGAGGGTCCGGGCCCACTACCAGGAGGTGGCCCGTGAACTCTCCCTCTCCCGTGGCCTGCCGCCTCCCCTGGAGGTGCCCCCGCGCCCCCGGGTGGTCATCCCCATCTCCGGCGTCCACCGGGGGATTGTGGACGCGGTCAACTTTGCCCGTTCCATCGGCCGGGAGGTGACGGCGGTCTATGTGGAGTTGACGCCGGGAAGTGGCGAGCAGGTGCGTCGGAAGTGGGAGCACTGGTGGCCCGACGTGCCGCTGGTCGTTCTCCCCTCGCCGTACCGCTCCATCGTCGAGCCGCTGCTGGAGTTTCTGGACGAGACTGACCGTCAGCACAACGACGGGCAGCAGGCGGTCATCATCCTGCCGGAGTTCGTCCCGGCCCGCTGGTGGCACAACCTGTTGCACAACCAGACGGCCTGGCTGCTGAAGGCGGCGCTCCTCTACCGGCGGCGACGGCTGGGCTTCCAACGGGTCATCATAGACATCCCCTACCATCTCCGCCGGTAGGAGTAGATGGGGGTGATGCGCGACTTGACAATTTCGCCCATCGGGGCGATAATTCGGCCACCATCTTTGCAGGAGGGAAGAAGCCGTGAAGGAAGTGACGGATGCCACCTTTGAGAACGATGTTCTTAAGTCGCCGTTGCCGACACTGGTGGATTTCTGGGCCGAGTGGTGTGGCCCCTGCCGGATGATTGCACCCGTTGTGGAGGAAATCGCGCGGGACTATAGCGGTCGGCTACAGGTGGTCAAGATGAACGTGGATGCCAACCCCCGGACCCCGGCCCGGCTGGGCATTATGGGGATTCCCACCCTGATCCTCTTTAAGGACGGTCGGGAGGTGGACCGGGTGGTCGGTTATCGTCCCAAACGGGCGCTGGAGGAGTTCCTGCTGGCCTACCTGGGATAGGGCACACCCCGCAAAGATCAAACGTGCCAGGCACTTCGGGAAGTGCCTGGCACGTTCGCGTCTCTTACAGGTCTATGGTAAACTCCCAGGCACACCAGAAATCTTCGGGGTGGGGGTCAGGCGGGCAGGCGATACAGCGGGTGCGGATGCGGGGGTCTATCGCGCGGGCGAAGACGGAGTACTCCACCAGCCCGACGGGCTTGCAGGGGAAGTCCGGCAGGCCTTTCCGTTTCCGCGCGGCCTGCACCCGGCAATCGTTCATCTGGAACACCAGGGTTCGCCCGTCCACGCGGCGAATCTCCTGGACATTCAGGTAGGCGTACAGGCGGTAGCCCAGGGCGGCTTCCAGCGCATCCAGGCCCCCGTTGGGCGGAAGACCGTGCCGCTGCATGATGCGTTGGGCCTCTATCGCCGAGAACTGTTCCCAGGCCCTGGCATCGCAGCGGATGGCGGTTTCCATTCCGCATGCCTCCTCCACGGCCAGAAACCACAGGCCGTCGTGGGCCAGCCAGTTTTTCGCGGCGTCTTCCAGCATGCCCACCAACTGCTCTTTGGGCATGGCCATCAACCGCTGGCGCAGCCGGTCGTAGTAGTCCGAGCCAGAACTCATCACTACCTCCCCCAATTCAGTGTGGAGAACGTGGAGAGCGCGGAGATTTCATCCGCAAAAGGACAGACAACCCTTCGTGCCCTTCGTGTCCTTCGTGGATTGCGATGATTTACCCTGCAAACAACCGCGTCGGCCGGGCCCAGAGGGGAGACAACCCTTCGTGCCCTTCGTGTCCTTCGTGGATTGCGATGATTTACCCTGCAAACAACCGCGTCAGCCGGGCCCAGAGGGGAGGGCCCAGGATCAGTAAGCCCACCACGACCGCCATGATGGCGGCCAGCAGAACGGCCCCGGCGGCCACATCTTTGGCCTGTTTGGCCAGCGGGTGGTAGTCCGGGCTGACCATGTCCACCACGGTCTCCAGCCCGCTGTTCAGTAACTCCGCTGCCAGGACGGAGCCGATGGTCAGGGCCAGAATGGCCCATTGAGTGGTGGATAGTCGCAACCATATTCCCAGCCCAATGACGCCCGCGGCAATCGCCAGGTGAATGGGCATATTGCGCTGAGTCCGGATGGCGAGAAAGAGGCCGGAGAACGCGTGGCCAAACGCTTCGGGGAGGCGGGAGCGGCGGTTCATCATTCGGGAAGGTGGACAGAGACTCCCAGGGCCCGCAGAATGGCCTCCTGTGCGGCCCACATCCGGGCCCGCTCCGATTCCTCCTGGTCGTCGTACCCCAGCAGATGGAGGACGCCGTGGACGACCAGCAACTGGAGTTCGGCCTGGACGGTGTGGCCGGCTTCGGCCGCCTGCTCTGCAGCCCGGGGGTAGGAGATGGCGATGTCGCCCAGATAGCGGGGGAGACCCGGGGCGCTGACAAAGGGGCCCCGGGTGTCATCCGGGAATGCCAGGACGTCCGTCGGCGCGTCTATGCCCCGGAAGCGGCGATTCAATTCCTGCAAACTCTCATCGTCGGTGATGACGATGGCCACTTCCACGTCCGGCGCGCCCTGGTGCGTCAGCGTCGCCAGCGCAGTCTGCCGCAGGACCTCCAGGTCCAGCGGCCATTCTCCTTCGGTTTGCACGTCTACCCAGTACATGCCTGCACTACCTGCCACTCGTCTTCGGCGACGCTATCAAACGGCCGGATATAGCGAATGGGTTTACCACGAAGATGAGTCAGCATTCGCTCCTCCTTTTCCACAACCGCTGTGGAACGGAATCCTGCCCGAATGGCAGCAACTGATACACCAGCCAGTGGTCAGCCGCTGCTCATCCCGATCAGGGTGAGCAGTTGCTGGATTCCCGTCACGACGGCGTAAACCCGCCCGACCAGCACGGTCAGGCTGGCGGTGAGGGCTGTGCCGAAGGCTGCGCCGAGAGCCGCCAGCAGGAAGAGACGCCCCATTTGCCCCAGTACCCCCACGCTCCCGTTCCAGAGGCGTCGCAGGGCTGGCTGGCGGGGGACCGCGAAAGCAAACGCCAGAAGCGCGCCAATGGTCCCGATCATCACGATGAGCCCGTTGATCAACCCGGCGGACCCTTCCCGCAGCCATACGTTCAGGGAACCCACGGCGGCTGTCTGGGGGATGATGGTTCCCACCAGTGCCCCGCCCATCGCCACGGCGGCTCCCACTCCGACCAGGAGGGCTGTGGAGAAATTGCCCCAGGCCGACCAGCGAGGAAACCCCTTGAACAGAAGCAGAATGCCCAGAACGAGGGGAATCAGGGCCCTGACGCGATCGGGAGAATCGCTCTGAAGGGCTGGCAGGACGGTCTGGAGGACGGTCACGGTGGTGACGGCTACCCCGTACCCCACCGTTGCCCCAACCAGCATATGAAGCGCCAGTCGGTATAGGGGATTATCGCCCAGGATGTAACTGAGCACCAGCAAGGTCAGCAATGTGCCAGCGATCAGGCCAATCAGGTCTGCCGTCATCGCTTTCGTCCTCCGACCAGGAAAATGAGGGCACCGATGACCGTCAGGGCGGCGATAGCCAACTGGGCCATTCCCAGGGAGGTCAGATAGTATTCGTACTCTCGCCCCCATCCGGTATCCAGTTGCCGCTCGTAGACTGCCCCACCGGTCAGGCCCGCCACCATCCCTCTGAGTTGCCCGGCGGCCAGATACGGGGTACTGATCAGTTCTATCCGCGCGCTGACTCCGGCCACGACCGGCACGTTGGGATTGGCGACGGAAATCTGCTCCAACCAGGTCTTCAGGTCATCTGGCTGGGCCGCCAGGATGACCACCATCCCCACGTCGGCAATGGAATGGACGTCCGCCATAATGTCCAACTGGGACGCGGGTAGCCCCGTCATGGCTTCGGTCCGTCCACCCAGGTTCCCGAGGGCCTCCCGCACTCCGGCGGCCTGTCCCGGCAGGTAACCCAGATTGGCGATTCTCTCGGACCGTTCGGACGGGTCAACCAGCCGGGATGCCAGCAGAGCCTCCGCAGCCGCCGGCCCTTCCATGCGGGTGCTCACCACAATCAGTCGGGCTTCCCGACGCAGGAGGTGCTCTATCAGTGGGCCGGCCACCCGGTCCATCTCATCGGACTCTGCCGGGCCGTATTCCCACGCGATCAGGACGGGGGTATTCCCCGGCAGATGGTTCACTGTAGCGAAGAGGGCCTCCGCAGTCGGGGCGGTCGGCGGGCCGAAGAGGGGCAGCCGGACCAGCATCGGGAGAAGAATAGCCGCCAGGAGGATGACCCCCACCAGAAAACGGGTCAACACCCACCCGCTCTGTCGGGGGGCCTCCCGTATTTCGGCCGTCGGTGGGGTGATCAGGGGCCGGGAAAGGAGGCCCTGGAGAAGTTCGGCCCGGGCGACCGCTGCCGGGCGGGGGGCTCGCGGTAGGAGTGGTTGGGCAGTCGCTGGCATATCCAGGCCCTTCCCAATGGGGAGAAGCCCCCGCAATCCGCTCAGGAATCCCTCCGTCTCCGTCGGTTCCTCTTCAACGGCTACCCCTTCCCGAGGCTGAAGTGGTCGCAACCATTCGGGAATTTCGGCCGGGACCAGCCCCCCATACTCCGGAGGGGCCTCTGCCGGTGCTTCTTTTAGCCAGTCCGGGATTTCGGCCGGGGCTGTGCTCAGGATTTCTTCCTCTCCTACTACCAGGATGGGAGGTACGGTTGTTGATGCAGAAGGCATACCGGCGTGGACATCCACTTCCGCAACCGGTGGAGGTTGAGCGGAGGGCTCTTCCTGAATCGGCGGAGCGAACTCAACGTCTCTCAACCACTCAGGAATCTCGCCCGACGGCGGTACAGGGATGCCTGCCAGCGGAGGTGTTGGTTTTTCGGCAGGAGGAGGGGCCTCCGGAACGGTCTCTTCCAGTCCCACCAGCCACTCCGGGATGGCAGCCTCCGGGGGCTGGGCCTCCGGGGCGGGGGGTGCGGCGGGGGCTTCCAGTCCCACCAGCCACTCCGGGATGGCGGACTCCGGGGGCGGAGCCTCCGGGGCGGGGGGCGCGGCGGGGGCTTCCAGTCCCACCAGCCACTCCGGGATGGCGGACTCCGGAGGCGGAGCCTCCGGGGTGGGGGGCGCGACGGGGGCTTCCAGTTCCACCAGCCACTCCGGAATGGCGGCCTCCGGGGGCTGGGCCTCCGGGGTGGGGGACGCGGCGGGGACTTCCAGTTCCGCCAGCCACTCCGGGATGGTGACCTCCGGGGTGGGGGGTTCGCTGGGAGCCTCCAGTTCCCCCGGCCACCCGGGGGTCTCTTCCTCAGGAGCAAGGTCCAGCGCTTCTGCCCGTAGTTCGGAAAGCCACTCCTCTTCGCCCAGGGGGACAGAGGGGAGAGAGATGCCTTTTGGAGGAGAGGGACGTTCCGGCTTCTCCTCTTCCGGAGGCACCCGTTCCGCCGGTATCAGGCGGGCGCTGCAGCGGTCGCAGTACAGGTTGCCTGCAGGGTTCATTGCGCCGCACATCGGGCAGCGCAGACCGGTAGCGGGCAACGGGGCTCCGCACTCGTTGCAGAATTTGCTGCCCTGTCGGTTCGCGGTACCACACTTCGGACAGTAAATCATTGGCCCCTCGGTCAATCGCTATATGGACGGTCGGATCCGGTCAGCACGCGCAGGCCGACCAACAGGACGCCCAATCCCACGCCGATCAGCAAACCGCGCATCCCGGCCATAGCCGGGACGTTCATCCACCACGTCCGCAGATTTGCCAGCCAGTTCCCAGCCGGGGCCGGGAGCGGCAACGTGCCCAGCAGGACGACGAGCGCGGCGACCAGGAAGACCAGTACGCCCGCCTCGCGCCGGTGGCGCAGCAGACGAAAGGCGGCCACGGCCAGGACGAAGGCGATCAGCCCGGCCACAGTAGCCTGGAGGGGGGAGAGAACGTAGCGAAACCACCAGTCGCCCAGGAATCGCAGGGAGGGGATCAAAAGGGCAGCCAGGGTCAGGACCAGGCTGGTCAGGGCGGTCAGGATCAGGATGACGCTGTATATGCCGCCAGGCTTCCGGGCGCGTCCGGAGTGGACCCGTAGCAGGTTGAAAAAGCCCAGGATGAATGCAAATGCCGCGATGATGACCGCCCAGCGGATCAGTTCATCCCGCACAGATGCAAGAGGGGGAACAGGTAGAAGATAACCCAGGAGGACCAGGAGCCCTGTTCCAACGGCGATGGAGGTTGGAAGGATTCGTTTCACCAGCCGGTCCATAAGCACCTCGCTACCAGAGTCCCAGCACTTTCATCAGGATGAGAAAAACGACAAGAAAGCGCAGCACATCCTGTGCCCGCAGGCTTCTGATGTAGCGCGGGAGGGCCGCAATTCGGGCCGGGCCAGCGTATAACTCCTCGCCGATGGCCAGCCGTGCGTCGGCTGGATAGACGGCGCCCAGGGCCGGGAGGCGGTCAGCAGCGACAGACTGGGGAATTCCCCTTCCCTCTGCCGCATGAGTGACCAGTGCGGCTTCCTCGTCCATAGAGCCGATCAGGACATGGGCATGAGCCCGTTCGTGAAGTAACAGGTCGGCCACTCCTGCCGCATACACCGTCGGCTGAATACCGATGAACTGCACGGTAGTGGGGTTGTACCGCTCAGGGGTACCGCGCCGGTTCCACGCGCGCAGGAAGATGTCTTCGGCCAGCGGGAGGATGGTGGGGTCACCCACAGCGACGATGGGCGGGGTCCCGTAGGCAACCGCCGCATCGGCCACTCCCTCCAGGGTCTCCAGGGCGGCGATGGATGTCAGCGTGCGGTCGCCTCCTACTGTGCCGGAGCCGAGGGTGAAGAGGATGGGGGCTCCACTCTCTGCCGAGTGACCCAGTTCGGCAGGCAGTCCGTCAAATGCTGGCAGGGGGCGAGTTGAGGGAACGGGGCCGCGACGGGCGCGAATGGCGGTCCAGAGAAGGACCCCAAGGGCAATGATGATCAACAGCCACGGCAGGATTGATGTCATAATTCCCTCCCGTCGGTGCGCTGCGAGGGGGCCTCCAACCAGCGAATGGCCCGCTCTATGGCCGATGCATTCACCCACCCCGTCAGCAGCGGCTGGAAGAACAGGAGAGCCTGAGCACCCACCCAGCCCAGGGCAGCGGCGAGGTCGGCGAAGAGGGGGGACAGGTTATCCAGTTCCAATGATTCAACTGCTGAAGTCCGCTTCTCCCCGTTCACAAAAGATGACTCCACTGCAAAAAGGGTTCTTTATCGCAGAGACCGCAGAGTACGCAGAGCAATATTAAAGAAAATCTCTGCGCTCTCCGCGTTCTCTGCGATGAGTTTTTGCAGTGAACTCAAAAGATAGTATAGCACGAATTGGAAAGAAGGCAAAACCGTTGCGCTCTCTCGTTTTTGGAGTATACTGACTAAAGGGATTTTAGCCGTCAGGGGTAATTACCTACCCGCTGTCATTGCGAGGCGGCAATAGCCGCCGAAGCAATCTCCCCACAGGCCTGGAGATTGCTTCGCCGCCTTCGGCGGCTCGCAATGACGCGGGTGGTAGGTATTTACCGTCAGGGGTCAATCGTCAGAGGAGGGGCATTATGGAGCAGCGAATCTATCGGGGTGAGATTCATCCTCAGGCTATGGCGGACGCGCTGGTCCTTCAGTTCAATAAAGGTGACCTGATGGCTCAGCGGATCGGGACGGGGGACCAGGTCCTGGTCCAGATTGCCACGCGGGATTGGGAATGGGGTGGGCCTCAGAGCGCGCTCACTCTGGGCATCAGCCGCGTGGAGGGCGGTGTCCAGGTCACCATGGGCCAGCAGCGCTGGCTGGGCGCTGTGGCGGACCTGGCCCAGACCGGGCTCATGGCGCTCATTAACCCTCTTTCTCTCATCACCCGCATAGATGACATTGTTCGCAGCATTTCCGGCCTGACCCTGCCTCAGCAGGTCTGGCAGGCTGTGGAGCATTACTGCGAAAGTGTTGGCGCCAGGCCGGCAGGGATGATTGAGGAAGAGACGGTGGTCTGTGCTTATTGTGGGGTGGGGAACCCTCTGGGTGCGGCAAAATGTTCCGCCTGCGGCGCGCCTCTGGCGGATGCCCGACCGGTGGCATGCCCCCGCTGTGGAAGGCGCTCTGCGGCTGGAGCGCGTTTCTGCAGTTATTGTGGGGCCTCCCTGCAGGCTCCCGGTCCCTCCTCGCCATCCGCTTCTTCCCCTTTCCAGCGCGGCCCCCGATCCTGATTCGCACCCATCTCTGACGCAGCCGTCACCTATGGCTGAGGGTTTTGGGGGGGGGGGGGGGGGGGGGCCCCCCCCCCCCCCCCCCCCC
>Ga0315298_1008282_pt1 | contig 13322 bp, 2 predicted proteins | sample WHS_1_MG_FD_203077 | JGI IMG/M metagenome (GOLD analysis project Ga0315298, IMG submission 203077) | Extremophilic microbial mat communities from Washburn Hot Springs, YNP, Wyoming, USA - WHS_1_MG | ecosystem: Environmental > Aquatic > Thermal springs > Hot (42-90C) | place: USA: Wyoming...
GGAGACGTTCACCTTTGTCTTCAAATCCCACTACGTATGCGTGAAGGGCGTATGGAAGAAGATCCAGGTGGGCAGTGGCAGGAGGGCCTTGGAGGCTGTTGTGTTCATTGAGACGTCTTGCAAGATTAGAACTTTCACCGATGTACTCAAAAAATGGTTTTCGTATGCTCACTATGAGATATACTGCAGGACCACGAGGCAATTCCGCATCTCTCGGTCGAAATCTTGTTGGTTGTGGAAATATCTGAACATCATCAGTATTCTCCCCACAAAGTTTGTCTAGTAGGGATGAGATGAATCGTAAATATCGATACTGCTGTCCAGTCAGCACCTCCAGTATATGTTCGATTGTAGCTTGTTTTTCTCCGACAAAGTATATGGAATCAGCAGTTCGTGTCCTGCTCAGGAGAACAACTACCTGTGCGGCTTCCCAAAGCGAAAAATTGTATGGCATCCCGGGGACTGCAACAACAGCAGACACGAGTGATGACAGAGTGGAACCCATGCAGGCGTGAATCGTGCTGGAAATGCGGGGCTTCAGTGGGTATTGGGTACGCCTTGCTTGGAGTCCCCTTACAATTTGTTCGTTAGGAGATGTTTTCAACGGCACTTTGACTTCGTACCAATCATGGTTTAAAAGCCAGGTAGCATTGGAATCATCGGGAAGTGGGAAATGTTTTACACCGCTTGGTGCCGCGTAAAGCTTGAGTGGCATTTTGTTCCTCAGTATATCATCCGGCGGTACTTGCACCATCAAACCTAGCTGACCTTGGTTAAATCTTCCGTGGACGACTTGAGTAAATTCAAACTTGGCTAACGGGTAGAACACGAGTTCTCGACGTTGTTTGAGTTTCCGATCAAGATGACGTTTGGTGCCTTCGCTTGCAGGATGCCAGTTTCCGCCAGTGGTGGATTCTTCGTCATGGCAATAGGAAGTGCGATAGGAGCCAGTGTACACCATTTTCATTTTCTCTATCATGATAGCTTCCGCTACCTGACATGGTTCTTTTCTACCAAAAACATAAACGGCATCGGGTGGAATCGTCAAATCGTTGAAATCGTTGACAAAGTTGATGTAGTCTCCAAGCAGTTTTCTTAACCTGGCCTTTTTGTTTCTGGTCCATTCTATGGTTCTTGTTAGTTGAATAATCTTTCGCAAGGCGGCATCCTTCCAAGCTCTAACAGATTCAGAAAGACGGAAGAAGGTGAAATCCGTTATGATGTACAGTGACAAGAGAACAGGAGTTCCCCGAAATGGTAATAGTTGAAGATGATCCATTGTGCAGAAAAGCAGCAATCCACCCATGAAAGAGGAAGTACCTCTAACATAACGGTATATAATGTCAATGATTGCAACATATTCTGCTGGAAAGACGCCAAATTCGTCAAAATTCATGAAATCTTGTCTGCGGATGAATTCCAGCAACTCCGGACGGCGATAAATGCCTTGAAGGGCTAGTTCGGCGGCTCTGCCCGGTGAGGTGAGGTCTGATCGTCCTTTCATACCAATTAGACGATGGAAATGGACACCACCAAGCTCTTTTGACCGATCCGCTACGATACTTGTTGCTATCCCGTTCAGACCCATGGCCAGACAATATAGAGAGCAGAAGGTAGCCACCGTAGTCTTACCCACTCCAGGACCACCAACAAGAACAAAATTTCGGTGAGCACGAAAGCCACTCTTGTATGATAATACGCTCTTCTTAACTTCCACCATGATTGCAGATTGTTCCACGTGGGAAGCTTCAGATTGGTGTTCGTGTTTCGGAGGAGGAAAGAACCTATCGATGTCGACATCAGGAATTGAGACGGTTCTGGATTGTACCACCGCGTCCATCTTTGGTACCAAGTTGATAAGACCACAGTTTCGGATTTCGCCATATATTGCGGTGACGAAGTCCTCTCTGCTTTTTTGAAGGTGTGTGGTAACTGTTTTGCTTGTGTCCCGAACGATAGTGGAGTATAACACTGGTGGGGTACCAATAGTTGTATTGCACGTCGTATCAGGTAACATGATACCTTTCAATAGGTTGTATGCTTCGGATAAGTTTCGATCAAATTGGTAAACACTACCTGGTTGGACGCGGAGATGGTGCAATACATAATATTGTAAGACATGATGGAATGATTGTTGCGGATTGGAAGGGTCCAGTAAGCCTGCTTCGATAAATGATGCTCTCATACTTCCTCGTAACATGAGCTCGTACTCGGTTCCAAACCGTCCTTTACAAAGTAAGATCTGCACCAGAAATGCTGTTTTCCGCCTTGGATGTACAGGGGTCCACCAAACGACCGGTAATTTTCTTGTTGTTCGTTCGGTGACAAATTTATTAGACAAGTACTCAATCGTTTCTTGTGTGGTTCTTGTATATACGTATCGAGTATCAGATTGGCAGCCTTCTAACATCCATACTAATTTTCCCAATAAGTGTACAATACCAGTGCTAGGACAACGAGGTGGAGGGGTGGAAGTCTCAACAGAAGTGGTTTCCACACATTCTTTTGCGAACTCGTACAGTGGTCTCAGGGCTGCTCCTCGAATTTTGACATGGTAGTTGAAACCATCGAGCCATGGGCATTTCTCTTCGTCAAGGTCGAGCTCGTTGTTTAAGTATTCCAAGGTCTTGTTAGGGTTGAAAAGAGGACATACGCACTCACGTTTAAACCAGCGTACATAGTCCAAACAGTTGTCGACAAACATAAGCTCAGGCGGACGCATGGAGAAGTGTGTGATACGGTCGGTTTTCAATGGTGCCCTGAGCTCGTCTTTGATTACTAGCATCTGGCGAGAAGTAAAAAGTCGTGATTCCGGAAATATCTTTCGCTGGCGGGCGGTTTGACCTGTTACAGCCAAAACTGCCTGGAGGTCCTGCGGACGGCATGAAGTTTTCAAGTAAGGTACATCGGTCGCAGCACGGAACTCTCTTGGACATGTTGGCAGATGGATAAATATTCTAGTTGATCGAACCAGTGGCTCCCCATTGATCACAGTCAACGCTTCCATCTGGGTGACGGGACGACCTATAGGAACCTTTGCTCTTCTTGATGCTAAGCGCTGGTCGTGGTGTCTCTTCACACTCTTGATTTTGGTATTGTTGAGGGATTCGTATTCACCACGGATTTTTGCCGGTTCGGTTGAGGTGGGAGGTTTGAGATGAACAATTGCCACTTTGTCGACTTCAGCTATATAAGAACTCAGGTAGGCAGACAGACAATGTCCACTCACATATTGCAGGTTGGACGCCGAGGGATATCGCGCAAATAGGCTGCCGTTGGTGGGAGAAAATTTGCCATCGGTCATAGAGCACTTTGGCACGTGCCGGATCATTTGCAATTGGGGATGTGTTATGCGTATTTGCTGCTCTTCTGCCCGGATTGTGGCAAAACCCAGTTCCTGTAGAATTTCCAAACTGTTCGTCGTATGACAGACAACTACCTCCTCCATACTGTGTACTCCAGGGTTGCTAGACAACAACCAATTGTAGGGACGTTTGCAGATGAACACATCTTTTCCGTCGTCGTCTTGCTTTACGACTTGACATCGTGGTCCACATCGGTGAGTTAGAAACTTAACGGCTTGGTCCAAGAGTTCAATGAGACATTGAACGGGTTCCGCAGAAGAAATAATGCCATCGTTTACCAGATCCTGAATCTCGGCTTGTCTTATCAAATCAGGTAGTGCCCCTCGAATTTTGTCCAGGATTTGATTACGTCCATCTTCTGTAGAGGTGTCGTAGGAAGTTTTGAGGATGCTATGTATATGGCTCACATTACCGGTTTTGTCTTGGAACTCTTTACGAATCCACGCCCAGTCAATCAATCCTAAGGGTCGGTCCGGACTATGGATGATGTAATTCATCCATATGTCGATGAAAACATTCCAGGTGGATTGCACGAATGGAGCCGCTGATCCGCGAAGCACATTGGCCGCCTCTTCCCTTGTTAAATTATGTTTCGTCATTATTGTATCGACTGCTTCTGAACTTGTTACCCATTGTCGTAGAATTCCAAGAGCACGGGCTGTATCGCTGTTGCAGCTTTGAGTATAGAAAAAATGCCCAGGATCCTCTTCACACAATCGGGAAAGCTTGTAGACATTAGAACGGTTGTCGACGTTGTCATCGTAGAGTTCTTCAGTTCCATCCTCCACCCTAACGGCAACTCCTTCATTTTTACCCTGGCTTTCTGCGAAACCTCTGTGTAATAGTAGCCTTGAATCGTTTCCTCTTAACCCTAGGTTGATTAAGGTGTCCATTGATAGGAAATGGTAACGACTATCTGTGCAAGTGAGTAATCCCGGATCATTGATTCTAATGCACGCATGTGATCGCATAGAGCCGATGCCATGCCGAGCCAAAGTATGATGGTCAGTCCAGAATGCAGTGGGAAGAGCACCAAGTACCGCACCTTCTTTCAAGGAGTAGTAAAAGATATCGGGAAACATACTTCCTTCCGCGTACAGAAGAGGAATGCATTTCCCTTTGCATCTTGCTACCATTCGTTGCAAGAACGCTTTATGGCGGCGAGTTGGACGCAACTTAGCATTTCGTCTGACAAGACAATGCCCTTGACGATTTAAGAAGACATGGAGCGGTATCGATAATACCTCTTTTCCATCATCGGTTTCTGGGTCTTGGAGCTCTACAATCAAATGTTCTTCGTTTTGCGCCACTGTCATGGGGTGTAAGGGGCTATTGTCGTGTACCAGATTGGTAACCGAGTCCGCGGGCTGGTCATCATCGTCATCGTTGAAAAGTTCCTCGTACAAGTCTGATACAGCTTCATAACCTTCTTCGGGGCCGAATTCTTTTGTAGAGAGATCAAGACCACCACGGTCCCGTTCAGTGGAGGTGGAGGAAATATCGTCATCATCATCCCAGTTGGGTTCAAGAGCAGGATTGTAGACGATTCCGTCGTGTCCTTCGTTATTTTCCTGATCGTTGTCAAGTTCTTGATGAGTGGGCACATTGATTGCACCTTCGTAAGACGCTAGACGACACCACGTGTCCGACAGCAAGTAGCAGCCATTTCCTATATCTTCACAAAAGGTACCGAAATCATCTTTGCACAAAGCGACGTGGCAATCCATGGTGGGACAGGCATAGGAACTATCTTTGTTGCACTTTTGTTGCGAGATACAATACCACTCTTTCCCAGTAGTGGCAATGTTATTTCCGTTGCAGCAGCATTTTCTTGTATCTTGATAGGACAAAATTAGGGGAGATTTATGCCGAGCGCAAAACACGGAAGTTTGTCCCCCCAAATATTTCAAGTATCGATCCCGTATGGTGCAGGAACAATTGCAGTCCTTTCTTCTATACACAACCACACGAACTCGCCCATGAGTAGCAAAATCAGTATTTGTCCTATACATCTGAAAGCCTTTGCCAATATGTCGCTGAATCCACCAGCCACCATGTGTTGGGGCTCCATGTCGCGCATATACGGATGCATCCCACTGCTTAACTTTCCATGTTTTCGGGACGTCGAGCTCGGTTATGATCAAAAGAGCCTCCCACTCTGTATTATCCCCATGGTGATCAGGAATGTTGTTGATTAGTAATGTGTGTTTCCCCGTCAGGCTCTCTTTATAAGAGATTGTTTGATAATGAGAGAACGTCACAACAGCATACGTTTTTTCCGCAGCTACGTTGAATGGTTCCCAACACTCCTTGCTGTACACCACACTTTCCGTGTCTGGAATTACGGGCCAAACCAGCGCTTCCGCACTACCACCAGCGCCGAGACAAGTTACGAGATTTGAACCATCCTCTTTTTCATTTTTTAATGCATAAAATTTCTGACTCCTTTTTTTCCCAAGTCTGTTAGCATCACTTTGCCGTTGGTTCCAAGCAAAGGCCATGAGATACCCATAAGTGTCTTCATCCGTTTTCATCGACCGACTTGCCAAGCTCCACAGATCATCCACACAAAGGAGCGAAGCAACTAAGCACCATAAATGGAAGAAACTTTCTTCCTGCCCCAACGGCGGGTACACTGCGGTGAAACGTTCCCCATGGTCATGAAATGGGTGCACTCGGACCATGCCTGATGGCCACGGAGGTACGAAAATTTCAACTTCTTTTGATTCGCCGACAAGAATCGTAATTGGTTGTTCATCATATGCGCATTCCTGCATCTTGACAGCATGCTCAACAGGAACGTATGTAGCACCAGCCATTTGCACGTCAAAACTATCGTTCGAATTAAGAGCGGTGCTTTCTCTGATCATTTCTTGTATATTGTCTCTGGGAAGGTATGTGGCACTATACCGTGATTCTGACAGCATTTCGAAATTGTGTCTAACATCTTCGCGCCCGTTCAAAGACAAATAGTCTCGTCTTCTGCTTAATTGATTGGCTTGGTGCCGATTGCCGACAGTGCAACAATACGCGGAATCAATACCATCGTAACCGCCTTGGAGCTCCACTGTCTTGTATGTATCGGAAAACTGATGCAATTTCATTTTACGTATGGTCCTGGATTTGAGAACTAGTGGTGCGTACTGATTCGAGGCCTCAGTGAATAATGCGCCAGTCGGATTGAGGGCAACATGTACAATGCGTTGGATAGTCCTGGAATTATGTTTTTTGCAACATAGAAGATGCGGGCCGTCACTCTTCATGATGACAGAAGGAGCGCAAAGAAAATTTTTGTTGTCCAACACGATAGTGGTACTTGGAAAGTCAGGCCGGCAAGAATCCACCCAAGTTCTGCGTCTATGGTCTTTAATACACGAGGCTGTAGAACGGAAAGATAAATTGCTTCGCAGCAGAAGCAAGTCCTCGTAGGGCAGTTCGTTTGTTTCATGGAGATAGGCACCGCACCCCCAAGGGCAGCGAACGCTGGGGTAAGCCAAATATTTGTCCATGGCAGGTGCCATCTCTTTCCATTTCAATGAGGATAGAGCGGAAGTTAGATCTCTCTTTGCTTCACTTTTATCCAATACAGCCGGCGATGGATTGTCCATCGTTATACCAAACCCTTCTACTGATTTTATCCACCATAGCCTCCATTCATAAGGAATGTACGTCCACTTCTCCTGTATTGGCATTGTGTAAATGTGATCTTCATTTTCGTCCTGTTCCAACGAGAGAAAAAGCCACACCATCGCAGCCCAGGATCCACTCTTGGAACCTTTTTGTAAGTAGCCATCACAATCCACACAAAGAGCGAAAACCATTGGCCGACCAGTAATACAGTAATATGTCTTCGATGTCAATTGATTAACCTCTCTCCATTGTTTCGATTGCAGATGGACATGACTTCTACGGCAGTTCGCACAATGGTCGTTGATATCATCTATAGCGGAATCGTCTAGCTGCATGATGTAATCGTGTGTCGGATACGGGAATTATAACGATATCGCAGGAAAATGCACCGGAGAAACCCGTGACAAAGAATTGGAATCAGCGCAGGATTGTACAGGTGACGATAGAAAGAAGTAGCTATTTCAAGTGGACTGTGAGTACGTCTAGAAAATAATATATTATTGTTTGTGTAAACCCATCAGAAAAACTTGCGAACATCGGACCAAATCTGGCTTCCCCATTCTTTCTTTCTCGTTGCAAACTTCATTTCGTGCAATTGCCTCCTCCTGGTAGTCAACGGATGGAACCAGAAAATGCATTGACCAGGAAAAACGAAGTCAAACTTGGTTCGGTTCGGACCGATGCCATCACAAAACAAGTTCTCTATCCAATTTTCTCTGGCTTCCAGTCCGCAAAAGCTGCTCACCAATCTCACAGTCTGACGATAGCCTTCAAAATCGGAACGAAGTCCGATTTCTTTTACTCGTTGAACAGTTGCTTCGTACCGTCCATCGTCTTCGTCAAGCATTGCATCAAGCTCAGCTTGAAAGGTATCATTTTGTTCCGATATGGTTTTAGCAGAGCCTTGGTCCTCGATCGGGTAAGCTCGGAAACAGTTGTGCAAGTTGGTGGTGACTATTCCAGTCAGCCCGGAGTAAAAGCCGAGCCTCATTCCATAATGAAGGCCCACGCCTGGCAAGGCCTCAACCATCTTCATCAAATGCTCCTTCCATTCGAAAATACCCAAGTTAGGGCGACTCTCGATGATCGATAAATATTTGTCCATTGCTCCTACCGCTGTCTCGACCTTGTCATGCTCCTTATAATGTTCCATTAGATCGACGCTGGTTGGTCTTCCCCGGTGGTAGGGACCTCCTCTCCAGGTTCCAAAGAGATCAACCATGGTTTGCAACATAAGTAGGGTCAAGTTAGTATCCCTGATATTTTCAATACTTTCCAATTTCAGTAGCAGTTGAACTCCTGCGTGATAAAAAATAAACCAGCTTCCCATAGAAATTGCCACAATGTACACTTCCAACATTTTTTTCCTCTCCAGACCTTTATCGGCAAGGATACAATTAGCTTCATACAGGATGCTCATCCCCGAAGAACAATATACTTCGCCTGCATAAGATGGTGGCAATCTGTAGGCTTCAACCGGAGTCGTACCCATCATTTCAGTTAGAAGAAGATTGGTAGTATCAAAGTCATACTGAGCCTTGGAATCCTGAAACCACATCTGGTCAGGACGAGCGAAAGATCCGCCGAACGGTTTGTAAGCACTATCCAACAAATCCCGGTACTTCTTCATCGTCTTTTTTAGAGTCTCTGCCACAGCCTCGTTGTCCCGAAAATGCTCATGGGCACTTCTGGTGTAGCAGATTAAATATAGTCTCTTCAACCTTGGTACGTCAGTCTTCCCTTTCAATAAATAGGAAGCTTTCATCTTTGCATCGGCCCTACTAAGACCTTCCTCCAACAAACAATCCACAATTCTTTTCGCCCGGAAAAAAAAAGACGTCGTTGAACTGATGTCGTTGCCAGGGGTGGTCCCATTTTTTCCGTCAGTGTGGAAAGCGCCTTCCTTCTCCATGTCAGGCTCTTCAGCATCCATGCAAACAAGATCGAAGCATGGGTACCTGCAAGCCTTACAGTTGAAAGTCTTGAGAAAGGGCTGGGTGAATACAGACCATATAAAAGCATCGTCCAAATAGCCAAGAATAGGTGTACCGACAGAGGCCATCTTTCCATCAAAAATCTTGCCAGAAAAATCTAGCAGCTTCCCAAGCTCGGTAGCAAGTTTGGGATGAAAATTTATGATGTCTTGTACGCTGCAATCATTCTTGGGAAGGTCACGTAGAAATCTCCACTTCGTTTTTCTTCTGTCTTTGTCCGAGAGACGATGCTCGTAGTTGTGGTTTGCACTACCTACGCTGACCCGCAACGTCGTTTTCTCAAGATGGTCCCTTTTTCCATCCCTGAATCCGAATCTTGCAAGAAATTGTAGAATAAGATCGAAATCTATCAATTGTAGAACTTCTCGGTGCACCTTCATCACGGGATCCCCACACCTGAAGATGCCATACTCGTAGGTGAAATGGGTTTCCTTTCTTGGGACGAAGAGACAGCCTTGATCTCTCTTGTTCTTGTTTGCACTAGACGGTTTTGTGCTCAGTAGATGTGGCACTTGTTCCAATCGAGTGAAATGGATGTGGTCCAATTTACCCAGCTCGAAGGAGCATTTCACCCGATCTGGTGTCAGATAGTTTAGAACGAAAGACTTGTCCTCCAAATCTTTCGTCTCGGCAAACTTGGAAAATTTCAGAATAGCATGAGGCTTCTCCATCAACGCCATATCGATTTGTGCCGCTGAATGGTTAATGTTGCTGGCTTGGATGTCCTTATCAAGTTGGTTCATGTGGTCATCCATGGTGCTCCCATCCAAGCTACCTTGATTCATCTTTGTGCTATCGGTGGTGCCATCTTCTTGCATCTTTCTTGTTTCGTTGGTTCCAACCTCCATTTCCCCAGTATCGTCATTGCAATCATCTAACTTCCCATCATTGTTTTCATCTTCGTCTTCTTTCTCCTCCTCCATATCTCCATCGCTCTCCTCGTCCTCAGACTCAAATTGAAACATGACTTTTCTTGCTTGCTGGAATGGTATGAAACCCAAGCTTTCCCAAACGCCTTGGTAAAAAGGCCCAAAAGTGGTATCCTTCTTGCTAGTAGGAATGGACTCCAAATCACCGTTCTCTGATCTGAAGGAATAGGAACCATCCCCTTTGAGTAGCTGGTGTCGTTCCTTCTCATACTGATCTTCTACCCTTGTTCCTTTTTTCAAATAAAGCAACGGAAGTTTGTCCGTATCATCTAGACTTTTGTCTGGATGGCAATACAAGTGCGACATTACCCTGAAGGCCCATATGGATGCATCCTTCTCTGTTATGGAGCCTGTAAAAAAGAGGTCTCCACGTCTTGAACGATTGTTGTGGATTGTTCTAACGGACCAATCTCTCACAGATTCGGGATGTTTGGAATAGACACAATCCAGTAGAATAGTTTTCCCAGCTGACGGTTTGACTCTCACACGATTGAGAGTCTCCTCATCTTTAGCCACTTTCATTCGTAGCAGATAGTCCAATAATCTCCAGCAACTGGCGAAACTAGTCTCGTTTTTGAAAAGATCCCGAACCAGTTCAATTAATTGGACTTCATCACCATGTGAAGATGTAGTGTAATTGAGACAGTAATCGCACAGGACCACAGCACACAACAAGAGTTCGCAGAGGCGTTTACCCCTGCTTGCGAATTTTTCAATGGTTTTAAGATGATCTGGTATGATGGGTCCTTTTCGCCTACGGTAACCTTCTCCAGATTCAGCCTTATCTTCCCAGGCAGCGTTTAGAATCTGCAGAAGCTTGACACGAGTCTTCTTGAAGCTGAGATCCATGTATTTTTCGTCTACCTTGTCTTTTTTCTTCGATACCCAAACCTTACTGAAAGCAAGATGGATGACCTTGTTTTTATTTTTACTGAAACGAATGGTCAAAGCCATGTGTTCCAGATATTCTTGTAAACGAAGATTTGCTTCAGATGACATAATGTTGCAATAACAAAAGGCTTCTTCCATTAGGCTCTCGTGGTCCCTAACAGATTCTTTTAAAATAGAAAACTGCAAGGACACGTCAATAAACATTTGTAGTATTCACATTACGACTCCACAAACAGCCCTCCCGACTTACCAATAAAGGAAACCTGGGTTCCCAGTTTTTTAAATTTTTGTCTAGAACGGCCTTCAATCTCGGTGATGTTGAAACCATCGTTGTCAATCTGGTAATATCACGATTGGCGTAGATTCCTTGTGCTGCCATGTTTCTTTCCAGTGTGTGCTTCTCTTTAGCAACCTTGCCCTGAACAATCTTATTCCTATCATGTCGAAAGGTGTATCGCATTTTTTTGGGTGGCCGGTTACTGGATTCTTCATCGTCACTGGATTCCTCACTACTACTACCTTCGTTGCTCTCCTTTCTATACTCATCCTCAGTAGTAGTACTTAATTCCTCATCCTCGTCCTCATCCTCGTCGTCGTCGTCGTCGTCGTCGTCCTCATCCTCCTCTTCTTTGTCCAACTCCTGTTCATCTTCATTTCTTGATTCTTCTCTTGAACTAGTACTCATGATGCTCGCTAAAACTTGATTCAAGTCTATATCCTCCTCTACAGGGGAAACACACAAGCTGGATGGATTCGACATGGTGACATGCAACAATTTCAAAACCTGGTTATAACGAGCAGAAGTGCCAACGATCAAACACAAAAGAAATTTTTATCTAATACCATCACTATCTAGAAATATGCTCACCGCTCTTCTACGAATACTAATAATATCTTTCTCTCAACAACTGCCTGTAATGCGGACAATAAACGTTGCTTAACTCTTTCTTAACGACTTGTCCTCGTCATTTCGAGAAGCACACAAAAGCAATACATTTTTCGATAATTTCATGGGGCAGGTGGGGCTTCACATCGGTTCACTTGCCACTTATTGTTCAGCGACCAAATTGATGAAGTTAACTATTTATTTACATTACCAAGGGACATACACACAAGTGAAGCTAAGCACTAAATAATCCCCATATTCTACGTGATTTTAGGTGGAACCTAACAGTAGGATTTCTGATCATTTCATGGGACAGGTGCCAAAACACATGGGTTAGCTCAAGACAACTTTTTAGCGAGGGGCGGAGGAAAAATTCACCGATACTTCTACACGACCCTGCGTACAACCTAACAGTACATATTTTCATCATTTCATGGGACAGGTGAGGAATCACATAGGTTAACTTACCGCGCTAAAATTCCACCCAACGCCAATGATGCATCGCCTCCACGAAAACCCATACACACAGATAAAGCAAAATGCTAAATACCGGCAATCCCCTATTCTACGTGATTTTACGTAGAACCTAACAGTAGGATTTCTGATCATTTCATGGGACAGGTGCCAAAACACATGGGTTAGCTCAAGACAACTTTTTTAGCGAGGGGCGGAGGAAAAATTCTCCGATACTTCTACACGACCCTGCGTAGAACCTAACAGTACATATTTTCATCATTTCATGGGACGGGTGAGGATTCACATAGAGGGTAACTTACCACGCCAAAATTCCTCCCAACACCAATGATACATTGCCTCCACGAAAACACCCATACACACAGATAAAGCAAAGCGCTAAATAATCCCCACATTCTACGTGATTTTACGTAGAACCTAACAGTAGAATTTCTGATCATTTCATGGGACAGGTGTTAAAACACATGGGTTAGCTGCACAGGTGCAAACAAAGCCTCTAACAACGAAAGCAACAATACGCAATCCCTGTAGCGACAATGCGACGGTTTTCCCCCATATAATTCATTCCCAACAATTACACGAAGCGCCATTGCATCAAGGGTGGCATTACGTGGATATCTCGTTCTGAAAATGAATTGGGACTCCATTGTTCTGCGTCCATGGGGAGCAACTGAGAAAAATGTAAAATAAGGAGATGAGTGGAAATCCGTGGAGCATCCTGTGCCAATAAAGCAGAGCGCTAAATAATCCCCATATTCTACGTGATTTTACGTAGAACCTAACAGTAGGATTTCTGATCATTTCATGGGACAGGTGCCAAAACACATGGGTTAGCTCAAGACGATATTAGCGAGGAAAAATTCTCCGATACTTCTACACGACCCTGCGTAGAACCTAACAGTACATATTTTCATCATTTCATGGGACAGGTGAGGATTCACACGCTATTCACCCAACACCAATGATACATCGCCTCCACGGAAACACCCATACACACAGATAAAGCAAAGTGCTAAATAATCCCCATATTCTACGTGATTTTACGTAGAACCTAACAGTAGGATTTCTGATCATTTCATGGGACAGGTGCCAAAACACATGGGTTAGCTCAAGACAACTTTTTTAGCGAGGGGCGGAGGAAAAATTCTCCGAT
>Ga0315298_1008283_pt1 | contig 13322 bp, 12 predicted proteins | sample WHS_1_MG_FD_203077 | JGI IMG/M metagenome (GOLD analysis project Ga0315298, IMG submission 203077) | Extremophilic microbial mat communities from Washburn Hot Springs, YNP, Wyoming, USA - WHS_1_MG | ecosystem: Environmental > Aquatic > Thermal springs > Hot (42-90C) | place: USA: Wyoming...
GCGAGCGCCAGCTCAAAAGCTGGAAATCGCACCGCTCGATCCAGCAACTGATCGAGGCCCAGGCCAAGGGCTAGAGCGCCCCGGCTTGCCGGGGAGGTCTGGCGTTCGAGTCGCCACGGGCCCACCATGGATTTGCCCGGTGGCTTTCGTTTATGTGCTACAGAGCCGCGCCAGCGGCAGGTTCTACATCGGCTCCACCTCTGACCTGAGCCGCCGCTTGGCCGAGCATGCCCGCCGCCACAGCCCCTACACTCGCGATCGCGGCCCCTGGGAGCTGGTCTATCAGGAAGAGTATGCCCAATTGGCCGAGGCCCGTCGTCGCGAGCGCCAGCTCAAAAGCTGGAAATCGCACCGCTCAATGCAGCAACTGATCCAGGCCCAGGCCAAGCGCTAGAGCGCCCCGGCTTGCCGGGGAGGTCTGGCGTTCGAGTCGCCACGGGCCCACCACGGATTTCAAAGACTTACGGCCCTTCGCCCCATTCCGCCGCCCCTTCTGGAGTCCAACTGGCGTCCAAATCTCGACGCCACTGTGCCTGCGGCCTCCGGATGGTCATGGAGGCGATAACAGGCATTTTTTCGATTCGTTTCACGAATCACGAGACGAAGACAACATCGTCCTCCCTAATACATGCGATCCATACGCGAAGGGAGCCGCACCCCACCGCAATTGGCTGCCAGGACGGCCATGTGGGGAAATCCGGGCAAGGAATGGCCGCCGCTCGCGTAGGCGTGGCTCGGGAACGTGCGGTGAAGGATCCTTGGCTAAGGCCGCCGATACCCGGAGACCCGCTTGTGTCCAGCCGCCGAATAGCATTCGCCAACTGGCGGTAGCGTCTTTGATTCTCCAGGACCTTGGTCGTTGAATCCCAGACAAGGACGTCACAAGGCAGCACCACATCGGCGGTTCTGCTAGGCTAGGGCAACAAGCGATGTCGATAGCCAAGCTTGAGCCAGTGCCGTTGCGGGAGATTTGGAAGAAAGAAGATTCAGATTTCTCCACATGGCTAGAGCAGAACATCGACGCTCTCTCGGATGCCCTGGGTTTCAACCTCTCTGTGCTTCAACGCGAGAAGCCAGCCGGTGCGTTCCAGGTCGACCTGGTGGCGGAGGACGAAGCAGGCCAGCTCGTGGCATCGAGAACCAGCTTGAACCCACCGATCACGACCACCTCGGGAAGTTGCTCGTGTAGCTGACGAACCTGGAGGCGAAAACCGCGATCTGGATCACCAGCGACCCGCGGCCCGAACATGTCAGAGCCTTGGGGTGGCTCAACGAGGCGACCTCGAGGGACATCGCCTTCTAGCTGGTGCGGGTGGCTGGTTATCGCATCGGGGTTCAGATCCTGCTCCTCTCTTCACGCCGATAGTTGCCCCCAGTTCCGAGGCGAAGGACGTTGGCGCAAGCAAGAAGGAGCTGGCGGAGCGGCACGTTCTGCGAAAGCAGTCCTGGGAGCAGCTTCTCACGCGGGCTGAGGAGCGCGGCGTCACAGTGCACGCAGGCCGCTCACCTTCGACGGACAGTTGGCTAGGCGCTGGAGCAGGTAAAGCCGGATTGAGCTTCGTTTACCTCGTGTGGTTGGAGGATAAAACGGGGGTCGAGCTGTAGGTCGACAAGGGGAATGAAGAGCGGAACAAGCGCATCTTCGACGCCTTTTATTCTCAGAAGGACGCGATCGAGAAGGCGTTTGGTGACCCCCTCGCCTGGGATCGGCGGGAGAGCCGACGGGCGTGCCGAATTCAGTTCATCATGACGGGAGGCGGCCTCCGTGATCAGGACCGCTGGGGAGCCATCTCAGACGCCATGATCAGCGCCATGGATCGCCTCGCTAAGGTTTTCAAACCACACATACAGGCTCTGCGTGATTGATCGGGCGCCCTGAATCGAAAGCGTAGCGAGCCGTGCGGCCTTTCCGCACCGAGACGCGGAACTCCCTTTAGCGACCTAATCGGACCGAACCGGGATGGCGCACATCCCGTGCCCTGAAAATCACTCTCGACAACTGAAGCCGCCGCCTGCTATCGATGAGGTAGAACGCTGCGCCGCCCCACGCTGAGCGTGCTGGCGGCGGAAATCACCGGCTGCTCAGTCCAGATTGTGCAGATGAAGGCTTCGGCGCCGCCGGTCTCGCGGGTTTTCTAAGCCACTCCCGTTCGCGGAAGGCGAGCCGGCGCCCTCTCTGGTGATCGTGTTCGACTCGGGCCGTAGTGGCGCTTCAGTCTTCCTTCGCGACGCCGTGAACCAATCTCAACCGACGCGGGTGATCCACAACTCCCCTGCCCAGTTCAGCTCGGCGGCATCATCGGCTGCCTGGCTGGGCCTGATTACCGCGTGCGCCGCCGGATGGGGTCGAGCAGCCGCCCGCTTCCTGCGGGTGCCGCCGGCGGGAAGCTGGTCCTCGAGCATGCGTTCCGACTGGAATCGGCGATCGGCCGCTACGCCTTTGGGCCGCCCCCGGGTCGGGGAGAGCAGCGAGAATGCCGCCTTGAGCTTTACGGCCGAGGCATAGGCGGCCGGAGTAGCGTCGGCGCGGCTCCGGCAGTGGCGGGGGACACACGTTGCGGCATTAGGGCGGCCCAACTCCTCTCGCTCTTCGGACCAAAGCGCTTTCACTTCCAGACGTTCTTGCGACTTTATCCGCAGGCTGTTATGGCCGCGTCCATGTTATATAATGCCGCCGGAGCAAGCATCGGCGAGTAGCCGGTCCGGTTCCGGGTTGCCAACAACATAGGAGATGGCGCATGAAACTCTCGCGCAGGGCTTTTCTGCAAACCGTACCGCTCGTGACCGCGGCGCAAGCGCGCAGAAAGCCCAACATCATCTTTATCCTGGCCGACGATCTCGGCTGGGGGGATGTGGGCTGTTACGGACAGAAGTACATCCGCACCCCGAATATGGACCGGATGGCGGCCGAAGGCCTGCGTTTCACCGAGGCCTACGCGGGCTGCTCGGTCTGCGCGCCTTCGCGCAGCGTGCTAATGACCGGCATGCACATGGGACATACCTCGGTGCGGTCGAACCCCGGCGGCGTTCCGCTTCTCGAATCCGACGTCACCGTCGCGGAACTGCTAAAGAAGGCGGGCTACACCAACGGGATCTTCGGCAAATGGGGCCTGGGCGATATCGGCACCGCGAGCACCGCCATCAAGAAGGGGTTTGACGAGCATTTCGGCTTCCTGCATCAGGCCCACGCCCACTTCCAGTATCCGCGGTTCCTCTACCACAATGACCGCGAGTATCGGCTCGCGGGCAACAGCGACACGACCCGCAAGACCTACGCCAATGACGTCATGGCGGAGAAGGCCCTGGAGTTTATCCGCCGGAACCAGAACCGTCCGTTCTTCGCATACCTGGCTTTCACCCTTCCGCACGGGGGCTTTCATGTGCCGGAGGACTCGCTGGCCGAGTACCGGGGCAAGTTTCCGGAGGGTCCGCCGTTGTCGACGGAAAACGGCCGTCAGGCGCCGCAGCCCGAGCCGCGGGCGGCCTTCGCCGGCATGGTGACGCGCCTGGACCGTTATGTCGGCCGGGTGTTGTCGCTGCTTAAGGAACTGAAACTGGAGCAAGACACCATCGTGTTCTTCACCAGCGACAACGGCGGCCTTCATTTTAGCGAGAATTTCTTCCAGAACACCGGGCCATTCCGGGGCAACAAAGGCACCCTCTACGAGGGCGGCCTGCGCGTGCCCATGGTTGTGCGCTGGCCGGGGCGAGTGCCGGCCGGGAAGGTCAGCTCTTTCGCCTGGTCGTTCCAGGACTTTCTGCCGACTGCGCTCGAACTGGCAGGCGCCCCGCCGCACCCCTGCGATGGGATGTCGGTGCTGCCGACATTGCTGGGCGGTACGCAGAAGCCCCATCCCGAGCTGTACTGGGAGATTCACCGCTATTCGCGGGAGACCGGGAAATTCCTGGACCCGATTCCGCAGCAGGCGCTGCGCCGCGGGCGGTGGAAGGCGGTCCGTCCCAAACCCGGCGGCCCGATGGAGCTCTATGACCTTGAAACGGATCCCGGAGAGAGCCGCGACCTGGCGGCTTCGAGGCCGGAACTGGTCAAGGAACTCGAACGCGCCATGATGGCCCACCACGTTCCGCCTCGGCCGCAGAAGGAGCCGCCTCACCCCTGGTGGGAGGCGCGAAGCTAGCGAGATCAAGATCGAGTTTTGTCATGATGCTTTCCCGACGACAGGCATTGGTTTCGATGACCGCCGCGGCGCTCGCTCGAGCGGCGGCGGTCCAACCGCGCCCCACCAAGGCGATTCCGCTGCTCGTGGGCAATTGGGCGGACCCGACCATTCTGAAAGACGGCAGCGACTACTACATGACGCACTCGAGTTTTCAGCGCCAGCCCGGGTTGTTAATCTGGCACTCGCGGGACCTGCGCAACTGGAAGCCGGTCGGGCACGCAGTCGTCAACCAGAAAGGCAACATCTGGGCGCCGGAGTTGATCAAGCACGGCGGGCGTTATTACCTCTACTACCCGGTGGTAGAGGCCGGCAAGTTTAGCAATTGGGTCACCACCGCCACGTCGCCCGCCGGCCCGTGGTCCGCACCGCAGCCGATTGGCGTGGGCAACATCGACCCCGGCCACGTCGTAGGCGACGACGGCAAGCGTTACATTCACCTTTCGGGCGGCCGGGTCGTCGAGATGTCCGCAGATGGCATGCGGGCGCTCACCGAACCTAAGCAAGTGTACGAGGGCTGGCCGATCCCCGAGGACTGGGCGATCGAATGCGTTTGTCTGGAATCGCCGAAACTGCTCAAGCGGGGCGGCTGGTATTACCTCACCAGCGCGCAGGGCGGCACGGCGGGCCCGTCGGTGAGCCACATGGTCATCTCGGCGCGCTCGCGCACGCCCATCGGCCCTTGGGAGAACTCTCCCTACAATCCCATCATCCGCACCTGGAGCCGCACGGAGGAGTGGTGGTCCAAGGGTCACGGGACGCTGGTGGAAGGGCCGGACGGTAACTGGTACTGTTTGCTGCATGGCTTCATGAACGGCCAGCGCACCCTCGGGCGCTGCACCTTGATCGAGCCAATCGAGTGGACCGCCGACGGCTGGTACCGCGCTGCCGCGCGTTGGCCGCGCGGCTGGGACAAACCCGGCCGGGCCGAAATGCCCCTCAGCGACGATTTCCGCGGACATCAGCTCGGCCTCCAGTGGTCTTTCCACCAGCACTACGATCCGGCGCGCTTCACGCTGACCGGCGACGGGCTCGAGTTGAGAGGCATCGGCAACGATCCCGGAGAATCGCAACCGCTGTGCGTCGTGCCACTTCACCCCGCTTACGAAATCGAAGTCGAAGTGGAAGCCGAAGAGGAGGCGATGGCGGGTCTGATGCTATTCGTGAACGCGAACGAGTATCTGGGGCTCGGCATCTCAAAAGATGGAGTTTTGCGGCGCGTGCAGAAGGGGTACCGGCGCTACGCACGAACCGATGAGCCGGCAATTGGCGGCGCCCAGGCCGCACTGCGGATCGTCAACGACCGGCAAGACGTGCGTTTTTATTGCCGGATCGGCGCCTCGGGATGGAAAGTGATGCAGCCCGCCGCCGAGATCTCCTCAGGCGGCGTCGTGCTGGCGGCGCTGTTCGCATGCGGATCCGGGAAGGCAAGGTTCCGGCGCTTCCGTTACACGCCGCTGGAGGGATGAGGAGGCCATGAAAGCATCGGAAGGAATGACGCGTCGGCAATGGCTGGCCGCCGCCGCGGGCGCGCTCGCGGCAGGCAAACAGTCGGAGGCCTCGCCAATCAGGCCGAACATCATCTTGATCATGGCGGACGATATGGGTTTTTCCGACCTGGGATGCTACGGCTCGGAGATCGCCACGCCTAATCTCGACTCGCTCGCGGGGCGCGGCGTACGGTTCACGCAGTTTTACAATTGCGCGCGCTGCTGCCCGACGCGCGCCTCCCTGCTGACGGGCTTGTATCCCCATCAGGCGGGCATCGGCTACATGGAGCCGAGCAATCGCTACAACCGGCCGGCCATTGAGAAGTTACGTCTGCCGCAGTACCAAGGGTTCTTGAACGACCGTTGCCTGACGATCGCCGAGGCCTTGCGCCCGGCCGGCTATCAGACTTTCATGTCCGGCAAGTGGCACGTTGGCGCACTGCCCGGACAGCGCCCGCTCGACCGCGGCTTCGACCGCTTTTTCGGCATTCTCGCAGGAGCCAGCAGCTACTGGAAGCCGGATCCGAAGAACGTTTACGACGGCAAGGAACCTGCGAATTCGCTGCCGAAAGATTTTTACGCCACCGACTATTACGCCCGATACGCCGCTAAATTCATTGAGGAAAGGGATCGTGGGCGCCCGTTTTTTCTTTACCTGGCCTTCACCGCTCCACACTGGCCGCTGGAGGCTTGGCCCGAGGATATCCAGCGTTACCGCGGGCGTTATCGGATCGGCTGGGATGAACTGCGGCGCCGCCGCTTTGCGCGGCAAATCGAGTTAGGGCTGTTCCCCCCACCCGTGAAACTCACGCCGCGTCATCCGGATAGCTACCCCTGGGAGAAGGAAAAGAACCAGGACAACATGGATCTCAGGATGGCGGTCTACGGCGCGATGATCGAGCGCATGGACCGCGGCATCGGCCTGGTATTGGAAACGCTCAGAAAGACGGGACAGGAAGAAAACACGCTGGTGGTGTTTCTCAGCGACAACGGCGCTTGCGCCGAGCCTTACCGGCGGAGCGAGGACAAAGGACTCGGTCACGCGGCGCAATTGCTGCCCTGGGCCAACGCCAGCAACACGCCCTTCCGGCTGTTCAAGCACTGGGTGCACGAAGGAGGCATCGCTTCGCCGTTGATCGTTTCCTGGCCGGCCCGGATCCGCGGCGGAACCATCAACCGTAAATGGGTGGGCCACGTGATGGACCTGCTGCCCACTTTTCTGGAAGCGGCGGGCGCGAAGTACCCCTCCAGCCACGGAGGACGGCCGATCCAAGCTTTGGAAGGGCGGAGCATGCTTCCGGCCTTGCGCGACCCGAATGCCATCCGCAAAGGGGCAATCTACTGGGAGCACGAAGGAAACCGGGCCACGCGCGATGGCCGCTGGAAACTGGTGTCCTACTACAACGAAATCCACGAAGAGATAAACAGGGTCGGAACCGGACGGCGCACGGGACCCTGGGAACTGTACGACCTCGAAGCCGATCGCACTGAACAGAACAACCTCGCCCAAGAGCAGCCGCGACGCCTGCGGGCGATGATCGACAGGTACCGCGCTTGGGAAAGGCGAGCCGGCGTTACCGATTGGGAAGAGATTCTGAAAGCGGGCGGGTTTTACGAGGACGGCTGATACGTGAGGGCACGTCGCAAAGCGAGGTTCGTGATGACTCTGTTACCTTCGCAAGAGAGGGATTGCCCGCATTTGGCCCGGATCCTGTCCCCCGGCTCGCCTCCACGAGGCAAGAGAGGCTGGTTCGTCGCTCGAAGGCCTGTCTGCTGTGTGCCCCAAGAAAGGGGGGGCGCTCAACTTCCGCCACTACTTGCGTTTCCGCGCAGTTCTCCGGCCGGAGAGGCCACCGAGGGGGAGAGCGCTCAACCGTCCTGCCAGAGCCCGCCGGGCTCGCTCGATCCTTGAATTCCTCTCTTGGCCCGGCTGACCGGTGCGCCTCTGAGGGCAGGCCGGACGGGGCGTCCCTTGGGGCATACTTTCAGATACGCGTCCGCTCAGACATGCGCAAGAGCGGCCCGGAGCTCAGCCAAGATCAGCGGGCAGCATCTGCCTCACGCCGCAGATGCTGCCCAGTGTTCTGCACGACCAGGGGCCGAAGCCGCATCGTCAACGTTTCTCGCTCGAGGGCGGCACGATGCCCTTGAGCCGCAGGTAGGTCACGATGTTGCCGTAGTGCTCGTTGTTGTGCGCCGTGTTGAACGAAAGCACCGTGACCTTGGCCTGGTCGTTCCCAAAGAACTTCACCCGCTCGGCAAGCCGGGCATCGGTGAGGCCGACGTATGCAGAGTCGCAATAGGCGAAGGCGTCCTTCAAAGCCTGCAACAGGTCAGATTTCGAGGTCTTGGACTTTTCGATGCCCGGCGCGGGATTTGGCTTTCCCAATACCGCCGAGCAGAACAAATACTGGGCGTCGGCAATGTGCCCGAGCAACTGGCCGAAGCTGCGCACCTCAGGAGTTGGCCGGAAAGAGTAATTCTCCTCCGGCATCTTCTCGGCGGAGCGTAGGATGTAGCCCTTCACCATGTCGTGAAGGAATTTTTGGCCTTCGGTCATGGGATTCTGGGCGAGCGCCGCAGCGCAGCCGCCCAGCAAGAACAAGGGAATCGCAAAGAACAACTTCATGGAATCAAGCTCCTTTCGTGTAATGGAGATTATATGCTTTCAAGCATTCAGAAACAGCCCTGCGCCAATCTTGGCGGCCTCAGACCCGGCCACCGGGTGAAGATAGTTCCGCTTCGTCTGGTCGCGTTCGATGGCTAGGGGCTCATTGGTGATCTTTGTGCCGGTCAACTGCAAAATCGAAGGGTCAATGTCCTTATATTCGAGCCTGGCCCCCGTGCCCGTTCCGGTGAGCTTGAGATTGTTGGCGAAATAGCTGTCGGTCACCATATAGCGCAACGACTCGATTCTGCCCGCGGGAGTGGCCTGCGCGCCTTGCCGGCCAGCGGCATCGGCCAGCGCCAAGCCCGCTTGCTGGGCTGTCCAGACATAGTTGCAACTGTCGACCACGTTGTTGCGGTACTCGAAGTCGATCGCGATCTGGGAAGTCCAGACGGCGCTGCCGTAGACAGCATGACAAAAGCAGTGGGTCATGGCATGCCCCTTGCTGCCCGGCGTCCAAAAAACCACTGAAATCTTCATCCCCCGGAAGATGCAGTGGTGGACTCTCACGCTGCTGCCGTTGGCAATGATGCCGACGTGGATGGGATTGGTGACTTCGTCGCCGGCGAACAGGCACTGCGCGATTTCCAGGTCTTCCAGATCACGGCGCAGCCTGCTGATCGCGTAAAGCCGCCGGATGAGCCCCGGCTTTGGCGACTCCACTACAGGCAAGCCGAGGATCTTCAAGCCCCGGAGCGTGACATGGCTGGTTTCGATCAGCATTCCGTCGGCCGCGCCGCCGAGGGGGTCCGGCCGGCCATTCCATGTCGGAGACAAAGGCATCGTATGAATGAGAGTTGGCATCCGGCCAGTGTGCCACTCGGGGTCATCCGGCAGCACTTCGGCCCGGATGGTCAGCCGCGCTTCTTTCGTGAACGCTCTCCTCTCGGGCCTGATCAAGATCGTCTCTGCAATCACATGGACGCCTTCAGAGAGGTAAACCGTCATGGGTCCCGAGCCTTCGCTCTGGTTCACCCGCCGCGCCGCTTCAGCCAGGGTACGCAGAGGACTCGACCTTGCCCCCGAATTGCGGTCGGCGCCGGCAGCCGGATTCACCCAAATCTCCATCGCAGGCGACGGTTGCGCCGCTAGTCCACGCGCCAGCAAACTCCCCGTGCCGGCATAGAGAGCCGTCTTCATGACCTCTCGTCTGTTCACCACCTTTGGGATTCCTCCTTCGTCCTCTTTGACGGCTGCGCAGCCGGCAGTGTGAAAATGTCGCCCGTCAAGGGTCTCAAGGGTGGGGCGCCAGGGTGGCGGTCAGGGTGTGCTTGGCCGTTCGAGCTGTAGGTCGAGCGCAGCGATCAACCGCCGAGCGAAATCCACGGGGGAGGCGAGCGGCTGGCCGGCACGGTGCACTTCGAGCGCCCACCGGGCCTTTTCTACCTGGCGCACCTTCGCACGCACTTCCTCAAAAGAGGATTCCGCGGCAGGCGACGGACCGCCGCCCGCATGGATTCGGCCCGCGCGGAGCGCGGCGGGAATCTGCCGGTTGCACGTGCACGGCGCTGCGTCCGACACGAGCCCGCAGTAACTTCGCATAAACCTCACCATGGAAGACCGGGCGCTCTGAAGCCGTTTTCGAAACAGCGCCGCGGAGATCCCCAGGACTTCCGCTGCTTCCGGGCCGGAAAGCTCCATGATCTCTCCGAGGATGTAGGCCATCCGGAGTGGCCGGCCGAGGCACTGCAACATGCCTAGGGTACAGGCGATCTTCACTTCTTCTATGAACAGTGAGCGCTCGGTTTCCGAAGGCGAGTTCTGACTAATTCCGGCAACCAGATCGTCGGCGAACTGCTGGAAGCTCGACTTCAGCCTCTCCGGCGGGCTCTTCTTGAAGTCCAGGACATAGTTTACGGCAATCCTGTAAGCCCAGGTCTTCAGCCTGCTGCGGAAATCGAACTGGGATAGGCGGGTTACAATCCGGATTAGAATTTCCTGGGTTGCGTCTTCGGCGTCCTGACGGTTGCCCAACATGCGCAGGGCGACACTATAGATGTCAACCTGGATCGCCGCCACCAGTTGCTCCAGCGACGCGCGGTTCCCTTCCAGCGCAAGCCGGGCCAGTTCTTCCAACTGGGCCGGAGATTCGTGCGGTTGGTCTCCCCTCATCGTCCGGAATATTTTCCCACAGGCCGGAACAAGACTTCACCAGGCCATGGCTGTCCGGCCATCCCAGCGCTCAAAGGCCTTCTCCGAAATCGCGATACTTGTCGCGCGCCGTTCCCGGACTCGGCAGGCGTCTGCCGGCGCCCCGGGCCGGCTCGGATAAGGCAAGTCACTATTCTTGAGACGCCCCTTCCACTTTTGGCGTAAGATGTGATACCAGTAGAACATGCTCCGCGACCGTGCACTGGCACCGCTGTCTCAGCAGCACCACAACGGGCTGGCCCTTTGCGTCCTTACCGACCGCGGGCTGACTCCGGACGTTGAGCCCGAAGTCCTCGAACGCCTGGCCTCCCGGGCGGTGGATCGCTATGACGAAGAGATCTCCAACCATTTCGCCATCGAAGAGGAGGTGGTCTTCCCCGCGATGGAACAGGAACTCGGGCCCTCAGCTCTCGTGCAGGAGCTGATCGCCGAGCACAGGCAACTGGAGAAGCTCGTCGAACAGCTGCGGACCCAACCCGATGCCGAGACCCTGCGCCAGTTTTCTTCGCTGCTGCGCTCGCACATCCGCCGCGAGGAGAACGAATTATTTGAGGACATCCAAAAAAGAATGTCCCGCAAGACTCTGGATGCGCTCGGCGCGGTGATCGACGCCCGGGCGGTCCGCATCCCACTTTGACCTGAGGAGACCCATGTCCACGCCTGTGTTGCTCGAAACCAATATGCCCGCGCTCCAATTGGTGGGCCGGGGCAAAGTCCGAGACGTATACGCGGTGGAGGATAAGCTGATTATCGTGGCCACGGACCGGATTTCGGCCTTCGATTATGTGCTGGCCACAGGAATCCCGGACAAAGGCCGGGTGCTCACGCAGCTTTCGGTCTTCTGGTTCGATTTCCTGAAAGACCTCACCCCGACGCACTTCCTGACGGCGGACGTCAATGAGTATCCGCCCGTGGCCCGCCAATACCGCGAACAACTGGAAGGCCGCTCCATGCTGGTCAAGCGCGCCCGCATGTTGGAGGTCGAGTGCGTCGCCCGGGGTTATTTGTCGGGTTCCGGCTGGAAAGAGTATTGCGCTTCCGGGACCGTTTGCGGAATCCCGCTGCCGGCTGGTCTCAAAGAAAGCGACCGGCTTCCGCGGCCCATCTTCACTCCCGCCACGAAAGCCCAGACCGGCCATGATGAGAACATCTCCTTCGAGCGGGTGGCCGAAATGATCGGCGCCGAGCCGGCAGCGCGGTTGCGCGATCTCACTCTGGCCATCTACGAGAAGGCGGCGGCTTACGCCGAGACGCGCGGCATCATTTTGGCCGACACCAAGTTCGAATTCGGCTTCGTCAACGGCGAACTCGTCCTAGCCGACGAAGTCCTTACGCCGGACTCCTCGCGCTTTTGGCCGAAGGAGACTTACCGGCCCGGCGGCCCCCAGCCCTCTTACGATAAGCAGTACGTCCGCGATTACCTGGAGTCGATTCATTGGAACAAACAGCCGCCGGCCCCGGCTCTTCCCCCCGAGGTGGCGGCCAAGACGAGTGAGAAGTATAAAGAAGCCTACCGCGCGCTTACTGGAAAGACGCTTTGAGTCTGAACTGGCTGGACATCGTTCTGATCGCCATCCTCGCCGTCTCCATCATCGGGGGCATCCTGAAGGGCTTTGCGAAGCTGGTGATCGGGCTGCTGGCGGCCGTCGCCGCTCTGTTGTGCGGTCTGTGGTTCTACGGAACTGCCGGCGCGTGGCTGCGGCCTTATGTGAGTTACCCTGGGCTTGCGAACTTCATCGGCTTCGTGCTGATCTTCGCCGGGATCCTGCTGGCAGGGGCCCTGCTCGGCGCGTTGTTGAGCAAGGCGCTGAAGTGGGCCGGATTGAGCTGGGCGGACCGGGCCTTGGGCGGGATTTTCGGCCTTGCCAGGGGAATGCTCGTAGCCATTGCCCTGGTTCTGGCCCTGATGGCCTTTACGAGGCATCCGCCGCCGCAATCGGTGGTCCGGTCGCGGCTGGCGCCCTACGTCATCGGCGCCGCGCACGTGTGCGCGCAAATCGCGCCGCACGAGGTCCGCGAAGCCGTCGAGGACAGCTACGCCCGGGCCCGCGGGCTGTGGGATGACATGCTGCACAAGGCTCAACGTCCCGGCAAGAAATCCAGGCCGCCGGTGATACGATGAAATTTGGCGATTGATCTGATCATCTTTGACCTGGACGGCACGCTGGCGGACACCAAGCTGGATCTGGCCAACGCCGTCAATGCGACCCGCGCCGAGTTCGGTCTTCCTCCCTTGCCGAACGAGGAGGTCTATTCGTATGTGGGCAACGGCGCGCCGGTCCTCATCCGCCGCGCTCTGGGGCCCCAGTTCAGCGAGGAGGAGATTCAGCGGGGGCTGGAGTCCTTCTTCGCCCGATACCGCGAGCACATGCTGGACCACACCCGGCTGTACCCGGGCGTGGCCGAGTCGCTGGACCGGCTCAGCACCGACGGAGTCAAGATGGCCATCCTCACGAACAAGCCGGTGCGCTTTAGCCAGGACATCGTGCAAGGGCTGGGCATCGCGGACCATTTCTTCCGGGTCTACGGCGGCAACAGCTTTGCGACCAAGAAGCCCGATCCGGAAGGCGTTCATGCGCTGCTGGCCGAAGCTGGGACGCCCAAGGAAAATGCCCTGATGGTGGGGGACAGCGCGGTGGACGTTCAGACCGCCCGTAACGCCGGCATCGCCGTCTGCGGCGTCACATATGGATTCCAACCCGACACCCTTGCCGCTGAACCGCCCGACATCCTGGTGGACCGCTTCAGCGATCTCGCCGAGATGGTCCTGGCCGACCGCCATCCGAAAGGAGTGTCCCGAAAGTGAATCACAAGCCCGGAGCCGAAGTGCCGGAA
>Ga0315298_1008285_pt1 | contig 13321 bp, 11 predicted proteins | sample WHS_1_MG_FD_203077 | JGI IMG/M metagenome (GOLD analysis project Ga0315298, IMG submission 203077) | Extremophilic microbial mat communities from Washburn Hot Springs, YNP, Wyoming, USA - WHS_1_MG | ecosystem: Environmental > Aquatic > Thermal springs > Hot (42-90C) | place: USA: Wyoming...
CTTCTGGCGCGACCAAGTCTATGAAATCACATGGGTGGAAGACAATGGCGCCCTCGTACCCCGCATCGACCGACAATACGTCGACCGCGAAACCGGGTTCTACGTTCCCTGGTAGCAAGACGGGGAGGAGGCTGCCAGCGACAGCCCCCTCCCCGCTTCCTATGCGTTTTACGTAATATTGATTGTAACGTCCTCGTTGTACCAGCTGTTCAGCGTGTTTACAGTAATCCAGGTGCTCTCGTTGCCGGTCGGTAGGGTCTCGTTGTGCGGTGCGGCACCCGGTGGGTCATTCGGGTCGAGGTCACTGGTCACGAAGGAGTGAAAGTCCGTTGGTGTTCCCACCAGTACGTTACGCCACCTGTTGTTTGCGGCTTTGGCGGGCTTGCTGGTGTCTTGGGTAAGAACGGTAGATACCCGACGAGCCTTCTGCCCGGTCCCATCGTTGCGGACACTCGTGTTATAGGTAAACTCGTAAAGGGTAGTGTCTGCCGTGGTCTTTATCCACGCCTTCATGTACCCGTCGTACGTGGCGACAAGCAGCCGGAGGGTGGTGCCCGGCTGGTACTCGATGTAGCTGCCGTTGGAATCTTTCTGCCACTGCCACCCTAACTCCTTAATGCTGTAATACACCCTCCAGACGATGCGGCCGCCCCCACAGCCCAGCCCGAACTCCCCACCGCCCAGAGTCGCTCCGGCGCTGTCATAGCGTTCGACGGCAACATAATCGTAGGCAGTGTCGGCTGTGCTGTCGAGATTCAGGTCGGCCAAGGAGGGAAGTGTGATGTCTGCCTGAATCTTCCGGTACCCCGGCTTGGTGCGGGCTCGACGAAACGCGTAAACCTGAGCCATCGTATTGGCCCCCTTCGGAAATGCCGACTATTCTACAGTCAGAGGGACAGACCGCACCCTCCGCACCTCCTTTCACCCCTCTGGCCCGCTGGTGGCATGATATGCTAAGCACCAGCCACGGTTACCACGGGCTCTCCAATTGAGGTGCACGGTGCACGGCAAGGTACTGGAGGTGTTCTGTCCATGGGGAATCTAGCGGCCGAGACGGCTCCGGGGGGTATCTACGCCCCTATCCCGACACCTTTCGAGGAGGAAGGCGACGAGATAGCCTACGGTCGGCTCGCGGAGAATATCGCCCGCTGGAACCGGACCCGCCTGACCGGCTACGTCGTCCTGGGGTCGAACGGAGAGTTCGCGCTGCTCGACGAGGCGGAGAAGGAGGCCCTCATCGACGTCGTCCGGGAGCTGGCCGCCCCCGACAAGAAGGTCATCGCCGGCACCGGGGCCGAGTCGACCCGGGCGACGGTGCGCCTGACCAGGGCCGCCGCCCGCCTGGGAGCCGACGCCGTCCTGGTCCTCACTCCCCACTACTACAAAGGCTCGATGACCGACCCGGCCCTCGAGCGCTTCTACCTGGACGTGGCCGAAGCCTCGCCCGTGCCGGTCCTCCTTTACAACATGCCGCGCAACACCGGGCTCAACCTCGGCCCGGCCGTGGTCGCCCGCCTGGCGACCCACCCCAACATCGTCGGCCTCAAGGATTCGAGCGGCGACATCACCCAAATCGCCGAAATCATCCGGCTGGTCCCGCCCGAGTTCGCCGTCTTCGCCGGTTCGGCCGGTTTCCTTCTGGCCACCCTGGCTCTCGGAGGGATAGGCGGGACCCTGGCTACGGCCAACATCGCCCCCGACGAATGCTCGGCCGTCTGGGAACTCTGGCGGGCCGGCCGCATCGAGGAAGCCCGGCGGCGGCAGTTCCGGCTGCTGCCGGTCAACCGCGCCGTCACGGCCCGGTGGGGCGTTCCCGGTCTCAAGGCGGCGATGGACCTTCTCGGGTGGTACGGGGGGCCGCCGCGGCCGCCGCTCCTGCCCCTGGGGCAAGCCGAGAGGGAAGAACTCGGGCGCATCCTGGCCGAGGCCGGGCTGGAACCTCCTCCCGACCGGGCCGCCCGGGACTAGACCGGGCCCTCGGGACCGGGTCGCGTCGCTCCAGGCCGGACGGGGTCGCTCGGGGCCGGGCCCGGGCGGCTAGCCGCTCCTGGCCCGCCACATGAACATGAGAAGACCCGCCCCGTAGCCCAGGGCCCCCGCGGCGAGGGGAATCCACCAGTAAAGGCCGGCGCGCAGGTTGGCCAGCCCCAGGCCGAGGACGATGCCGAATCCGATGGGCAGCGGCTGGACGTAGACGTTGTCGGGATGGCGCAGCACGAAGACCCCGGCCAGGAAGGTGGCCGCTCCGAGCGCGGCCGGCACCCACCAGCCGACGTCGCCGCGACCCGCCGGGAACGAGTAGACCAGGGCGACGCCCAGAGCGACGAGGAAAATCAGAAGGTAGTCCTTGGGCTGCACGGGACGCACGGCGGCACCCTTCCTTTCGCTATACCACTCGCTATACCGCTCGCTATACCCGCTAAGCCGTCATCCGGCTCTCGGGCTGCCCTTTCGGGCTGCACTTTCGGGTTCCGGCGCTTCAACGCCGGTCACGTCAGAAAGGCAGACTCCCGCGCTTGGGAGCCGCAGTCGGCCCCGCTCCGCCGGCGACCGTCGGGGCGCCGGCGGCGTCCGCGGCGGTTGTTCGGGCCGCCAGGCGCTCCAGCACCCGGGAGCGCGCCGGACAGTCCTCCAAAAACGCGCACCAGGGACACAGCGGGTTCTCCCGGGCCGGAAAGTCCCGGGCCCCGCGGATTCCCTGCGCCAGGCGTCCGGCGCGCTCCTTGGCCCGCCGGATGTCGGCTTCGCCGAGATAGTATTCGTAACGCACTGAGTCCCGCAGGTACTGCAGGACGACTTTCTCGACGGTCTCGGCCCGCGCCTCGCTCACCATCGCGGCGTAGAGCGGAAGCTGGAACTCGTCGAACAGACTGGGCTTGGCCGTCGGTGGCCGGCCGGTCTTGTAATCGATGACCACCACCCGACCCGGTCCCGAACCGGCGTCCAACCGGTCGACCTTGCCGGTGACCAGGACTCCCTCGCCGACCTCCGTCCGGCCGAAGAACTCCAGGTTGAGCGGAACGGCCTTGAAGTCGGTCCGGCGGCAGAACGACCTGAGTTCGGCGATGACCTCCCGACCGACCTCGGCCTCTTCCGCCTCGCTGCCCTCCGGGAACACCTGCCGCCGCTCGGGGGAGGTCTCCCACGCCCTCCGGAGCAGGTCCTCCAGAACGGCGGGAGTGCGCTTTCTGGGCTCCAGGCCGAAGAAGTCCTTCAGCGCCTGATGGACGCAGTTGCCCACGAACAGGTGACGGTTGGGCGGGACCGGCCTACCGTCGACGTAGATGAGGCGGTACTGCCGCGGGCACCGGGCGAAGACCTTAAGGGCCGACGGCGTCGTCTGGAAGACGGACCCGGGAACCGGCAAGCTCGACGGCGGGTTCGGCTCGACGCCGGACCGGAGGCCTGGCTGCGGGCCCGGTTGGAGGCTCGGCCCGGCCGCAGCCGGCGGCGGCGGGACTGTCGCTCGAGCCGCCGCCGCAAGCCCCTCGAGGCCCAGCCCGGGCGACTGCCCGCGCAGCAGACGGCCGGCTTCGGCCTGGACATCTCCGATGGAGAGAACCTTATCGGCCGAGTTCCGCAGCTTTGCGCTGAGGGCCCGCTCGCAGGCCACGACCACGACCTTCAGACCGCGCCGCTGGGCCTCCCGCATCGCTCCCAGCATCCCGCCGTCACCCGATACCAGGAAAACCACGCCGATACCCTGTTGCGGCTCGACGGACACCAGCTGCTGCACGACCAAAAGGTCCGCCGCGTTCTTCACCTGGCCGCCCGTCGAGTAGAGCGGGTCGAAGCCGGCTTGGTGGAAGGCGTCGGCGGCCCCCGGGATGTCGTCGAAGGGCGCGATGGCCTTCGCCAGGGTCACCGGTCCGCATTCGCGGGCCACGCTGAGAAGGTCCGCGGCCAGGCGTTTCAATCCGTGCGGGCCGTAGGCGGCCTTATCCGCGTAGTAGAGGTTTTCGTAGTCGACGAAAACCGCCGTGCGGGGTGGGGCCGGGGAGATTCCCGGCTCAGCGTCGGTCATCTCGGTTCTCTCCCCACTTCGGTTGTCTCCCTCGGAACTCGCCGCATCGCGAAGGGCGCGTGGGCGCGCGCCCGAACGACTTCTCAGGCTCCACTTCTCCCCTTCGTCACCGACTTCCTCCGTTCCCTTGTTCCGCCAATGCCTGTCCACCCGCCGCCTCCGGCCGCCCCGTCTCCGCGGGATGTTCACCGCGCGGCGCGACCGAGGCGTTAAGTCGCAGGGCCCGGCCGGATGCCGCCGAAAAGTAGGGCCGGGCCCTACAAGTCGTCGAAGGAGCGGAGACCGTGAACCAACAGAGTAAGCTCGCCGAAGTCGACCCGGAGGTCTTCGAGGCCATTAGCGCGGAGCTGGCCCGCCAGAGGTCCAACCTCGAGCTCATCGCCTCGGAGAACTTCACCAGCCCGGCCGTCCTCGAGGCCGTGGGTTCGGTGCTGACCAACAAGTACGCCGAGGGGCTGCCGGGAGCCCGTTACTACGGAGGCTGCGAATACGTAGACGTGGTCGAGAGGCTGGCCATCGAGCGCCTGAAGAAGCTGTTCGGCGCCGAACACGCGAACGTTCAGCCCCATGCCGGCGCCCCGGCCAACACGGCCGTGTATTTCGCCATGCTCCAGCCGGGGGATACGGTCCTGGGAATGGACCTCGCCCACGGCGGCCACCTCACCCACGGCCACCCTCTCAACATCTCCGGCCGCTACTATCACTTCGTCCCCTACGGTGTCGCCCGGCACAGTGAGCTCATCGATTACGACAATCTCGAGAGTCTCGCCCGGCGCTTCAAGCCCCGGATGATTGTCGCCGGAGCCAGCGCCTACCCGCGTTACATCGATTTCGCCCGGCTCCGGGACATCGCCGACGCCGTGGACGCTCTGCTCATGGTGGACATGGCCCACATCGCGGGTCTGGTGGCCGCGGGCGAGCACCCGAACCCGGTGCCCTACGCCGATTTCGTGACGACCACCACCCACAAGACGCTGCGCGGCCCCCGCGGCGGGGTCATCATGTGCAAGGCCAAATACGCCCAGGTCATAGACCGGGCCGTCTTCCCCGGCCTGCAGGGCGGCCCGCTCATGCACGTCATCGCCGGAAAGGCCGTGGCCTTCAAGGAGGCCGCCACCGAGGAATTCCGCGAGTATCAGCGCCGCGTCAAGCGCAACGCGGCCCGGATGGCCGCCGTGTTCCTCGACCGCGGGCTGCGCCTCGTTTCCGGCGGGACGGACAACCACCTCCTGCTTCTGGATGTCACGGCCGGGGTCCTCGAGGGGCGCGGGCTCACCGGTGTCGCCGCGGAGAATGTCCTGGCCAAGGTCGGCGTGACAGTCAACCATAACACCATCCCGTTCGACCCCAAGCCCCCCAAGGTGGGAAGCGGCATCCGCCTGGGGACGCCGGCCGTGACCACGCGGGGGATGGGGGAAAAGGAAATGGTGACAATCGCCAACCTCATCGCCGACGTCCTTCTCGCCCCGGAGGACGAAGGGGTGCTCGCGCGGGCCCGGGCTACCGTCGCCGGGCTGTGCGAGGCCTTCCCGCTCTACCCGGGCCTGGAGAACCGGTAGCGTGGGCGGCGGGCGGCTCGTTTTCGTCTTCGCCCACCCCGACGACGAGTCTTTCTTCTGTGCGGGAACGATGGCCCGGCACGTCGCCTCGGGCGGAGAGGTCGCCCTGATTTCCGCCACCCGCGGCGAGCACGGCAGCCAGCCCGAACCGCCTGTCTGCCGTCCGGAGGAGCTCGGCCGCGTGAGGTCGGCCGAGCTCCGACGGGCCTGCCGCATCCTCGGGGTGAAACGGCTCAGCTTCCTCGGGTACGAGGACGGTCGGCTGGCCGAAGCCGATTTCCGGCGGGCCGTCCGGCGTCTGGCGGGCGCTCTGGCCCGCTACCGGCCGGACGCGGTCGTCACCTTCGGACCGGAAGGCGTGTACGGTCACCCGGACCACGTGGCCATCCACCGACTGACGGTCGCGGCCTTCGAGAAGGCCTTCGGCGGACCGCGTCGCCCGCCCGGACCCGAGCGCCGGCTCTGGTACGTGGCTCCCCCGTCGGCCTCGTGGCGCTACCGCCCGCACGATTGGACGCCGAAGCCGCCCGGCCGGCGGGAGAGTTCCCCGGGCCCGGCGTCCGGGCGGGCCCCGTCGGCCCGGCCGGTACCCACGGTACCCACGCCTGACGCCGCCATCGACATCCGGGACTATCTTCCCGTCAAGGCCGCCGCCCTCCTGGCCCACCGGTCCCAGAGGCACAACATCGAGCGGGCCTTCGGCGCCCTCTGGGACCTGGAGGCCGGAACGCCCCGAAGCCCCGAAGCCGCGGCCGCCCTGGGACGGGAGGACTACATTCTGGCCCGCGGACCGCGCCCCGCCGGTTTGCTCGTGGACAGCCTGCTCTCGGATGGCCGCTCGGACGGCCGCTCGGACGGCCGCTCGGACGGCCGCTCCTCCGGACAGGGTTCGTAGGAGGCGCATAGCATACCGAAGTAGGTCGGCACCTCGTAGGCCAGCACCCGCCCGACCAGCGGCCGCCCCGCCTCCGCCAGCCATCCGAGCACCCCGGCCAGGATGAGCATCTGCCAGAGACTGTCCGGCTTGCCGGCCTCGACGAGGGCGGGGTCAAGGTCGACGAGGTCCTCCAGACGCCCGGAGCCGACGACCCGGCAGACAAGCCTATCGTACTCCGCCGAGGCAGGGTCGTAGCCGTAAGGGCCCGCGGCGAGGTGAGCGTGACCGTGGTCGCAGCTGGCTACGAAGACGACCCGCCTGCCCGAAGCCGCGGCCGCCTCGGCCACCTGCCGGCCGAGCGTGACCAGGGAGGCGCGCGGCGCCTCGCGGCCGGGACCGATGAGGACGACCTTCGGTCGCTCCTCCCCTCCCCGCCCGTCCAGCGCCGGCTCCCACGGCCCGACCATCGTCACTCCCGTCACCCCGGCTTCCGGTCCCTCGGACCTTCGGCCGATAAAGTAAAGCGGGATGAGAGAGCCCCAGTCCAGGGGAATGACGGAGTTCGGGCCGTCCAAGGCCCCGTAGTTGACGCCCACAACCGGAAGGCCGGCTTTCCTCGCCCGCGCGACGATGTCGGCGGCGAGCGGTCGGTCGCACCGGAAGGAGGCCCGGACAGTCGCCCCCGCGGCCCCGTTCCCCTCGGACGCCCTCTGGTCGGAGGCGGCCTGGGCCGTCAGGCTGCCGCTGACGAGCTCGGACGTCACCACGGCCGTGTAGCCACCGTCCAGGCGAAGATTGTGCGGGGTCGCCAGGACCACCGTGTCGGGGTCGGCCAGCCGGACCCGGCGGCCGATGTCCTCCATGGCCCGGGTAAGGACCCGGAACTTGGCCAGAGCCGTCTCCAGGTTGCCCGGTCCGGCGACGGCCGCGGGCGCTCCGACCGGTGTCCCGCCGCCCCTGGCTCCAACGGCGGCCAGCTCCGGGATGACTTCCGAGCCGTGCGGCGCGATACAGGCGTAAACCACGCCGGTCGTCGGAAGGCTCACGGCCTGTCTCCCCCTTCCTCCGTCGTGAAGCCCAGCCGGTGCACCAGGGCCGCTTTCAGGCTGTCGAGCTGACGGCCGGCGAAGCCGAAATCGGCGGCCAGGGCGGCCGCGGCCCGCTGCAGGCCCTCTCCGCGCTCACGAAGGGCGGACGCCTCCGCGAGAAACCGCTCCAGCCAAACCCTCTGTGTCGCCAGAACATCCTTGCCGCCGACCGGCCCGTGCCCCGGCACGACCACATCGATGTCCCATCCCTCGAGGAGCCTCAAGGCGAAGAGCCACTTCTCGGGCCTGATACCGCCGACCCAGGCCGGCCGCCCGTTGAAGACGAGGTCTCCGGCGAAGAGGACCTTGTACTCCGGAACAAAGACCACGGACGAACCCTCGGCGTGCCCGCCCAGCTCGACGACTACGACCTCGGGCTCCCAGGGCAGGCGGACCCGCGTCTCGAACACCAGGCTCGGCCGCCTGGGCGACGCGTTCGCCAGCTCCGGGATACCCTGAGCCCACTCGAGCTCGGCGGCGAGGCCCCCGGCCGTGCCTTCGCTGGCTATCACGCCTCCCGGCGGGAACTCGGCGCTGCCGGCGATGTGGTCCCAGTGCTCGTGGGTGAAGACCACGGCCGAAATACCGCCGGCCTCGGCCCGGGCGGCCGCTGCGAGGGCGCGCCCCCCCTCGGGGCTCACCAGGCTGTCCACGGCGAGGGCCCCCCGCGCGGTTCGGATGAACCCGGCGTTGACGCGCCCTTCTTCATCGCTCCCGGCGAAGACCGGGCCTTTAATACACTCAAACCCGCTCATCCGTATTCCCCCCACCCGCGGCTGTCGCCGTACCCATCGCGCTGCCACCTTGGCCTCCGTTTCGCTCCCGGTCGCACGATGCCTGCCGGTCACCCCCGGTCGCACGATGCCCGCCGGTCACCCCCGGTCGTACGATGCCTGCCGGTCGCGCCCGGCCGTACGATTGCTGGCGGGTGGGAGCAAGGCGGACGGCGGGGCACCGTTCGCAACCCGAAGGAACGCCCCCGGCCGGGGCGAATAGCTGAGAGCCGACAGCCGGGACCAAGTGCAAGCGACCGGAAAGGCAGCGAAAGTTCGCAGGGAGGAGCCTCCACGTCCCAACCCGACACCGTCACCGCCGAACGGGCGCTTCTTCCGCGCCGGGCCCGGGCCGCGGCTCGCCGGACCATCCTCCGGCTGGCCTGGCCCGTGTTCGCCGAGAACGTCCTGGCCACCCTGACCCAGGTCGTCGACATGGTCATGGTCGGCCGCCTGGGAGCGGCGGCCATCGCGGCGGTCGGGCTCAGCTTCCAGCCCTTCTGGCTCATCCAGGGCTTTTTCATGGGGCTCAGCGCCGGAACCACGGCCCTGGTGGCCCGGTTCACCGGAGCGGGCGAACTTCGGGAAGCGGAGCGGGTCACCCACCAATCGCTCCTTCTGGCGGTCGCTTTATCCGTCTTTTTCGCCGCCCTGACGGTACCGTTCACCCGCCCCATCGTGGCCCTGATGGGCGCCGAGCCGGACGTGCTGGAACTCGGGGTGGCTTACCTGCTCTACCTTATCCCGGGGATGTTCTTTCTCATGGTCGCCACCGTCATGTCCGGGGCTCTGCGGGGCGCGGGCGACACCCGTACTCCCATGTACGTTAATGTCGCCATCAATCTCCTCAACATCGTGCTCTGTTACGCCTTCATCTTCGGCAAACTGGGCGCCCCGGCCATGGGCGTGGTCGGGGCCGGCCTGGCCACGACCCTGGCCCGCACCGCGGGCGCGCTCGTCCTGCTGGCCCTCATGTTCGCGCACCGGACCGTCGTCGGTTTCAATCTCAGGGAGTTCCGCCCGCTGCGGACGTTCCTCCGGCCGGACCCCGAAGTCGTCGCCCGGATTTTCCGCGTCGGCCTGCCGGCCGCCCTGGAACGGCTGCTCAACAGCCTCGGACAGGTCCTCTACACCAGGGTCGTCGCCAGTCTCGGCACGGTGGCTTTCGCCGCCCACGAACTGGCCCTCAACGTCGAGTCCCTCTCCTATATGCCCGGCCTCGGCTTCTCCGTGGCCGCCACGACCATGGTCGGTCAGAACCTTGGAGCCGGGCGCCCGGACCGGGCCGAAGCCGACGGCTGGGAGTGTAACCGCATGGGCCTTTGGGTTATGGGCTCGATGGGCGCGCTCTTCTTCGCCTTCCCGGCTTTTCTGCTCCGCCTCTATACGCCCGACCCCGCCGTCGTAGCCGCCGGCGTGGTGGCTCTGCGCATCGTCGCCTTCACCGAGCTCCCCGAAGCGGTGGGCTTCGTCCTCAGCGGGGCCCTGCGCGGGGCCGGCGATACGAAGACCGTCCTCTGGGTGACCGGCCTGGGCATGTGGGCGGTACGCCTGGGCAGCTCCCTTGTCTTCGTCCTGGGCCTCGGCTGGGGCCTGGCCGGGGCCTGGGTCGGCATGTTCCTCGACTGGGTCGTCCGGGCGATCTACCTCACCCTGCGTTTCCGGTCCGGCTCGTGGAAGGAAGTCCGGGTGTAGGCTCGAAAGCTCCGCCGTTGTGCACACTCTTGTCTACAAGGCACCGGGGGAGGCCCTTGCGATGAAGCGCGTGGTCAGCATCAGCCTCGGTTCGTCCGCCCGCGACAAGAAAGTCCAGGCCGAATTCCTGGGGGAGAAGTTCGAGATCGAACGGGTGGGTACCGACGGCAGCGTGGAAAAGGCAAAGCAGCTTCTTCGCGACCTTGACGGCAAGGTCGCCTGCTTCGGCATGGGCGGCATCGACTTCTACGTGCGCAGCGGCCCCAAGAAGTGGATGCTGCGGGACGCCATGAAGTTGGCCGCGGTGCCGAAACTGACCCCAATCGTGGACGGCGGCGGAGTGAAGGATACCCTGGAGCGAAAGGTCATCCTCGACCTGGAGCCGGTCTACGGCATCCCCGTCAAGGGACGGAAGGTGCTCGTGGTCTCCGGGGTGGCCAGGTACTCCCACGCCGAGGCCTTTTTCCAGGCCGGGGCCAAGGTCATGCTGGGGGACCTCATGTTCATCCTCGAGCTGCCCATTAAACTGTGGTCGCTTAAGACCCTCGACGTCATCGCCCACATCGTGGCCCCCCTAGCCACCCGCCTGCCCATCTCGCTGCTCTACCCGACGGGGGAAAGCCAGCATAAAGCCAAACCCAAGTTCAAGGACGCCTACGACTGGGCCGACATCATCGCCGGGGACTACCACTTCATCCACCGCTTCATCCCGGAACGCCTGGACGGGAAGGTCATCCTCACCAACACCGTGACCGACGCCGACGTGGCCGAGTTGAAAAGCAAGGGTGTCTCGTGGCTCGTGACGACCACTCCCGAGATGGAAGGGCGGTCTTTCGCCACCAACGTCATCGAGGCCCTGCTGGTCAGTATCTCGGGCAAGCGCCCGGAGCAGCTGACGGAGAAAGACTACTACGACCTCATCGAGAGGGCGAACATAAAACCTTCGGTCAGAAGACTGAACTGAAGCTCGGGGTCGGCTGAAGTAATAGAGCTACGGGGGCTTGACGGCCGGCCTCGCCGGTGTTAACCTTGCGGCAATAAGGTTCTCCGGCCGTGACCGGGACTAGTAGGCGCACCAGCTCAAGGCTGAAGCGAGCCGGGAACGGTGTGAGCCCGGTGCCGAGAGCGCGCTGAATGGACCCGCGAGCCGCAGGCCGAAAGGGTCGGTGGGCATCGGTCCCCGCCGGTCCGAGTAGACCCTGCCGGTATCCCCCCGTTACCGGGGATAGGGTATAAGGGCGGTCCGAGTCCGCCCCGTACTCGACCGAGAGGAGTCCGCCTCCCGGCTTGACGCCGGACCGCCGCCTGTAACGAGTGCAGCGGCCGTCGACCGGCAGACCAGGAACCAGCGGACTCAAGCGGGGTGGCACCGCGGAAGCCGAGGCTCCCGTCCCCTAGAGGGGACGGGAGCCTTTGTTTTCGGGGGCCCCGGGCCCGCAAGTCAGGGCGGAGACCGCGAAGGGAGCTGGTCTGGATGTCGGAAGACAAGACCCGGAAGTACATCCTCACCGAAAAGGAGATGCCGACCGCCTGGTATAACGCCGCGGCCGACCTCCCGTTCCGCCTGGCCCCGCCCTTGCACCCCGTGACCCTCCAGCCGCTGGGACCGGCGGACCTCGCCCCGCTTTTCCCGATGGCTCTCATCGAACAGGAGGTCTCGACCCGGCCCTACATCGACATCCCCGGTGAGGTCATCGACGTCCTTTCCTCCTGGCGGCCGACCCCCCTTTACCGGGCCCGGGCTCTGGAGAAGGCCCTGGGAACCCCGGCCCGCATCTACTACAAGTACGAGGGTACCAGCCCGGCGGGCAGCCACAAGCCGAACACGGCGGTCGCCCAGGCCTATTACAACAAGAAGGAGGGCATCCGCCGTCTGACCACCGAGACGGGGGCCGGGCAGTGGGGGTCGGCCCTGGCGCTGGCCTGCGCGATGTTCGGGCTCGAGTGCACCGTCTATATGGTCAAGGTGAGTTACAACCAAAAACCCTACCGCCGCTCGCTCATGCAGTCCTACGGAGCCGAGGTCCTGGCCAGTCCCACCGACCGCACCGCGGCCGGCCGAGCCGTTTTGGCCCGGGACCCCGCCTCGAACGGAAGTCTCGGCATCGCCATCAGCGAAGCCGTCGAGGACGCCGCGCCGAGACCGGACACCCACTATTCGCTCGGCAGCGTTCTCAACCACGTCATCCTGCACCAGACGGTCATCGGCGAGGAAGCTGTGAAACAGATGGAGATGGCCGGCGACTATCCCGATTACGTCATCGGGTGTTTCGGCGGCGGCTCCAACTTCGGCGGCATCGCTATGCCGTTCCTCCGGGAGAAGATGAAGAAAGGTTCGGGGCCGCGCCTCATCGCCGTCGAGCCGGCCGCGTGTCCGAGCCTGACCAGGGGGGTTTTGGCCTACGATTACGGCGATACGGCCGGGATCGCCCCCGTCACGCGCATGTACACCCTCGGTCACAACTTCATCCCCGAGGGTATCCATGCCGGAGGTCTGCGCTACCACGGGGCGGCGCCGCTTATCAGCGCCCTGGTCGAGCACGGCCTGGTCGAGGCGCGGGCTTACCCGCAACTCCCGGTGTTCGAGGCGGCCCTCACCTTCGCCCGCGCGGAGGGCATTCTCCCGGCCCCGGAGTCGGCCCACGCCATCAAGGCCGCCCTGGACCTGGCCCTGGAGTGCCGGGAGGCCGGGCGCGCCGAGACCATTCTCTTCAACCTCAGCGGACACGGCCACTTCGACCTTTCCGCCTACGACGATTATCTGGCGGGCAAGCTCGTCGATTACGCCCACCCCCAGGAGAAGATCGACGCGGCCCTACGGGAACTCCCCGTTGTTCCGCCGGAGATTGCCGCCATGGTCGCGGGAGGCCGGTGAGAATGTCCCCCGAGGCCGACTTCAAGGAGGGCGGCTTTGCTGAGGGCGGCTTCACGGAGGACGGCTTCACGGAGGACGGCTTCCGCCCGGCTTTCGGTATCGTGGAGCTGGCGGCCCTGGCCGCTCACGAGCAGACCATGCCCGACCATCTGGCGGAGCTGACCGCGGAAATCAGCCGGGACGGCGAACTCCGGCAACCCATCGTCGTGGACCGTCGCAGCCTGGTCATCCTTGACGGACACCACCGGGCCGCGGCCCTGCGGGCCCTGGGCTGCACTCTGATACCGGCCTGGCTCGTCGACTACCGCCACCCGGCCGTCGTCGTCCTGCCCCGACGGCCGGATATCCCCGTGACCAAGGAGGCGGTCGTCCACACGGGCACATCCGGGCGGCTTTTCCCTCCCAAGACGACCCGGCACGTCCTGCCCGG
>Ga0315298_1008286_pt1 | contig 13321 bp, 11 predicted proteins | sample WHS_1_MG_FD_203077 | JGI IMG/M metagenome (GOLD analysis project Ga0315298, IMG submission 203077) | Extremophilic microbial mat communities from Washburn Hot Springs, YNP, Wyoming, USA - WHS_1_MG | ecosystem: Environmental > Aquatic > Thermal springs > Hot (42-90C) | place: USA: Wyoming...
ATCCAGCGACTGTCTCATCTCCATGGCGCGGGCGTCCCGGACGTCGAGGTCCGATTTCTGGGAGGCGTAGGTGGCCAGGCGGGCAAACTCCTTCTTCAGGTCGAAGAGGAGGTTCATGCAGGCCAACAACTCCTTCGGCGAGCTACCCAGCTTGCCCTTGTACCGTTCCACCTCGGGGAGCCGCTTCTCAAGATCCTTCTTGGCCGACTCCCAGGCGTCATCCGTCGGGTAGATGTCGGAGAGATTCCATTTGTCCTGGTCGGGTATCTTGGATCGGTCCATGGCCTGCAGGGACGCCCCCGCCAGGAAGAGGGACGCCGCCGCGGCGGCCATCAAAGACGTTACGGTGCATTTCATGCGCTACCTCCCTTTCAGAGACTGCCTGTGTTCCCGCTTTCCAAGCCCCAGGCCGAGGCACACCCACGCCTGCCGGGTGCATTTCGGCCGCTTGGTAGTATACGCCCGCCGTGCGGCTAAGGGTTTCAGAGAGGGTGGACCGGCGCCGCCTCCCTGGCGAGGTGGGCCGCCCCCAGGGCGCCCGTGAGCTGGGGGCGTTCGGGGATGAGAAAGGAGACGCCGAGGAACTCCTCCAGGCACCGGACGAGATCCACGTTGAGCGCCCCTCCTCCCGTGAAGACGGCCGGCTCTCCCACGCCCGCCTGCCGGACCAGACCGGCGAGCCGTTTGGCCATGGCGCGGTGGACGGCGTGGGCGATGTCGGGCACCGCCTCGCCCCGGGCGATGAGCGAGATCACCTCGCTCTCGGCGAAGACCGTGCAGGTGGAGGACATGGCCAGATCGCGGGTGCTCTTGCTGCCCGCGGGGCCGAGCCCTTCGATGCCCGTGCGGAGCGTTGCGGCCATGGCGTTGAGAAACCGGCCCGTGCCCGCGGCGCACTTGTCGTTCATGGCGAAGGCGAGCACCCGGCCCGAGGCGTCCAGCCGGATCGCCTTGCTGTCCTGTCCCCCCACGTCCACCACGAGGGCCACGCCCGGAAAGAGGGCGCAGGCCCCCCGGGCGTGGCAGGTGATCTCCGTCACCCGCTTCTGGACGAAGGGAAGAGCCTCGCGTCCGTAGCCCGTACCCACCACGAAGGCCAGATCATCGCTCCGGGCCCCCGCGGCCGAGAGGGCGCCGTTGAGCGCCTCGCGCCCGCAGACGGCGAGCTGGGGCGTGGTCTCGGCCATCCCCCAGCCCAGCAGCCGGCCCTCCGCGTCCAGAACCACCGCCTTGGCCGTCAGGGAGCCCACGTCCAGTCCGCCGTAGAGGGAGGCCATCACGCCGCCTCCAAGGATTCGATGAAGGCCATCAGCCGGGTGCGCGCCGCCGCCTCGGCCCAACTCCTGAAGTCCGTCATGTCCGCCTCCAGTACGACGCTCCGGATACCCAGCCGCTCCTCCAACTCGCGCTGAATGCCGTATTGCCCGAGGGAGTAAGGTTTGCAGGAACGGGCCGAGTGGAGCACGAGTCCGTCCACGGAGAAATCTTTCGCGATCTGCTCCATGAGAGCCAGCCTGTTCTCCAGGTCCCGGTTGAGAAAGATGAGGCCGTAGGCCCGTGCCAGCGATCCCCATGGATCCTTCTCGTCGATGCGCACGGCGGGCTCCGCCCACGCGTGGGTGTAAGTGCCCGCCACCAGGGCGCAGCCGTTTTCGGCGAAGAGGCGGGAGAGCGGCTGGAGAGCGAACCACACGGCGATATTGTCCCACAGGAGCCGGTGGCGCTCTCCCGGCACCGCCGCCACACCCCTCTCCACCCGCTCCTTCATCTCCTTGAGGAGCCCCTCGTAGTAGCGCTCGCAGACGGGGAGGCCGCGCAGGGCCACCACCGGCGCGAGGTGGACGAAGGCGTCGAAGAGGGTCATGGGGGCTGGCTTCGCCTGGAGCGTGGAAAGCACCTCCCCCCACAGCGCGGCGCTCCGGCGGGAGGAGAGGAGGACCTCCCGGAAGCGCTCCTCCCTGAATTCGCTGCCGGTGATGCGCTCCAACTCCGGCACCAGGGCCTGGAGCTGGTCGCTCACGTAGCGCAGGGCGGCCTCCTCCGGCTCGCCATGCACGTAGGGCGTGTCCACGAGGAGGAGCGGGATGCGGTAGTGGTGGGCCAGGGCCTTGAACCAGTAGAGGACGGTCTGGCAGATGTTGTTGGTGCAGAAGAGCAGGTCGGGCGCCGGCAGCCTCCCCACCGGGGTTCTGCCCGAGAGGGCGTGGCCGAGGTCCACCTTGGCGTAGGAGCAGAGGTCCAGGGAGTATCCGGCCTCCTCGGCCACCTCGCAGAGCTCGGGGCCCACGCGGCGGGCGCCGCAGACCGCCGAGTGGTTCTCCGGATACAGGGTGTAGCAGCCGAAGGCCCTGAGCAGCTCCACCGGCGCCCCGCTCGTGACCCACGCCACGGGCCGCACCCCCTTGACGTACCGGGCCAGCCCGTAGTGCCGGGTCATGATGCGGCGCAGTTCGTGACGGCTCTCCAGCGGAGGCCCGAAGAAGGGCTCCCGGGGCGCAGGCGGACGGCGGCGCCCCGAGGAGAGCCGCGTCATCCAGTCCAGCCCGGCGCCCTTCATGAAGGCAAAGCGCAGATCCAACCAAGGTCTCATGAAATCGACTCCAGAAAAGCTTGGATCCGCGTCACGAGCGAGGCGGGTGGTTCCGGCTCCAGCTCGCTCTCCACCGCCAGGAGAGGCACCCCCTCCGCCCGCAAGGCCTCCGCGAGGGCCGGCCGCTCGAAGCCCTCGGGCTCGCAGAACTTCATGGCCAGAAAGACCACGCCCCGTGCGCCCGAGCGCTTAACCAGGCGGAGCAGGAAGGCGATGCGCTCCCGGAGGGGCGAACCGGCGGTGGAGCAGGGGGGCCAGGCGAGCTGGCGCCGGGCCAGGGCCTCCCACGGATCGGCCGGCGACTCCAAGGGCTCGCGAAGAACCCGGCGTCCGCACGCGATCAGGTCGTCCTCAACGATCCGTATTCCTTCCCCCTCCATCCACTGAAGAAGCGAAGCCGGGGCGGGCAGCACCCCGGAGAGAAGAACGGGCACCCCCTCCTTCAGGGGCTTCTCGGCGCGGCGCTCGCGCAGAAAGGCTTCCAGCCGGGCCAGCGCCTCCTCCGGCCAGAGATACTCGCAGGAGCGGACCGCTTCGTAAAACTCGGCGGCGGTGGCGCGGAGCTTGCCCTCCGCCCGCGAGCGGTAGAGGTCCCTCAGGAGGCCGTCTCGGCGCTCCCCCCACACCACGGCCTCCTCCAGCGCCCCATCCCGCATGGGCCCCGTCGCCCGGTCGAGCACGCGGGAGAGGCTCCGCACCTGGCTCTCGGCGTAGGCCAGCGCCTGCGGTCCCGAGCCCCGCGGCGGGTACCACGCGAGGCAGGGCTTTTCTTCGCGCAGCAGATCCTTCACGAGCGAGGAGACGTTCTGGAGGCTGTCGCAGGTGTGGGGAAAGAGGAGGAGATCCACGGGAGCCAGTGCCCCGGAGAGGTAGAGGCCCAGCCCTTTCTGGACCACAGGGCAGACGAAGCTTTGGAGGTGGGCGGAGGTCAGCTCCGCATCCCCTGGCGGATCCCACACCTCGCCGGCGCAGATGCCGTGGGCCCAGAGCAGCTCCGCCGGGTAGCGCGCCGGCCATACGGCGGCCAGGCTTCGCCCGGCGGCCTTTTGCCCCATCAAGTATGCCCTTCTGCCCATGGCCGCCACCCCGTACAGCTCCTCGCGAGCGAGGAAGGGCAGTATAGCGCGAGGGGCCCGGCGGCGGGGAGATATGGGGCTCCGCGCCGGGTGAGCATACCGCGCCCGCTCGCGGCGCGGCCGGCAGGAGCGCCCCTCCAGTCGCGCCAATCTCCCACGAATCTGGGCGCGAATTCCGTTAACCTATTCCTGCGCTGGCCCTTAGCCGAAGGGGTTCGTTCCCGCCGCTTGACACCCATGCCGCGGCGGACTATATTAACCAAATAGTTAGTCCAACTGTTTAGTTGGATTGACGACCCGGTTCAGGAGCCGTGATCATGGCCGTTGCCGAACACTCTCCCAAGAAAGACGCCAGAGCGGGCATCCTCGGTGCCGCCGCCCGGGAATTCGCCGAGTCCGGCTTCGCCGGCGCCCGCGTAGACAGAATCGCCCGCCGCGCCGGCGTCAACAAGGCCATGCTCTACTACCACGTGGGCAACAAGTCGGCGCTTTACGAGGCCGTGCTTCTCGGCTGGATGGACCTGCTCCTCGCGGAGCTGGGGCGGCGCGTGCCCGAGAGCGGGGACGCGGAGGAGAAGCTCGCCGCCCTGGCGGGAGCCTTCGACGCACTCGTCCGCGAGAATCCCTATTATCCCCAGATCATGGCCCGCGAATTGTCGGCCGGCGGCCAAAATCTCTCCAAGCGGGTCTTCGAAAGGCATGCTGCGCTGCTCAAGGTGGAGGGGGAGATCCTCTCCGAGGGTGTCCGGGAGGGCCGGCTCCGGCAGGTCAGCCCCGTCACGCTTCACATCCTGCTCGTGGTAGGCACCGTGATGCACCAGATGGCCGGCCGGCTTCGAGAGAGGGCGGCGAAGGCCGGCTTCAAGGGGCTTCCAGCCTTACCGGCATGGCCCGCCGGAACCGTCGCCGACCTGGTGCTCCACGGCCTCAAGGTGCAGCCGGCTGGCGAGAAAGGCGCGGCGGGCCCCGGCGCACTCCCATTGAAGGAAAATCCTATCCGTCCCACGGCCCTTCCCCGCCGGCACAAGGAGAACTCGCGATGAACCGAAAAACCACTCTCACGGCCGCCGGAGCCGCCCTGGCAGCGTTGGTGGCACTGACCTCCTGCGGGCGCGGTGAGGCGGGAGGAGCCATCAAGGTCTCCGGCAACATCGAGACCGACGAGACGCAGATCTCCTTCCGGATCCCCGGCCGGATGGCCGTGCGCCTCGTGGACGAGGGCGACGCGGTGAAGGCGGGCCAGGTGGTGGCGCGTCTCGACGCCACCGACCTCAACCAGCAGGTGGCCCTCAGGCAGGCCGACGCGGACGCCGCGGCGGCGGCCCTCAAGGAGCTGGAGGACGGCTACCGGAAGGAGGACGTGGCTCAGGCCAAGGCGCGCCTCGACGCGGCCGAGGCCGAGGAGAGCCGGCTCAAGGCAGACGACGCCCGTCAGCAGAACCTCTTCAAGCGGGAGGTCATCTCGGCGCGCGAGTACGACGCCTCCCACGCCGCCCTTCTGTCGGCCCAGGCGCAGCGGCGCGCCGCGGCCGAAGAGTACGCCCTCATGAAGAGCGGCTACCGGCGGGAACAGATCGACCAGGCCCGGGCCAAGCTGGACGCCGCGAATCAGGCCCTGGATCTGGCGAAGACGCAGCTCGGGTACGCGACGGCCGTCTCCCCGCTCTCGGGTGTGGTCCTCTCCAAGAACGCCGAGCCGGGCGAGGTCCTAGCCGCGGGTGCCCCCGTGGTGACGGTGGGCGACATCCGGCACGTCTACCTCCGGGCCTACGTCGACGAGGCCGACCTGGGGCGCGTCAAGCTCGGGCAGGAGGTGAAGGTCACCACCGACAGCTACCCGGGCAAAGTCTACAAGGGCCGCATCGTCTTCATCTCGCCGGAGGCCGAATTCACGCCGAAGATGGTCCAGACCCAGCGGGAGCGCGTCAAGCTCGTCTACCGGATACGGATCGACATCGACAATCCCGGCCAGGAACTCAAGCCCGGCATGCCGGCGGATGGGGAGATCGAGGCGGGGCGCTCGTCGTGAAGCCCCGCGCACAAGGCTGGAGCCGCCCATGAACCAGAGCGAAACCGCCTTCGCCATCCAGACCCTCGGCTTGACCCGCGCCTTCGGAGAGCTCGTCGCGGTGAACCGTCTCACCCTCTCCGTCGGCGAGGGCGAGATCTTCGGGCTCGTGGGGCCGGACGGGGCTGGCAAGACGACCACCATGCGGATGCTGGCGGGCATTCTCGATCCCACCGAGGGCCAAGCCTTCGTCACCGGCCTCGACGTCCGCAAGGAGCCCGAGGCGGTCAAGGAGCGGATCGGCTACATGAGCCAGCGCTTCGGCCTCTACCCCGACCTCACGGTGATGGAGAACATCGACTTCTACGCGGAGCTCTACGGCGTCTCGAAGAAGGGGCGCGGAGTGCAGGTCGAACGCCTGCTCGCCTTCAGCAACCTGGCGCCCTTCAAGCGCCGGAGGGCCGGCGACCTCTCCGGCGGCATGAAGCAGAAGCTCGGGCTGGCCTGCGCCCTCGTGCACACGCCGAGGGTGCTCTTCCTGGACGAGCCCACCAACGGCGTGGACCCGGTCTCCCGCCGGGACTTCTGGCGCATCCTTTACCAGTTGCTCAAGGAGCGCGTCACGATCTTCGTCTCCACGGCCTACCTGGACGAGGCCGAGCGCTGCAACCGGATCGGCCTCATGCACAAGGGGAGCCTGCTGGCCTACGACACGCCCGGCGGCGTCAAGGGTCTCCTCAAGGGGAGCCTGCTCGAGATCCGCTGCGGGGAGTGCCGGCGCTCCTCCACCGTTCTACGCCAGGCCGCCATCGGTTCGGTGGCCGTCTTCGGAGACAAGGTGCACCTCTTGGTTCAGGACGCGGAGAGGGGCCGCGCCGCCGCGGAGGCAACCCTTCGCGCGGCCGGCGCTCCTCCCTTCGAGATCCGGGTGGCCGAGCCCTCCCTGGAGGACGTCTTCATAGCCGCCGTCGGCGGAGGCGGGTCATGAACGGCGACCTCCCCGGGAAGCTCCCGCTAGCCGTCACGCTCAAGGAACTGAGCCGAAGATTCGGCGATTTCGTGGCGGTGGACCGCGTCAGTTTGGAGGTGGCGAAGGGAGAGATTTTTGGGTTCCTGGGCCCCAACGGCGCCGGGAAGTCCACCACCATTCGGATGCTCTGCGGCCTGCTCCAGCCCACATCCGGAACGGGGACGGTGGCGGGCTTCGACATCAAGACCCAGCCGGAGGCCATCAAGCAGAACATCGGCTACATGAGCCAGAAGTTCTCCCTCTACGAGGATCTGACGGTGGAGGAGAACATCGACTTCTACAGCGGCATCTACCGCATCCCCCGCGAGAAGAAGGCCGCACGGAAGGCCTGGGTTCTGAAGATGGCGGGCCTCGAGCCGCACCGCCGCATGCGGACGGCTCTCCTTCCCGGCGGCTGGAAGCAGCGGCTCTCCCTCGGCTGCGCCATGCTCCACGAACCGCCGGTGCTCTTCCTGGACGAGCCCACATCGGGCGTGGACCCCGTCAGCCGCCGGAGCTTCTGGGATCTCATCTACGAGCTGGCGGGGGCGGGGGTGACCATCTTCGTGACCACCCACTACATGGAGGAGGCCGAATACTGCGACCGCCTGGGGCTGATCTACCGCGGCCGGATCATCGCGCTGGGCACGCCGGGGGTGCTCAAGAGCCGATTCATGCGGGAGCAGGTCCTCCAGGTGAGCTGCGGCTCACCTCAGGAGGCCCTCTCGGTGGTGGAGGCCTTGGCCGGCGTGAAGGAGGCCGCCCTTTTCGGGAAGGACCTCCACGTCATCGCCGTGGACGCCGAGGCCCTTCGCGGGCCGCTGGCGGCCGCCCTAGAATCGGCGGGCCATGCGGTCACGCGAATCGAGCGCATCGTCCCCAGCCTGGAGGACGTCTTCGTCTCCCTCATCGAACAGCACGACCGCAAGGAGGGAACCCAGCAGGAGTTCGCGCAATGACGGCAAGGAGGCCCAACGGGCGGCGGGCCGGACCCCCGGCAAGGAAGGTGAGGCGCCCACACCGCAAGCGTACTGAATGTACGCTGAGGATGTGGACGCCGAGACCTGACGCGGCAGGAGGTCCGTCGCCGCCGGCGCACCCGTGGAGGGTGGAGGGACCGCTTACCCTAGGCAAGGCTGGGTCTGGCGCCCGAAGGGCGGCGGAGGGCCTGTGGACGGAGCGCGGCCACGCTGGCGTGGACGCGCCCGTCAAAGGCCCCCATCGCCGCGCCAAAGGCGCGGCCGAGACCCAGCCGTGGTTCGAAGCCAGCAGGGCAGTCTATTTTGGACAGGCATGCGCCGCAACCCAACCCGAGGCTTCGGCGAAGGGCCCCGCCCATCCCCTTATTCATCCATCATCCTTCCTCCGTCATCCCTCATCGGTGTCCCCATGAAGCTCCGCCGAACCCTGGCCGTGGCCCGGAAGGAAACGCTGCACGTCCTCAGAGATCCCCGCGCTCTGGGCATCTCCATCGCCTTGCCGCTGCTCCTGCTTCTGCTGTTCGGCTACGCGCTGACCTTGGATGTGGACCACGTGCCGCTCCTCGTGTGGGACCAGAGCAACACGCCCCAGAGCCGGGAGCTCGTGAGCCGCTTCGCGGGATCGCGCTACTTCGACGTGGAGCCGGGGGTGAGCGGTTACGGCGCCATCGACCGGGCTCTCCTCCGGCGCACCACCACGACCCTCGCCCTCGTCATCCCCGCCGACTACGCACGCTGGCTGGATTCGGGGCGCTCGGCCGCGGTCCAGCTCATCGCCGACGGCAGCGACGCTAACACGGCGTCCATCGCCATGGGCTACGCGGAAACGGTGGTCCAGGGTTTCTCGCAGCAACTCCGGCTGGCCTTCGCGCAACGGGCCATGGGCCGCACCGTCGAGCCTCCGCTGGAGGTCCGTGCGAGGGTCTGGTTCAACACCGAAATGGAATCCAAGAACTTCATCGTGCCCGGCCTGATCGCCGTGATCATGATGCTCATCGCCGCCCTCCTCACCTCGCTCACGGTGTCCAGGGAGTGGGAAACGGGGACCATGGAGCAGCTCATCGCCACGCCGGTGAAGGGATCGGAATTGGTCATCGGCAAGCTGGCTCCCTACTTCGCCGTCGGGATGCTCGACATGGTCCTGTCGGTCTCGGCCGGGCGCTTCCTCTTCGGCGTCCCCCTGCGGGGAAGCGTGTTCCTGGTCTTCGTCATGTCGGCCATTTACCTGCTCGGAGCGCTCTCTCTGGGGATGCTCATCAGCATCCTGGCCAAGAACCAGCTCCTCGCGAACCAGGTCGCCGTGACGGCCACCTTCCTGCCCGCCTATCTGATCTCGGGCTTCATGTTCGATATCTCCAACATGCCCAAGGCCCTCCAGCTCGTGACCTACCTGGTGCCGGCCCGCTACTGCATCTTCTTGCTCCGAAGTCTCTATCTCAAGGGCGTAGGGCCCTCCATGCTCTGGAGCGAAGGGGTTTTCCTGCTCGCCTTCGCGGCCTTGATGCTGGGCCTCTGCCTGATCCTCTTCCAGAAGAAACTCGCGTGAGGCGGCCATGTGGGAGCGGTTGAGGCACATGCTCAGGAAGGAGTTCATTCAGATCCTCAGGGATCCGAGGATGCGCGCCGTGATCATCGTGGTGCCCATCGTGCAGGTCCTCATCTTCGGGTACGCCGTCACCACGGACGTGCGCAACATCCACACGGCGGTCTACGACCTCGACAACACGCCCCAGAGCCGGGATCTGATCGACCGCTTTGTGGGATCGGGTTACTTCCAGGTGGTGGCCTGGATTCACAGCGAAGCCCAGGTCAGAGATGCGCTGGACCGAGGCACGGCCAAGGCCGTCCTCCGGTTGAATCGGGGCTTCGGCGACGCCATCGCCGCTGGCCGCCGGGCGCCGCTCCAGATCCTCCTCGACGGCACCGACTCCAACACGGCGAGCCTCGTCCTCAAGTATGCGGCTCAGATCACCGCTGACTACGACGAGCGAGTGCTGACCAAGGAGGTTCTACTCAGAACGGGCCAGCCGCCGCCCCCTCCGCCGGTGGTTCTGTCCGAGCGCGCATGGTTCAACCCCAATTTGGAGAGCCGGGACTACTACGTGCCGGGAGTCATCGCCCTGTTGGTGATGGTCGTCTCCATCCTCCTCTCCAGCATGGCCATCGTTCGCGAGAAGGAGATCGGAACCATCGAGCAGATCATGGTGACGCCCATGGGCCGGCTCGAATTCATCCTCGGCAAGACCATCCCCTTCGCCCTCATCGGCTTTCTGGACGTGCTCCTCATCAGCCTCGTGGCGGTCTTCTGGTTTCACGTGCCCATCCACGGCAACCCGCTCCTTCTCTTCTCGTGTACCGGCCTTTTCCTCATGAGCACCCTCGGGGTGGGCCTCTTCATCTCGACGGTGAGCCGTACGCAGCAGCAGGCCATGATGACGGCCTTCTTCTTCATGCAGCCGGCCATCCTGCTCTCGGGCTTCATCTACCCCATCGCCAACATGCCGGTGGTCGTCCAGTGGTTCACCTACCTGAATCCCCTCCGCTATTTCCTGGTGATCATCCGGGGCGTGTTCCTCAAAGGGGTCGGGATTCCCGTGCTCTGGCCCCAGATGGCCGCCCTGGCGCTCCTCGGAACGGCCCTGCTCCTGCTGGCATCGTCTCGGTTCCGGAAGACCCTGGCTTAAGGAGAGAGTTCCATGCCCAAGCCCCTCGCCATCCCCATGCTGACCGCCGCCATGGTGGCCCTGGCCACGGCCCTCTCGGCCGCGGCTCCCTCCGCCGGCGCCGCGCCGAACCCTTCGCCAGCCCTCTCTCTGGAAGAGTGCATCCGGACCGCCCTGTCCAACAATCCGTCCCTCAAGGCCTCCCGGGCCAGCGTGAGTTCCGCCCTGGAGTCAGAGGGCGGGACGCGCTCCGCCTACTTCCCCCAAATCGCCCTACAGGCCGGCTACAGCCGCTGGGAGAGCCGCGCCTTCCTTCCCGACTCCATCCTGACGCTCCCTCCTCTGCACCTCTCGCCGGTCATCGGCCCCACCAACCAGTACAGCCTGGACCTGCAGGGCAGCTACACCCTGTTCGACAGCGGGCTGAGAAGGGCCCAGGTGGCCGGAGCCAAGGCCGCCCGCGAGGCCGCTGGGGAGGCCGCCGCGCAGGACACCCAGGACCTCGTGCTCAACGTCACTTCGTCCTACTACGGCCTGTTGGCGGCCCAGGCCAACCTCGCCGTGGCGAAACAGAGCCTGAAGCGCAGCGAGGACCACCTCCGTCTGGCGGAGGACAGAAAGGCGGTGGGAGCCGTACCCCTGGCGGACGTCCTCAGGGCCCGGGTGGAAGTGGCCAACGCCCGCCTCGCACAGGTGCACGCTGCCAGCGGCGTGGAGGTGGCCCGCGGAGCCCTCGCCGCCTCCATGGGGCTCTCCCCCGACACGCCCCTGGCCATCCAGGACGCCGGGGCGGAGGTGAGGCCTCCCGCCCTCCTCGACCCCGCCCAAGCCCTCGCCGAGGCCCAGGCCAGGCGCCCCGAGGTCAAGGCCGCCGAGCGGCGCGTGGAGGCGGGGCGCGCCAGCGTACGGGCCGCCCGAAGCGCCTATGGGCCTACCGTCGAGCTCGACGCCTCTTACGGGCGCCTCGACAACACCTATTTTCCGCAGGACAAGAACTGGTCCGCCGGAATCGTGCTCCGGCTTCCCGTTTTCACCGGTTTTGCCCGGAGCCACGCCCTGGCCCGAGCCCGAACCGAGCTGGGCCGTGCCGAAGACCGGCGCGATGAGGCCGCCCTGGCCGTCCGCCAGGAGGTCTGGAACGCACTGGCCAGGCTCCGGGAGGCCTACAACGCGGTCCTCGCCGTGAGGGCGCTCACCGCCGATGCAAAGGAGAGCCTGCGCATGGCCGACGAACGGTACAAGGTGGGTGCCGGCACCATCACCGATCTCCTGGACGCCGAGACCAACCTGGCGCAGGCCCAGGCCCAGCAGGTGGATGCTGATTTCCAATACCGCGTCGCCGGAGCCAATCTCAAGCGGGCGCTGGGTGAGCTGGAGGCCCCGGAGGGCCGGTAGCGCGATCGGCCTGCGCGCGCTACCATGGCGCGTGAGGAGGAACCATCGTGTCGCTCAACGGCCACTACTGGACCATCGCGCCGCGCCTGCGCCACGCTTTTCGTCCCTCTCCGGCCCCACCGGCCAAGCCCTGGAAGACCCGGGTTCCCGATCCCGATTTCGGCTCCGTCCAGATCACGGGGCTCTTGCGGGAGAAGCCCGAATCCGACTCGGTGCTCATCGTCATCCACGGTCTGGGCGGCTCTTGCGAGAGCAACTACGCGCTCAGGGCCGCCAGGGCCGCCGAGGCGGCGGGACTTTCGTGCCTGAGGCTGAATCTTCGGGGGGCGGACCGGAGCGGGGAGGACCTCTACCACGCCGGGCTCACCGACGATTTGCGGGCGGCCATCAGGAGCCCGCAGATCCGCAAGTACCGCCGGGTGCTCGTCCTGGGGTATTCGCTCGGAGGCCACGTGGCCCTGCGCTACGCGTCTGAAGGACCTGACACCAGCGTGGCCGCCGTGGCCGCCGTCTCCTCGCCGCTCAACCTCGGGGTCTGCCAGGCCAACCTCGATGCCCCCGCGACGTGGCTCTACCGGACCTACCTCTTGACCACCCTCAAGAGCCTCTACCGCACCGTGGCGGCGAAGCGGCCCCTCTCCACCCCGCCGGAGGCCATCGATACCATCCACCGGCTGCGGGAGTTCGACGACTTGGCCGTGGCGCCGCGCCACCACTTCGCCAACGCCGGCGACTACCACGCCAAGGCCAGCGTCTGGCCCCTGCTGCCCAGGCTGGAAGTTCCGGCCCTCCTCGTGGCATCGAGAAACGACCCGATGGTCCCGCTGGCCTCGGTGGAACCCTGGTTGGGCCAGGCGTCGCCCGCCCTCTCGGTGCGATGGCAAGACAGCGGTGGCCACGTCGGCTTTCCGCCCGACCTGGACCTCGGCGAGCCCTCGCCCAGGGGCCTCGAACCCCAGGTTCTGCACTGGCTGGTCACCCGCTGAATCCCCGTGGGATTGGATCCCTCTCTCCATCTGATTACAGCTGCCGGTGTAAATCCACAAAGAGCTGATGCGCTGCTTCATGTTTTCTGTGGATAGCGAAGAGACGGCAGCGTCGGCTCCTTCGGCAACGCGTTCATTCCGAAAGGCTTCTCAGCAAGCCGCTCGCTTTTCATCGTCCAAAAAAGGCTGTGGAATTCCCTGTGGAAAGCGGTCTTCGGCCCGAGCCCTTCGGCTTCCTCGTCTGGTCCACGGCCGCCCGTCCAGGTCAGGATTATGCATTTATTTATCAACTCGTTGCGGACACTGCCCCCGGAAGGGCGGCGCCATCAGGCCTCTCCCGGTGCGGCGCTCCAGCCGTATTCGGCCTGTGCAAAAGCCGTGAACCTACCGCCGGGCGAAGGCTTCCCGCCGAAGCGGAGCGGGGGGCCCTCCCGAGCAAAGCCCCTCTCGCCTTGACACGAGAGAAGCCGGCCGGCCAGACTGCCCGGCATGGACAGAATCCTGAACCCCGCCGTAGCGCACATGGACGAATCCCTGATCCGGGAGATGACGCGAGTGGCCGAGGAGTGCGGCGCGGTCAATCTCGCCCAGGGATTCCCCGACTACCCTACCCC
>Ga0315298_1008287_pt1 | contig 13319 bp, 9 predicted proteins | sample WHS_1_MG_FD_203077 | JGI IMG/M metagenome (GOLD analysis project Ga0315298, IMG submission 203077) | Extremophilic microbial mat communities from Washburn Hot Springs, YNP, Wyoming, USA - WHS_1_MG | ecosystem: Environmental > Aquatic > Thermal springs > Hot (42-90C) | place: USA: Wyoming...
TTGCGTTGCGGGGATTACGAGCGCCCAAACGTTCCCGCGGGGTGGTCCGGTATCCCGGGCCACGCAGTCCGGCCCTTTTGGCGCCTTCGTCGTTGTGCTGGATCCATCCGGCGAGCCTCGACCCTGAAAAGCTAGGTCCAATTCGGGAGTACTTATGCGCAAGGCGTTTCGCATCTTGGCGGGATGGCTGGTTCTGGGCGGGCTTGCGTCCGCCGAGCCGGTCAAGGTTCTGTTCCTGACGGGCGAAAGCGACGTCCAGTATCACGACTGGCGGGAAAGCACGCCCTTCTTAAAGCAGGTGCTCACGGGCACGGGGCGCTTCGAGTGCCGCGTGGTCGAGCAGGCGGCCGGAATCACCGCCCGCACCCTGGCGCCCTACGACGTAGTCATCATTCATTACAACGGTCCGCGGTGGGGCGAGCAGAGCGAGCGGGCTGTGGAAGAGTTCGTCAGGTCGGGCAAGGGCATGGTGTCGGTGCACGGCGTCACCTACGGTCCGCTGGTAGGGACGGTGATGAAGCCCAAGGGAGGGTTCGAGCGCACCGGCGAAGGCTGGCGCGGATTCACCGAGATGCTGGGCGTTCGCTGGGAGCCCGCCAATATCGGGCACGCCGTGCGGCATGCGTTTGTCGTGAAATTCACCGACCGCGAGCATCCCATCACCCGCGGCCTGGGTCCCGAGTTCCTGGCCAACGACGAACTGTACCACCGCATGGACCACAAGAACACCCACGTGCTGGCCACGGCCTATGACGACCCGGCCCTGGGGGGCACCGGCAAAGACGAGCCCATCATGTGGACCGTCCAGTACGGCAAGGGACGCGCCTTTCACTCTTCCCTGGGCCACGACCTGAACGCCATGTACCAGCCCGGCTTCCTGGCCACGTTCGCGCGGGCGGTGGAGTGGGCGGGGACGGGCGCGGTGACACTGCCGGCAACCGTGGAGCTGCAGCCCCGGCCGGCGAATCCCGTGCGCCTGCTGGTGGTGACCGGCGGGCACGCGTATCCTACCTCGTTTTACGACGTGTTCCAGAGCTTCCCCGGCGTGGTGTGGTCGCACGCGGCCTCCCCGGCCGAAGCCTACACCGCCAAGATGAAGGAGCGCTTTGACGTCGTGGCCCTGTACGACATGCGCGACGACCTCAGCGAGGAGCAGAAGGCCAACCTGCGGGGATTCGTGGAAGCGGGCAAAGGCGTGGTGTCGCTGCATCACGCGATTGCGGATTACGCATCCTGGCCGTGGTGGCGGGAGGAAGCCCTGGGCGGTCTGTACATGATCAAGCCGATGATGGACCGGCCGGCGTCAAGTTTCAAAGAAGGTGTGCCGCTGCTGGCGCGGCCCGTCAAGGGTATGGCCGGGCATCCGATCCTGCGCGGCGTCGGACCGATCGAAGCCGAAGACGAGGTGTACAAGGGCATGTGGCACTCGCCGCGGATTCGCGTGCTCATGGAGACGGATCATCCGCTGAATGACGCGCCTGTGGTCTATCTGGGGCCGAACCCGGAGTTCAGAGTTGTGTACATTCAGTTCGGACACGGGTCGCACGCCCACTATCATCCGGGCTATCGCAAGCTGCTTTACAACGCCGTTCTCTGGGGCGCCGGGCGAACGAAGTAGCGGGGGAGCGCGGACAGGCCTCGGCCGTGCCGAATCCCGGCCGCCGGGCCGCACGAGGACGGACACACATCGGGATCAGTCGATGATGCCCTTGCGCATGGCGAAGCGGACCAGCTCTCCGGTGGTATGCAGGTTCAGCTTCTCCATGATGCGGCCGCGGTGGGCGTCCACGGTATAAACGCTCAGGTTCAGCAGCGCGGCGATCTCCTTGTTGGTTTTGCCCTCGGCGATCATTTGCAGGACTTCGCGCTCGCGCGAGGTGAGCAGGTCGAGGGGATCGGTCACCTGGCGCCGGTAGTCGCTCAGCACGGCTTCGGAGACCGCGGGGCTCAGGTATCCGTCGCCGCGGCTGACGGCGCGGACGGCCGCCAGCAGGTCGGAGTCGAGCGAGTCTTTCAGAAGGTAACCGCGCGCGCCGGCGCGCAGGATTTCGCGGACGTAGACCGAATCCTTGTGCATGCTCAGCGCCAGCACCCGGGTCTGCGGGCAGAGATCGGCCAGGCGGCGGGTGGCTTCAATGCCGTTCAGTTCCGGCATGGCGACGTCCATCACGACGACGTCGGGGCGGATGGACTGGGCCAGTTCGACAGCCTCACGGCCGTTGCCGGCCTCGCCCACGATTTCCATATCCGGCTGGGCGGCGAGGATCATCCGGAAGCCCTTGCGGACCACGGCGTGGTCGTCAGCCAGCAAGACTCGAATTTTCCGTTGCATGGCTTTCCACGCGGGCCGGCAGGCGCACGTCGATCGCGACCCCGCCGCTCGCCGGAGAGGCGATATTCACTTCGCCCCCGGCCGAACGGGCGCGAGCTCTCATCCCGATGATACCCAAACCGCCATTCATCGCCCCGGGACCGGGGGGCAGGCCCTTTCCGTCGTCGGCGATGACCAGGCGGATGGAACCGCCCTCGGAAGCCAGACGGATTGCAACGCGGCTGGCCCCGGAATGGCGGGCGACGTTGGTGAGCGCCTCCTGGGCGATGCGAAACAGGTGAGTTTCGATTTCGTCGGGCAGGCGGCCGCTGAAGTCGGATTGGAAATCCACTTGAATCCCGGTGCGGCGGGTGAAGCCTTCGCCAAGCCAGCGGATGCCGGCTTCGAGTCCGAAATCGTCCAGAATGGTTGGGCGCAGCAGTTGAGAGAGTTCGCGCACGTTGCCGATGGCCTCGTCCACCAGGCGCAGGCAATCTTCCTGGCGCGCCTTCGCCTCCCCGGGCGGAGGATCGAGCGCGACCAGGTTGGCCTTGACGGCGGTGAGAGATTGCCCCAGTTCGTCGTGCAGTTCGTGGGAAAAGCGGCGGGCGGCGGACTCCTGCCGCTCGAGCATATGCCAGGAGACGCGGCTCAATTCGCCGGCCTGCCATTCCATCTGCCGGAACAGGCTGGTGGTGGTGCGCACGGTGAGAACGGCGCAGAGCACGGCCAGCACCAGGCAGGCGCTGAGAAGCGCGAAGGATTCCCGGACCAGTCCGCGGGAGTGGCGGTCGATCAGGTCTTGCGCGGCCGCGGCGCGATGCTGGCCGGCGGCGATCAAACGGGCCACGATCGCCAGCACGGCCTCGTGGCGCTGGACCAACTGGTTGGAGGACGAGCGGTCGACTTTCGCGCTCAGAACGCGGCGCACCTCGTTCGAGAAGTGGGTGACGGCGTCCTCCAGACCGCGCCACAAACGCTCGTCGGGCGCGCCGGACGCCGAGGCCACGATCTTGTGGATGGCCGCGCCGGCCTCCTCGAGCTGATTAAGAACGCGTTCGCGGTCCACCGACTCCGGGCTCCGCGAAAGCCTGTGGAAGACTGCGCTCAAGGCGCTCTGCTCGCGAAGGATCTCGTCGATCAGCCGGGTGGTGAGGGCTTGCTCCCGAACCAGATCGCCGGCGTTGGAACGGATGGATTGCACGTTGACGATGGCGACGAAAGAGGCCGCCATCAGCAGAAGGATGACCAGCGTGAACCCGCCCATCAGGACGCGCAGGATTTTCCGGTCGGTGATCTGGCGGGACGACATCACGGCGGCTCCTGGTTGCGCGCTGTTTTCAGTGTAGAGCAAGCGGGGTACCCTCGCTCAGTGTGGCAGGTGTAGCCTTCCCGCGTACATAGCCTCGGGGGGCTAATCCGGGCGGCTACTAAAGGCTATCCTGTCCATCGGCGCCTGTAGCTCTCTTTGGGGCGCCGCGTTAGCCTATCGGGGCTATCGATCGGCGGTCCGCAGCGGCGCATGCTGGAGATGTGGCCGCGCAGGTGCGGGGCCACACCAAGGAGAACAGGAAACATGAAGAAAGTTGTCATCGCCGCCCTGGCGGGCGCATTGAGTCTGCCGGTGCTGGTGTTCGCCCAGCAGTCCGCCTCGAGCACACCGAACAGCCAGACCGAGAGCAAGACCACCCCGAAACAGAAGCATCACAAGGTGAAGAAGCACCACAAGAAGGGCGCCGAGCAGAAGCCGGCCGCGTAACGCCGCTGAACGGGGATTCGCAGAGTGGAGCGGGAGCTAAGGGAGAACCTCGGGGTGCGGCTGCTCACAATGATCTGCCTGGCGGCCGGGAGCCTGGGCGCGCAACCGGCGCCGGCTCCCGCTCCATCCCGTTTGACGCCCGATGCGGCGGTTCGCGAAGCCATCGAAAACAACCTCGGCCTTCTGGCCGAGCGCTACAACCTATCCATTGCCGAGGCCCGGATTGTGCAGGCCGGGCTGCGGCCCAACCCGGTATTCAGCGCCGGACCCGACTATCAGGACCTGCTGAGGCAGGGATTCACCATCGCCAACAGCGCCGGACCACCCGAAATCGACTTTCGCACGGATTTCATCATTGAGGGCGGGGGCAAGCGGGAGCGCCGCCTGGAGGTGGCCCGGAGCGCCCGCTCGGTGGCCGAGTTGCAACTGGCGGATTCCATCCGGCTGCTGAGTTACGACGTCGAGAGCGCCTGCGTGGACGTGCTGCTCGCCCAAGCCAGTCTGGAACTGGCCCGCGAGAACCTGAAGTCGTTTGAGGGCATCGTTGAGGTGAACCGGGCCCGGGTGGGTTCGGGGGACCTGGCGAAAGTGGAACTGACCCGGTCGCAGGTGGCCGCCCGCCAGTTTCAGAACTCGGTGAAGCAGGCCGAACTGCGGCTCCGGATCGCGCAAAACCGCCTGAAGCTGCTGCTGGGAAGAAAAGATACGGCCGACCCGGTGGAAGTGGCCGGGCCGCTGCGCCGCGATGCCGAGCCGGTCCAGATGGCGCGCGTGCGGGAACGGGCAATCGAATTCCGGCCCGACCTGCAAGCGCTCCTCAAGGAGCAGGCGCGGTCGCAAAGCGACATCCGGCTGCAAATCGCGCAAGGCAAGATCGACTACACCGTCAGCACGCTCTATCATCATCAATACGGCTACTCGAACGGGCGGGCGTTCGGGTTGCAGTTGACCGTTCCGGTTCCGGTATTCAACCGCAACCAGGGCGAAATCGAGCGTGCGCGGCAGGAGCAGAGGCAGATTGAAGCCCGGATCCGGGCGCTGCGGGCGTCGATCGGCATGGAGGTCGAAAACGCGTACCAGCAGTACACAACGGCCCGCGCCCTGCTGGAGAACATTGAAGCGAACATGCTGGGCCCGGCGCGAGAGGTGCGGCAGACCATGGAATACTCCTACAGGCGCGGAGAGGCGTCGTTGGTGGAGTTTCTGGACGCCCAGCGGGCGTTCAACGAGACGGCGCAGAGCTACAATGAAGCCCGCGCGGAATATGCGCGCAGCCTCTACCTGATCGATTCGGTGAGCGGCGGAGAGGCGCGCCCTTGAGAACGAATATCTTTCTGCTGGCTGGATTGCTGCTGCTGGCCGGTTGCGGGCGCGCGCCCGAACGCCAGGCGCCGGCCGATCCCGCGCCCGCCGGTGTGCCCGGCCGGATCGTGCTGCCGGCAAACTCGCCGAAACTGCAACAGATTCGCGTGGAGCCGGTCTCGACCGCCGATGTTCCCATGGACGAAGTGGTGGCTCCGGGCAAGGTGGAGGCGAATCCGAACCGGGTCTCGCATGTCGTGCTGCCGGTGCCGGGACGGATTACGGAAGTGCTGGCGCACCTGGGCGACCCGGTGAGGCAGGGCCAGGAATTGCTGGCGGTGGAGAGCCCCGAGGCAGACGCCGCCGAATCCGCCTATTTGCAGGCCCAGGCGGCGCTGACCCAGGCCCAGTCCGGGTTGCTCAAGGCGCAGGCGGACCTGGAACGCGAGCGCGATCTGTTTGCGCACAACGCGGTGGCCAAGAAGGAAGTGCTCAACGCGGAAAACCTGCGCACCCAGGCCGCCGCCGCCCAGGAGCAGGCCCAGGCCGCGCTGACCCAGGCGCTGCGGCGGTTGCAGATTTTCGGCTTGCAGCCCGGGCGTTTCGGGCAGCCCCTGCTGGTGCGCGCGCCGATTGCGGGCAAGGTCCTGGAGATGAACGTGGCGCCGGGAGAGTACCGCAACGACACGACGGCTTCGGTAATGACCATCGCGGACCTCAGCACAGTCTGGATCTCCAGCGACGTGCCGGAGAGCGCGATTCGCAAGATCCGTCTGGGTGAACGCCTGGACGCGGAGCTGGCCGCCTACCCGGGAGAGCAATTTCGCGCCCGGGTGATGCGCATCGCCGATACGGTGGACCCGCAAACCCGCACGGTGAAAGTACAGGCCGAGATTCAGAACCCGGCCGGGCGCCTGCGCCCGGAAATGTACGGCCGCATCCGCCACGTTGAGGATATTCGCCGCTTGCCCGTGGTGCCCGCCGGCACGGTGATCCAGGGCGACGGGCAGAGCATTGTGTTTGTCGAAATTGCGCGCGGCGTTTTCGAGCAACGGCGGGTGAGCGTGGGCGACAAGATGGACGACCGCTTCCCGATTCTGAGCGGCCTCAAGCCTGGCGAGCGCGTTGTGGTCGACGGCGCCATGCTCCTGAAGGGGCTCTCCAGTTGATCGCGCAACTTCTGCGCTTCGCCCTGCGGCAGCGCTTCGTGACCGTCCTGTTGGGCCTCACCCTCATCGGTCTGGGTGTCTGGGCCTTCCAGCAACTGAAAATCGAGGCCTACCCGGATATCTCCGACACCCAGGTAGTGGTGGTCACTCTTTATCCGGGGCGCGCGGCCGAAGAGGTCGAGCAGCAGGTGACGGTGCCCTTGGAGCGCGCCTTGAACGCGGTCCCAAACGTGATTGCGCGGCGCTCGCGCACCATCTTCGGGCTGTCAGTGGTGGAGCTCACCTTCGCCTACGGCACCGACGACTACTTCGCGCGGCAGGTGGTGCTCGAGAAGTTGCGCGACGCCGACTTGCCGGACGGTGTGACGCCATCGCTGGGGCCGCTCTCGACGCCCATCGGCGAGCTGTACCGGTTCAGCCTCGAAGGCGGCAATCTGAATGAAAGCCAGTTGCGGGAGTTGCAGGACTGGGTGGTGATTCCGCGCTTCCTGCAAGTCTCCGGGGTTGCCGATGTGACGCCGTTCGGTGGCCTCATCAAGCAGTACCAGATTGAAGTTGACCCCCTGGCGCTGGGGAAATACAACCTTTCCATCAACCAGATTGCCCAGGCCGTGAGCGCGAATAACGGCAATGTGGGCGGCGCGCTGCTGGAGAGCCGGCAGCAGTCGATGGCCATCCGCGGCGTCGGATTGATCCGCTCGGTGGCCGACATCGAGAGCATTCTGGTTACCGAAGCCCGGGGTGTGCCGGTGTTTGTGCGCGACATCGGGCGGGTGCGGATTGGCGCGGCTCCCCCAACCGGCATCTTCGGTCTGAACGGGCGATCGGGGGGCGTCGAAGGCATCGTGCTGATGCGGCGCGGCGAGAACCCGAGCGAGGTGCTTCAGGGAATTCACGAAGCGGTGGAGGACCTGAATGCCACGCGCCTGCCGCGCGGCGTGAAGGTAGTGCCCATCTACGACCGCACCGACCTGGTGAACAATACGCTGCACACGGTGTCCCGCACCCTGCTCGAGGGGCTGCTGATCGTGGTGACGGTGCTGTTCCTGTTCCTGGGCAGCGTGCGGGCGGCGCTGCTGACGGCCCTCACGATTCCCCTGGCGCTGCTGTTCGCCTTTGTATGCATGCACTTCAGCGGCATTCCGGCTAACCTGCTGAGCCTGGGCGCGCTCGACTTCGGCATTATCGTGGACGGCGCGCTGGTGATGGTGGAGCACATCGTGCATACGCTCTCGGAACGGGAGAAAGAGAGCGGCCCGATGAGCGTGCTGGCGGCGGTGCGTAACGCCGCGCTCGAGGTGGAGCGTCCCATCTTCTTCTCGTTGCTGATTATTATCGCGGCTTACCTGCCGCTGTTCACGCTGGAGCGGGTGGAACGCCGCCTGTTCACCCCCATGGCCTTTACGGTTTGCTATGCGCTGTTGGGTTCCATGCTGCTGGCGCTGACCCTGGTGCCGGTGCTGGCGACGTACCTGTTTCGCCGCGGGTCCAGGAGTTGGGAGAATCCGGCGCTCGGCTGGCTGACCCGCAAGTACGCACGGGTCCTGCGCTTCGCCGTCGCGCGGCCCGCGGCCGTGGTGGGCGGCTCGCTCGCCGTGGTGGCCGCGGCTTTCGCGCTGGCCGCTTCGCTGGGCAGCGAGTTTCTGCCCCAACTCGACGAAGGCGTAATCTGGGTGCGCGCCAACCTGCCGGCCGGGATCTCGCTGGCCGAATCGGCCCGCATGGCGGACCGGATTCGAGCCACGCTGCGGAAGTGGCCTGAGGTGGCCCTGGTCAGTTCGCAGACCGGACGCAACGACGCCGGCACCGACCCGTACGGCCCCAACCGCAACGAGTTCTTCGTGGCCCTGAAGCCCTACCACACCTGGCCGGCCGGTGTGAGAAAAGCCGGGCTGGTGGAGGAATTCTCCCGCACCCTGCGCGACGAGATTCCCGGGGCGGCCTTCAGCTTCACCCAGCCGATCATCGACAACGTGACCGAGGCGGTGACCGGCTCGGCGGCCGACCTGGCGGTGATCATCAGTGGGCCTGACCTGGACACCCTGCGCCGGCTCGCCAACCAGACCCTGGCCGAAGTGCGGCTGGTGCCCGGCGCGGCGGATACGGCCATTGAGCAGGAAGCCGACCAGGCCCAGTTGCGCATCCAGATCGACCGCCAGGAAGTGGCGCGCTACGGCATCAACGTGCGCGACGTGGAGGACGTGATCGAACTGGCCATCGGCGGCCGTCCGGTGAGCACTATGTTCGAGGGCGAGCGCCGCTTCGCGATCAGCGTCCGCTACGTGCCGGAAGCGCGCACCGATATCACGGCCATCGGCAACATTCTGGTGCCGACCCGGGAGGGCGGACGCGTGCCGCTGTCGCAGCTCGCTGAAATCAAGGTGGTCAATGGCGCCAGCATCATCGCGCGGCGCGAGAACCGGCGGCAGATCACGGTGCGCACCAATATCCGCGGGCGCGACCAGGGCAGTTTCGTCGAGGAGGCCCAGCGGCGGTTCGCGCGGAGCGTGAAACTGCCCCCCGGCTACCGCGTCAGTTGGGGCGGGCAGTTCGAGAACCTGGACCGCGCGCGGCGCCGGCTCACCATTATTCTGCCGGTGACCATCGCCATCATTTTCGCGCTGCTCTTCTTCGCCTTCGGGTCGGTGGCCTACGCCGGGATGGTGCTCATGAACGTGCCGTTTTCGCTGGTGGGCGGCATCGTCTTTCTGTACCTGCGGGGCATCAACCTGAGCGTCTCGGCGGCGGTAGGCTTCATCTCCCTGTTCGGAGTCGCGGTGATGAGCGGCGTGCTGGTGATTGCCGAGATCAACCGGCGGCGCCGCGTGGAGCCGGGAATCGGCCTGGAGGACGCGATTGTGGGAGGCGCCCTGGCCCAGATGCGGCCTGTGTTAATGATGGTGCTGGTGGCGTTGCTCGGAATGGTGCCGGCCGCCCGGGCCACGGGCATCGGCTCCGACGTCCAGCGCCCTTTGGCAACGGTAGTGGTAGGCGGCCTGCTGTCAACGCTGTTGTTGACGCTGGTGGCCCTGCCCGGTTTGTATGCCCTGTTCGGACGTCTGCGGGCAAGGAGGGGAGACGATGCCGTCCAACCATAAGATGCTGCTCATCTTCGTCGACGAAACCGACACCTGGGGAGAGATGCCGCTTTACGAAGCGATTGTGCGCAAGCTGGCCCATGCCGAGGTGGCCGGCGCCACCGTGCAGGCCGGCATCATGGGCTTTGGCAGCCATCACAAGGTGCATCACAAACGCCTGTTCGGCATCTCCGACGACCGGCCGGTGACGATCGCGGCGGTCGACACCGCGGCCGCGATCGAGCGGGGGCTGGCTGAAGTTCGCCCCATCGTCGCCGAAGGTCTGATCGTGACCCTCGATGTGGAAGTGGTTTCGTAGGCGCTGGCCTGCACGGTTAAGCCGCCCCTGGCTGGTTCGGGTGGCCGCGCTGGCCACTCTGGGCAGCGGGCTGCTGAACGTGTACTCGGTGATGGAACCGGCTGTGCCGGCGCGGATGCGCCTGCTCCGCGAACTGTTTCCGATCGAGTTCATCGGCCTTTCCCGATCCCTTACCCTGGTGATCGGGTTCTTCCTCATTGTTTCCTCGATTAGTATCTACAAGCGCAAGCGCCGGGCATTCTTCTGGGTGGTGGGACTGGCCTGCGCGTCCGTAGTGTTCCATCTCATCAAGGGCATCGACTACAGGGAGGCTGCGCTTTCGGCCTTCGTGCTGGGGCTGCTGGTTGTGAGCCGGCCCGTGTTCACCGTGAAGAGCCGCGAGACCGGCTTGGGAATGGGCCTGTTGCGCCTGGCTCTGGCTTTTGGCATCGCATTCGGATACGGAGTGGCGGGGTTCTGGCTTCTGGGGCGGAGCGAATTCGGGGTCAACTTCCACCCCGGCCAGGCCTTCCGCGAAGCTGTGCTGTATCTTTCTCTGGTGGGCGATCCTGCCTACAGCCCACTGACGCGCCACGCGCGCTGGTTTGCCGACTCGCTCTACCTGATCGCGATTGTGGCGCTCATCTACTCGGTTCTGGCTTTGTTCCAGCCGGTGGTGTACCGATTCGCGACATACCCGCACCAACGCCAGGCGGCGCAGCGGATTCTGGAACTCTACGGACGGGCGCAGATCGACTACTTCAAGACGTGGCCCGACAAATCCTACTTCTTTTCGGCTTCCGGGCAAGGATTTCTGGCCTACCGCGTGGGCGGGAGTTTCGCGTTAGTCCTGGGCGACCCGGTCGGCCCGGAGGACGAGATCGAGGAACTGGTGCGTGAGTTCGCCCGCTTCTGCCGCGACAACGACTGGAACCTGGGTTTTTACCAGGTGCTGCCGGATTTTCTGCCGGTCTATCGCAAGCTGGGCTTCAGGCGCCTGAAGATCGGCGATGACGCGATCGTGGACCTCTCCGCGTTCACCCTCGATGACCCGTCAAAGGGGAGCCTCCGCCGTGCGGTGAAGAAACTGGAGAGGGCGGGAGTTCGCGCCCGGGTCTGCCAGCCGCCGGTTCCGGAGACGGTGCTGGCGGAAATGGCGGAGGTCTCCAGAGACTGGCTGACGATCCCAGGGCGCAGGGAGCGCGGGTTTTCACTCGGGTATTTCGATCCGGACTACCTCCGCTCGACGCCGGTGCTGGCCGTGACCGGGGCGCAGGGCGGAATGCTCGGGTTTGCCAACTTGATCCCCTCCTATCGGAAAGGTGAGGCGACCGCCGACCTTATGCGCCGCCGCCACGATGCGCCCAACGGCATTATGGACTACGTCTTCGTCAAGCTGTTGCTCTACAGCCGGGAACAGGGCTTCCAGCGCTTCAACATGGGAATGGCCCCAATGGCCGGCTTTCAGTTGAACGAGGAGCCGGGGCCCGAGGAAAGGGCCGTGCACGCATTTTTCCAGCGTTTGAACTTTCTGTTCAGCTTCAAGGGATTGCGCGCTTACAAAGCCAAATTCGCCACTGGGTGGGAACCCCGCTACGTCGTGTACACCAATGTGTTTCAGTTACCCCGGCTGGCCATTGCCTTGGAGCGGGTGTCCGCGCTGAAGAGCTGAAAGGAGCCGGGACCGGCGCCGTGGCGCCGGTCCCGGCCTGGAAGGCAGGCGCTTCAGAACGAGAACTTCATCCCGAACTGGATCACGCGCATAGGAGCAATCAGGCTGGTGATGGCGCCTGGGCCGGTGAGTGTGCGCGGCTGCAACGGGTTGGGGCCGATATTGCCCGAGGAATCGCGCACCGGCTGGTAGGCGGGCGTGGCGTTCAAACTCGAATTCGGCAACCCGAAATTGGGCGTGTTGGTCACATTGAAGAACTCGGCGCGGAACTGTAATTTGGCCCGTTCGGTGACCGCAAAGTTCTTGAACAGCGAAAAGTCCAGGTTGTGGAATGCGGGGCCGTCCAGAATGCCCTGGCCCGCGTTGCCGTAGTGGCAGCGGTCGGGCAGGTAAGCCACCTGGCAGGTCACGGTCTGGAAGGCGTCGGTGTTGAACCAGCGGCTGATCGTCGGATTGTCCAGTTTCGCCGAGCCCAAGCTGTCGGGACGCGCCGCGCTGTTGAAGGTGTTGAGCGTGTTGCCCTGGTTGACGCTGAATGGGAAACCGGTCCGCAGAGTCAGGATTCCGTTGGTCTGCCAGCCGCCCAGGATGTACTTGGTGACGCCGGCTCTCGGGCCGGGCAGTTCATAGAGGAAACTGGCCACCAGGTTGTGCTTGACGTCGAAGGGGTAGCGGGCCTTTTCGGCTGCTCGGTTACGCGGGTTCTGATAGGTGGTCCCGATGCCGCCAAAGCCCTCGTTGCGGCCGTAGCCTTCGCCCATGGCCTTGCTGTAGGTGTAGGACCCGGTGAGCTGGAGACCGTGCGCGAAGCGCTTTTCGGCCGCCACTTGCAGGCCGTGGTACCAGGAGTTGGCGCCGGCGTCGAGCCAGCGGATGCGGGTCAGAGGACGGATCGGACCGCCCGGTCCGTCCACGAGATACTGCCAGGGCCGCCGCTGTTGCGGCGTGGTGGGTAAGGTGCTCAGCCCCGGATCCGGGTTGTTGAGTTCCACCGTGTTGTCGATGTGGCTGCCCTTGCTCCCCACGTAGCCCACCGTAATTACGGCGTTGCCCGGCAACTGGCGTTGAATGTCGAAACTCCACTGGGTGATGCGCGGTTCGTAGTTGTCCGGGTTGAGCGCAACGGCGCTGGTGGCCCGGGTGTTATCCACCGGTCCGAACGGGTTGGCGAAGGTGAACGGATTCGTCTTGTTGTTGAGGACCCCGTTGGTGGCCGTCTGGGAGAAAGCACTCGAGCCCGACAGCGGCGGGTTCAGGTTGAGAATGGTGTAGTTGTTGAGCTGGTGGACGTTGTAGTAAATGCCGAAGCCGGACCGGACCACCCACTTCTCGGTGGCGCGGAAGGCGATGCCGATGCGGGGCATGAAGAGTTTCTTCTCGGGGTCGTAGAACTGGTAGGGCGTGCGGATCAGAGGCAGCAGAACCGGGATCCCGTTCTCCGCCTTGGCGAAACTCAGGCTGCGCCACAACCCGGTGATGTCGGTGGCGGAACTGTTGTATTCCCACCGCAGGCCGAGGTTCAAGGTCAGCCGGCGGCTGACCTTCCAGTCGTCCTGGAAGTAGGCGCCCCACCGGTTCTGGCGGGAGTCGGTGAGCGGCAGTCCTTCGGGCGTGTCGGTGCTGGACGGGTACCCCAGCAGGAAAGCCGCGTAGCCGGCTTTGGCGATGCTGTCGTCGAAATTCATGTCGCCCCGGGCCACGTTGGCGGCCCCGCGGAACAGCATCACCCGA
>Ga0315298_1008291_pt1 | contig 13314 bp, 10 predicted proteins | sample WHS_1_MG_FD_203077 | JGI IMG/M metagenome (GOLD analysis project Ga0315298, IMG submission 203077) | Extremophilic microbial mat communities from Washburn Hot Springs, YNP, Wyoming, USA - WHS_1_MG | ecosystem: Environmental > Aquatic > Thermal springs > Hot (42-90C) | place: USA: Wyoming...
TCAACATATTTAGACCATGTTTACCCTCAAATCGTTAAATGTATTAAGGCTGGTGTAAACGTCATATCAACTTCTGAGACCCTCTCAAACCCCTATTATCGATACCCCGAGCTCGCTGAATTGATTCATGAAATGGCGAAGAAGTACTGTGTCACCGTAATTGGAACCGGGGTCAACCCTGGCTTCATATTTGACACTTTACCTGCTCTGTTAACGGCTGTTTGCACCGAAGTCCGATCTATCCATGTCACTAGGTCATTGGACGCTGCAAAAAGGCGCGAATCCTTCCAAATAAAGTATGGTCTCGGATTAGATGTAGAAGAATTCAAAGCGAAGATGAGAAGGGGTGAAATCACCGCGCATGTAGGCTATGGCGAGTCGATCAGTCTTCTAGCGGAAACCTTAGGTGTTGAGCTCGATAAAATAGTAGAGGGGCAAGAACCCTTAGTAGCGAAGAATAGTGCAAAGACCAAATATGTCACCGTTAACGTTGGCACTGTCTCAGGCATCCATGGATATGGTATAGGTTTCTTTGGTGGCGAAGAGTTCATAAAGCTAGATTTTTTCGCCGAAGTCGGTAGAGAGGAGTTTGAAGAAGTTGTTGTTGAAGGAGATCCTCCTTTAAGGTGGAAGAGCTCGGGTACGGCGGGTGATATTGCAACAGCTGGGATGATCATAAACATGATTCCCAAGCTTTCTAAGGTTGGACCAGGACTGTTAAGGATGTGCGATATACCTCTTCCATCTGCCTTCTTGAGTTTGAAGGCTGATCAAAGCAGGTGAATTTATGCTTAGCTACACTGATCGAACACCTGGATCTAGGAAGTTGTTTGAAAAGGCGAAAGAGTACATTCCAGGAGGCTCAGCATACGCGATACGCTACTTCGAGCCCTACCCCTTCTATGTATCAAAGACTAGGGGAAGTAAGATCTGGGATATAGATGGAAATGAATATGTGGATTTTTGGCTATGCCACTTTGGTGCCATATTCGGACACTGTTACGAACCAGTGATGTCTGCGGTGAAGGAGCAACTGGAGTCTGGTGCACATCTAGGGTGGTGTAACGAATGGGAGGTCAAATGGGCTGAGGCTGTTTGCAAGTGGTTTAGGGCGGAAAAGGTGAAACCTGCCAATAGTGGCACAGAGTCTAACATGTACGCCATAGGGTTGGCTAAAGCGTTTACGGGGAAACGTAAGGTTGGAAAGATGGAAGGAGGATGGCATGGTGGGTTTAATAATCTGAACAGAGCGGTAAACTACCCATATGATAAGCCAGCTGCCCTGAACCTACCCATTTCGGATGACGTCATCCCACTTCCGTTTAACGACCTCGAAGGTGTAATCAATCGGATAAGAGGGGAGGAATTAGCGTGCGTCATAGTCGAGCCAGTTCTAGGGTCAGCAGGCTTTATTCCGGCTGACAAGGACTTCCTCAAAGGTTTGAGGGAATATTGTGACAGGAAAAGTATTGTTCTAATCTTTGATGAAGTGATAACTGGGTTTAGGCATCCGAATGGGCTTCAAGCCTATTATAGGGTTCAACCCGACCTTACAACAATGGGTAAAACAGTAGGTGGCCAGTACTTTGCTGGTGCAGGGGGGATATGTGGCCGCGCCGATATTATGGGCTTATTGGATCAGACTAAAAGACAGAACTTTTGGGAACGATCAGCTCATGGTGGAACGTTTGTAGGGAACGCGTTAACTATGCGTGCAGGTTACGTCACAATAAGTGAGCTCTTTAAGAGGAAGGATGAGGTGTATGAGCATGTCGGCTCACTCGGCTCGTTTGCGGTGAAGGGGCTAAACCGGGCGATCGAAGAGAATGGTGTTGAAGCATACGTTACAGGCGCTTTGTCGTTGTTCGGTCTGCACTTTACAAAAGAGAAGCCTATAAACGGTGAAACCGCTGAGAGAACGAAGGATAGGAAGCTGAGTAGAGCTCTCTTCGCTTTTCTACTTGATAAAGGTGTTGCCTACTTAACACCTAACACCCCACACTTCACAGTATCCCTTGCACACTCCAAAGGCGATGTTGAAAGATTGGTTTCTGGGGTCGACGAGTTCCTAACTCAAGTCAAGAGTGTTAAACAATAGAATTGGCTGACACGCGCCTACACTAGTTCAGAGCGTATTAGCAAGGGCTTCGACAACCCTGTTATATTTCTGAACCAGCTGATCGTAGGCAGCTTTGTTTTCAAGATTGGGCTTAAATTCGGACTTTATCTTTACTGTGCGGTCTACTAAATGGTCCATGTTCTGTTTGCCTACTGCCCAAGCAGCAATCAACGCTGATCCGAGTGCGGAATCTGGTTCTTCAACTACTTTAACATCTTTTCCTAACGCATCTGCAACTATCTGCATGAAAAGTGTGTTCTTCGACGCCCCTCCGCTTGCTCGAAGATCGTAGAACGTGGTTCCTGTCACCTCTTCAACCGCGGAGAGCATCAGCCTTAACGTCATACTACTTCCCTCGAGGAGGCTTCTAAATATGTGGCCAGGGCTTATGTTCTTCTCGCTTAAACCTATAAAGAACCCTTTAACCTGAGGGTAAGTCTTCGGAACTCTGACCCCATACCATTCACTACAGGCCATTATCCCATCCGACCCTGGTGGCACAACCTTTGCAGCTTCGGTTAACTCGTCGAGGCTCATCTTCATAGTTCTACTCATAGAATCGAATGAAGCAGTACCTGCGTTTGTAAACCCTCCAGCTAGATATGCGTTGTTCACATATGTTTTATAGTAAAATCGCCCATGTTCGTCAGGAGACAGCTTGTTGACCACAGCGTGGACTGTTAAAGAAGTTCCTATGGTAAAGTTTGCTTGGCCCGGGTTTAGTGCACCGGAAGTGATGTCCCCTGCGCTTGCATCTGTAACGCCATTTACTATCGGTGTACCTATTGGCAATCCCAGCTTCGCAGCCTCTTGATTCGTGTAACCTATTATCCCCCCTATTGGCCTTATTTCTGGCATTATTTCCAAAGGTAACTCTACGTCTTCGTAGGCCTTCTTTAGGTAACCTAACCCCTCTAGTAGGGCATGCGACTTCCCTGCGGAATTTGATGAAGTTGCGATCGAGCCTGAGAGCTTAAAAACCGCGTAGTCGTTTTCGTGGAGGAGATGGCCGACTTTATTAAAGTGTTCGAAGTTCTTCTTTAGCCATAGCAACTTAGGTATCACCAGCTGTGGGACTATAGGCAAGAACTTCTCAAAATCTTTAGCAGCGTCGCTTCTTTCCCTTAGCTCTTTGGCTTCGGTCTTCCCTCTGCTATCATTATACATGATTAAATTATAAAACTCTTTATGCTCTTTGTCGATTAAGGTGAATGTGCCGCTTGTTGAATCAACACATATTGCTGTGACACGCTGCAAAGATTTTAGGTGGGCAAGTGTTTCCTTTATTCGCTCCCAAAGCGCCACAGCACTTCTCTCCGCAAAGTCTTCTTTTGGTTGAACTATAAGGTCGTAAACAGGTACACTTGTTTTCTCAACAATCTCACCATTTTCTGATATGATGGTCGCTTTAATGTTCTTGGTTCCAATATCTAAACCTAAATAAAGTTCTCCCATTAGAAACACTGGAAGTAATAAAGGAGCTCTCTATATAAGTTTTAACTTTATCAGGGGAACTGCTATAGAACAGGTGTGTAATGCATCTGGCAAAAAAACAGGTTTATATAATAGAGGAATTAATTTTTTAGGGCGAATTTCAATGTCAGAACAAAGCTTTAACGTGTTCTCAGCAAAAGCCGATCAAATAGACCCAGAAGCTAACATAATCGCCACATATTATGTCGAAGGAAAAGATATCTCTATAGAAGAGGCTGGTGTTAAGATCGCTGCTGAGGAGTCTATAGGCACTTGGACTGAGGTGTCTACGGCAACAGAGTGGATTATAAGGAATCTACCGGCAAAGGTCTTTGAGCACAAGGTTCAAGATAAAAACACGGGTATAATTAAGATCGCCTACCCGAACACCCTTTTCGATTTCGAAACTGGTGGGATCCCCCATATTCTCAGTATTGTTGCTGGGAACCTCTTCGGGTCAAGTGCTCTCCAGAACGTTAGACTACTTGATCTGCAGTTCCCATCAGAGTTTGTCTCACTCTTTAAGGGGCCGAAGTTTGGGGTGGAAGGGGTGAGAAAGCTTGTAGGTACGCTTGACGATCGAAGACCACATCTGGGGACTATAATAAAGCCGAAGGTAGGTTTGAACCCTAGGGAAACGGCGAACGTCGCTTACGAAGCTGCGATCGGCGGCGTTGACTTCATAAAAGATGACGAGACACTCACCAATCAAAAGTTTTGTCCTCTAGCAGATAGAGTAACCCATGTTATGAACGCTCTTGATAGAGTCAAGTCGGAAACAGGTAGAACTGTTCTATATTCCCCTGATATCACCACAGAGACCTATAAATTAAGGGATTTGGCCCAGATAGCCTTAGACCACGGTGCAAATGCCCTTATGGTGGATGTTATCCCATGTGGATTCTCAGCTGTAAGGCTTCTCGCCGAAGATCCTTCAATAAAGGTTCCAATACACGTTCATCGGTGCATGCATGCTGCTATGACAAGGAACCCAAAACATGGCATCTCTATGATGGTGATATCAAAGCTTGTTAGGCTCGCAGGTGGTGACCAGCTCCATACAGGCACTGCGGCTGGAAAAATGGGTGGTAAAGAGAAGAAGATCGAAGAACTGGTGTCTATAAACGACTTCCTCAGAGGAAGGTTCTACGGGTTAAAGCCGACCTTCCCTGTTGCGTCAGGGGGTGTTCACCCAACGCTCGTTCCAATAAACGTACTTACACTTGGGAAAGACATAGTCATCCAAGCTGGTGGGGGAATACACGGTCACCCAGAAGGGACAAGAGTAGGTGCTACTGCTATGCGTCAAGCAATAGACGCAGCTGTCAATGGGATACCATTGGAAGAGTATGCTAAGACTCACAGAGAATTAGCTGTTGCGATAAAGTTCTGGGGTATGAAGTTCGTGTCTGAGGACTAGATAGAGGCGACCCCTTTAGGCTTGAGCTAATAACCAACATCTTATTTACCTTCAAGGAAGATGCTATAATGGTTTATGCTAACGTTTTTTGAAGGCATTCTTCAGTAACCTTTATTGCCTCTGAAAGTGCATCAGATATGCGATTTCTTTCCCTTGTTAAGGTGACTTTGAGAAATTGGTAGTTATCCTTGCCTAAAGTATCCCTCTTTAAGACGTAATGAAGTATTGGCAAGTAAGGCTGATCCACTGCCGGATCTTGCTCATATCTTCCAGCAGCTGTGAACAGGGTTGGGTTCAGGATCCTAGACAACCTCATCAACACATCGTTTACTTTCCTTGCCCTCTCCTCCCCAATGTTGTTTAAAGAACCCTCCAACTTTAATAGTTTAGATTTTAGCTCACCTGCTTTATGTATTAAACTGTCGTAGTCAACTAAGTATTCGCTATCCTGATCTTTCAAGCTCAAGAGCTCTTCCAAATACCTCCCAGCATTTGCAGAGGGTTTGATCGGCAATACCACGCTGTTTGTTAAAGCGAGTGCGATCGCCAAGTTCACTTTCGTATCCCTAACAAGGTTTTCCTCATCGACGTACTCTTCTGTATCATACGGCGTGTGCCACCACCAACCACCCCCGGAACCGCCTACATTCGCTCGGCTTTCTATGGGTGCCATGCTATAGCAGTCAATTGAAGGGACCCCAACACCCCAGAAGGACTGATCTCCCCATCTACCTGGTTTCAACCTTTCAACCTGGGCTCCTGTCAATGTTTTCGCAATTTCCTCTGAAAAATCTACAGTTTCTGGCATCGCTTCTAAGAGGTATACAGTTGCCCCTTTACTGCCAGGTGAATCTACGTTGATGTAAGATATGCAGTTGTCGTTCAGGTCGTCCCACTCTTTATCGACGAAATATGTTGAACCAGAGTATCTCCCTTGAGAATGTCCGACCCACCACGCTATCTTCACACTTCTTCTTAGGCTTTCCTTGTTTTTGTTAAGGACCCTCGCTATTTCCAAGCAGCTGGCGTTACCAGTAGCGTTGTCGGTTGCACCGACATACCAAGAGTCAAGATGTCCGCCTATGAGGACGAATTTCTCAGGCTCCTCTTTCCCTTCTATAGCTGCTACAGGTATCCTAAGCTTAGCCCATGTTGTATTCGTTTGAGTGTAAAGTCGTAAAATTACTTTGCCCTTCGACGTTCCAAGTTTTAATATTTCTCCATCTTCATGTGACACTGATGCAACGTATATCCTAGGGATTCTGAAAGACGTCTTTATTGAGGGCGTTCCCCAGACCGTTGTGATGATCATCTCATGAGGGACGTTTTCGTTGCTGATGAAGACCTGGCCAATAGCGCCATAGTTCTGTGCGAGCCAGACCTTGTCGGGTGAAGCGTTTCCATCTGTCAAGACTATTTTTCCTCTAACGTTTTTTGCGCTATAGTCTTCTTCTGAACCTTTCCCGATATAGAGGAGTTCCGCTACTATGCCCTCTTCGGGGGTGGTCATCGAGAATGGGTGTGTTATCGACTTAAACGATTTCAAAGCAGGGTATATTAGGTCGACCTTTGCCTGTTTAGGCTGGCTAATCAAGGAGTCGAACTCGTAGATTTCTGTTTTCACTCCATACTCTTTCAGCGTGGAAACGATGTATTCAACTGCCTTCTCTTCGTCTTCCGTCCCTGAAACTCTTGTGAGTTTGCATAGATTCTGGACGTGTCTAATCATTTCGTCTTTTGAAACCTGTTCTAAAAGATTTTGAATAAGAGTGTCAAAAGCCATTTTTTAGCTCCTCTTTAAAGACGCTTTTCGCTAACTTCTCATAATCTGCGAGAGGGTAAGATGCCCTACTCTGCGTGAGCTTAAGTTGTGCTAAAACTTCAGCCGTCTTTATCGCTATCTTCGCAGGGTTCAAGACAGGCACCCTAACCGTATCCTTCACAAGCTCGTCAGCAAGGATAAAAGCTAAGCTCATACATCCTAGAACTATAACGTCAGCTCCCTCTTCTACAGCCTTGTTACAGGCCTCGGTAACCCTCTCACTTATTAGTTCAATGTTCTTCCCAAGGTCAAGTACTGGGATATTAACGGCCCGCACCGATGCCAACTTGCTGTCAAACCCATATTTTACTGTTAAAGCCCTCATCGTTGGGATATCCCTGTCCAATGGGACGATCATTCCAAACCTGTCTCCAATAAGGAAGGAAAATGCTATCGTTGCCTCAGCAGGGCCTATAACAGGAATCTTTGCAAGCTCCTTTGCTGCCCTAAGCCCTGGGTCCCCAGCGCATCCTAAAACTATTGCATCGTAACCTTTTTGAAGGCGAACGATAGTTCTGAGAACACTTCCTGCCGCGATATCCTCTTCGACAGATGATTCTATCGATATTGGGCCATCGTCCACTGCTTTGACTTCTACTGACACGCCATTTGAAACCCATGTGTTCGCGATCTTCTCCCTCCTACTTTGCTCTCTTCTTTCCATCAAGCCTGGTACAAGATATAGAATCTTTGTCATGTTCTATCTCCTTTGATGGTATAATAGCAGGCTACAAAATGTTTTTCCCCAACCTCTAGCATCTCCGGTTCTCCTTTCACGCATCGCTCCCCCCTATAAGGGCACTTCTGTAAGAAGACACAACCACCAACCCAGTCTTCCAGGGTCTGCATTTGCTGCTGTATTAAGCCAATTTTCTTTTTAGGATCTGGTAGCGGTAACGCTAGTAGAAGCATCTTCGTATAGGGGTGCGAAGGTTTACCTAGTATGTCTTCACTAGGCCCCATTTCAACGAACCTCCCAGAATACATAACAATGATGTAATCACTTATGAACCTAACCACCCCTAAATCATGTGAGATAAAGATGTAAGATAGGTTGAACTGCTTCTGCAATTCGTTTAATAGGTTCAATATAGTCGCTTGCACAGACACGTCCAACGCGGAGGTAGGCTCATCTAGTATTACCAACTCAGGATTAAGTGCTATTGCTCTAGCTATTGCTACCCTTTGATTCTGCCCCCCGCTTAATTCATGGGGGTAGCGATTTAGGTGGGTTTCATTCAGTCCAACAACTTTTAGTAACCTCACCAATTCGGTTTCAAGCTCTGCCTTTGTGAAGCTCTTATGGGTTATAATAGGCTCTGAAATTATGTCTTTTATAGTCATCCGTGGGTTAAGGGAAGTAAAAGGATTTTGGAAGACGATCTGAACTGCTCTATGATAGCTATCAAGCTCTCCTGATTCAATTTTTGATAGGTCTTTTCCTTTAAAAAGGATCGTGCCTGAGGTGGGTTTAATCAACCTTAGAAGGCACTTAGCGAGAGTGGTTTTCCCACATCCAGTTTCCCCAACTAAACCTAATGTCATCCCTTTTTCTATGGTGAAACTTACATTATCTACAGCTTTTATGAGCTCTCTCCTTCCAAATAAGCCTCTCCTTTTGTAATAATATTTTGATAGGTTCTTTATCTCTAGAAGGGGCATTGCTAGTCACTCAACGGGTTAAAGCACGCTACATAGTGATCCTTAGAGATGGATGAAATTTCCGGAACGTTCTTTGAGCAAACTTCCTTTGAGCGAGGACATCTTGGATAGAACCTACATCCTGGAGGTGGGCTTAATGGGCTAGGGAGATCGCCTGGAATGGTTGGTAAGGTTTGGTCTTTTAGTTTATTGTAAGGCAATGATTGTAGGAGCCCTTTTGTATATGGGTGTTTAGTATTATAGAATAGGTCGTAGGTGGACCCAGTTTCTACAACCTGCCCAAAGTACATTATTCCAACCCTATCACATAAGGCTGCAACTAGACCTAGGTTATGAGTTATAAGAAGTACCGATGTGCCATATGCGTCTCTAACTTGCCTCAATAGTTGTACAACTTGTGCTTGAGTGAGTACATCAAGGGCAGTAGTTGGCTCATCTGCTATCAGAAGCTTAGGCCTACCTGTAAGTGAAATTGAAATCGCTACTCTCTGCTGCATCCCACCGCTAAGCTCATTAGGATAACTATTGAAGACCCTATCTGCATCCTTGAACCCGACCTTCGATAAGAGTTCGAGAGCATAGGTCTTTGGTTCTTTAACATCAGGGTCGTTGGACTTGATGGCGTCACAAAGTTGTTCTCCTATCTTAAACATCGGGTTAAGAGAAGAGGAAGGGTCCTGTAGGATCATAGACATGTTCTTACCTCTGACTCCAACCATATCGCTTTCTTTAAGTTCTAAGATGTTTCTACCATTAAAGATAATGCGCCCCCGTACGTAACTGTTCTTTGGGAGAAGTCTGATTATAGAAAGTGCTGTAACCGTCTTTCCACAGCCAGTCTCCCCGACTAGGGCAAAGACCTCTTTAGGATATATTTGAAATGTCACTTTACTTAGGACATGTGCCAAACCTTCAAATGTCGGGAAGGTAACGTCAAGTTCTTCTACTGAAAGTATAGGTTCAACCATTTGTTACATCTGCCCTCCCGCTTTCCTCGTTTTAGGGTCTAAAATGTCTCTTAAACTATCGCCAAATAGGTTGAATGCAATTGCAACTAGAAATATTGCTAGCCCAGGGAAGACTGGAAACCACCAGTAGTTAAGAAGGTAAATTCTCCCAGTGCTCACCATCAAACCCCACTCAGGTGAGGGTGCTTGCGCTCCTAAGCCTATAAAACTAAGTCCAGCCTCTGCCAGTATGGCTGAAGACATGTCCATTGTCCCCTGTACAATTATTGGTGTTAAAGCGTTAGGTAAAAGGTGTCTAAAGACGATCGTTAAACCCTTCACTCCGATGACTTGTGACGCTAAGACATATGGTTGTTCTTTGATCGTAACCGCTTGTGCTCTTGCCAATCTAGCATACCAAGGCCACCAAGTTATTGAAAGGCTAATCATTGCGTTGAAAAGGCCAGGGCCTAAGGTTGCTACAAGAGCTATCGCGAAAAGCAGTGAAGGGAAGGAAAGGAATACATCCGTGATCCTCATCAGTATCTCGTCCACCTTTCCACCAAAATAGCCTGCAATGAGCCCTAAGGGGACTCCTATCATTATTGCTACACAAACTACAAAGATGCCAACAAACAGTGATATCCTTGCCCCAAATATCACCCTGCTTAGAACATCCCTGCCCAAATAATCGGTTCCAAAAGGGTTCTCAAATGAGGGTGGGAGGAATCTCTTTTCCGGAACTGGTAACCCTTCTCCTTGACTTGGGTAAGGCGCTATAAAGGGTGCGGTGATTGAGACAACTACGAAGAAGGTGATGATTAGTAAGGAGAGCATGGCGAGTTTATCTCTTCTTATAAGTTCCAACGTGATTTTCGTCTCTTTCGATAAAGTTAGCCTGCTCATTGAAGTCTCACTCGCGGGTCAAGGTAAGCTTGCAGAGTATCCAAGAATAAGTTTATGAAGACGTAAAATATTGTGCCAAAGATTGTTACCCCTAAGATCGCTGGGTAGTCGTTTTCCAGAATAGCGTTTACCGTGTAAGTTCCAAGACCAGGCCAGCTAAATATCACTTCTACAAGGAACGCGCCTGTAATGCTATAAGCAAAGGATAAGCCTAAAGCCATCAAGGCAGGTGTTATTGCATTCTTTAATGCATATTTGTAATATATTAGGTTATCTCTGAACCCATTGGCCTTCGCGAATCTGATGTAGTTCTCGTTCAGAACCTCCACCATCATGGACCTGACCATTCTTGTAACAAGCCCTATAGGGTACGTGGCTAGAACAAAGGCAGGAAGTATTATGTGCCTAACGCTGTCGACGAAAGCAACAATGTTACCTGTTATAAGTGAATCGATTGTGAAGAAGCCAGTTACTGTATGTACAGGGTTAAAGAGTTGGACGTCTGAACTGAGTCTCCCATCTAATGGGAAGATGCCTAATATACCGAAAAATACGAGCTGCGTAATCAGCGCAAACCAAAATGAAGGTATAGAAACCCCTCCAACTGATATAACTCTTATCAGATGGTCTGCAAACATATCCTTTTTGAGCGCGGAATAACTCCCAAAGGCAACTCCAATAATCAGAGCGAGTATATTTGCTAGAATAACAATTTCTAAAGTAGCTGGAAGGTACGTTAAAATATCGTGAAGGACAGGCGTATGCGCTCTTAACGACTTGCCTAAATCACCGTTAACTAGGTTTTTGAAGTACCTTATATATTGTATGTAAAGTGGTTGGTCTAATCCGAGTTCCTTTATTGCCTTCTCCCTCTGCTCTGCCGTCGCCTTTGGGCCGACATAGAGTTCAGCTGGGTCGGAAGGGACGACGTGAGAGAGAACAAACGTAATTGTGATGACGAAGTATAGGACAACAAGCGCTAGTATTATCCTTTTAAGGAAGTATGTTTTGAACGATGCCATATTCCTTTATCACACAAAAAAAGGGGGGTGTGCATAGCTTCTATGCCTCAACCCATATATCGTAAAAGAAGACTACTTCCGTGTATGCAGAGTTTGGACTAAAGTTATGTACTTTTTTATTAGTGATCATGATCGTGTCCATGTCGAGTATGAAAAGTGATGCAGCGTCATCGACAACTTGCTCTTGTGCTTGGTGATACAATTGGAGCGCTTTATTTAAATCTGTCCCTTCTAATTGGCTTGCGGTGTCGATTAGGTCGTCATATGTTGAATTATAATAATATGCGAAGTTGAATATCACCTTCTTCTCCGTATGGAATAGGCTGTATAAGAAATCATATGGCGTTATATATGTGGGCCACCAATAGAATAGGAGTATGTGCTGTGCTTGAGTCGGGTCACCCCTAGCTAATGCGTATTTCGCTTTAGTTGTCATTTCTTTGATCTCAAGTGTGATTCCAAGCTTTTCGAGCTCAGCTTTGTAAAGCTCGGCTACCTGCTTCTCCAATTCATCGCCAGATGTGTATGTTAAGGTGAGCGTGAATCCGCCATTCGGGTACCCCGCTTGAGTAAGCAGTTGCTTTGCTTTTTCTAAGTTGTATGTGTATTGTGTTAGGTCTTCAAAGTGCCCAAGCATTCCGACTGGTATAGGGCCCCTAGATTGAGTTGCATACCCTTGCATCACGTTTTTGATTACCGCATCGTATGGGAATGCGTATGAGATTGCTTGGCGGACAAGGACGTTGTTGGTGTACTCTTGTTTAGTGTTTATCATCCCAAGTAGGTTCCTATAACTCGGTGCGGAAATGATTTCGACGTTTTCATTGGTCTTCAACTCTTTTAGGTAGTCCACGGGAAGATCCAAGGTAATGTCTGCTTCACCCGCTTTAATCGCCTGCAATCTAGCTGTGGGATCTCTTACACTTTTGACCAACACCTTCTCCACGTGGTTTCCACTCCAACCCTTCCAGTACTTATCAAACTTTGTTAGCACAACTTGAAAACCTGCTTCATACTTCTCTATCATATATGGTCCAGTGCCGGAGTCCTTTCCTTGGTTGAACCACTCTGTAGCTTCAGTGTCATTTGATGGCGTGCTAGGGCCTGTTATCCACGCTCCATATTGGGAAGAGGCGATCTGAGCCAATGGTGCTGGGTATTTGAGGATAAACTTTACAGTGTAGTCGTCACTTGCTTGAATCTCTTTTACTGCGTCCCAAATATAGGCTGCTCCCAACCCCATCCTTATCGTCCTTTCGATCGCTGCTTTCACAGATGACGCCTTGAGCTCTGAACCGTCGTGGAATAGGACGCCTTTTCTTAAATTGAATGTCCATTCAAGCCCATCAGGCGAATGGCTCCAGCTTGTAGCAAGCCAAGGTGTTAAGGGGTTGTTGGTGTTTGAAGAGTTGTAGAACACTAAGGCCTCATACACGTTAGCGAGTATTACTTGCTCATCTTCGAAAGCAATACTAGGGTCTAGGTCTGGGAAGTCTGAAACATAAGCGTATACTAGTGAAGATTTTAGACTTGGTTTACTAAATTGCGTGTAGTAGAGGTAGGTTCCAAGCCCTGCGATGATAACGACGACTGCTATGCCTATTATCGCGATCTTTGAAATTGCTTTTCTAGACGTGTTGCTATATATCATTTTTCTTAAGAGTCTCCGTCATTTTATCCATAAATAAACCTTTTGTTTGTTGACGGCTTTCAGATGTCTTTTCACTGTTATAGTAAACGGATTTAATCATCTTTTTACACACTATTGGTCTGAAAAACTTTGATGAAAAGTTTTGGCAAGCTGTTGATGGTTCTTGAGGCGTTCTTCGGAGGATTTTATGTAGCTGTCACTAGGAACCTTTTCGTTCCCATGTTGGTTTATAGTGGGTACTCACTTCAGCTTTTATCTTTTGTAACATTGGCTGCGGCGTCGGTAAGTATTC
>Ga0315298_1008294_pt1 | contig 13311 bp, 18 predicted proteins | sample WHS_1_MG_FD_203077 | JGI IMG/M metagenome (GOLD analysis project Ga0315298, IMG submission 203077) | Extremophilic microbial mat communities from Washburn Hot Springs, YNP, Wyoming, USA - WHS_1_MG | ecosystem: Environmental > Aquatic > Thermal springs > Hot (42-90C) | place: USA: Wyoming...
TATATCTACAATTTCATCAGCATATTTTTCAGGAATAAATTTCATAAGGTAAGATTTAACAAAAGTAAATTTTTCTTTTCCCATTTTATTAGGTAATTTATATTCCGCGTAATTTACCAATGCTTGCACAATATCAACCACAAGTTTTTTCTCTTGTGGGTCTTTTATATTAGGATTAAATAATTTATTAAGTTCTTTTTCAACCAAATTTCCAAACTCATTTGTAATTCTTTTTTTAATAATTACGAATAAAGGGGCAAGAACAACACCACCAAGCAAGAAAGATATTATTTTTCCAAGTCCGATTTTTGTTAATATTGCTAATATTGTATTCATAAACATCTCCTTAATTATAATTTATTTCTAAAACAAAAATAACTATTAAATTCTTGATTATAATTCATACCATTATCTTGATAAATATTACCATTGTTATATATAAAAATAGGCATCCCCCCGTAGGCATACGAATAACCTGTAGGTGGTTCAGAATAGTTAAGTATCCAATCTGCGATAATAAAAAAAACAGGTAAATTAGTTGAAAATTGAGATGGAATACTTCCCCAATAATAAGGATTAAATGTGCAATCTGAAGTATCAACACATTTTATTGAAAATTCTAAACAAGTCATATCTCCTATAACTTTATATTTTATATATCCTGTAAATCCATTCGTAGAAACAGGGATTTCAGTCCAATCTTGTGTATAAATTTTTCCATTAACTTTAATATTACCATTCACATCAAGTTTTTCTGATGGGTTAGAATTCCCAACACCAACATTACCGGTAATATTATCTATATATAATCTTGTTTGTGTAGTATCTGTTGATTTATAAGTTAGATTATTATCATCCACTCTAAAAAAATAATATGAACTATCAGAACTTCTTGTTAGACCTAATCTATTAGCCTTTATTCTTGCCATTCTATCTTGTGTATTATTTATAACAACAATACCCTCACTATCAGCATTAAGCCCATCTCCATCAGAGATAGCCCCCCCGAGTTTAAACACAGAATTATAATCATAGAACCATAATCTTTTCCTTCCATAAACATCAGTGTCTCCGATATGAAAGTAATTTGTTGTATAAGGATAAGAAAATCCCCCACTTATTCCGGTAAGTCCGCTACCATCTCCAACAAATTTATTTGCTTGAATAGTTCCAAGTGAAGTAATGTCCCCACTTGTCAAAATACCCATACTACCAACCGTTAGCCCACCATTAAAAGTATAATTTCCATCAGTTGTATCTCCACCTTTTAGCAAAAATGTATTTGTAGCATTATTCATTTTATTTTGTAAATCTTGTATTTGAATATTTATTTGATTATCAGCATTTATTCTTGCTTGTGTTTCACTTGATATAAGAACACTTAAATTATCAAGATTATTTTTCAAAGTTTTTGTTGAATTAGCGACATCTGATTTAAGTTTTAAAAAATCAGTTGAACTAGATACAATTTCATTTCTTACTGTTTCCTTAATTTGTTTTTTATCAGTAATCAATGGTGTTTGACAGAATAAAGAAACTTCTGTCAAAGATAAGAGAATGTATTTTATTACTAAAAATATAATTATACTTTTTTTCATAATTATTCTCCTTATTTTACATAATTTTTAAAATAATTTATAAGTTCAATTAAACTTATAAGTCCGATACCACTTCCACCAACATATATACCAAGTTTTAATTTTTGTATCCATTGCAAATTAGTTTCCAATTCAATTTGTTTTAATCTTAAATCAGTAATTTTTGTTTGAATATCTTTTTTAAAACTATTAAATTCCTCATAAAATTTTAAATAATTAGTTTGAATATTATCAGTGATAAGAATAATCTTATCAATTTTCTTATCAAGTTCATTAAATTTTTCTTCAAGTTCAGTTATTTTAGTCATAAATTATTAACTTACAGGTATACCTGTATATTGTGATATAACTCTTTTAATTTCACTCGTATCGTGATTTATTTCTGATAATTCACCCATCATAACATTTCCTAAAAATTGATAAATTTCATTAACTTTATTATTCATTACAACTTGATTATTTTTAATATCAATTAGTGATTGGTTAATATTATTTAATAAACTTATAACTTCATCTGGTATTTTTACTTCAACTTGTGTAGTTCCACTTGGGTATTGGAAATCCCTTTTTTGTAGTATATCTTCAGTTATAGGATTTGTAAAACTTTCTATATTTATTTTCATATGTTCTCCTTACATTGGTAGCGGAATATAATCAATTATAAGTTTTCCAAGTGCTTTTGTTCCTTCAGGTAGATTACTAATAAGATATACATATATTGTTTCATTTTGTCCAACTACAATTTGATTAAAATAATTAACATCCCCATTATCCATACTATTTCCACCAACCATTTTTTCAAATATTATTTGTGAATTTACTTGTGCAACACCCCACACATTAGGATTATCTACTCTACTTATAACAACACTAACATAACCATTTGCTGACAAATCATTAGAACCTATGGAATAACTAATCTTTGTTATTCTTATTGCTTGCTCGGGGGTTATTTTAAAAATTAGTTTATGAACAGGGGTATCTTCACAGAAATTAAGTCTGATAGTTTCAGGGGAAACTTCAAGATATTTTAATGCCTCTTTGGTAGATTGTTCATTTGACACTCTCGGTAAAGCCATATCAACTCCATACTTTTACACCATCAAAAACAAGTTGAATATACTCACTTTTGTTTAAAAGATTTTTTACATCAATTTGAATAAGTGAATTTTTTGATATAGTTAAAGGATGTTTTAATATATTTGGTCTTAAAACAGAACCAAAGATATTATCTATATTACAAAACTCATTATTTAATCTTTTTCCACCAAGATTTGAAGCAGAAAGTTTTAATTCAACAGAATAATCATCTTCTTTTGTTGCAATCAATCTATGAATAACAAAATCAGTATCACCACTTGTAAGAATATTATCACTTATCAAATCAAGAGGACTTATAGTTATATCCTTTACATATGCAAAATATCTTGTTTTTCCTACACTGATAGGATTATCATAAACTCTAAATCCTTCAAAAGCAATTTCAATATTGTTTGGAGTATTAGTTAAATTTTCAATATCTATTTTTATTAAAGTATTTCTTAATAATTCTATTGGTTTTATAAGCATATTTGGATATTGAGGAGTTCCAAAGAAATTTTCTGCTCTTATTCTATCAGAAAACCAATTGTAATTTGAAGTGGTATCAAGAAAATTTACTTTAAAAACACCATCATATATTGCATAAACTTTTTCTATTATAAAATCGCTGTCTGCTTCAATTTTTAATGTCTCATCTCTTCTTTCATTTGCTTTTAAACTTATTTTTTTACTATATGTGAATATATTATTCATATTACCCCTCAATTCCGACTATGTATTGACACTCAAAGGGGGCAAGGTTTCACTTACCCCCCGAGAGTGTATAGAGAACAAAAACCAAGATTATGCTCTTGGTCTATAAAGAATTCCATCAATAAAGAAGCCAAGTCTAAAAGACTGATAAACCTTCTTTGGGGCTCCATAGAAATTAACCTTAAACTTGAAAGTAATATTATTTTCAAGCCAAAGGTCAATTGGTCTAGCCTCTCCAGTTATTTTAAAACTTGAATTTGCAAATGAACCATTTCCCTGTATTGAAGGAACTTCAACTCCTATCATTGAAGGGAAACTTAAGAGAGGTGCAATTCTAATAAGTGGTTTATCTGCAACTTCTATAGAGAGAACTCCATCACAGAGTATTTTCCCTATATCATTGACAAAGAATTTGTGTAGATTACCGCTATCTATATTTTTGACAAATGGTGTCTCATCTTCTTTATCAGGAAGTGCAACTACTCTTATATTTTGTCCCCAGAAATAATAGCCTTGGGAAATCATTCCGGGACTATCCATATTTATATCAGCATAAGTAGTTGGCTTTCCATCATCATCATTTGCTCCTGTTTTTATTGAGAAATAGTTGAGTTCTGATGGAAGAGTTATAGACCCATCAGAATTTCCAACTATTCTCTTTATGTGATATAGTGAATGGACTAATTTTTCTTTTGTTCCATTCACTACTTCAAGGTCAAGCATAGCCATTTTTTTCGCTATGCCATTTTCCATTGTTTTTATTCTTATCAATGCCATAGACACTCCTTTTTATTTATTTTTTTTAAAAATTTTTAATATTCACTATCTTGACCATATTCTGATGTTTCAGGAACATAGGCTGATGTTTCAGGAACATAAGCGGATGTTTCAGGAACATAAGCAGAAGTTTCAGGTAAATATACATCCTCATCAGCATCTATTTCCTTAACACCACTAACTTTTGCTTTTATCATATCAATTACATCTACCACAGCAGGAAGCATTACACCAAGAGCAAGTAATCTTGTAATTCTGTTTGGTATTTTCTTTATTCTTGAACCGAGAATATAAACAGCAGAACCAAGAACTAAATGACCACCTATTTTTCCAATAGGTTTTTGAAGTAGTGTTATTTTCTTTGATAGATTGTCCATTGCAAACTTACCGATAAGTGTTCCACCAACAATAACACTACCATCTATAGCAAGGTTCACTAACTCCTTGCCTTCTCTTTCTTTTATTATTCCAAGCATTGGATTTCTATGTCCTCTTTTTATTTTTTTCATATGTCCTCTCCTTATTGGATTTCCAACTAATAATAAAGGATTTTTAAGATGTTTCATAGTTGTATGTTTTTTATGAGTTTTTCTTGAAACTTTTCTTGAAACTTTTTTAGATTTTTTTGAAACCTTTTTAGATTTCTTTGAAACTTTTTTGGTTTTTTCTAATAATTTTTTAAAAAGTTTTTCTCCTTCACTATCACTAATTTTCTTTGCTTTACTTTTTTTATGTTTTGATAAAGAAGCAACTCTTTTAAATCTACCTTTATTATCTATCTCTGCAATAACTCTCCTTTTTGGAACAGAAAATATCTCAAAAGGATTGTCAAAAACAGGATTTACAAGATAATTTTGTTTTTGTCTTCTCATATACTCTCCTTTATTTACCATTTGGTTTTTCATATATAAAATTTTAACACAAAACTTTTTTTATGTCAAGTAATATTACATTTTTTTCCATAATCTTTTACCACTTCTTGATACTATCCACAAACTACCATCAGGAAGACCATATAAAACAGCATCTTTAGTTTTAAAATCGTGTCTCCAGTGTAGATAAGGATTTTTTAATCCTTCTGCTTTTGCTTTTTCAACATCATAATATTCTATTGCCTTTACACTTTTTCCAATAACTTCAAGTGGTATATATGGATTTTTAATCATACTTACTTGTTCCTCATATTCTTGTTCAACTTCTTTCCAGAATTTTTTATCATTTTTATCAGGTATTATACCTTCTTTAATCATTTTTGTTGCAATTTGATAAGCAATTCTCTCATCACCATAATATTTTAAAACATTAGGCATTATTCTTCTTGCTAAAACATCTCTAATTGCTCTATTTATATTTCCTCTTTCAAACATATTATTTTTTTCTTTTAGATGAAACTAAAAAATATAAAATTATAATTCCACCAAGACCATACAACATTTTTATAAGCATTTCATTAGTATCAGGAACAACAATCTTTTGTTGTTCTACACTATCTTGAAATCTTTTTACTTCATTATTTTGACTTAAGAGTTGTCCCGAAAGTTTTATTCCTTGATTTGTTAAATTTAAAAATTGTTGAGTATATTCTCCAATATCAGAAGTAATTATCGCAATTGGTGATTGTTCTGTTAACCTTTTTTTAAATTCAATATCTTTTTGAAGATTTGAAAGTTGTTCTATCCAATTCATTGCTTGTTTTTCTAAATTTTTTTGATTGTTATAAAGTTTTTCATACCAAGATTGAAGTTGATTTTTTAATTGAATGTCTTCTATATATTTAATTTTTTTACCTAAATTTAAAAGTATATTTTGATTAGCCATAAAATTAGCAAGTTCTTGTTTTATTTTTGCTTGTAATGTATCTAAAACACTCATATTATTTCCTCAAAAGTTTATCTAGTTCAGGCAAAACTTTATATCCTGTCATTTGTATTTCTTTTAAAACTTGCTCTTTTGTTTTCCATCCCCTTTTCAAATCCATTATCCATTGCTGATTTTTGAAATATTGTGCATCTTTAAATTTTGGTTCATATATTGTATAAGCAAAACCTTTTATAATATTCCAACCAGTTTTTGCTAAACCTTCTTTTTTTATTTCACTACTTAATTTCTTTTTTGCTTCTTTATATTCTTTTACATCAATATTAAAAGGTAATAGTTCCTTTATTTTATTTCTATAAATATAAATAAGAACACCTATAATAATATATGGTGCAAATATTTTAATCAAATCCTTTATGTCTTCTTTCATAAGTTGAGTTTATTTCTTTCTCATTAACATTAAAATCATTATTAACCCTACTGCTCCACCACCTATTAGAACCACTTTTTTATCAACTCCAAAAATTTTATTTTCGCTAGTTATTTCTGTAGGTTGTGTAGATTGTGGTTGTATTGTAGGTTGTGGTTGTATTGTAGGTTGTGAAGATGTTTTCTTTGTTTTGATTTTTATGTTTGATATAGCATTTATTGCTTGTGCTTGTGGTAAAGGTGCAACTTTTACAACTTGTTTAGCAACTTGTTTAGCAACTTGACCAATTTTTTTAAAAAATTTTTTTCCAACCCTTATTTTTATTCCCATATCCGGCGTATAATTCATCTCTGGAACATATGCCATAACTCCTCCAACAAAAATATTATAACACAAAAACCTTTCCCTGTCAAGTTATAACTCCACTGCGAGAATATTCCTATACGATTTAAAACCTTTTCCAACTGGTAATGATTTTGAAGTTGGTTCTAATGGTAGCCATTTCTTTAATGTTTCAGAATATACTGACAATCTTGCGTGGTCATATCTATCTTTATGTTTCACTGCTACTGCTTCTAATCTAACTTTAAAACCTATCGCTCGTAGTAATGAAGCAGTAAGTAATGCCATATCATCACAATCAGAAGAGAAGCCAAAATTTCCTTTCTCAAACATTGATAATAAAATATGTGGTGAAGTTATTTCTTCAACTTGATAAATATCAGGTGCATACCTAATATGCTCTCTCACCCATTTTAAAATTGCATTTATTTGACCTATTTCATCTTTAATAGGAACTGATGATGTTATTATTTTTGCATATCTTTTTATTATTCTGTCTTTATCTTCAATATCACTTTTTATAATAACTTCTTTCATTTTTAAAAGAATTTCTTTAATTCCTTTATCACCACTTGATATACTAATTTTTTCTAATTTCATTTTCTCTCTTTTTTATTTTTATTTACTTCTTTTGTTTCTTTTGTTTCTTTTGTTCCTTCTATTTCCTCATCAAGTGATTTAAAATATTCAATCAATCTATTTTTTCCTACATCTAAAACTGCTTCAACCCATTTTTCATAATTTTTAAGTTCAGGTAAATATTCAAAAACTATTTTTAATCTATCAGGATTATTTGCTATATCTAATGCAATTCCATAATAATCTTGTGGAAGTTTTAAAAGTATCATATCAGCAACTTCTTCAGGATTATAGTTAGAACTTGCTAATTTTAATAATTCTCCTCTATATAAATTTAATATAAGGTTTCCTATTCCGCTTGGTTTCATATCCTCTCCTTTATATTCTATTTGTTGATTTGGTTGTGTTGGTTCTATTTTTTGTTCTAAAACCTGTGGTGGATTTGGATTATGTTGAGGTTGATTTAATTTTAATGCTGATTGAATATACTGCTTTGCTTCCTCAACACTATTTGCCTTTTTCTGTGATATTATCATCGGAATAAGGTCTTTAATAAGACCTATAAAACTATCATCATCATTTGATTGACTTATAGTAGAACCAAATTCCATTCCTTTAGTAAACAAACCCATAAGTATCTCTATATTTTTTAAAGGATTATTTTCTTTTTCTTGTAATAATGCTTTTAATTCTACCAAATCTTTTAATGATTTGATAGGCGAAGAACTTACACTTGCCTTCGTAATTTCCAATAATTGTTGTGCCATTGTTTTTTGTGTTTCCAACTGTTGTTGAAAACTCTTTTCCATCATTTGAACAATTTGTGCTAAACTCTCACCCTGTGAAGTATTTATTACAACTGGATTAGAATTTCCAACAGAAGTTATATTATTAGGTTTTGGATAAGCCATCTCATCATAACTTTCTGTTATTTGACCTTGAAACCTTCCTTTACTATCTTTTAATACTATAAGATAATCTCCACCACCAAACTTTTGTGCAACAAAATCTATATCAGTTCCCACATCTTTTATCGGATATTTACCGATTTTTGTTCTCATTCCATTTTCTTTTATTCTGTAAATCTCTATAAAACCCTCATTATTCTGATTAAATTGTTCTAATAATTGAGTAAATTTTTCTTCTTTTATATTTTCAGGTTCTTTTACATTTTCAGGTTCTTTTTCATTTTCAAAATCATCAAGGTCTTCTTCATCATCTATTTCATCAACCTTTTGTTGATTTAATTTCGCTTTTAATTGCTGTTCTTCAAGTTCAAGTTCCGCTCTTAATTTCTTATACTCATCTAATATTTTCTTTGCTTCACTAATAATTACTTTTTTCTTTTCTGTGTCTTCTTTAATTTTAAGAAGTTCCTTGTCTAATTCTGAAATATCATTTGCAGGAACTTCCTGTTGGTTTTTTTGATTTGGTTTTTGATTTTTTTTATTTTTTCCCATACACTCTCCTTTATAAATATATTATATCACAAAAACTTTTTTATTCATAATTTTCACTATATAAATCTTTAACATCAAAACCTTTAATAATTGAAAAATCATATTTACGCCAATCAATTTTTTTCCAATTGAATTTATTCCAATCTATATTTAAAGTCCTTTCTGTCTCTATTGTTGCTAATGCTTTTTTACCCTGTCTTATTGCTTCCCTTATTTTATATAAATGAGGAACTTTATATTTATTTTGTTTCTTATTATAAAGTTTTAAAAGTGTTGGAATATCTCCCCAAAAGGAATGTAAAGCGTATTTTTTTAATTTCTTATTTTCATCAAAATGTAAATACAATTTATTCCTTAATATCAAACAATCTCCTTTAACTTCTAACTTATACCCCCCAAGTTCATTACTACAACCCGAAACTGGTAATTGTGTTTTTATACTATCTGTTGCCGTATGCATTGCTTTATATTTATGTTCTAACTGATGTATCATTGCTCTAACTTTTCCTGTAATTAAAGTTGCAATGAAAGGATTGAATAACCCACCTGCTTTAAATGTCTTTTGAACTCTTTTAATTATTATATTTCCTTCTTCATCTTCAATCTCTTCAAAATCTGCTTTTGCAAGGTCATCATTCATATCATTGACTTCTATCGCTTGTATAAATTTTCCATAAAGTGAATTTAATGCTAACTTATAAAAATGATACATTGAATTTGTCTTTGGTGTTTCTTGTTTTTTCTTATAAAAATAATCTACATAATCAGCAAGTGGATTTTTATCACTCTCTGGTATCCAAATGTATCCCCAACAAGAAGTCATATCAAATTCATTATGTTTTATTGCTTCCTCAAGTTCATAACAAGTTATCCAAATATCTTTAACATTTCCATCAGCAATAGGTTTAAAATTATGGTCAAAAAATACATTATACGGACACCTCAATTTTCCACTTACACAATAAATTCCAACATATTTTGTTCCTTGATAAGAATATACTTTCCTATACTCTCCTTTTAAAAAACTTGGAAGTTGTTTCATTGCATACGGATATGCTGAATTTAAATCTATCTCACTAACATTTTCATAAAACCCACCTTCTACATACATACCATTCTTTCCGCCGTGGTATGAAAGCAAACTTGCCTCTATAACATCATCAGGTGGTAATGATATCTCTTCTCCTTTGTTTAAAAAATAATGTCTAAATATTCTTGAAGATAATTGCGGTAATGAAACAGAAATTCTTGCCTTAAACTCCTTATGTATTTGCATAATAAATTTTGCAACTTCATATTGTATATTTGTATCCTGTAAAGCATACTCTATAAATTCTTTATCCTTTTTAATATCAAACTTTTTCTCTCCTAAACCCTTTGGTTTTTCAAGTTTCCTATATTCTAAATTCAAATCTTCGGCAACTTTTTTAAGTGAATAAGGTAAAAAATTATGACTATCTAAAAAATAAATTTTAGTCCTTCTTTTTCTGTTTATAAATTCACAAAACCAAGTTTTACTACAATATACATAACATTTATAATCTTTCCATTTAAAATCAAAAGAGTTCTTTAAAAATTCTTTCTCATATTTTTCTTTTAATAAAGCAGTTAAATCAAAAGATAAATTATGAAAAAATACATACGCATATTGATGATGTTGAATATTCTTGTCTATAAGTTCCATTAACTTATCAAATGCATTATTAGGTGATACAGAATATATTTCATTTTTATTATCATATTTAATTTGAAATGAAAAAATATCACCCTTTGCGGTCTCTGTATCACAAGCAAAAATTTTATAATTCTCATATAATGATAAATGATTTGGTTTAATTGTTTTGCAATTAGCAGGTATGTAAATTCTTTTTTTCATAGAATATAAAATGAAACAGGTTCAAAACCTAAAACCATTTTAAATTCATATTTTTCATTTGGAACAATTTTCTCATCTCCAAACATTCTTGTTCTAAAACTTTGTCTTATCGCCTCATTCATTGTTCCACCTTGATTAAAAAGTAACCCCCCATATTCATAAATTAAAGGTGCTGTCATTCCACTTACTGCCATATAGTTATATAAATCCCACATATCTACCCATCTATCAACCTTTTTATAATATTCTTTTCCACCTTTAATTCTTTTTAATCTTTTCCACCTTAAAGTTCTAAAACTAAATTTACCTAATAAATAATATTTATCATATTCCCCCTCTTCAACAGGAAAGTATTTTTCAATTTCATATTCATCTTTAACTTCAAGAATAAAATAAATATTATAATCTTTGATATGCTTTTTATGAAAGTATAAAACCTTATCGGGACACATACTTATCAAATTTCTAAATTTATCACTAAAATTCATATATAATTTATCAACTATTTTCTTTGTAGAATGATGATAAAGAATTTTACATTTCATTTTTGTCTCTTTTGAAAATTCTCTTTCTAACATTTTTATAATATCTTTTAAAGGTTTCCATTTATTCCAACTCTTTGGAACTACTACATCTTTTGGAATTGGTGAAGAACATATTTTTTCTGCTCTAACTTCCCTCGGTTTTCTTTTTTTAACTTTTCTTTTTTCAACTTTTGTTTTCTTAATCTTCTTTTTCTTTTCAATCTTTTTTAAAATTTTTTTCTTTTTATGTAATTCTTTTAGTTTTTTCTTTAATTGTTTTATTTGTTTTAGTAAATCTTTCTTGGTTAATTTTTTCTTTTTTGTAATTTTTTTCTGTTTCTTTGTGATTTTTTGTTTCTTTACTTTTTTAGTAGATTTTAATTTCTCTAATTTAGAAAAATATTGCCAATACAATCTATAAATCTTTTTATATAACTCTTTTGTAATTATTCCTGCATAATACAAATTTATAAAATCTATAAAAGGTCTTGGTTTTTTGAATTCAGGAAATACTTTCAAGAGTTGTTTTATGGTATTTATTTTCCTCATTTTTACTCCTACCCACAAGTATTACCGATACGGATATCCGTAGATATATCCGTATATATGTCCGTATATATGTCCGTATCCTATCCGTAAATATATCCGTATGTTATCCGTAGATACATCCGTAAATATGTCCGTATCCAATAGGATTATAAATCATATCCATAAGTGTTTCTTATATAAGAAATAAATTCATTCAAATCCCAAATATCACCGAAATAAAATTTCTCTAATAAAAAATTATCATACTTACTCTCATTGTCTGTAAAACTAAACTTAACAAATGCTTTTAATTTCGTAGAATAAAAAATTTTTAAATTATCCAAATTTGATTTTCCTATTTCTTTTATTTTTTTGTCGTATATTTTAAGAACCATATCTTAAGTCAATAATTTTATATTCAATTACTATAGGGGATAAATCAACAACATCGCTATTTTCCCCATTTATTGCCATAAAATTTAATAATTTATCTATGTTAAAATTTTTTACCCTAATTTTTAATTTATAGTCATTATCAATATAAAAGTTAATAAAATCTTTTTCTTCTTGAATAAATATTATTTTTTCTGTGTTTATAAGAATTTTATCTACTTTTATTAGTTTCATAATATCTCCTTTAAATAAAAAAGGGGGCAGGATAATATCCCACCCCCATTAGTTTTCACATATCAAGGTTTTGTATATTGAAGTTATGAACTTTTAATTCTTTTCCATCTTTTGTTTTTACAATTTCACTCCCAGTATATACTATCGCAACCATTTTTCCTTTTCTATCAACTTCAATCATTTTCTTACTTTTTTCATCATATATGTGAGTTAGTAAATAATCTAATCTACTGGTAGAAAAAATACCAACAATATCATTTTCAATTTGAACCAATTCTTTTCTTTTATTCTCCAATACTGCTTTCTTTACTTCAAATATATGTAGTATTTTTTCTCCCTTTGAAAAGTTCTTCTTTTCACTCCCTTTATAAACCCCCACAACATAACAACCTTCCCTTGTGAGAGAGTAAAATTCATAATTCTTATTTGAGAATTTTACTCCCAGTTTTTTTACCTCACTGAAGGCATTTGCTATTGCCTTCTGCTGTATGTCTATCTTATCTATCTTCATTTTTTTCTCCTTTGTGAGTGCCTCTCCCCCCTCTCTATACACTCCCGGAAGGATAAGGACTTACCTCAACATAAAAAATTTTATAAAAATTTTTATATTATTGTCAAGCGGTTTCGCTTGTTCTTTAATTTTCCACCTAATCTATAAAAATGATATCTTACAAGTTGTCTTGATAATCCAAACTTGCGAGCGACACCACTAAAACCATATCGCTCGCAAAGTTTTATGAATTTTTTCTTTGTAATTTTTATCGGTTTTTTGTTTTGTTTCATAGTTCCCCCTATACTATTTTAATGATTTACAAAAAGCCCAAATCTGTGTTTAATTCTTTTTATAGCAATATCATAATAATATTTATTTTTCTCTATACCACAAAATCTACGACCTGTTTCAATTGATGCTATAATAGTAGATCCACTACCCATAAAACAATCTAAAATTAACTCA
>Ga0315298_1008295_pt1 | contig 13309 bp, 11 predicted proteins | sample WHS_1_MG_FD_203077 | JGI IMG/M metagenome (GOLD analysis project Ga0315298, IMG submission 203077) | Extremophilic microbial mat communities from Washburn Hot Springs, YNP, Wyoming, USA - WHS_1_MG | ecosystem: Environmental > Aquatic > Thermal springs > Hot (42-90C) | place: USA: Wyoming...
CAGGATCCCGCCCCGCAGTCAATGTCAGCGGGACCAGCGGATGGGCACGGTCACCGTGTCCTCTTCTCCGCCGCCGGCGGCGGGACGGGAGGGGAACAGCTCCAGTTTTCCCTGCCCGCCGGCGGGCGGGGTGAACTTCAGGCTCGCCTCGAAATCCCCCCGGTTGAGGCCGCCCTTGCCGGTGGCGACGACGCCCTGGTAGAGCACGCGGCCCGCGCCGTCGAGCAGGCGGATGCCCACCCTGCCCTCCGGCACCCGGGCGCTGCCCCTGACCAGAAGGGGCACACCGGCGATCTGCCCGGGGGTGGGGTGGGTGGTCCAGATGGCCGGTTCATAAACCATGGACACGTCCCGCTTGAAAGGCTGCTCGTACAGGCCGACGTGGCCCCACCAGTCCCTGGTGCGCTGGTCGACTTTGCCGTTGACGGCAAAAGCCACCCGGTTCACCCCCGGAAATTCCGTCAGGGTATCCACAATGCTCAAAATCCCCAGTTCTTCCGCTTCCGCCCCCACATTGGCCCTGAGCACGGCGGGCGAAAAATTCACCGTGGCCAGACCGTTATCGACCCGCACACCGAGGATGCGGGTGTCCGGCGGCAGCACGCGGGTCGCCCCCGGTGTGGTCGGCCGGCCGCTGATCAGTTCTTCCAGGGCCGCTTTCATCGGTTCGGCGGTGGGGGCAACCCGGTGCACCTCCCGCACCAGATATTCGTCGCCGTTTGCCGTTGCTTTCAGGTAATAAACCGGCAGGGACAGCGAAGATTCCGGGGCGGCCGTCCCGGAAGGCGGGGAGGCGGCGGAGTTCCGCCCGTTTGCGCCGGGCGGGGCGGCCGGGCGGCCGCAGCCGGCGAAAAGCGCCGTTGAGGCCAGGATGAAGAACAAAAGCAGTAATAAGGGGGCCTGTCCGGGGGACAATCGCTTCATATGAGAAACACCATCCTTAAAATGATTTATCCCGTGGTGCGGCCGGGTATATATTTGCCGCCGGGGCCGGTGCAGTGCCGGGACACCGGAAATCCTCGCGCCGACCGTTTGGTTATAATATATATTTGCCGCCGGGGTGCGTATCCCTGTCCGGCATAAAAAAATATGGAAAAGAATTCCCCGGCCGGAGAATTCTTTTCCCCACGCGTTTTTCGGCGTCTAATGGGCGGCGGTGCGCCCGTTGGCCTTTTCCTCCACCCGGGCGATTTCTTCATTGATCGGCCGGGCAAAGATGGCCGCGATCACACCGATCCCCAGAATTACAGCCATGCCGGCATAAAAGACGGACCAGTTTCCCATCTGCTCGCCCCCTTTTCCCCTGATAATTAAACTGTATCATCCGGCGCGGGGGAAGTCAACCGGTGCGTTCCCGCTTGAATGTCTGCTGGAACTGTTCCAGCGTCATCAACACGGCCCGCGGTTTGCTGCCTTCGAACCCGCCCACGATACCGCGCCTTTCCATAATGTCAATCAGCCGGGCCGCGCGGGCGTAGCCGATGTGCAGGCGCCGCTGCAGCATGGAAATGGAGGCGCTGCCGTTTTCAATCAGTATTTCCACGGCCTGGGGGAGCAGTTCGTCCTCCTCGTCGTCCGGGGCGGACGACTTTCCTTCCACCGGCGGCGCCTGCACCGCCTGCTCGTCGTAAACCGGTTTGGCCTGTTCCCGCAGGAAGGAGGTCAGGCTTTCCACTTCGGCGTCCGAAAGGAAGGCCCCCTGCACCCGCACCGGCTTGGGCGCGCCCACGGGGAAGAAAAGCATGTCCCCCTTGCCCAAAAGCTTCTCCGCCCCGGCCATGTCCAGGATGGTGCGCGAGTCGATCTGGGAGGAGACGGCGAAAGAAATGCGCGAGGGGATGTTGGCCTTAATCAAACCGGTGATCACGTCCACCGACGGTCGCTGGGTGGCCACCACCAGGTGCATCCCCGCCGCCCGGGCCATCTGCGCCAGCCGGCAGACGGCGTCCTCCACGTCGGCCGGGGCGACCATCATCAGGTCGGCCAGCTCGTCGATGATGATCACCACGCAGGGCAGGGGGCGCCGGGGAGCGCCGTTTTGTTCCGCGCCCGCGCCGTTCGGCGCCGTGCGCACCAGTTCATTGTACCGGTTGATGTCCCTGACCCCGGCGGCGGCGAAAAGCTCGTAGCGGTGCTCCATTTCCTTCACCGCCCAGCGCAGCGTGCCGGCCGCCTTTTTGGCATCGGTGACCACCGGGGCGACCAGGTGGGGAATGCCGTTGTAGGTGGTCAGTTCCACCATCTTGGGGTCGATCATGAGCAGCTTCACTTCATCCGGGGTGGCCTTGAAAAGAATGCTGGCGATCAGCGTATTAATGCACACGCTTTTGCCCGAGCCGGTGGCGCCGGCCACCAGCAGGTGGGGCATGCGGCCCAGGTCGGCGACGATGGGGGCGCCGGCGATGTCCCGGCCCAGAGCCACCGTGAGCCGGGAAGCGGCGGATATGAACTCGTCGCTTTCCAGCAGTTCCCGCAGGTGCACGGTGGCAATCTCCCGGTTGGGCACCTCGATGCCCACGGCCGCCTTGCCCGGTATGGGCGCCTCGATGCGCACATCCGGCGCGGCCATGGCCAGAGCGATATCGTCGGCCAGGCCGACGATGCGGCTGACCTTGATGCCCGCCGGCGGCTGGATTTCATAGCGGGTGATCGCCGGTCCCACGGCCACCCGGGTCACTCCCGCCTTGATGCCGAAACTGGTCAGGGTTTGTTCGAGAATGTGTATTTTCTCTTCAATCTCCCTGTTCAGGCTGTCGTTGTTGCGCGGCACGGGTTGGGCCAGCAGGGAGGTGGGCGGCAGATGGTAGGCGCGGCCGTCGGCCAGGGCGCAGGGGACCGGTTCGGCGGCCGGAGGCGCCGGCGCTTCCGGCCGGCCGGTGTCCCGCGGCTTTTCCCTGCGGCCGCGCCCGCCGTTTTGCGTTTTATTTTGCCCGGCGGCATCCCGGGTTTTTTCGGCGCCCGGCCGGGAATCGGGCGAAGGGGAAACGGGCAGGGGGATGACCCTGCCCCGCTTTTCCCGCGGCCGGTCTTTTACTTCTTCCACTTCCTCAAAGAGGTAGTCGACCAGCCGCCTGCCACCCCGCCGCAGTCCTGCGGTCAGGGCGCGCAGCAGGGCGAGGGCCGTTTGCACGAGGGATCTGCCGGTAAGCAGGAGCAGCCCGGCGGCGGCCAGAGTGCCCAGGATGATGCAGCTGCCGATCAGGCCGAAAAAAGTTCTGCCCAGATAACTGATGCCGGCTCCGATCAGTCCGCCGCCGCCGCCGCGCCAGGCGGTTTGAAAGCTTTCCGCCGGGGGCACGGGCAGGTGCAGCGCGGTCAGGAAAACCAGCAGCAGGATGGTCAACCCCGCCGTGCGCGGGGTGAAACGAATGCGCCCGCCCCGGCGCATGATGCCGACGCCCAGCGGGATCAGCATCAGGGGCAGCAGGTAGCGGCCTTCCCCGGCCGTCACGGACATGCCGCGGGCCAGAAAATGTCCCACCGCGCCCACGGCGGGAGTGAACAGAGCGGCCAGGCCGAGCAGGGCCAGGGCGATCAGGGCCAGACCGCAGAGTTCGTATTTTAATTCCTCCAGCAGTGATTTGGCCCGTTTGGCCACGTTTTCACACTTCCTTTGCGCGGTGTTGCCGACAAATGGCGCCCTTTCTCATCATAACCTGAGCTTACCATAAAATGGACCGCCAGGCAAGTGCGCCGGGAGGGTAAGAAACGGGATGCGCTCTCCGCGGCTTTGCGGGGAAGGGGGTCGGAGGCCGAAAAAAGCGGCGGAAAACGGCCGCTCCGATCGAATATGCGGTTTGAATGGCGGCCTGATCCGGTCGGCGTGCGGAAAAAAACAACCGGCCCGGCCGGGCATGCCGGCGGGCCGGCGGTTCACTCGTGTTCGGGGTGTTCGGCAAGCCGGCCGTGCGCCGCCGCCCGGGTGCGTCCGTAATAGACGCCCGCAATGCAGACCAGCACCAGGATGACGCTGACCAGCTGGGCCACGCGGATCGGGCCGAGCATCAGGCTGTCCGTGCGCATGCCTTCCACCACGAAGCGGCCCACCGAATAAAGCCCCAGGTAGAGCAGGGCGACCTCCCCTTTGAAGCGGCGGCGGGGCCAGTACCAGGTGAGGAAGAGGAAGACCGCCAGATCCCACAGCGATTCGTAAAGGAAGGTGGGCTGGTAATACTGGCCGTTGATAAACATCTGCCGGCGGATGAAGGCCGGAAAATGGGCCATGAAAGCGGCCGAGACCGGCCCCCCGTGGGCCTCCTGGTTGAAGAAGTTGCCCCAGCGGCCGATGGCCTGTCCGAGGATCAGGCTGGGCGCCATAATGTCGGCCAGCTGCCAGACATGCAATTTGTACCGGCGGGCGTAGTAGATTCCGGCCAGGGCGCCGCCGATCAGGCCGCCGTGGATGGCCAGACCGCCGTGCCAGATGGCCAGGGCTTCCAGCGGGTTGTTCCGGTAGTCGGACCACTGGAAGATGACGTAGTACAGGCGGGCGCCGATGATGGCGGCCGGGATGATCAGGGTGATCATATTCAGGATGTGGTTGGGATCCAGGCCGTTCTGCCTTGCCCGGCGGCTGGCCAGGATGATGCCGATGACGAAGGCGGAAGCCATCAGGATACCGTACCAGCGGATGGGCACCGGGCCGAAGTGCAGGGCAATCGGATTGAGCATGACTATCACCTCCACAGCCATTATACCGCCTGAAGGATAAAATAACCACCCGGCGGGGGAAAAATTCCGCGGAGCAACTGCCGCCCGGGCGGGAGGGGGGTAAAATGCCCGCCCGTCCGGGATCAAAAAGGGATCTTAACCCTGCGGTTAAGATCCCGGTCGCTCAACGAAAGCTCATTCTTCGGTTGGTGGCCATGCACTCCCGGCAGTAAATGGGCTTGCGGCCGGTGGGTTTGAAAGGCACCCGGGTGGGGGCGCCGCAGGTGGAACAGACCGCATCGTACATCTGCCTGTCCTGGTTCCCGCCGTCCCGCTCCTTGCGCCGGCGCCGGCAGTCGCGGCAGCGGGTGGGCTCGTTGACCAGGCCCTTCTCGGCGTAAAAGGCCTGCTCCCCGGCACTGAAGACGAATTCGGCGCCGCATTCACGGCAGGTGAGCAATTTGTCCTCGTAAGACATGAAAAAGGCTCCTCTCCTTTCAGGGGTTACTGGTTTAGGGCCTGAACAAAAACTTCCGCCCCAAAACCGAGGAGAAGAGCATTTGCCGGTAACCTAAAAACCAGTTGCCTCATTATATCATGAGTGTTCGGCTTTGTCGATAGTCTGCCGGTCCAATTTTTCGGCCGTTCGAAAACCACCGGCGGGAACCGTTTTCCCGGCGGCAAGGGCGGGTAATTTTTCCACAACGCCGCTCCCCCGATCGGGCAATGCCGCGGGCGCCGCCCGGCCGGACCGCCTGCGGAGGGGGAAACCCTTCGGGAGGGTTATCCCCGGGTGAAGAAACGGCCGCCGGGAAAACCGCCGGGCCGGCCCGGCGCACTCCGGGCGGGGTTTGCCGGCCCGCCGGGGCGGGCTCAGGCGGGGGTGAGCGCTCCGGCGATGGTGATGCGGGCGTCCACGGCCACGGCGCCGTGCGGTCCGACCAGCAGGGGGTTGATGTCCATTTCCGCGATTTCCGGGCAGGCAATGACCAGCTGCCCGAGACGTACCACCAGTTCCGCCAGCGCGTCGAGATCGGCCGCGGGCCGGCCCCGGAAACCGCCGAGCAGGCGGCAGGACCTGGTTTCGCGGATCATCTGCAGCGCTTCTTCCCGCGTGATCGGGGCGATGCGAAAGGAAACGTCCCGGAACAGTTCGGTGTAAATGCCGCCCAGGCCGTAAACCAGCACCGGACCGAAGGAAGGGTCGCGTTTGGCGCCCAGGATGATTTCCACTCCGCCGGGCCGGTAGGGCTGGATGATCACGCCGCTGATCGGCGCCCGGGGCGCCCGTTTCTTCACCGTGCGCATCATTTCGTCGTAGGCGGCGGTCACCGCCGCGGCATCCGCCAGGTCGACCATCACGCCGCCCACGTCGGATTTATGGCTGATTTCGGGGCTGTCTATCTTCATCACCACCGGATAACCGAGCTGTTCGGCCGCCCTGACGGCCTGAGCGGCATCGGCGGCATGCTGCCAGGGCAGCACCGGGATGCCGCAGGCGCGCAGCACCTCCAGCGCTTCCGTGTGGAGGTCGGTGCGGCCGGCCCGGCGGGCGGCGGCCAGGATCCGTTCCACCGGTGCGGAGTCCGGCACCGGCCGCGCATCCGGGACGGGGACGGGGGCGGTTTTGATTTCGTGATAATAGCGGTAAAGGGCGGCCAGGGAAGCCACGGCCCGCTCCGGTGAGGGGTAGACGACCACCCGCCCGGCTTCTTCCACCCGGGCGGCCAGTTCCCCCCGGTGGGCGCCGAAGCTCCATACGGCCAGCGGCTTGTCCGGACGGCGGGCGGCCGCCCGGTTCACCGCCGCACTGATGTCCAGGCGCGGGTCGTCTTCCGGTTTCAGGTAGGCCGGGCTGACGGCCAGCACGGCGTCCACCTGCGGGTCGGCCAGCGCGGCGTCCAGGGCCAGTTCGAGCACCTCCAGGTAACCCCGGGACATGCCGGCGGGCCAGATGTCGGCCGGGTTGCCCACCTCCATCCAGGCCGGGAACACGGCGGCCAGTTTTTCTTTCGTCTCCCGGCTGAAAGCGGCCACCTCCAGGCCGTAATCGGCGCAGGCGTCCACGGCGGCGATGCCCGCCCCGCCGCTGATGGTGATCACGGCCAGGCGCCGGCCGGGTATGGCAGGGTAAGTTAAAAAAGTTTTGTTCAGATAGTGCATCTCTTCCACATCCCGCACCCGGAGCACGCCGCACTGCCGGAAGGCCGCGGAGAAAACGTGGTCCTCACCGGCCAGGGAACCGCTGTGGGAGCCGGCCGCCCGGGCGCCGGCCTCGCTGCGCCCGGTTTTCAGGCAGAGCAGCGGCTTGTGCCGGCTCACCCGCCCGGCGACGGCCATAAAGCGGCGGCCGTCCCTGATGCCTTCCATGTGCAGGTTGATCACCCGCACCCGCCCGTCTTCCCCCAGGGTTTGCAGCGCCTGGTTGAAATCCACGTCCGCGGCGTTGCCGATGTCCACCCCCAGGCCCAGGCCGCAGGTGAACTCGGCCGCCGCCAGCAAAAAAATGCCCGACTGACAGATCATGGCCGTGTCGGCCGGCACGCGCTCGAAGCCGATGAAGGAGGTGTTCACCCGCTCGTACAGGTTGATCACGCCGATGGTGTTCGGGCCGATCAGGCGGGCGCCGGTGCCGGCCAGACGGCGGACCATCTCTTCCTGCAGGCGCGGTCCGTCCGCATCGGAGGCGTCGGCGAAACCCTGGGTGATCACTACTATCGCCTTGATCCCCCGTTTGGCGCATTCTTCGACAATTTCCGGCACCACCGTGCGGGGAGTGGAAATGACGGCCAGATCCACCGTTTCCGGTATATCCGCCACCGAGCGGTAGACGGGCAGGCCCCTCAATTCGCCCCCGCGCGGGTTGACCGGATAGATGCGCCCCCGGTAGCCGCCGGCCAGTACCTGATCGAGCACGTTGAAGGCGGACGGTCCGGTGCGGGTGGAGACGCCGATTAAAGCTATGGAACGCGGATGAAGAAATTCTGCCGGTATGTTAACCAATCGTTACACCGCCTTTGATTTCTGGATTTTATGCTATTAATTAAAATATTAACACAACCCGTAATTTTTGGACAGTAAAATTCTTACCGCTGGGAAAAGGTGATGCGCCGGACCGGGCCGGGTAGCGGCGGCCTTTTTAATCTGCCGGCCGGGTTAAAAAATCAGGGCCGTCGGAATGGGCGGACGGCTTCCCGCCCACCGGAAAATTGGCGCGGGTGAGCGCGGCACGGCCCGGCGGCGGGGGAAAAATTTGCGCTTGCATTTGATCGTCTTTCCATTTATAATAGGGCGTAACTAAAAAGAGTCAATGTCGATGCAGGAGGAAAGTAGGCCGGACCCGGTTTTCCAGGGAGAAGACGTCGGCGACTGGAAGCGTCTTCAAAACATGGCCGGTTGAAGTTCCCTCCGAAGATGCAGGCTGAAACCACCTCGGGCAAGTAGGCCGGGCCGCCTTTCTTCCGGCGTTAACGGGAAGCGGGTATCGGAACTTTGTTCCCGTACCCCGGCCGAGCGGATCCGTCCCGGTGGGAGGGATCAAGCAGGGTGGTAACGCGGAAAGCGATCAGCTTCTCGTCCCTGGGGATGAGAGGCTTTTATTTTTCCCGCGCCGGCCGGGGGGGGTGAGTTCCCGTATCCGTACAATGAGGGGGCCGGTTTATTTTTCCGGCCAAACAGGGTGGTACCGCGGAAGTCGCAGCTTTCGTCCCCGGGGATGATGGCGGCGGCTTTTTTAATTTTAAAAACAGGGGAAAGGATGGTTAAAATGGTGGTAGTGATGGATGTGCGCGCCTCCGCCGAGCAGGTGCGGGCGGTGGTGTCGCGTCTGGAGGAACTCGGCTTCAAGGCCCACCTGATTCACGGGGTGAAGCGGATTGTCATCGGCGCGGTGGGCGACCGCCGGCCGGCGGACATGCGGGAACTGGAACTGATTCCGGGAGTGGAAAGAGTGGTGCCGATTATGAAACCGTACAAACTGGTCAGCCGGGAAGCGCGGGAAGCGGACAGCCTGATTGCGGTGGGCGGGACGGTGATCGGCGGCAGTGAACTGGTTGTTTGCGCCGGGCCGTGCGCGGTGGAAAGCCGCGAACAACTGCTCACCGCCGCCCGGCTGGTCAAGGAGGCCGGGGCCCGCCTTCTGCGCGGTGGGGCGTTCAAACCGCGCACCTCGCCCTACAGCTTTCAGGGGCTGGAGGAAAAAGGGCTGCGCCTGCTGGCCGAGGCGGCGGCAGAGACCGGGCTGGCCACGGTGACCGAGGTGGTGGACGGTTACAGTCTGGATATGGCTGCACAGTATGTGGATGTGCTGCAGATCGGCGCCCGGAACATGCAGAATTTCCGTCTGCTGCAGCTGGCCGGCCGTGCCGGCAAGCCGGTGCTGCTCAAGCGCGGGCTGTCGGCGACCATCGAGGAATGGCTGATGGCCGCGGAGTATATTGTTTCCGAGGGCAATGAGAAGGTGATCCTGTGCGAGCGGGGCATCCGCACTTTTGAAAACGCCACCCGCAACACTCTCGATTTGAGCGCCGTGCCGCTGGTGAAATCATTGAGCCACCTGCCGGTGATTGTGGACCCCAGCCACGCCACCGGCGACCGCCGGCTGGTCGCCCCGATGGCCCGGGCGGCGGTGGCCGCCGGTGCCGACGGTCTGATTGTGGAAGTGCATCCCGATCCGGCGCGCGCCCTCTGCGACGGCCAGCAGTCCCTGACGCCGGCCCAGTTCGCCGCCATGATGCAGGAACTGCGGGCCGTGGCCGCCGCGGTGGGGCGGGCGGCCTGAACGGAGCTGTGCGCCGGGGACGGGCGGCCCGGGGAAGGCACATAAGCCGCGTGCTTTGCGGCGCGGCCGCCGGTCGCGCCCCGGTGTTTTTAAGCCGCCGCCCGGGAAAAACATGGTTGACAAACCTTGCAGCAAAGGAGTTTCCAGTCATGCGTAAGATCGGTTATCTCGGTCCGCCGGGGACTTTTTCCGAACTGGCCGTGCAGCGGTATCTCGCTCTTCAAAAAGACGCCCAGCTTGTGCCGGTATGTCTGCCCGCCATCGACGACATTCTGGCCGGTGTGGCCGGGGGCGAGCTGGCCGCCGGGGTGGTGCCGCTGGAAAACTCCACCGCCGGGGCGGTGACGCGTACGCAGGACCTGCTCGCCCGCCGTTTTCCCGCGCTGTATATCGCGGGCGAACTGGTGCTGCCGGTGGAGCATCACCTGCTCGCCCGGCCGGGGGTTGCCCTCGCGGAGGTGCGGCGGGTGCTTTCCCATCCCCAGGCGCTGGCGCAGTGCCGGGAGTACATCCGGCGCATGCTGCCCGGCGTGCGGGAGGTGGCGACCGCCAGCACGGCCGAGGCGGCCCGCCTGGTGGCGGCCAGCGGGCGACCCTGGGCGGCCGTGGGCACCCCGGCCGCCGCCCGGGCCTGCGGCCTGGCCGTGCTGGCGGAAAAAATCAATGACTGCACCGGCAATGTCACCCGTTTTGTGGTCGTGGGCACGCGGGACGGGAGGCCGGGTGCGGGATGCAAAACCTCGCTGATTCTCTCGCTGGACGATCGCCCCGGCGCCCTGCACGACGCGCTGGGCGAGTTCGCCCGCCGGCGGATCAACCTGACCCGCATTGAATCGCGGCCTTCCGGGCGCCGGCTGGGTGAATATCTGTTTTTCATCGATCTGGTCGGGCACCGGCTGGATCCGCCGGTAAAGGAGGCGCTGGCGGCGCTCGCGGACAAATGCGCCGGCCTCCGCCTGCTCGGTTCTTACTGCCCGGTCGACGGGGAAGGGAAGGAAGTGCAGGCGCGCGGGAAAACGGCCCCGGCGTTTGCCGGCGGGAGTGAGAGCGCGGCCGCCCGGGAAGGCGGGGGGGAATATACCGGGTGGACGGAGGCGGCGGACCGGCCGCCGCTTCCCGCCGCGCCGCCGGAATTTGCCGCCCGGGAGGCCGGGCTGGCGGAAATCCGCCGGCAGATCGACGCCGTCGATGAGCAACTGGTGGCACTGCTCGCCCGGCGTATGCAGCTGGTGCGGCGGGTGGGCCGGTGCAAGCCGGCCGGCTGCGTGCGGGACCCCGCCCGGGAAGAGGAGGTGCTGCGGCGGGTGCGCCGCCGGGCGCGGCAGGCCGGGGCGGACCCGGAGATGGTGGCCCGGGTTTTCCGCCTGCTCATCGAGCAGGCGGTGGAAATGCAGCAGCCGCACGGCCGCGGGCATTGAGGCGTTCGCGCCGGCGCCGCACCGCCCGGCGCGCCGCGGCGGCCGTGGTTGGGGTGAAAAAAGCCGGGGCGTTCACCCCGGCCTTATTCATCGCGGCGGTCCACTTCCCGCAGTCCCGTTTTGGCCGCGATGCCCCATTTGATGCCCTTGTCGGTGCCGTGACGGTGGGTGCTGCGCAGCTGCGCCTGCTGCGATTTGATCTCCCGGGCCACCGGCGCGCCGGGCGGACGGTGCAGATCGGCGATGGTTTCCGGCCGCCGGCGGCCGTTGTCTCCGGGAACATATGAGCGGGTCAAAGGCGCCACCCCCTGCTGGCTTTTATTTTTATTATTTTGTCCGCCGTCAGCCGGCATATGCCGGCAAAGGGGTGGATTTTCGCCGTTGTTCGCGCCTGGTTTTCAGTGCAGCGTCTTTTTGTATTCCTTTAAAAGTTCCGGGTCCAGCGCCCGTTCCAGTTCGGCGCGCGTCTCTTCGTCGAAAAGGTCCTTGATTTCCATCATGTGCTCGCTCAGTTTGTCGTTCAAAAAAACCGGGGCCGCAGCGCGCAGGGCCAGAGCCACCGCGTCGCTGGGACGGGCGTCGAGCACCATTTCCTGCCCGGGCAGGTGCAGGTGTACTTCCGCGTAATAAGTGCTGTCCCGCAGGTCTGAGATAACCACCCGGGAAATGTTGGCCCCCAGCCGTTCACAGGCGTTTTTAAGCAGATCGTGGGTGAGCGGGCGGGGAAGGAGCACCTGTTCCAGAGCGACGGCAATGGCGTGGGCTTCCAGCAACCCCACCCAGATGGGCAGCACCCGTTCCTCCTGCTGGTCGGTTAATAAAATAATCGGATTGCCGGACAGATCGTAGGCTATTCCCTTTACATTTACACGGATCATCGCTGTCACCGTCCCCTTTGTTTTTGACAGCAGCAAAAGCATTCCGCGTTGAAAACACCGTCTGTAGCTCTTAAGGCTATTTTATCACTGAACATCGGGATGTCAAATATACCCCCGCGAATTATTATTATTTATTCCCGCCGCGTGTTTTCATGCCCCGATTTTTACTTCGTGATCAGCACGTTGATCAGCCAGCCGAACACGCTGTACAAAAAAGCCCCCCACAGGGCCCCGCTGAAGGTGTAGACGTGGAAGCCGGGGACCAGCCAGGCGGTGATGGTGAAGGTGACGGCGTTGATGACGAAGATGAACAGCCCCAGGGTGAGCACGGTCAGGGGCAGGGTGAAGAAAAGCAGCACCGGCCGGATAAACGCGTTGACCAGCCCGAGCACGAATGCCGCCACCACCGCCGGGCCGATGCCGCTTAGCTGGATGCCGGGCACCAGATGATCGACCAGCAGCAGGGCCAGTCCGTTCAGGCAGATGCTCAACAGCCACTGCATATTAAATCACCTCCCGCAGCCACCGCTTCCCGCCTTAATTCGACGCAGGCGGTGATAATCCTTTCCCGGAGGGCGTATTCCGGGTAAAGCCCTGTTCCGGCAAGGGAGGAATTTTCCGCCAGCCGTCGAAAAAATTAAAGGCACCGGGTTAATGGAAGGAGTGAAAGTTTTGTACCCCGAGGAGGAAGAAGAGGAGTACCGCGAACCGGACTTTTACCCCATCCGCTCCGCATCCCTGCTGGAAGGTATTGTCGTGGGCATGCTCGGCGTCTGGCTGGGCAATTACCTGCATTCGCCCCTGGTCGTCATGTGCACCGCGCTGTACAGCGTCTGGCGGATCGGGCGTCTCTGGCCGCGCTCCTACCTGATCGGGCTTCTGGCGGGGGCGTTCACCCAGGGGTTCATCATTTTTGAACTGGTTGCGGATACCGTTATCCTGCGCCCGCTCTCTGTGCATGTGCTGGCGCCCGTGCTGGCCGGCCTGGCCGTTACGGCGGCCTATTACCTGGCCGGCGGCGTCTATTATTTCGCCACTTATTACCGCCACCCCGGGAGCTGGCTGGGCACCGGTTTGCTGGCCCTGGCGGCGGGATGGTATGTGCGTCCGGCCGTTTCTTTCCTGATCGCGGTGGTGCTTTTGCCCGTGCTGCTGCTCGCCCTGCTGCCGCTCTGGTGTGCGGCCCGGCGGCCGCTGCAGGCGTTGTTTTTTGCTGCGCTCTACCTTTTTGCTTTTTATGCCGGGCGGTTTTCCCCGGCGCAGCAGTGGCCGGTCCTGGCGGCCGTGCCGGTGCTCGCCCTGGTGCCGGAGATGCTGGCCTGGCTCAATCCGGCGCTCAGACACGACCTGGACTCCCTGCCCGTGATCACGCCGACCCTCGGTGCGGGGGAAAAACTGCTCGCCCTGCGGGAGGTTTTTTTTCTGGCCGTCGAATTTTTCAGTATGACCATGGAAAAGCGTCCCTGGTTCGGGCGCCTGGCTCCGGCGGGACGTTACCTGTTGTGGGCGGCGGCGGGGCTGGAAGTGCTGCGCCCGCTGGCGCACTGGCCGGTCTTTGTCGCCTGGCCGGCCGTACCGGTGGC
>Ga0315298_1008296_pt1 | contig 13305 bp, 6 predicted proteins | sample WHS_1_MG_FD_203077 | JGI IMG/M metagenome (GOLD analysis project Ga0315298, IMG submission 203077) | Extremophilic microbial mat communities from Washburn Hot Springs, YNP, Wyoming, USA - WHS_1_MG | ecosystem: Environmental > Aquatic > Thermal springs > Hot (42-90C) | place: USA: Wyoming...
ATCTTGCGCGCCACCGGAGCCGCCACCTCTGCCCCGTGGCCCTTCGCCTCCACCATCGCCACCAGAACGATCTGCGGCTGGTCGGCGGGGGCGAAGCTGGCGAACCAGGCGTGGGTGTCGGGCGAGCCGGCCTCGGCGGAGCCGGTCTTGGCGGCCAGTGACAGAGTGGAGCCCTGGAAGGCGTAGTAGGCCGTGCCCTTCGGGTCGGAGGTCACCTTGCGCATGGCCTGGACGATGGCCTGCAGGCTCGACGGCGAAACTGGCAGGTTGCCCCTCGGCTGGGACTGGTACTGGACACCCTGCCCCGTCCACTGGCCCACCAGGACCGGTGCCATGAGGCGCCCGCCTCTGGCCATGGCGGCGTAGGAGTTGGCTACCTGAAGGGGGGTGGCCAGGAAGAAGCCCTGACCGATGGCCAGGTTGACGCTGTCTCCCAGGTACCAGCTGTCCTTCTGGTTGGCCTGTTTCCAGGCGGGATCCGGCACCTGGCCAGAGGCCTCCGGCAACCCCACCAGCCCCGTCGGCTGGCCGAAGCCGAAGCCCCGGGCGTAGGTTGGCAGGATGTTAGGGTCTATGGAGTCCAGCTTCTTCCCCAGCTCGTAGAAGACGATGTCACAGGATTCCACCAGCCCCTCGGAGAGGGTCAGGTGGCCATGTCCCTGGGGAAGCCAGTCGCCCAGCACCACTCCGTTGCCTAGGCCGGTCCACTTTCCGTTGCAGTCGAAGGGGCTGTTGGGGGTGAAGCCCGCCTTGTCCAGGGCCGCGGCCATGGTAACCACCTTGAAGACGGACCCGATGGGGTAGGAGCTGGCCACCGGCCGGTCCTGGAAGGGATGGAGGGGATCGTCGTTCAGCTTCTTCCAGTCGGCATCGGAGAATCCGAGGATGAACTGGTTGGGATCGAATCGGGGGAAACTGGCCAGCGCCAGAATGCTGTTGTCTCGAACATCCATGATCACCACGCTGCCGGCCTGGGGACCCAAGGCGTCCTCCGCCAGCTTCTGCAGGTCCAGGTCGATGGAAAGATGCACCTCCTGTCCATCCTTAGCCGGCTTCTCGGCGATCACCTTCACCCGGTCCCCCTGAGGAGTGACCACGCTCAACCTTCCACCTCGCTCTCCCGCCAGGGTATCCTCGGCCCAGGCCTCGATGCCGGACCTGCCCACCATGTCGTCCTCGCTGTAACCTTTGGGTGCCAGGGTCTTCAGCTCCTCGGCGGTAACTCGGCTCATGTAGCCGATCACATGGGCCGCGGTGGAGCCGTTGGGATACACGCGAGCGGCCTTTTCCCGAAAGGTGATGCCGGCCAGGCTCTCCAGCTTGGGCCGCACCACCGTGGCTTGCGCCTCGGAGATGTCGCGCAGCGGGACGAACCAGTCGGGTTGGGCGTTCTGAATGGCCTGTCTCACCTGGGCCGGGGTGAGCTGCAACTGCTGCTGCAGGGCGGCCAGCAGCGCGGCCTCGTCCTTGATCTGCCCCGGCACCACCCCAACCGACACCACCTTCCCCTTAGTGGCCAGGGGACGGCCCTTGCGGTCCAGGATGGAGCCTCGCAGCGGATCCTCGGGCTCGAATAGGATCCGGTTGTCGCCCGTGAGATCCTTGAAGATCAGGGATGGGCTCCAGTTCACTCTCCATCGGTCGTTCTCCAAGACCACCGGGAGGACGTTGTCCTCCTTTATCTCCCCCAGCCGGGCCGTGGACATGGTGACGCTGAAGGGGAGGTCGGCAGCCTTGTCCGCCTGCGCCAGCTTCTCGTCCTGGTTGAAGGACGTCTTTACCGACAGGATGGTGCTCCCTTCGGTGATGGAGGTGTAGCGCTGGATGAACTTTTCCCGTGTGATGCTCGCCTGGGCCTGGCTGGAGAGCAGGTCGTACATGTCGCTGTAGCGGGCCTGCTCCCACGCTCTCAGGTAGAGCCCCATCACGGTATAGGGCGAGGGCTTGTTGGAGCAGGAGGATAGAAGGGGCAACAGGAGAACAAGGCCTAGCACGAGAATCCAACGCCGTTCCATAAACTCATTATACAGCTATCGGCCGTCGGCGGTCAGCTATCCGCGACTCCAAACGGACATTCTCCCTGAGCAATTAGCGGTCATAATCGCTGTGCAGTAACACTCCCCCAGCAGTAACATACGGTACCGGCCTTTGCGGTTAGTCGCGACTTTCCAAAACGAGAGGAGGATGGCAGGTGAGGAGTATCAAGCTGATTGCCACTGGTGACCTGGTACTGGAGAAGAGGCTGCGGGAGACTCCCACGCTGGAGCGGCCTGAGGTACAGTCGGAGCTCGCGCGCCTCCGCTCCGCTGATTTGGTCCTCGTCAACCTGGAGCAGCCTCTATCGAGCCGGGGCGTTCAGACGGACAAGTGGGCCGCGCTTCGGGGAATTCCGGGGATAGCCCTGGACGTGGCCGAGATGGGAGTCGACGTCGTCACTATCGCCAACAACCACATGTCCGACTACGGCCCTGAAGCCCTGGCCGATACCTTGAGCCTGCTGGATCAGGCTGGAGTAGCCCATTGCGGGGCCGGAGTCAACGTGACCCAGGCGATGGCTCCCACAATCCTGGAGCGGAAGGGCTGGACTATCGGTGTCCTGGGCGTCGCCTCCACTCTGCCCATCGGCTCTGCCGCCACCGATGATCGACCGGGTGTGGCACCCGTGCGAGTGACCGCCACCTATGAGCTGGATCCTCGCATCGCCGCCGAACAGCCCGGGATGGTGCCAATAGCTCACACGTCACTCGACCCCAGCGACACAGCTCGATTGGTTGATGCGATCCGGACACTGCGCCCCCGGGCGGACTACCTGATCGTGTCGATCCACTGGGGCGTGCCATCCTTTTGGATGACGCCCTACGGCGGACTGCTGGCCGAGTACCAGAGGACACTGGGCCACGCCATGATCGATGCCGGTGCCGACCTGGTGCACGGCCACCATCCCCATGAACCCCACGGCGTCGAACTGTATCGTGGCAAGCTCATCTGCTACAGCCTGGGCAACTATATCTTTGCACCGCCCATGGAATTCATGTCACCCGAGGCTTACCTAGTGGAGGTAGCGCTCTCGGAGGACCGGGGAGCAGGCGTGGCCCTGCGCCCTATTTGGATCAATGAGGCCGGGCTTCCAAGCACTCCCAATTCGGAGCAGCACGGGCGGATAGCATCCACTCTGATCAGACTGTCGAAGCCCCTGGGAGTCGCTTTCGTGCCTGGCGAAGATGGTACTCTGCTTCCCATACCCTCCGAAGGCCATACCCAGGATGCCACGGGTGCCCGTCAAGATGCCGGGCGACTGCCCCAAACCTAGTAGGGCGCGGTCGCCCCTGACCGCGCCCGTCGCCGGGGAGTCCGCGGCGGGTCCGCGGCGGGTCCGGGGCGTGACGCGAGTGAGCGCAGCGTCACGCCGCCGCTACTAGGCGTTGGGGAAGGGCTGCCCGGAAATCTGACGCGCACCCGGATGCCACTCCCTCTCGCTGAACGCCGAGATTGGGGCTAAGTGGTCCATCCGGCAAGCCCACGATGCTTGCTGCTGGAAAGCCGGATCCCTGAGGGTGTGGGAAAAGGCGTGATTTTCTTGACGGAGTTGGGGTGAGAGGGGTTATTGTGGGGTTCTTGCCGTATTGGCCCGGCTTGCGCCAGTGGAGGGCGTGAGTTTTGTCCTTCGGGTCGATCCCTGGGAGCGGTTTCTGATCCCCTGTTGGGTCTGGTAGTGCCGTTTCACGCTCCGTCCCCCCTGCTTCCTGCTACGCGGCGCAGTTCGAGCAGGATTGGGCGCTGTTGGGTGCCTTGAAGCCCACACCGGTCAGCAGCTTGACCAGCCTCTTGAGGTTCAGCACCATCGCCGTCATCACCGCTTGGATCGTAAACCTGATCAGGCCGAGATACCGGCATCGACCGAGACCGTGGGCCTGCTTGGCCTCTCCGAACTTCCGCTCGATCTTGTACCGCTCCCTCCCACCCGCCTGGTAGTGGGGCGTCGCCGCCAGCCTTCGCCACTGCTCCCGGTGCGGGTTGCTCTCCCGTAATCGGTAGTCGTTGAGCCGCAGGGCCGAGTGGAGCCCTTTGCACTGCAGGAAGTAGTGGTTCTCTCCATCATCGTAGCCTCGATCCCCAGCCACCGTCTCCACCGGCACCCCTGCCCCCAGATCCCGCTCCACTAGCTCCGGCAGTTGATGCCCATCATAGCTATTACCCGGCGTCGTGATCACAGAGGTGATGATCCCGCTCTCCGCATTCATGCTCACGTGCGCCTTGTAACCGTGGAAGTGCTCCCTCTGCTTCACTGTCCGCCCATCCTCGTCCTTGACCTTTCGGCTGTGCTTGGTCCCCCACCTGGCGTCAGGATCCCGTGGCCCCTTGCCCTCCTTCTGGCGAGCCTCGTCCTTGGCGGTGTTCACGTTGGCCACGCTGTGGACGCTATCTATCACCTGAATGCTCCCAAACTTGATCCCCTTGGCCAGAGCTATCCCCACGATCTCCCCCAAGAGGCCGTTCACTACCTCCAGCTTCCCCTTCGCCACCAGCCGCCCCTTGAACTCCGTCAGGCTGGAATGGTCCGGGGCAGGGCGGTCCACCGCCAGCCCCACGAACCACTTGGCCGGCAGGTTCTCGTTCACGTAGCTCTCCACCTGACGCTCCGATAGGTTGTACAGGTAGGCCACCAGCAGCATCTTCAGCATCACCACCGGGTCGTAGGGAGCCCGCCCGTACTCCCCTCCCCCCTTGTACAGGCTAATCAGCCGCTCGGTGAACCGAGACCAGTCCACCACTGCCTGCAACCGCCGGAAAAAGTGATCCCTCGGGACTACCTGCTCGTAAATGTAATCCCCAAAGAAGGAGCCTCGCCCGGTCTCGATAAAGCGCATCCCTTAGCCTCCACCATCATGATGCCATCAGTAAACCTACTACAAACCGCGGCGGCTGAGGAGCCCCAAACACCCCTCCTTTCTGCCCCACCCCACCTACCCCACAACCCATTCCCCAGCACGTTTTCCAACACTCTCAGCCTGCGCCTTGACCCTAGCGTTGGAAGCGTGTTAACATCGTCGGGAGCGGACATAATGAGGATGTTGATTGTCCATCACCGGGCTTAGGACTAGGCTGTTCATGGTGGCGGGTGTGGCGGTATCGCTTCGCCCGCTGTTGTTTGCCTTGCCCGTCATGTGGAGATACGGGGCGTTGGATCCCTACGACTCGAGAGGTAGGCTGAATTGACGTCTCCCGACAGCACGGGGAGATCACTTCGACGCGCCGACCCGGCGCGGGCGGCCGCCGATTACTTCTTACCACACTTGACGTCCCTGCCCCTCCACCGCGCTCTTCTCCGCTCCGTGGAGTGCCGGCTCCTGGCGCGGTATCGGTACGACCGGCCCATTCTCGACGTCGGCTGCGGAGACGGACACTTTGCCTCCGTGCTCTTCCCTGATGGGGTTGACGCGGGCATCGACCCGTCACCTGCCTCCATCTCCGAAGCCCGAAGGCGAGGGGTCTTCAGGGATCTCAAGGTCGCCAGTGCATGTGCGCTGCCCTTTCCCGACGAGAGCTTCGCGAGCATCGTGAGCAACTGCGTCCTGGAACACATCCCGGATCTGGACGGTGCCCTCAGCGAGATCGCCAGGGTGCTGAAGCCCGGCGGGCTCTTCGTTCTCACGGTTCCCAGCCCCAACTACGAGCGCTTCCTGCTGGGCTCGTCGGTCCTGAGGTCGCTGGGGCTGAGCTCCCTGTCTCGCGCGTACGGCCGCTTCATGACCCGCATATCCTATCACTACCACTACCACGGGCCCGAGGAGTGGCAGAGGCGGCTGGCCGCCTGTGGCCTCCAGGTGCGAGAGTGGCAGTACTACTTCTCACCAGCGGCTCATCGCCTGTTCGATCTCAGCCACTACCTCAGCGCCCACTCGCTCCTGGTGCGAAGGCTGACGGGCCGGTGGATCCTCTTCCCGGGAAAGCCGGGTGCGAGGCTCCAGCGCGCCCTGCTCAACTGGGTCTACGAAGAGGAGAACGTGGCCGAGGGTGCCTACATCCAGATGGCCTGTGTGAAGGAGACGTCCCCCGGCGATTCGCCCAAGGAGGCCTCCTTTGGCTGACACGTTGGACGGATTTGCCCAGCAGCCCGAGAGTGGACCCGGGCGCGCGGCTGACAGAGATGCTCCGGTCCCGCAAGAACGCCAGCCCCCTATTCCCCAGGCGCCGGAAGGCGACTCCTATACGGAGCCTACTGGTTTGGAAGAGCCGCCCTTCGTTCCTATCCGCGCCGCCAGGGCCCGACAGGAGCTGCATCCCGCGTTGGCGGCCGATACCCCGATGAAGGCGGCCTCCCGGCCCCAAGGCCTGGCTTCCGTCTGGCCTGCCCTGGCTCTCGCCGCGATCCTCCTGGTGGGTGGCTACTTCCGGCTGGTGGGGCTCAACTGGGATCAGTATACCCACCTCCACCCGGACGAGCGCTTCATCACCATGGTGGAGACCTCCATCCAGTTGCCCAGGAGCGTTGGTGAGTACTTCGACACCGCTCGATCGCCTCTCAACCCCTACAATCGGGGCTACAACTCCTTCGTGTATGGGACCTTTCCCCTGTTCTTGATGCGCTGGCTGGGCGAGATGGTGGGACAGGCCGGCTACGATCAGATCCATCTGCTGGGCCGCGCCGTCTCGGGCCTCCTCGACCTTGGCTCGGTGCTGCTCATCTTCCTGATCGGCCGGCGGCTGTACGACACTGGCACCGGGCTGTTGGGAGCGCTGCTGGCGACCGGCACCGTGATCCAGATTCAGCAGGCCCACTTCTTCACCTTCGATACCTTCGTCGCCTTCTTCCTGCTGGCCGCCTTCTTCTTCACCGTCCGTATCTGGCAGGAAGAGCGATGGTACGACTTCCTGCTGATGGGGGGCTCTCTGGGGCTGGCCGCGGGCAGCAAGATCAACTCGGTCACCTTTGGCCTGATAGTGGCGCTGGTGGCGCTGAAGATGATGCGCGATGCGGCGGTGAAGGAAGGGGTGGACAGGGGCGCTGAGTGGTCTCGGATAGCAAGCCGGTTTGCCGCCAGCGCCCTCACCTGCCTGTTGGTCTTCCGGATCGTGGAACCGTACGCCTTTACCGGACCGAGTTTCTTCGACTTCGGGATCTCGAAGAAGTTCCTGGACGACATGGGCTACGTCCAGAAGCTGGTGAGCGGGGAGATCGACCAGCCGCCCAGCATCCAGTGGGCGGGGACAGTTCCCTACCTTTTCCCCATGAAGAACCTGATTCTGTGGGGGATGGGGCTTCCCTTGGGCATTGTGGGCTGGGCGGGGCTGGCCTTCGCCGGATACCGGCTCCTGGCCAGGCGCGACTCCAGCCACTTTCTCATTGTGACCTGGGTTGTTTTCTTCTTCTGGTATCAGGGCGGTCAGATGGCGAAGACCATGCGTTATTTCCTCCCCATCGTGCCGCTGCTGGCCCTCATGGGAGCGCATCTCCTCCTGCAGATCGAGGATGCGGTTGGCAAGAGGAGAGAAGGAGGCGCTGCACCCTGGACCCGCTTCGCGGGTCCGGCCCTGATCGCCCTGGTGGCAATCCCAACCTGGTTGTACGGCTACGCCTTCAGCCAGATCTACACCCGGCCGATCACCAGGATCGAGGCGACGGAGTGGATCTTCGCTAACATACCCCAGGGCACTCCCATAGCCAACGAGCACTGGGACGACCCTCTGCCGCTGCGATGGCAGGGTCGTGACGCCGGCTGGTACCGAGGAGATGGCCTGATCATGGAGGTCTACAACGACGACACTCCGGAGAAGCGGGCGAAGCTGGAGGACCAACTGGATCGAACCCAGTACATCTTCATCAGCAGCGACCGGGCCTCGGGCGCCATCCCTCGGATGCCGATGCGGTACCCTCTGACCGCGGAGTACTACCGTCTGCTGTTTTCGGGCCAGTTGGGCTTCAAGCTGGTAAAGAGCTTCACCTCCTATCCAACCCTGTTCGGCTTCCAGTTGAACGACGACGCTGCCGAGGAGATCTTCCGAAACTACGAGCACCCCAAGGTGTTGATATACCAGAAGACGCCTGACTACTCGTCCCAAAAGGTGCGGGAGCTGCTGGGAGCTGTGCCGCTGGACAACGTCCTCCGGATCAAACCGACCGAGGTGGGCTACAACGGGTTGCTCCTGTCGGATGCCGACCGCGCGGTGCAGCAGGCAGGCGGAACGTGGTCGTCTCTGTACGATCCGGAAGGGGTCGCTAACCGTTTCCCCACCTTCTTCTGGTGGCTCGCCCTGGAGTTGCTGGGCTTCCTGGCGCTGCCGTTGGCGTGGCGGGTCTTCGCCCGCTTCCCGGATCACGGATGCGGCCTCTCGAAGATTCTGGGCCTGTTGGTGACGGCGTACGTGGCGTGGCTCCTGCCCAGCCTGCACCTGCTGCCCTTTGGTCCGCCCTCGATCCTGGTCGGCATGGCGGTGCTGGCGCTGCTGTCCATCGGGCTGGTCTGGCGCCAGGCGAGCCGATTCCTCGCTTTCGTCCGCCAGCATCGAACGCTGCTGGCGGTCTACGAGTTGGTCTTCCTGGTGGCCTTCGCCCTGTTCTGGATGATCCGGGTCCGAAACCCGGACCTGTGGCATCTGGCCTACGGTGGCGAGAAGCCGATGGAGTTCGCCTATCTGAACGCCGTCGCTAAGTCCACCTACTTCCCGCCCTACGATCCGTGGATGGCCGGCGGCTATATGAACTACTACTACTTTAGCTTCGTCCTCGTGGCGACGCTGATTCGACTGACGGGCATCGTGCCCGCGGTAGCCTTCAACCTGGCCATCCCATCCATCTTCGGCCTCACGGCGGCTGGCCTGTTCTCCTTCGGCTTCAACTACTCCACGCGAGTTCACCGGCTGCCCGCCCGGGCCCTACCGAAATGGCCGCTGGCGGTCGGCGTTGCGACGGCGGTCTTCGTGCTGATCGCGGGCAATCTGGACGGACCCATCCAGATCCTGGAGGCACTGTGGAAATTGGGAGGGCTTCAGATCAAGAGCACTATCCCTCTACTGGAGGGCGCCGCGAAAGCGGCAGCTGGCCTCTGGATGGTGCTGTCGGGCGGCAAGGTGCTTCCCCCCTTCGACTTCTGGCGTTCAACCCGTATCGTCGGCTCCCTGGAGAGCCCCACTCCCATCATGGAGTTTCCCTACTTCACCTTCCTGTACGGGGACCTGCATCCCCACATGATCGCCATGCCTCTAGCCACCCTCGCTCTGGCCCTGGTGCTGGCCATCGTGTGGCAGGGCACGAGGCACCAGGCGCAGGGGGACGCGGAGGCGCAGGGATGCGGGGACTCGGTGAATCCAGAACCCAGAATCGAGAAGCCAGCACTCAGCGCTAAGCACTCGGTAATGAACACCGAGCGGGTCCTCACCGTGATCATCGGCGGTCTGGTGGTCGGCGCGCTGCAGGCTACCAACAGTTGGGACTACCCCACCTACCTGCTGCTCCTATCGGCCGCCTTTCTGCTGGCTGGCGTCGTCCGGAATCGGGACCTGACCTGGAGTGCGATCGCGGATGCCCTGCTGTCCGCGGGCGCCACCTTCCTGGTGGCACAACTGCTTTTCCTGCCCTTCACCAGGGCTTATGAGCTGTTCTACAACGGCGTCGATCCGGCGCCTGCTCGAACTCGCATCGAACACTATCTGGTGATGTTCGGGTTCTTCCTCTTCTGTATCGGATCGGTGCTGCTGGCGAGCGTCGCCGGCAATCGGTGGCATCGCTTCTGGTGGCGGGATATCTGGGAGCGCCTCAGTAGGGCACCCGGGGCCGCTAGGAGGCATCACCTGTCGCTACTGCTGACGCGACCCTCTCCCTGGATGGAGCTCCCTCCGCCGGTGGCTATGGGGCTTCTGGGCATTGCCGCCGCGGCCGCGCTGCTCCGGCTGTATCTCATTGCCCTGCTAGTTCTGCTCGGGCTTCTGGCTCTGCTGACCCTCTTCGATCGGGAGAGATCGCCGGAGAGGATGCTGATGGCACTGTTCGCAGGGTTGGGGGTGGCCCTCACCCTCGGGGTGGAATTCGTGACCATCAAGGGCGATATCGGCCGCATGAATACGGTCTTCAAGTTTTACCTGCAGGCCTGGTTCCTCTTCGGCGTCGCGTCGGCCGTTGGAGTGGCCGGGCTGCTCTTGGGCGGCCGCGCCAGAGCTGGCCGTCCGACCCCCTGGTGGCGCCTCCCTTGGGCCGCCCTTCTGGGGCTCATCTTCCTGTCGGTGCTCATCTATCCGGTGTCGGCGACGCCGGTCAAGGTGGGCGCCAGGTTCAACCAGCTTCCGCCAACTCTAGACGGCATGGCCTACATGCAGTCGGCAACTTTCAAGGACCAGAACCAGGAGATCGTCCTGAATAGAGACTATCAGGCCATCAAGTGGCTTCAAGGCCACGTGGTGGGCTCGCCGGTAGTTCTGGAAGCCCAGATACCGGAGTACCGCTGGGGCTCCAGGATCTCCATCTACACCGGTCTCCCAACCGTCCTCGGCTGGACGTGGCACCAGCGACAGCAGAGATCGGGCTACCAGTACATGATCGAGCAACGGTTGCAAGACATCAAGATGGCTTTTGACACCACCGATGCGATGCAACTCATGACCATTCTTCGCCGATACGACGTCAGCCTGATATACGTGGGAGATCTGGAGAGGGCCTACTACTCCCCTGCCGGCCTGGCCAAGTTCGATGCCCTGGTGGGCCACGGCCTGACGGTGGCATATCGAGCCGATGGCGTCACCATATACCAGGTGAACCGCGACGGCCGTCCCGGTGTTGTTCGACAATAATGGCCTCATTCCTGCTCTGGTTGCTGTCCGTTGAGCTGCTGAGCCTCGCGGCCCTGCCTATCTCCATGCAGGTCTTCCGGTCGCTGCCGGATCGGGGCTACATCTTCGCCAAGCCGCTGGGCATTCTGCTGGTGGCATACCTCTGCTGGCTGCTTGGAGTCTTCGGGCTTCTACGGTTCCAGCAGGCTACCATTGCGGCCGTTCTGGTAGCCCTGGGAGCCGCCTTCTGGGCATCCTGGGGTAGGTCTACCCTGCGGCACCTCGCCTCGATTCGCGCCGCCGTGACCGTTTCCGAGGCCCTCTTCATGCTCTGCTTCGCGTTGGCGGCTCTGGTGCGGGCATTCAATCCGGAGATATCCGGCACCGAGAAACCGATGGACTTCGCTTTCCTGAACTCCATCTACAGGAGCGAGGCCTTCCCGTCGCCGGATCCCTGGATGTCGGGATTCAGCATCTCCTACTACTACTTCGGCTACCTGTTGCTGGCCATGCTGGCCAAGCTGTCCGGCGTGCCCGCGCCGGTCGGCTACAACCTGGGGGTTGCCCTGGTATTCGCCCTCCTCCTGGCCGGCAGCTACAGTCTCGCCTTCAACCTGATCAGCCTTCTGATGCCGAAAGGGAGGCTCGCCCTCCGGCTGCTAGGTGCCCTCGCCGCTCCGGTGCTGGTGGGTATCATGGGCAACCTGGAGATAGTCTTCGAAGTGCTGGCGGTCCGAGGCTTCGGGGACACCGCCTTCTGGAACTGGGCCGGCATCAAGGGGCTGCAACCGGCCTCGGGAGCGGTTGAAGGATGGTTTCCTACCTCCCATTGGTGGTGGTGGAGGGCGTCTCGCGTTATCCCGACTATCAAGCCGGACGGCATAAACGAGTTTCCCTTCTTCAGCTTCCTGCTGGGAGACCTGCATCCCCACTTCACCTCGCTACCATGGGCGCTGTTGGCCATCGCTCTTTCGCTGGTAGCCCTGATGGAACGGCCGAGCTATGGGTCGCGGAAAGGAATGGATTGGATCCGCATCCTGGTGCCGGCCGTGTCGTTGGGGTTCCTGCTGGCGGGAAACAGTTGGGATTTCCCCACCTACACCGGACTCTTCTGGCTGACATCGCTGGCAACTTGGGCGACGCGGGACGTCAGACCTCACCCCGGCCCTCTCCCATTGGGAGAGGGCCGGGGTGAGGGCCGTGCTCCCCACTCCGCACTCCGCGCCCTCATCGAGCGGCTGCTGCTGATCTCGATCCTCTCCGTCTTGCTCTACTCCCCCTTCATGCTGGGCTTCGGTTCCCAGGTGAAGGGCATAGGCATGTCTGGAGACAGGACGCCGCTGGCGTCGATGCTGATCATCTTCGGGCCATTCCTCTTCGTTCTGACCTGCTTCCTCGGGTGGAGGGGTTGGCCGCCACGGGCGGAGGGGCGAGGCGAAAAGCTGCGGCGGTCGGCGTGGCTGCTGTGGGGCAGTGGCGCCCTTCTCATCCTGGCGTCGCCGGTGCTAGGCGCCATATCGCTGCTGGTGGGATTGCTGGCCCTGGCCGGCGCGGCGTTCGTTAACGACGAGGCGCGTGTCGCCATAGTCTCGGACGACCAGCCTCCGGCCGCCGACTCCCGACCTTTATCCGGCGTCGCCGCCCGACGATTCCTCTTGATCCTGGTAACCGTCGGGCTGCTGCTGGTAGTAGTGCCGGAGTTCGTGTTCCTGAACGACTCCTTCGGCACGCGAATGAATACGGTATTCAAGTTCCACTACCAGGCGTGGCTGCTGCTGGGGCTATCCTGCGGCGTGGCGCTTGTCTGGATGGCCGCCAGAATGCGGTCGCTGGTGCCGCGAGGATTGGCGGTTCTCGGCGCCGCCTTGCTGGTGTCAGCCGGACTGCTGTATCCTTTGGGTGCCATCCCAGCAAAGGCCCAGGGGTTTCTGGCTCCCCCAACCCTGGACGGCGCTGCCTACTACCGAAACCTGAGGCCGGACGACTATGCGGCCATTCAGTGGCTCTCCCTGGCCACCAAAGGTCAGCCGGTGGTCCTGGAGGCCACAGGCGGGGACTACTCGGAGTACGCCCGAGTCTCGACCTTCTCGGGGCTGCCCACCGTGCTGGGCTGGGCCGGACACGAGCTGCAGTGGCGTGGAAGTGGGGAGGAGGCCGCGCGGCGGACTCGAGACATCGACGCCATATACAGCACCGCGGACCGGTCGGCCATTATGGCCCTTCTCCGTAAGTACCACGTGCGGTACGTCTTTGTGGGAAGCCTGGAGTACGAGCGCTACGGCGTGGAAGTGACGAACCGGTTCGAGGGGTTGTTGGACACGGCGACCCGGCAGGGAAGGGTTGTCGTATATCTGGTGCCGGGGAGTAGCTGAGAGCCATTGGCCGGCAGCCTGGAGAATCAGGTGATAGTGCAGGCGCGGAGGGACAAGTCAGAGATGACCCGCGGGGAGGATGCCCCTGTGGTTGAGCGGCCGTGGGTGAGCCACCTGGAGGAGGTGGTGACCCTGGAGGTCGCCCTCTACGGGTTGGCGATCCTGTCGGGGC
>Ga0315298_1008297_pt1 | contig 13300 bp, 12 predicted proteins | sample WHS_1_MG_FD_203077 | JGI IMG/M metagenome (GOLD analysis project Ga0315298, IMG submission 203077) | Extremophilic microbial mat communities from Washburn Hot Springs, YNP, Wyoming, USA - WHS_1_MG | ecosystem: Environmental > Aquatic > Thermal springs > Hot (42-90C) | place: USA: Wyoming...
TTCGTGGAGTACATTCTCCAGAGGGCGAGGGAGGAGGGCGACGCCGTCTATGAAAAAGCCAAAGAGATCGTGAAGGAGGGCAAGGAGAGAGGCTCTCTGAGACTGGAGGGCTTTGAGAAGAAGGTCGAGGTAGATGGCAGGAAGCATGAGGTGAAGGTAGTAGGCGGCGGGGCCAAGTTCGATGAGGGCAGGGGCTGCGAACTCCTCCTGAGGATTAAGATAACGGCGGAGGTGGACGGCGTAAGGCGCGAGTACGAGATTACATACGGCAGGCGCGGCAGAAACAACGAGGCCGTGGGCTATGCCTACGCCAGGTCCGACGCCCCGGCGGCAAGGAGGCAGAAGCCGAGAGGTTATCGGCGCTTGTGAAGGCCCTTACCGGGAGGGCGCCGAGCTCGCAGGCGTCATCGCAAGGTAGCTGGAGGAGACGAGAAGATGATCGCTGTTCATAGGGCTTTTTAGACCAGCGACTTCGCGCCGGGGAGCGACGCCGCATCGTCTGGGTCCATCTCGCTTGGCTTCTTGTAGACGTCTAGGTCTGTCCATACAATCTCCGTATTGTTGATGTGTTGAAGACTCCCGGTGGGGCACGCGTCTACGCAGTAGCCGCAGAGGATGCATCGGCCCCAGTCGATGCCGGGATACCGCCTCCCATCTGCCTCCAGGTGGAACTTCATGGCCTTTGCGGGGCAAACAGCCTCGCAGAGCTGACAGCTGATGCACTTTGACCTGTCGTTTACGATAAATCCCCTTAACCTGTCGCCGTAGTCCCTCCTCTCCTCAGGCCACCGCACCGTCAGAGGCGGCTGAAGAAGCTGTTTGACTGCAGTGGCGAATAGCTTCAAGTGGATTATCATCTCCGCTCAGTTAGACAAGGCAACGAGGGGTCAACAGGCCCTATGACCTCCCGCCCGACGACTCTATTGATTTCCTCCACATCCCTATCTATGACTTTCTGGATGTACTCAACCTCCTCGGGCTTTAGATGTCTAAACCTGCCCTGGAGCTGGAGGAAGCACTTCACATGCTTCCGCCGCGGCACAGGAAGAGTGACTCTAAATTCACCACGTTCGATTTCGTAGTTGACCCAGTATCCGGTCTCAGTGGCTAGTTCTAATACCCTTATCGCGTACTTAGGCTCAAAGCGCCACCCCGGCGTACAAGACTGGAGTATGTGTATAAATGAGGGACCCTCGACATCCATCGCCTTTTTGAACTTATACACCATGTCGTGGACGTAAGCCGGGTTGGCGGTGGCCACATAGGGCGTCCCATGCGCCGCGACTATGGCCGCCATGGGTTTCTTGTGGGTCACGTTGCCAGGCACCTTCTTACCTGCTGGCGATGTGGTGGCTGAGGCGCCGAAGGGCGTAGTACTGCTCCTCTGTATGCCGGTGTTCATGTAGCCCTCGTTGTCGTACATGACGTATATCACCTTATGCCCCCTCTCTAACATGCCGCTGAGAGCTTGGAAACCTATGTCGGCAGTGCCGCCGTCACCGGCAAACACCACCACATTTATCCTACGCCCCGGGTTTATCACCCCTCTTCTCTTAAGTGCCTTGATGGCGGCCTCGATGCCAGAGGCCACCGAGCCGCCGTTGCCAAACGCCACATGCATCCACGGCACCCCCCAGTTGGTGCGGGGGTACACCACAGTAGACACCTCGGCGCAGCCAGTGGCGTTAACAACCACTGTGTCAGGTCCAAACACCTTTAACATATGCCGCGCGATGACGCCTATTGTACAGCCGCCACAGAGGCCGTGGCCAGGTAGGAAGAGCTCCTCGTTTGGAAGCTCGAAGTTGGCGTATTCGTACTGGCCTTGATACTCCTCAGCCGTCTTTATCGCAGTCTTGACTAGATAGTTTCCTCTGATGTACACCGGTATCTTGGCGAAGCGGCCGCCGCTACTCATAGCCTCCCCTCAGCCCAATGGTGTAGGTCTGGTTGGGGGCCCACAAGCCCTTCAACACCTTTAACGCTGCTTCGTAGATCATGTCGCTGTCGATAGCCCTCATGCCTATTGTCGCCAAGGCGCTGTAGACAGGTCTCTGAAGAGTGGCGGCGAGCTCCATGGCCATAGGCCCTTGGAGATATGCGCCGTGGTTTATGGCTCTGTCCATTACAAACACCTTCTCGGCGGCTTCAAGCGCCTTCTTCAGCTGGTCGCCGGGCCAAGGTCTTATCACCCTCAGCCGCAGTGCGCCAGCCCTCACGCCCTCCCGCCTCAGACGGTCCACCACCTTTTTTGCCAGACCGTATAGCGAGCCGTAAGTCACAATGACGAGTTCTGCGTCCTCTGTGTTGTACGTGTGGAAGAGACCATAACGCCTTCCAAACCTCATGCCGAACTCTTCGTCTACCTCCTCAATAACCTTCTGAGACTCTCTAAGCGCCTCCACTGCTTGCCACCTAATCTCCCAATACCATTCAGGCGTCCCCACGGCCCCCAGCTGAGCTGGGTTATCCACGTCCAGCCTCACCCAGGAGCGGGTTATGGGGGCGAAACGCATAACATCCTCCTCGTCATCCGGCACATCCAGCGGCTGAAGGACATGGCTTGTCCAGAACCCGTCGTAGGCCACCACCGCCGGTAGATGCACCCGCGAGTCCTCAGCGACGCGGTACGCCTGTATGACTGTGTCGAAAGCTTCCTGGGCGCTTTGCGCAATGTAGATAATCCAGCCCAGCTCCCTCATCGACATGACATCGCCGTAGTCACCCCACACGTTTATAGGCGCTGAGTACGTCCTCACGGCCATGCCCATCACTATGGGGAGCCGCATCCCCACCGCTATGGGCAGATTCTCATACATGTGGCCCAGGCCCTGCGACGACGTCTCGGTGAAGGTTCGGGCGCCTGCGGCTGAGGCCCCGATCACGGCGGACATGGCGGAGTGCTCGCTCTCGACTGGTATGTACTCGGCGTCTAGTTCGCCGTTGTTTACGTACTCGGCGAGCTTCTCCACAACAGGCGTCTGCGGGGTGATGGGATACGCCGCTATTACCTCAGGTCTGCACATCTTCACCGCGAGCGCCACGGCGTGGTTGCCGGTCAGCGCGATCCTCCTCTGCGCGATCTTCTTCTCCACCGGGGCTAGGGCCTGCGCTGTCATATCTCCCTCACCATCTTTATTGCGCCGGTGGGGCAGACATCGGCGCACACCGCGCAACCCTTGCAGTACTGGTAGTCGAAGTCAATAACCTTCATCCTAAAGATGCGGCCCCTCGGGCCTTGCACCTCCTTCCACGCCTCCACTACGGCGTCGTCGGGGCAGTACATCCAGCACTTCCTACACATGATGCACTTGGAGTGGTCGATCACCGGCTTCTCCAGACGCCACCCGCCGGTGGTGTAGAAGAGACTGGAGCCGGGGAACACGGCTCCCGCCTTAGACACCTCATGCCAGCCCACAATCTCGTAGGGTCCAGTCAAGAAGGCGGAGGTGGTGGAGATCTCGCCCTTCGGCTTCGCCGCGTGCTCCACTCTCTCCGGCGGAACTACGAGGGCGGTTTCGTAGGCCTCCTTTGTTGCCGCGAAGTTCTCCTCAACAGCCTTACCTAACTGCGTCTCAAATGCGGTCTTTATAGACTCAAGGCGCGGGAAGCCCATCACCTTGGAGAAGGCGCCGGCAAGTGGGCCGTTGGGCACGGGCAAGCCCACGTGTTTAAGGGCGATCCCCACGGCATCCAGCAGTACCAGATAGACGTCGTTTCTCCCTATAATCCTCTTCATCTCTTCGGGGCTCTTCGCCGTGTTCACTATCACGCGTCCTCCGGGCTTCACCGCGTCTATGGCGAACCTCATGGTGTCAATAAGCTTATCGTCAAAGATAACCACCACCTCGGGGGTCTTGACGGGTTCCTGATCTTCGATTGGGCTTTTGTCAATGGTCAGGAAGGCCTTGACAGGAGCGCCCCTCCTCTCTGCGCCAAACTCCGGACTGGCCAGTGCATAAAAGCCGTCTATCACCGCCGCGTTGGCTACAATGTAGGTAGCCGTGACGATTCCCTGGCCGCCGCGGCCGAGCCAGACAGTTTCAACACGCATAGGCTCTACCCATTTTCTCCTTAAAACTCTTTACTTCTATAAAGTGTAGATCCAAAGATTGCTTAGAGTGAAATTGTCTTTTATAATAATGAACTAACGTGATAAATTGCCGAGCGTGGCGTTGGCAACGGCTGTTGTCGGTGATCCGTCCAAACTCCACAGCCGGAGAAGCTCGACCTCTTCTGGACTCCTAAACAAGAACATCTTGGCTTGAAAAGCAATACATTTAAACCTCCTCCTCGATAAGGCCGTGTTCCGCGTTCTCAACGTAGTTGAACCCGCATATCTGCCTGTGAACGCGACGCAATCCGGGATCCAGAGGTACGAGGTTGAATCCACATCGGAACAAGCCACGTCGAGCCCGCTCGTGTAGCAGGTAAGAGTCACGGTGCTCGACGACCTATAGATCACCAGACAGGGCACCGGGGCGCCTAAGGAGGCGGTGTCCGGGAGGGCAGATGTCATCGTTGGGATCGACGAGTGGGGCCACGTGGCCAACATGGTAATAGAGTTCGTCGAGTATTACTTCCAAGACGTGGAAACAGCCCGTGAAATCCTAAGAAAAGCTAGATGGTAGAAAACATCAAGTCTGCTGTAGTAGTTGTACATCATCCTCTATTTGGAATGATCGCAACGAAAATAATACCGATCGACGCGGAGGTCGCCAAAACAGGTGAGGGGTGTGTCGTTAATCTGCTCATAAGCCCGCGGTGGAGCCTGAGAGGAGGCGTCGGAGCGGATATCTCTGCGGTCAAAACATACCATTGCCGCAGAGACCCGTCGACATAGCCTCCTCGGAGTGGGCTACGTAAAGATCACCCACGGCCGAGATGAAATCGAGTTTTACATCGAAATCACGAGGGTATTCGTGACCGACGACGTCTCAGATGCGGACGACAAGACCTGCGTCACGGCGGTCTGGCGCCATGAGATCAAGGTGTGTCCTTGAGGTTGACGTCGCCCATAACGAGGAGCGGGGGCACAACAAACAGCTTTGGAAGTACCTCCAGAAAGGGCTGTTTCTGACACCAGACTGCATCGCTGAAACGATAAAGAGACTCCTTGGCCCAGAAGTTGCGCATCTCGCTGAGAGATACGGCGTGGAAACCGAGAGGAGAGCCAGGGCCTTCTGTTTGGCAATAACCCTAGGCGCCGGCTCCGCGCCGGTGATGATAGTAGCAAGAAAGACACTGCGTTGCTTAAAAACTCTGCCGGCATACTTCTACCCGAGGTGCAAGCCACAACATAAAATCCCAGTTTGCCGCAACAGCCAAGCACAGCACTCGGAATCGTAGCTCATCAGACGTTCCGAAGCGGGAGCGGGCACCGATAGAGCGGGCGCGTCTCAACTACATGATTAGGGCGACACCCACGGCGTCTGGCAAGCGTTGTCAAGACTACCTCGACGCGCATAGGCTCTATTCATCATCCCTTTCAAACTCTACTTTCATAGAGTATTAATCCGAAAATTGCTTAGGTTAAAATTGTCTATAGTGATGAAACGTGATAGATGAGCCATAGGGGGGCTGCGGCTCCGAGCGCGGCCACGGCGACGGCGGCCGCCAAGGGCACCGCTGAGCGGCCGGCCGGTAGCTGGTCCATAAGCCTGAAGTAGTAGGGCGCTACCATCACCACGTTGGCTAGGACGTACAGCGCAGGGCCCCAGCCCAGCCGCTCCGCAGTGATTAAGACGAGTAGCATCTTAGGCCAGAAGCCGAACAGAGGCGGGAGCCCGATTTGGTGTATAGCCAACGTCTTGGCCGCCCATTGGGGCGTCCCGGCGTACATGGCGTAGAAGAGGCCAAGCTTCCCGAAGGCGTCGGCGAGCACAAGCGCGAAGGCGACCGCGGGCTGGAGGGGGTAGATAAACACGGCGAAGCCCGAGTGCGCCACGGTGGAGTACGCCAATATGCGGCGGAGGTCTGCGCTGGTCAACGCCCCGAGGTTCCCCACCGCCATGGACAAGGCGCCGAGGAGGAAGGCAAGCGCGGCTGGGGGAGCCGGCTTAAAGGCGAGGAGGGCGAAGGCCGCGGAGAGCTTCGGCAGGCTCGCCAATATGGCGAGCCCGGCGGGGTGCGATCTGCCGTATACATCGGGGACCCAGAGAAACATGGGGGCCACCCCGAGCTCCAGCGCCACCGCCAGGAGAAGGAAGGTCTCGCCCAGGGGGGATCCGCGCTGGCCTAGGCCTATGAAGAGGAAGGCGGAGGCGAAGGAGGAAATCAACAAGTATCTAAACAACCCCTCGATACTTCCCCTGTCTCTCAACGTGGGGAGCAACGCCGCAGGCGGCAGTATGGCTAGGACAAAGCCCAGCGCCTTGAGGTGGGACGCCGGCTGAAACATTAGATAAACTCCGTATATGGAAAGCGCTGAGGCAAGTCCGGCGTAGCCGCTGAATACGCCGACTCCCACAGCGACGACGCCGAGGAAGAAGGGGAGGGCGAGGGGCAGAAGCGGCGCATCTCTCCACATGTATGCAGAAATAAACCCGATGAATAAGGCATCTACCACAAGCGACCACCGCCTGAAGCCAATCAGAACTCTGGCGGCGAAGTACCCCGTCAGTATGTAGTGTATATAGCTCAGCTCCATATCCCCAGCGCCAGAACCACTGCGATTATGAAAGCCGCCGCCACCCCAGCCATGTAGAGGTAGTACTCAAGCTTCAGCCCCGCCACCTTGGCGGAGGCTCTGCGCACCGCAGAGACGAGGCCGTCGTGTAGAGCCACGTCCACGAGCCAATCCACCACCGTCACCAGGTCGACGGCAAGCCGCCACAGCGGCGCCGAGCTCTGCAGAGCTCTGTCCACAGCCCGGTCCACCGCGGCCACCAGACGCCACGTGGCCCTAAAGGCAGAGGGCACGACCCGGTCAAACAGCACCGGCAGGTAGAGCCGCCTCTGCAACACCTCGACCTCCCCCACGAAGGCCAAGACGCCGCCGGCCAGCGACAGGAGGACCACGGGCGGGGGCGCCCCGATAAACACGAAGTTTGGCACCACCACAAGTGCCGTGTAGGGGATCCACATGGGCTCCCAGTCGTTGGTGGCTGGCAACCGCAGGAGCTTGCCAAGGTACCCCACGGTGAGGGCCGACACCGCGACGGTCCAGAGAGGCGCCTCGCTCTTCGCCAAGGCCCCCACCGGCAGAACCCCCACCAAAATCAACATGCCCAGGAGTATTGCAACCTTGGCGATGAGCGGGTACGACTGCGGAAACCTGCTGTGGCTCACGTGGATGCCGTGGCCCACGGCCATGAAGAGAGCCGCCTTGGCGAAGCCGTGGGCGTAGATCAGCATAGCCGCCTCCTTGGGGTTCTCCAGCGCGATAGCCGTGATCATGCCGAGGTAGGAGGCAGTGGAGGCGGCCAAGACAAGCTTCGGCTCTCTCTGCCCCAACGCGATGAGCCCCCCGGCAAACGCCGTGGCGAAGCCCACGAGAAACGCCGCCTCGGCGGCCCAGTGTGGCAGGAGGTGGCCTAGCTTGAGGAGGAGTATCGGCCCCGCCTTCACCATGGTGGAGCTGTGTAGCAATGCGCTGACGGGCGTGGGGGCCGACATCGCCGTGAGGAGCCAGTCGGTGAACGGGAGCTGAGCAGCCTTGGCAAACGCCGCCACCAAGAAAAGCGCCGTAGCTACGTTGTCGGCATGGCCCCAGCCGCTTATAAACGGGCTGTGGTGCACCGCCATATATGCAGAGGCCACAAGGAGGGAGGCTGTGCCCACCTCCACGGTCACTATCGCCCTGATCGCAGAAGACGAGGGTGGCCAGAGCCAGGTGATGCCGCCTGCCCGGCTCCCGTCCCCGACGAACCCCATCTCGTCATTGTCGCGGTAGGTCATTATGAGTCCCCAGCTGGCCAGGTCAAGCCCAGCCCACCCCAGGAGAAGGAGCACCCAGTGGTCTGCGAGGAGGAAAAGCTCCATGGAGCCGAAGAACGTCCCCATCCACCCCCAGAACCAGCCGAGCCGCTCGGCGCCCCTCATGTAGAAGTGGGAATAGGCGACAATCGCCAGGTAGACCCCCGCCACGAAGGCGGCGAATTCGCTTGGCTTGAGATACGGCGTCGCGGGCCCGGCGCCCCATAGCAACCCAGCCAGCATAACGATGCCGGCAGCGGCCGCGGCGTAGCCCCTAGTTGCGAAAAAGTCGAGGAGAGCCGCGGCGAAGGCTACGGCCAGCAGTAGCTCTAGGCTAGCCATAGCGGAAGCACGAGGAGGAGGAGATAGGGCGCAGCGGCGGCGGCCAAGACCGCGGCGTACATCTCCGCGGGGTACTCCACCTTGCCTTCGCCGGCTCTATACATCTGGTTGAAGAGGTATAAGCTGTAGACGGCGGTGGAGACCAAGGCGGCGACCGCCAGCACCGCCGTGTAGAGAAGCGGAGGCACGCCAGCCGCCACATACGCCTTGCCGATGAGGTTGATACCGAAGAGCCCCGCTAGCGCCACGAAGCCCAGCACACTGACGGCGAGGAGGTGCCGGTCCCACCTCGCCTCGCCGATGGACCTGGTGTGGAGCGCCACTATGTAGAGTCCTGCCAGCATGAAGAGGGCCGCCTTGGCGTAGGCGTGTCCCACAAACAGAAGGGACGTCGCGGCGTAGCTAACAGACTGGTTGCGTATGGCGGCCGCCGCCACCAAGAGGCCCATGTTGGCGACGGTGGAGTCCGCCAACGCCCTCTTGAAGTCCGTCTCGCGGAACACCAGCAGAGAGCCGTAGACCGTCGTCACGAGGCCGTAGAGGAAGAGCGCGTCAAGAGGCCAGCCGGCACCCGCCTTAAGCCTCCAGATCCAGTAGGCCATAAGTCCCACGTGGACCGGCGATAGCAAGGCGCTGAGGGGCGTTGGCGCCTCTGCGTGGGCGTAGGGAAGCCAAAAGTGCACGCCCGCAGTCCCCATTTTTATCAATAAGCCAAGCAGGACCAGCCACGAGGCAACCCCAGCCGACTTGAATACGTCAGCGGTCGGCGTTCCCGAAATCGCCACGCCTACTAAGAAGAGTATGGAGCCCACCTGGGCCCACACAAAGTACAGCAAGGCCACGAACCTGCGGTTGCCGTAGCCGAAGTACCAGATTAGCAAAAAGCTGGTGATTATGCTGAGCTCCAGCGCCATGAAGACAAAGATGAGGTTCTCGAAAAGTATTATGTATATAAAGGAGAGGACGTAGAGGACGTGTAAGCCGTAGTACCACCGGGGCGCACCAAGGTGGCGGAGGTAAGGCGGCGAGTAGAAGGCCACCAGCAGACCCAAGATCACTGAAGTGACCACAAACGGCAACTTGTAGAAGTCCATGGAGACGGCAACTTCCCCCACATAGGGGAGGACCGCCAAGGTGCCCTTCCCAGGTACCAGGTATAGCAACATGGCGGACGTCGCCGCGAGGGCCGCCGGTAGCCCTAGCCTCAGCGCTGCCAGTGCTATGAAGCCAGAGATGGCTGTGGCCAGGAGGAAGACGTCGCTATACATGGCCCTCCCTCGCCAGCCTATACACCGCGGCCACCATAAGCACCGTCTCCGCCACGCCCACGACGGCGGCGACTGCCAGGAGGGATAAGTCGCGCGACAGCGAGGCGCCCCAGATACCTGCCATGATGGCCACCTCGGCGCCGATTATCACCCGCACCAGCGAGTTGGCAACCGCCACAGCCGCCACGCTGCCCGCCAGCAACAACACCAGAAACATCAGCTCAGTCATGGGACAGCCTCGCCGCAATGACGAAGGAGAAGAGTAGCAAAACCGGCGCAAGCGGTAGCAACACGGGGTCGACGGAGGCGCTCAACGCCCCCCGCCCCGCCCCCGGGAGCATGAGGAGGGGCAACGCCCCCAGCGCCGCCAAGGCCACAGGCCTCATCTCAACGGTGCGGTTCTCCTCGGAGAGGCTGGCCGCCGCCACTATAACCAAGGTCAAGGCCGCCACAATGTACACAAGCGTAATCAGTATGAAAGCCGCCGAGATCTCAGGATGCAGAACCCATACTGCCCCAGCCACGGCCACCCCTAGAAATGTAAGAGAGACAGCGGCGAGGATGTTATCCCTTGTTCTGATTATGGCTAGGATGAGTAAAAGAACTATGACCGACACCGCCCAGAGCATGTCAACGCATCAGCCCCGCTTTAAAAATTAACCTAACTACATCTCGATAAACAGATAGTCATCTTTTCAGAAGTAAGAAATGAAATATCATGAAAATTAAAGCCGCATCGCTATGTATCTAGCCGCAGACAACACGGCGGTAGCGACGGCCACGGCGGAGAGGAGAAGGAGAAGAGCAGACACGCCGCTGGGGAGGCTTGGGTAGCTTTTCAACACGTTGACCGCCAGCGCATTGCTGAGCGACTGGCCCACCACCCGCGCCTCGGCAACCAGACCGGAGGCGGTGCCTCTCCTCGCAGGCGGGACAGACAAAAGGATAAGAGTGGTGTTGGGCACGATGAAAAAGGCGAAGCCAACCCCCATGAGAAACAGAAGATGTGGAGAGGGGCTAAAGAGCGCCACGTGTGAATACGCGAAGAGCGACGCGGCGAGGAGGGCGGCGCCCCCCGCCGACACCGCAGAGGGGGACGTCTTGTCGCTCAGCCGACCCGCCAGAGGCGCAGAGATAGCCATGGCGAGGGCTTGAAGCGCAAGCAACACCCCGGCGTCTTGCGGCGTCATTCCGTACTCCTCTTGAAACAATAGACTAAGCGCAGGCGTCAAAGCCGCCGTGGAGAGATAGTTAAGAAAAGCCGCAATCAACAACGCAGAGAACACGAAGCCCCTGAACAGCCCAACGTCAACCACCGGACTCCTCTGCCTACTCTCGTAAAGACCTGTAAACACCAACGCCGCAAGTCCTAAACTTGTGAAAAGCGGAGAAGCCGCCGAGACGCCCAACACCACCAACGCCAGCGAAAGCGCCAACAGCGCCGCGCCCAACCAATCAAAACACTCCCCACCCCGCGCCTGCCGGGGGGAGGGGCCTCCAGCCAGAACAACCGACGCCAAAAGAAGCGCCAAGGCAGGTAGAAACACAGCCCTCCAGCTGACCTGCGCCAAGAAACCACCCAGGAACGGCCCCGTGAGGAGTCCCAGATACACAGACATAGAATTTATACCTACGGCGGAGGCCCTCCTATCCGGCGCCACGGCTTGAAAAAGCAGGGCGTTATTACTTCCAAAAACCGCAGCCAGCCCCACCCCACCCACGGCGAGGGCTCCGCAGAACATGAGGAAATTAGGCGAGAGAGACGCCAAGACGAAGCCAGCCACGGCAAGAAGCAGACCCATCCTAAACACCACAACGTGCCCCAACAGATCCGCCGCCCTCCCCAGAGGAAGCACAAACATAGCCACCGCAAGCGTCAAAGCCACAAGAGCCACCACCGAATCCACAGAAGCGGCTCCTAAATCCCTAGCCACAAGAGGCAGAGACACGCCCAAGGCGCTGGTGGAGAACGGAGTAACAAACGAACTTAAAACCACAGAAACCAACACCCGATTCACATAGACACATAACCCCCTAATTAAAGACGTTTCGCCTAGATCCAAACATCAGGCGGCCCCACAGATAGTCTCGCCGTTAGATCAAGCTGGGGATGCGCCCTTTGGATCTTGGATAAGAAACAGAACGCGTACACAGCGCCCCTCAGCTGGGGAAAAGCCGCCGACAAGATTTCTGACATAGAACTCGGCAGAAACATACGGCTATCTACAACACTTACGGGCTGAGGATAAAGATGGTGCGGCCGCCGGGACTTTTTGGCGGCTTTGAGCCTGAACCCGGGACCGCCCGGTCTTCAGCTTCGCCCCCTTTCTGGGAAGAGTGTCACCCCATTACAGGGTCGGGCGCTCTCCCCCGCTGAGCTACGGCCGCCTTGTGATTAGTTTTTGTGTGTTTTTAAGTCTTTTCGTAGTTTGGTGGTGTTTGGGTTTTGGGCGAGTCTCTGAAGCAGTTGTTGTGTTATTATTAGGCGTTTTCCTCCTTCCTTTACTTTTATGTATTCTTTCCATTGCTCGTACTCGTCTCCAAGCGCCTCTCTTAGCTTGTTTTCCAGCGCCGTCTTTATCTCCGTAATTAGCTGTGGGCCGCCGTATTTTTCGGCTTTGATCTTGCCCCTGTCATGCGCGAGCTTGAGCCTGATTCCGCCGATGTTGACTGCCTTGGCGCCGAAGTCGAAGCGGTGCAACACCTCCTCCGCTGCCTTTCTCTTCTCTTCGTCTCCGGTCTGCGCCACGTGTTCGAGGTACTGCTTTACGGCTTCTTTTTCCTCTGGCGTAAGCTTCTCCAGCTCGTCTTTAGGCACCGCCACCTCGTAGCCGTGTTTGCCTCTGCTTGCCACCGAGGCGTTTATGCCGGAGAGCCTTAGCCGGCGTCTAAACTCCTCAGCCTCCTCCAGCGCAGAAAACCACGCCACGGCGTTTACAGTGGGCATCTTCCTGCCCTCTTTCATTACATACGTCAGCCTCAGCCTCATCGACGCGAGCCCATCTACGAGCTGAAACACAACCCTATCCACGGCCTTTGGCGCCGTGGTTTTAAGCCTAGACACCTCCTCGCGCTTCGCCTCGATTTTTGGCTTGACCGGCCTCTTGATCCTCTCCTCCGGCCGCGCCGTATCTATGGGTTCGGCGGCGATGTGCGGCGTGGAGAGGATTTCTAGCCTCTCGATGGCCAGCCTTACGGCTTCGTCTACCTCCGCCAGCCTCCTTAACGTTTTTTCGTCGAATACCACCTGGTAATATACGCCCGGGGTGATCTTGGGCGTAGCGTCTATGCCTAGTTTCTCCAGCTCTCTCCGCGCCGCCTCTGCGTACCTCTCCGCCTCCTTCCCAGTCCTAAACGAGACCCAGCCCAGCAGGCCATTGGCTGAGGAAAGCTTTACATATTCGCCAGCCAGCCGGAAACTGGAGAGGTTCTGTGCCGCCAGCCTCTTAAACGCATGCCACTTATGAGAATGCAAGACGTCAAGCAACACGCCAACGCCGGAGAGATACAGCTCCGCGACGGCCTTGGCGTACAGCTCGGGAGCAAGTCTGAGAGTGACCTTATTCGACTCTACATTGACGCTGACGTCTCTCCCCTCAAAGAGGTGCATCAGTTTATTAGATACAGATATAATCAGCCTATCTTTCCCGACAACGCCGTCGCCGAAGTAATACGCCACCAACGGCAGAGGATCCCCGGCGTCGAGATGCTTAAGGACTAGCCTAATCGTGGAGGTCTTAATATCCCGGGCCTCCAGCGGGATTTGGTAAATC
>Ga0315298_1008298_pt1 | contig 13298 bp, 14 predicted proteins | sample WHS_1_MG_FD_203077 | JGI IMG/M metagenome (GOLD analysis project Ga0315298, IMG submission 203077) | Extremophilic microbial mat communities from Washburn Hot Springs, YNP, Wyoming, USA - WHS_1_MG | ecosystem: Environmental > Aquatic > Thermal springs > Hot (42-90C) | place: USA: Wyoming...
ATCTCGCAGTACTCGGGAAAATATGGCTAAAGTTACGAGAGACCCTTCGCTTCGCTCGGGGTGACAAGATTTTCAACACTCTCTGCATGATAGTTTGACAAACCTGTGTTCTTATGATATACTTAGCATTGCTAAATAATTGCTTCGCCGAGAGGCAGAGGACCTTTTGGAAGACCAAGAATTGCTGGAACAGTTGGCAGGTATTGAACAGTTAATACTGCGCGTTGGGTGGCTAGAACAGCGTCGTTTTGCCCAGGATTTGGACTACTTTGGCCTCACTCCGCCCCAGTTCTTTGTGCTGCGCTCTATCGCCTCTCATGACAAAAATCCCACCATGAGCACATTAGCCTATGACACCTTACAACATTGTGCTACTGTAACGGGCATCGTGGATCGCCTGGTGAGGATGGGCTTGGTAACAAGAAAACGGAGTGCACAGGATCGTCGTCAGGTGCTCGTAGAGTTAACCCCTCTAGGGCGTGATCTGCTGGACAAAGTGCGCGGCAGCCGAGAAAAGCGCCTGCGAGAGACACTGCTGCGTCTTTCACGGGAAGATGCCAAAGAATTGCTGCGCTTGCTCAGGACCTATTTGGAAGCCTGCCAATTTGCGTATGAAGAAGATAGCCTGCAGGAAAATACCCAACCAATCGAGTGAGGATTGTTGCTAGCCGACATGGATGCTAAAGCGAAAGCCATCGAGGTACACCGGCGTTTGATACAGCTTTTTGGCGAGCGACCCAAAAAGCAACATCTGGACCCGATTGCGCAGTTGGTCTCTACCATCCTCAGCCAGAACACAAATGATGTCTTGCGCGACAAAGCCTTTACCGCTTTGCGGCAGCGTTTCCCCACCTGGGAGCAGGTGCGCGATGCGCCCGTGGAAGAAGTCAGTGAGGCAATTCAAATTGCTGGCTTGAGTCAGCAAAAGGCTCCGCGTATCCAGCAAGCACTACGGCGCATCTCGGTTGAGCGTGGGGAGCTAAGTCTGGACTTCCTGCGACAAATGGACGTTGCAGAAGCCAAGCAATGGCTTACTGCCATAAAAGGCATTGGTCCAAAAACCGCTGCGATTGTCCTGCTCTTTGCACTAGGTATGCCAGCCTTCCCCGTAGACACGCATATCCATCGCGTGACCAGGCGCCTGGGCTTGATTCCGACAAGCACTTCGCGCGAGAAAGCCCACGATCTGCTGGAATCCCTGTTGCCTCAGGATGCGTATTATACCTTCCACCTTAACGTGATCCGCCACGGTCGCGAAGTCTGTCAAGCCCGCCGACCGCGCTGTGAACTGTGTGCACTGCGCGACCTTTGCGATTACTACCAGAATGCCGTGCGCCAAGTGGAAGCAGCCAACGAGCTCCAGAAGAGCCAAGCATGACCAAAACACCCTGCCCAAGATTGGATCTATAGTTCCTCTGGCGTGAATGCCACTACCTCGTCAATGGTAGCGGCATCCACGAATAGCATGACCAGCCTGTCTACACCTAGGGCGATGCCGGCTGCGGGAGGCATTTCCTCCAACTCGGTGAGGAACTTTTCGGGAAGGGGATAAGGGCGTTTCCCCAACGCACGGCGATGGACTTCTTCACGCAGAAAGCGAGCGCGTTGCTCCGCAGCATCTGTCAGTTCAGAAAAGCCATTGGCTAGTTCCAAGCCCGCGATATAGAGTTCAAAGCGCTCAGCCACAGAGGGCTTATCGGGCCGCAGGCGTGCCAGCGCTCCGCGTGCTGCGGGATAGTCATAGAGGAAGGTGGGCGTCACAACCCCCAAGTGGGGTTCAATATCCTGTACCATTGCCTCATCGAATAGGTCCTTTTCTAAAGCTTGGGACATGGAAAGGCGCGCATAGCGGGAAAAAGCCTCTTCTACCGAGAGCCTTGGCCATGGACTGGTCAATGCAATCTCTTTTCCCTGATAGGAGAGTGTCTCCCCAAAGCCTAATTGGCGGGCTACACTCTGAATGAGTGCTTCGCACTCTCCCATCAGGTCATGGTAATCACTGCCCGCGCAATACCACTCCAGTAGGGTAAATTCGGGGATATGGCGGCTGCCCCGCTCGCCTTCCCGCCAGCAATGACAAATCTGAAAAATGCGCTCATAGCCAGCTGCCAGCAAGCGCTTCATGCACAATTCGGGAGAAGTATGGAGAAACCAGCCATCGGCAGGAATGGCATCTATATGCGCTTCCGGGGCAGGGGCGGGAATACGCTGCGGCGTTTCCACTTCCAGATAGCCCCGCTCAATGAAGAATTCTCGTAATGCCTGGAGGATGGCGGCTCGTACCACAAGCGCTTTTTTGCGGCTGGCTAACCGCCAGTTCAAAGCCCTACTCCTTGACCCTGGTCACATATGTGCCGGTGCGGGTGTCAATCTGAATCAAATCTCCCTCGTTAATAAAAGGAGGGACACGGAGCTCATACCCTGTTTCGACAGTAACTGTCTTCAAATCTGAACTGGATGTATCTCCCTTTGCCCAAGGAGCACACTTCACGACACGCAGATTGACAAAATTGGGGACATTGACCCCAATAGGCTCACCGCGGAAGAAAAGTACATCCACGGTAAGGTTGTCTACCAGGTAGTTCTTCGCGTCGCCCAGTGCCTCTTCATGGATGCCGAATTGCTCATACGTCTGGGTGTCCATGAAGTAATAGATGCCGCCTTCGTGGTACAAGTATTGCATGCTCCGTTGATCCAGCGCTGCCGGCTCTAAAGTATCACCGGAACGGTAGGTGCGGTCAATAATCGTTCCATTCACCATGTTGCGCAGACGAGTGCGATATAATGCCTGGCCCTTACCGGGTTTGGTGAATTCGAATGCGATCACAATATACGGCTCGTTATCAATCGTGATGGTTAGCCCCTTACGCAAATCAGAAACGGTATACATATGCCTATAACTCCACCTCAAAAATAAATGTCCCAATTGCATTTTCCATTATATCACTATTCATCGCTTTCAGCAAGCAAAGCGTTACCCATACCCGCGAAGAGTTCAAAAAGTTTCGCGATAGCCGTGCAAATCATGTAAAGCAAATTTGACAAAAAGTAAAAAATAATATACAATCTGCTGTGTGATGTTATGGATATGTACATCCTATCACATGCCTGCAGTCCGCGAGGGAACAGAAATGGCACGGTTATGCAACCGCTTAAGGGAATTACGCGCTCGATATGACCTAACGCAAGAACAACTGGCACAGGCAGTTGGTGTTACGCGACAGACGATTTTGGCTATCGAGAAGGGGAACTATTCCCCTTCCGTATCCTTAGCGCTGCGCATCGCCCAAGTGCTGCGGGTGCCGGTGGAGGAAGCCTTTTGGCTGGAAGACGAAGGAGAGCAGGGAGGAGCCTGAAATGCGGCGAGAATTGTATGGGTATTACATTACTCGTGGTTTGCTGATCTTAGCGTGGTTAGGGCTGATGATTTTGCTCAAGGCACGTTGGGAAATTGTGCTATTTGGTGTTTTATTCATGATTGTGCTTTACCTCTGGTTGCCCCATAGCGGCCGCTATGTGATTCGGACAGATAAGCCGCTTTCGCCCTTAGCAAGCGATGAGCGAGAGCGCATGATTTCACTCCAAGCAGCAGCCTATGCCTTTGCGATTCTGATTATCCTCTTGGCTGCGGTGGTGATTTGGTCTGGCTTGCGTGGTCAGGGCATGATATCCCTAGAACTGGTCAGCACAATCATGGCTATCGGCCTGATTACGCAGTTCACTGTCAGCTTATGGCTACATCGAAAAACGTAAAAAGCGAAGGAGAATGGGATGACATACGCTATTGAGACTAAGGAGATGACGCGCTATTTTGGTGACCTCTGTGCCGTGAACAAGGTATCGTTACAGGTGCCATCAGGCGCCATTTTTGGTTTCCTGGGCCCCAATGGTGCTGGCAAAACGACGACCTTGCGCCTGCTGCTTGGCCTGCTCGATCTGCATGGAGGTTCTGCCACAGTGCTGGGCTACGACGTCGCGACCCAATCCCATCTGGTCCGCGAGCATACTGGCGTGTTGCTCGAACACGATGGCTTGTATCAACGCCTGACTGTCTTGGACAATCTGGAGTTTTTTGGCCGCATCTACCGCTTAGAGAAGAAAGCACGGCAGATGCGCATCCAAGAGCTTCTAGAGCACTTGGGTATGTGGGAATGGCGCAATGCAGACGTTTCCAAGCTCTCCAAGGGGATGAAGCAAAAAGTAGCCATTGCCCGTGCTTTGCTACACCGACCCAGTCTGATTTTTCTAGACGAGCCTTCAGCAGGCTTGGACCCAGTTGCAGCCGTTGCTCTGCGCGAGGACATTCAAAACCTGGCACAGAGGGAGGGGACTACGGTCTTCCTGACCACGCACAACCTGGCGGAGGCAGAGAAAATCTGCGATATGGTGGGAGTCATCCGCCAGGGCCAACTGATTGCTGTGGGCACTCCAGCCGAACTGCGCGCCCACACAGGGAAGCCTACTGTTGCTATCTATGGGCAGGGGTTTAGCGCCAGTGCAGTGGAAGCATTGCGTTCCCTGCCACAGGTATGCTCCGTGCTCTTCCATCCAGACCATTTGCAGGTCGAGCTGGAACCTGGCGCAGAAACTGCGCCCTTGATCAGTCTGCTAGTTCGTCAAGGGGTTGAGGTGGAAGAAGTGCGCAAAGGCCGTGGCAGTCTGGAGGAAGCTTTTGTTATGCTGATGCGAGAAGAGGAACAAAAATCAAGCGAGGTGTAATGATGGATGACATCATGACCATTTTTTGGAAGGAGTTGAAAGAACTATGGCATGCCCGAGGAGGGTTACGCACGCGTTTGCTTACCTATCTGCCTTTGTTGCTCGTATTCGGCGTTGTCCTACCGCTGCAGGAGCGCGAGGCCTGGGTTGATGGCCCTCTGGCTGGGATTTTCGCGATTGTCCTGCCTTTTATCCTGGCAGGCGGCGCAGTCGCAGATAGCTTCGCTGGAGAAAGGGAACGGCATACCTTAGAAACACTTCTCGCCACTAGGCTCTCCGATCGCGATATCTTTCTGGGCAAAGTGCTGGCTTGTGTCACCTACAGCGTTGCCTTGGTCTGGGCATCCATGTTGCTCAGCCTGGTTACTTTGAATGTTGTCAAGGGTTCTGGCCCGTTCTTCCTCTATAGGAATGCGATTTTGCTCATGATCGTAGTTGGCGCTCTCCTCAGTAGCATGCTTACTGCTGCGATAGGTGTGTTCGTCTCCTTGCGTGCTCCTACCGTTCGCGCAGCCGCACAATGGTTCAGCGTGATCACGCTGGTCTTGTTCGTTGGCGGGCCACTTTTACTGCAAGCGTTGCCTCCTTCGGCTAAAGAGGCGTTGCTTCAGATATTGAATACTGTGAATTTGAACCTCGTGGGCATTGTCCTTGCCTTGGTAGCACTAGCGTTAGACATTGTCCTATTGGCACTAGGTATCGCCCGTTTCCAGCGCACACGACTGATCCTGGAAGAATAGATTCAGGCACAAAAAAGAAGGCAAGGAGAGGTCTCCTTGCCTTCTTTTTGCACACCGAGGTTTATGGCACGCGCAGCATAGGGAGTTGTGCAAAGTCATCCGGTGTGAGCTTGTCCATGTCCTTCTCTTGTGACGCCGGGTAGTTGCTCAGTAATTCTTCCTGAGTCGGTGAGGCAGTGGTGGGCAAGAAGACATCAATGATGCGCGTGTGGTTGGTATCGGCGGGAGCACCGCCAAAGCGCCACTGCGCGCTTTGCGCTTCCACATCACGCACACGCCAGACTCCTGCGGCGGGGTATCCTTCCTGGCCCAATACCACAGCCAAATAACCCCATTTCTGCGGCTCCCAGCTACTGAACGCACTTTTGGGCACGCGTACAGTAACCTTCTTGGCAGGTGGATCTACCACGATCTTGAGAGACACGTCCACTTTCTGGGGGTTGCCCTTTATATCCAGCTTGTAGACGCCCGGCGTCCAACCTTCCACCCATACTGCGTAATCCCAGGCATCTTCGTGAGAAACTGCAGCATTGCGCCCGGGCAATAGCAACCGCCGCCCGGAGCCAGCCGTATGATCCATGTCAATGTACACATCGAAAGCCTGTACGGATAGATTCACAGCAGATCCCCAAGGATTCGCAACTGGCCCATACATGGAAAAGATAAAAACCAGGTTGTTTTCATCGTAGCCAGCTACGAATTGCTTGCCATCGAAACACTGGGGCAAGAACACGCCATCGGTAGGATAAGTGTAACTGCCTGGGCCATGGTCGTCGTGTTCAGGGTCGTCAACCACCAGGATGGACGTAATCGCACTGATGTCAGGCACCACAAGCAAAGCAGGACCTCCTAGCGGCGCAGCATCTATGTCTGCCTGTGCTCGGCTTACGACGACATACAGGTTGATGCGGTCGCCAGCCTCTAGGTCCGGTAGGTTCTTGAACGGTACAGCGAGTTCGATGACCTTGCCTTGGACTGCAACATCAGTCAGTGGAGTTTCTTTGTCCCACTCGCTATAACCTCTGGCATTGGCATAAGCTGCGCTTACCGTGCCCTGTCGGATGTGCACAGCGGCTTCACCCGCTGCGCCAAAGCCCAAGACCGTTTTGGGAGTAGCAGCAGCGCCATAGCGTGAGAAAGTATTGATTTGTTTCGCATGCGGGTTCGAGAAGTAGACGGCAATGGTGAGGTCAGGGGCGAGGGTAAGCCAATCGCTGCGCCCGTCCATCCGCAAGTAGATATTCTTTTTATCGAAGCCATAGTACAATGCGGCAATAACATCCTCAGCACGAGCCATGGCTCCGCCAGACTTGAGATAGTAACCAGCCTGTGCCCATTCCTCATCCGTCACCATACCATCTATCACTGGTGTGAACAGACCGCTTATCTCGCGCGTAGGGGCGGGTGGCTGCGGTGGCATGATAGGCACATAGAGCCAATCGGGTATGTCTTCGCCCATAGTGTGGTAGACGTCCATCAAGGTCTGCCGGAACATCGTGTCGAAAGCGCGTTCATCTGCCACACTCTGGTCCGAACCGTACCACCAAAACCAGTCCGAGCCTTCAGCAAAGTACATCAACTCCATAGCATCTTCGAACTGCTTCTGCGAGACCGTGTTACGGCGGTTGACAAGCATCATGCGCGTCTTCAGTAGGTAATTCCAAGCCTGGTTTTCTTCGTCTTCACCAATCCAGGTAGAAAAGTCTGGTGTAAACCAGCACCCCGCCCACAGTTTTTCAATCTTGCGTTGCTCTGGGAATTTTTGCAAATACTCAGAGGGAGTAATGGTTACAATGTCTGTGGCTTCCGATAGCTGCTGGTACAAAGCATTCAAGAATTCCTTGCCGTCATTCTCGTAGTACTCCCAAGCATTCTCCCCATCCAGCAGCACGGTAACCAAATGCGGGCCAGTAGTTTTTTCCTCCCTTAAGCGCGCTTGAATATCGCGCAATCTACGCATGAAATCCTTTGCTGCTTCCTGGCCAGGCATGCCACTATATGTGAAGCCCACTTTGTCTGAGATAAGCAGGTCACGGAAAACCATGCCCACCGGGCGTCCCTCGCCATGTTGGACATAATAAGGGCGGTATAGCTGATCGGCTTCTTGCACTACATCCTTGCTGTTACGCGTAAACCCATCCATTCCCAGTGAGCGCGCCAGCACCTGCTCGCCGGAAGCCATCCAAAGGACACCTGCATCGGAGACCATTTTGACAATCTCTTGAGCAACGGCTCCCTCAGCTGGCCACATCCCACGAGGATCTCTCCCAAATAGTTCCTTGTATTTGGCGATTCCCTTCTGTATCTGCGCAATGGCATCGTTGGGGAAGGAGAAACGTTCGGGTAGCTTGACATCTGGCATGCCGATCTTAGCCAGGTTAGTATCATAGAGCAAGGGGAGGATAGGATGCGTATACGGAGTAAAAGTTACTTCGATTTGCCCGGCATCCTGCAATTCCTTGTGCACGGGCAAGACCATTTTCACTACTTCCAGGGCTTTGGCAAAGACAACCGCTTTGTCCTCCTCGCTAAAGTCTCTCCCTTTGTTCACCAGACTTAGCAACGGCTCCTCAGCCAGAAAGTCGGGATCAAACCAAGCCAGGTTGAACCATACTTGAAGGTCGCGGAAATCCTGTTCGGTGAAACTGAGCAATGCCTTTTGCACCGTAGCATCGCTGTCATCGCTGCCGCGCTTTGCCAACAATTCCTGATAGCGTGGATAACGACGGATAACGTGGTCCCAGTTGGCGTCAAAAAAACGCTTGAGGATAAAGATTTTTTCTTCCTCAGTGAGGCTGGCAGCGGGTTTTTCAGCCAGCACCCAATAGAAGTCCTTGGCGCCTGCCTCCAGGTCTTGCAGTTGGAAGATCAAGCTAGGTGTCAGATTGAAAGTCGCCCTGATTTTAGGGTACTGCTTCAGCATGGCTGCCATGTCATAATAATCCTTGGTAGCATGGCAACGCACCCAGGGCTTGCTGTAAATGCCGGTCTGAGGGTCCTTGTAGTAGCGTGGCTGGTGTTGATGCCAGATGATAGAAAGATAGAGGGGCTCTTCGGGCACCGGTGTAGCAGTAGAAGGTGGGAGTGTGGCTGTAGGCACCGGCGGGGTAGGTGTTGGTACGCAGCCCACAAGCAAAGCGACTGCCATCACTAAGCAAAAGAAACGTTTCCAGTTTTGCATCTTCTCCTCCTTGCGAAGTTCGCTGCGTGCAGCATCACACGCAGCACAATTTTGGTAAAGCCATCCGTGAATTCCAGGTGTTCGGACCGAAATCAACCGATAGGCATTGCCTTGTTCTTTTCCAGATGAACATGGCTTTTGCGAGGACCATGGCGCAAAGGTGGTTCGATTTTGCGGATGTCTGCTGAGCAGATTATACACGCGTTAGGTGTGAACAGAAAATATACTTCTGCTCACCGTAACTATGGAGAGCAAACCGTGTTACAATAAAGCAAAGGATGATAGGGAGGAAAAGTTGGAAATGGGAATCGGGCGTTATGTACTGGTAGCAGGAATGGGCTATCTACTGGGATCTTTTCCGACAGGTTACGTGATTGCTCGGCTGTGGAAGGGAATTGATCCCCGACAACATGGTAGCGGCCGCACGGGAGGGACAAACATCCTCCGCGCTGCCGGCAAGGGCCCCGCGTTATTCACGATTGTCGGCGACTTTGCGAAAGGTGCGTTGGCTGTCTTGTTGTCACGTGCACTTGTGGGCACGGACAGTGCAGCAGTAATCGCTGGCTTGGCTGCAGTGTTAGGACACAATCGTTCCATTTTTCTAAGATTTCATGGAGGCGCGGGGTCAATGACCAACGCCGGGGTTGTGTTTGTCCTAGCGCCTCACGTGTTGCCTTTTATGGCAGTGGCAGGACTGGTTGCAGCCTTGCTATCGCGGATTGCTTCCGTTACGTCCATTGTCGCAGCGGTAACCATGCTGGCAGCGCTGGTGGCTTCATTCTTATTGGCCCGGTCGCCGGCAGTATATGTGCTCTATGGAGTGCTTGCCTGTGCGCTGATCCTCTTCGAATTGCGACCCAATATCCAGCGCCTGTGCACGGGTTCGGAGCGCCGAGTAGAACACTACTGAGCCTTTGAGTACGGGACTAAATCAGGATCTTGCTGAGGAATTGCCGCGTGCGTTCTTCCTTGCAGGCCGCCAAGGACAGGCCATCTGGCGTCGTTTCTTCAATGATGCGCCCTTCGCACATGAAGAAGATACGCTTGGCAGCTGCTTTGACAAACCCCATTTCATGCGAGACCACGACCATGGTCATGCCTTCTCTAGCCAGGTCCAGCATCACATCCAATACTTCTTTGATCATCTCGGGGTCAAGCGCCGAGGTCGGCTCATCGAACAGCATGATTTTGGGTTGCATGGCTAGCGCTCGAGCGATAGCAACCCGTTGCTGCTGACCGCCAGAGAGCTGTCCTGGATAGGCATTGGCTTTCTCCGGAATGCCTACCTTTGCCAAGAGCTGATGCGCGATCTCCTCGGCTTCCTTCTGCGACCTCTTACGCACGACGCGTTGCGCCAAGGTGATGTTCTCCAAAGCGGTCAGATGAGGGAAGAGGTTGAACAATTGAAAGACCATGCCCACCTCAGCCCGCACTTTGTCAATGTTCTTCGCTTCGGTGAGCGGGATGCCATCCACGACGATCCGCCCACTGTCTACTGATTCCAAATGATTGATGCAGCGGAGCAGTGTGGACTTGCCAGAGCCACTAGGACCAATGATGACCACAACCTCACCGCGTTTCACAGTGAGGCTGACATCGTCTAAAGCGACTACCCGCCCAAAGCGCTTGCTCACATGTTCAATTTCAATAATATTATCGGACAAAGCTCGTCTTCCTCTCTAGATAGGCTACAATGCGCGAGAGAAACAAAGTCATGACTAGGTACAATAAAGCGACCATCATCCAGGTCTCAAGGGCCAGGAAGGTGCTGGCCATGAACTCGCGCCCCCTGCGTGTCATGTCGGCTACAGCCACGACAGAGACCAGCGAAGAATCCTTCAAGAGTGCCACGAATTCATTGCCCACTGGGGGCAAGATCACACGCACTGCCTGCGGCAAAATGACGTACCGCATCGCCTGGAAATAACTCATGCCCAACGAACGCGCTGCTTCCATCTGCCCTTTGGGAATAGACTCGATGCCCGCACGGAAGATTTCCGACATGTAAGCGCCATAACAAATAGTCAGTCCTGCCACAGCAGCGCCAAAAGGATTCAATTTGATGTTGATCAGCCGATTGGCCATGCTTGGCCACAAACCGATTAGTTTTGTGCCAAAATCCCGCAACAGGATAGGTGAAGCGTAATAGATGAATAGAAGTTGTACCAAAAGTGGAATGCCTCGAATGATTTCAACGTATATCGAAGCGATGCCTTTAATAAGAGGGTTCTTCGCAATACGTCCCAGTCCTCCAATCAGCCCTACCATCAAGATCAGCAAGAAGGAGACTACGGTTATGCTCATGGTCACGCGGATGCCGTCTTGCAGAAAAACAAAGATACGCCCATAAGGGTCTGGCCGGTAGAGGATCAAGAGCGATGTGATAAGAAGCACGGCGAGAAAGAGCAGCCACCAACGGTCAATGCGTTTCCAGAGGGGCTTGACCTCTTCAGTGGCAGTAATGGTTATGCGTTTAATACGTATCTCATCAGGTGTCATAACAAAAATCCCTTCATTACTGGCATAAATACTATTGGGGGCGGTTACTGATGGACACTTTTAACCGACTCTACATACGCAGGCGTGGGTCCAGGGCATCGCGCAAGCCGTCGCCCAGGAGATTGAAGCCCAAAACAGTGAGCATGATCGCCAGACCTGGGAAAATGATGATGTGGGGAGCAGTGAACATGGAGAACCTGCCTTCTCCTAGCATGGCTCCCCATTCTGGCGTGGGTGGCTGAGCTCCCAGCCCCAGGAAGCTGAGGCCCGCCGCATCCAAGATGGCTGAAGCAATGCCCAGCGTGCCTTGGACAATGATGGGGGTGATAGAGTTGGGCAAGATGTTGCGAAAGAGTATGCGGCTGTGAGTCACACCAATTGCCCGCGCGGCGAGAATATAATCTTGTGCTTTGACAGACAGCACCTGAGAGCGAACCAAACGAGCGTATGTAGGGATAGAAACGAGGGCGATCGCGATCAACATATTCATCAGGCCGGGTCCGAGAATAGCCACAATCGCGATAGCCAGTAGCATGGCTGGAAAAGCCAAAGCGATATCCATCAGGCGCATGATCAAGTTATCTGCCCAGCCTCCTAGGTAGCCTGAGATAAGCCCGAGCAAAGTCCCAAGGATAATGGCCAGGCTAACCGAAAGCACTCCTACGCGCAGAGAAAGTTGAGCACCGAAGATAATGCGGCTCAAGATATCACGTCCCAAATCATCCAAGCCGAAAGGATACTGCCGTGAGGGTGGCTGACGGCGTAAGACTAGCCTTTGCTCCAATGGATCATAGGGGGCGATAAGAGGAGCGAAGAGCGCACAAAGGAGAAATGTGCCTAGGATGATCATTCCTACGATAGCCAGTTTGTTACGCAACAAACGGCGTATCGCATCCTGCCATAGGCTGGTCGGAGCTCGCTTCTCCAATTGGAAAGTAACACTGCTCTCTTTCAATTCCGCCAGGCTCATTTTCATCCCCTTATTGGAGCGCACGGAATACCCAGGTTAGCCATACACATCGGGAGATGTTCCCACTTTCCCGGGAGATCGCGATACATGTCCTATTCATAACGGATACGGGGATCAAGGTAAGCATAGGATATATCCACCAAAAGATTGATGAATACAAATAATAGCGCAGTAACCATGACACCACCCTGTACAGCCGGATAATCCCGCGCCAGAACGCGATCCACGATCAGGCGGCCCATGCCTGGCCAGGAGAAAATGGTCTCGGTCAGGATAGCACCTCCCAGCAAGCCACCCAACAGGAGGCCAATAACGGTGATAATGGGCAGGAACGCATTCTTTAAAGCATGGACTAGGATGACCACGCGTTCCGACAAGCCCTTTGCCCGGGCAGTGCGGATATAGTCCTGGCCCAAGACCTCGAGCAGGCTGCTGCGGGTCATGCGCGCAATATTCGCCATAGGAATGGTACCCAGAGCCAGAGAAGGGAGAATGAGATGCTTCAGAGCATCAATGAAGGCTTCTGGGTTGCCAGTGACCAACGCAGTGAAAATGTAAAAGTTCGAGAGAAAGTCACTGAGCGCGATGATTTTGCTGCCAAAAGAGCCAGTAAAGATGGCACGTAGGTTATAAACCTCTGTAATAGTAGGCAACTCCACTCCCACCGTCAGGCGGGCAGAAGGGGGGAGCAAGCGCAATCGGAAGCCAAAAATATAGCTCAGGACCAAACCAAGCCAAAAAACAGGCATAGAGACACCGATGAGGCTGCCAATCATGGTAATCAAGTCGAAAAACGAATTATGATGATAGGCAGCGAGAATGCCCGCCGGGATTCCAATTAGGCACGCCACAAACATGGCACCCAAAGTGAGTTCCACCGTGGCCGGCAGCCGCTGCGCCAACTCCTCTGTGACCAGAAAATTGGTACGCACAGAACGTCCAAAGTCGCCCCGTGCGATTTTGCTCAGATAACGCAGGTATTGAATGGGGATAGGGTCATCAAGGCCATAGGCTTTCCTGAAGCGCGCCACCTTCTCATTCGTGGCATGTTCCCCCAGCATGACATCGGCGGGGGTACCTGGAACGAGGTGCATCATGGTGAAAGTGATGACCGAAATCCCCAATAAAACAAAAATTAATAGCATTAAACGCTGGACAATATAGCGAGTCAATGGCTATCCCCTTGTCA
>Ga0315298_1008299_pt1 | contig 13298 bp, 10 predicted proteins | sample WHS_1_MG_FD_203077 | JGI IMG/M metagenome (GOLD analysis project Ga0315298, IMG submission 203077) | Extremophilic microbial mat communities from Washburn Hot Springs, YNP, Wyoming, USA - WHS_1_MG | ecosystem: Environmental > Aquatic > Thermal springs > Hot (42-90C) | place: USA: Wyoming...
CCACACATCGCGGGGCGTGCAATTGTGAGTATCCTTTGGAGTGCTGAAGCCTTGCTTCAGCAGGCGCAAGCAAGCTTGCGCACTCCACACTTTGCGCACTCCATAATAATTATTTCTTTAGGGCACGCTCCACGGCGGCGCGGAGGCTCGCAAAGTCGAAGGGCTTTTGGATGAACTCCGCTTCGCCATGGGTTGTGAGGCGTTGGGCAACGATTTGCTCGTTGTAGCCACTGGAGAGGATGACTTTTAGGTTCGGCACCAGCCGGCGCATCTCCGTGAAGGCGGTGAAGCCATCCATCTCTGGCATCGAAAGGTCGAGGAGGACGAGATCCACCGCGCCCTTTTGGGCGCGCAATAGGTCGAGCGCCTCTGGGCCACTTGCGGCGGAGAGCACCCGGAACCCCAAACGCTTGAGCATCGCCTCGGCCACGTGGCGCACGGTCGGCTCGTCATCCACCACGAGCACGGTGCGAGGCCCTAAAGGCCCTTGTGGATCGTTCTCGTGAGCCTTGGGGGCCTCATTGCGGCTTTGCGGAGCGGCTTCCTCTTGGAGGGCCGGCAGGAGGACGCGAATGGTAGAGCCATGGCCTAATGCGCTCTCGATAAAAATCGCCCCACCGTGGGCGCGCACCACCCCCGCCACGGCGGACATCCCTAGCCCCCGGCCGGTGAATTTTGTCGTAAAGAACGGCTCAAAGATGCGCTCGATGGTGGCCTCATCCATGCCACAGCCCGTATCCGCCACTTCGAGAAAGACATAGCGCCCCGCAGGCGGCGGATCCGGCAGGCGGCTGCGAGCAAGGGTGGCTGCATCGGCCTCCATCACGCCCGTCGTGAGGGTGATGGTCCCCGGCTTTTCGCCGATGGCCTCTGAGGCGTTCGTGAGGAGGTTCATCACCACCTGCTGAATCTGCCCCGCATCGGCCGTGATGGCCGGCACATCCGGCGCGAGGTTCACAATGAGCGTTACCGTCTTGGGGATGGCCGCACGAAAGAGGAGGGCGTTCTCCTCCACGAGCGCGCTGAGGTTCACCCGCGAGATGACGAATTGCCCTTTGCCCGCATAGGCCAAGAGTTGGCGCGTGAGGTCAGCGGCGCGCTGCACGGCCCGCGCGGCCTCCTCGATGCTCTCGCGGACCGGAGAGGCGGGCGGGAGATCCAAGAGCGCCAAATCCAGGTTGCCACGGATGGCCATCAGAAGGTTGTTGAAATCGTGCGCCACGCCCCCCGCGAGCACGCCCAGGCTTTCCAGCCGTTGGGCCTGCAGGAGACGGCGTTCCATCTCGAAGCGTTCTTCCTCGGCGCGCTTGCGCTCGGTGATATCCTCTGCCGCGCCGTAGATGCGCACCACGCGGCCCTCGCGCTCATCCCATTCGGGCAGGCCGTAATCGCGCAGCCAACGGATTTCGCCATCTTTGCGAACGATGCGAAACTCGCTCACGTCGGTTTGGCCGGAAAGGAGCCGCTGGGCGCGTGCCAAGGCGATGGGCATATCCTCGGGGTAGATAAGGGCGCTCCACCCGCCCCGCGCTTCGGATTCCTCCGGCGTGAAGCCGGTCGTCCGTTCAAACCCGCCGATGACCCATTCCCGCTTGAGCGTGTTATCCGGCTCGACGCGAAAGGCGTAGGCATAATCGGAAATCATCGTCGAGATGCGCCGGTGGCGCGTTTCGCTCTCGCGCAGGAGTTCTTCGGCGTGGCGGCGCTCGGTGATATCCTCTCCGGAAGAAAGGATGCCCTGCAAGCGGCCCTCGCGATCTCGGATGGGGATGTTATGCCAGGCGATAAGGCGCCGCTCACCTCGAGCGGTGAGGATGGCATTCTCGTGGTATTCGAAAGCGGGAGCGCTCCCTTGGTTGAGGGCTTCCAAGACGCGCCGCGTCTCCTCGCGCTCCTCGGGCGGCACAAAATGATCTACCCACACTTTGCCGATCACGTCTTCCGCTGCGCAACCGAGGATCTCCAGCCCCCGACGGTTGATGAGCGTAACGCGGCCCTCGCGATCGAGATGGAGGAGGATGACGCCGGCTACATCCAGGTAGGCTTGGGCGCGGTCGCGCTCGGCCTCTAGGGCGATGGTGCGAGAGAGCACCTGCTCTTCGAGCGTCCTTTGGCGGCGGTAAAAGGTCGCGACCAAGATGGCGGCGATCGCCGTGAGGCTCAGGCCGGTTAGGCTGATCAGCCACGGTGCGCGGTGCGGCTGAAGGGCTTCGAAGGCGCTCGTGGGGCACGCGGTGAGCACGAACACCTGCCCCGAGATGAAAAGCGGCCGCACGGCGTGGAGCGGCCCGCTCAACTGCATCCGTGCGGTGATCGTGGGGAGATCGGCGAGATGTTCCTTGGGGTAGACGGCAAGGATGCTTATCTCTTGGGGAGGGTTGGCCTTCACCAAACCCACGCCAAGCCATGGGGGCACCTCTTGATGCAGGTGCATGGCATGCTCGAGAAGCCCTTGTAGGCGGAGGACACCCATTACCAACCCCCTCCCCTGCCGCCCCCCGGAGGAAACGGATTGGACGATAAGGAGGCCCGGCTCTTTGGGCGATCCGTATAAAAGGGGGAGGGGCGTGCTCGCCGTGGGGAGGCCAGTTCGGAGGGCTTCCTCTAAGGCGGCCCGGCGGAGCGGCTCGGAGCCAAGGTCATAGCCGAGTTTGATGCCTTCCTCGGGCATCGGCTCGGCATAGAATACGGGGTAATAGACCTCTCGAGGGGAGGCGGGTGATGGTTCCCATTGGGTGTTCCGTTCCCAAATGGCAAAATCCGCCAGGCCCTCGCGGCGGGCTGCCTCTTCGAAGGAGGTTCGTTCCTCCGCCGGCACGATGGGCACCCAGAGGTAACTTTCCGCCGCCCCATGCCGTGCGAGTTCCCCGGCGAAACGGGCGAACTCTTGGCGCTCTACATAGTCGCTGCTCTCGAAATAGCGCGCCAAAGAAGCGAGGTCGCGCTGGGTGCTTTCTGCCGCCGCGCGCACGTACGCCAGGCGCGTTTGGGCCAACTGTTGAAAGAGCCTTTGGCGGCTAAGGCGCTCTCCTTCCTCGCCCAAAAGGGCGGCAAGGCTTGTGAGATAAAGGCCATATACGGCGATGACGATGGCCTCAAAGTGAGAAAGGGGGAACCAAGGCTTTGCCGAGGGCCGGCGGCGCCAAACGCGCACGGCGATGAACCAGCCGACGAGAAGCAAAAGGGGAATGGAGGCCCAAAGGGCTTGCCAGTAGACCCGATGAATCTCCATAACCCAGTTATCCGCGAGGATGTCAATGCCCACGGCCATGATTACGCGGCCCGTTTGGGGGTCCAAGACGGGGGCAAGCGCCGAGACGAAGGTGCCATATTTGTCCGAGGTGGGGCCGATGGTATAAGGCTGGCCCGTTTGGAGGAGGGCAAAATCCTCTGGTCCCGGCTCTTCATAGACCGTCCCCGGAGGCGAGGCCAAGGGGTCATTTTCGGGATAGTTCTCTGGGCCGAAGCGGATCTGTCCATCGCGGAGCGCCATGGTGTAGATGCCGCGATTGGGGATGATCTGCCCATAGGCGATGAACTGGGCGCGCAGGCGTTCGTAGGCGGGGGCGCCCTTATCGGCCGGGGTGAAGGTTAGCGCCTTGGCGATCTCGGGGTCCACGTTCTGGGCGATGGCCGTAGCCTGATAGAGGAGCACCTCGCGCAGGTAGGCATCTATACGGCGGGCGCGCCAAGCGGTTGCCCCCCAGCCTACGGCGAGGGTGAGGAGCACGCCAAGCACCCCCAAGATCCATCGGCGCCGAGAAAGGAATAGTTTTTGGAGCCAGGGCATGATCTCTTCAAAAGGCCTTTCAAGGATTGGTGAAAGCGCTCTACAATGATAGGATGGTTATCGTTTCCATTCAATGTGATCGTTGACGTGGTGTTTTTCAAACGTCTCCAAGATTTCTTGGCAAAAAGCCGCCAAGGCCTCGTCTCCAAGGCTCTTGGCTAATTCGTAAAGGCGGATGAACATCTTTTTCCCCGTTTCGGTCTGTTTATAGTTCTTTTTTCGGAAATTGTGAATGGAACAAAGCGTTTGGCCATTGCTGATTTCCGCCTTGCCTCCCAATTCCTTGGGGATGATGTGATCAGCGTGAATTTCATAGCCATCGTGTGGCCCGTGCCCACAAATGACGCATCGGTAGTTATCTCGCCGAAAGATCTCTTCCCTCTGCTCGGGAGTAAAATCCTCCAATTCGCGTTGGGAGACGGCCTCTGGCTCGTAACGATAGACGCCCTTTCGCACCTTGATGAGGAACCCCTCCTGATGGAGATAACGAATCGTCCGCCACGGGTCACGGGGCGGCGCATCGTGCCTTTTGAGCCATTGCTCCGTGACCCAATCTACCACGGGGCCATGTTCAAGGTCTTGGTGGGGATGCGCGATAAAGTATTCCTTCACAAGTTGGCGAATGGTCTTACCGGGCATCGGTTTCTCCTGTGGGCAACGTCTGCTGGATGATCTCCGGCGTCGAAAGGAGGCGCCGTTTGGCAAGTTCGCAATAGGTGAGGTCAATCTCGACGCCGATGCCAAAGCGGTTGAGCATGGCCGCCGCGATGAGAGTCGTCCCACTCCCTAGAAAGGGGTCCAACACCGTATCTCCCACGAAGCTAAAGAGTTTGATGCAACGGCGTGGGAGTTCGATGGGGAAGGGAGCCGGGTGCCCTACCTTCTTTTTGCTCTCGCCGCTAAACGTCCACAGGCCGTTTGTCCAGTTCATAAACTCTTCGCGAGTAATATCCGACTTGCCGCTCCCACTTGTCTTGCGCCAGCGCTTTTTGTAGAGGACCACGATCAGTTCGACAGGGGCGATGACAAAGGGCGCCGAGGCGCTCATCCAAGACCCCCAGGCGGTTCGCCGAGAGATGTTCCCTTCGTTCCAGATGATCGTAGAGTGATATTTGAACCCGACCTGCTTGGCGAGGGTGGTAATATCCGCCCCAACGCTCTGCTGCCCGCCTTTGTTTTTATCGAGCGGGATGTTTAAGCAGAACCGCCCATCTTCCTTGAGGAACTCAAAAACGCGAGATAGCCATAGGCGCGTAAACTCGAGGTATTCCGGGTAAGAGATGTCATCGCGGTGAGCGTTGTATTGAATATCTACGTTATATGGGGGCGATGTAACGACCAAATCAACGCTATTCGGCGCGATGGAACGCGTCGTGAGGATGTCATCATGGATGATGAGCACATGCTCGTCCGCATAAAAGACTTTTGAAGTATCCAAGCGCACGTCCTTTGCAAAGGGAAAAATTCACTCTTCTTTTATAGTTTACCGCGATGATAATGTTTGGGCAAGCGGCCCAAGGGAGCGAATCGGAAGGGTTCGTCCTCCCAATCGTTATGCACGGCGAGGTCTCCCGACTGGTTGCTTCCATGTCGCTCCAATTTTTTATATTCTCGTTATACCCCTTCTTGGCAAGGGGGGCCAGACCTGCTATGATGGAGTCAATATCAGAAGAGGAAGGAGCGCTATGGATAAGCGATCTCGCCCGTGGGGCCGTGTGCTCTTGATTGCCTTTTTGGTGGTGATCGGGCTTGTCGTCGTCTTTTCGTCGTACACAGTCATCCCGCCGGGGCACCGAGGCGTGGTGGTCATGCTAGGGCGGGTGGAGCAGACGACGCTCGGCGAGGGGTTCCACCTTATCATCCCGCCCATTGTGCGGCAGGTGGTGCAGGTGGATGTGCGCACCAAGAAACTGGAGGTCTATGCGGAGGCCGCCTCATCGGACCTGCAGTTGATCAACGTGACGGGCGTGCTGAATTACCACCCCGATCCGCAGAAGGTGAACAAACTCTACCAAGAGGTGGGCCTCGATTATGAGAATATCATCGTGGTGCCCGCCCTGCAGGAGGCCATCAAGGCGGCGACGGCGCAGTTTCGCATAGACCGCATCCTTATGGAGCGCGAGGTGCTCAAACGGATCATCCAAGAGAACCTCAGTGAGCGCCTGGCTTCGAATAATCTCATTGTGGATCAACTCTCCCTCGCCAACATCGAATTTTCCGAAGAGTTCAACAAGGCCATCGAGCGCAAGCAGGTGGCCGAGCAAGCCGCCTTGCAAAAGCAATACGAATTGCAAGCGGCGCAGAAGGAGGTCGAGATCAGCCTGGCGCGTGCGGAGGGAGAACGCAAGGCAGCGGTGATCGCTGCGCAAGGGCGCGCCGAGGCGCGTCGCGTCGAGGCCGAGGCGGAGGCCGCGGCGCTGCAACTCATTGCCAACCAATTGCGGGGCAACCCCGATCTCATCAAGTACGAGTGGGCGGTTCGCCTGGCGCCCACGGTCAAGACGGTCCTTTTGCCTTCGGGGCAGCAGATCATCCTGGGGGCCGATACGTTGGTGGCGCCTCCGGGCGAGTAGCCCAAAGGCCCTTCCCGCAGGGTCCACCCCTGCGGAAAGGGTTTCGAAAGGGAGTGCGAATGGTTCGGTATTGGCTTGTTGGAGAAGGCGCCCAATGGCCCGAGCGGCACTTGGGCGCCGCGCTCGACGTGAAGGCGCGCCTGCCGCACCGTGGCTGGCGGCTGGTGTGGGGTATCGCGCGCATCCCCACAGGGGTGGCACTCGAGATTCCGCCGGATATGGCTGTGCGCATCACGGGCCGGAGCGGGAACTTTTTGCGGGGCATCCTCGTGCATGACGGCCTCATCGAGAGCGAGTTCAATGGCCAAGAGGTGTGCGCCCTCATCTATTGCCCATGGCCGAGGCTCATCCGCCACGGGGAACGCATCGCTCAGATGTGGGCTATCTCCGTAGATCGCTGCGCTTTTCAACCCCTTGATGAACCTCCCCCTGGCATTCGCGCCCTCAAGGAAGGTTTTGGCTCCACGGGGCGGTGAGTGCCCTCCACACGGTGCGCGAAACTTTTTTGTAAGGCATTTTCTTTTCTTGTTTACCTCCTCTTTAGCGCGAATTTACGCATTGTTTATTGATCCGCCCCTCCCATGATGTATACTTGCAATAGCAGGATGTGCGGTTTTCTTGGGAAAGGCTGAAGAGGTAGGGAACGATGCCGATTCCGCTTACAGAATTGCGGAAAATCGCTCCATTGAGGGGATCACCTACGAAGGGGGGCGGGGTGAAAGAGACAGGTTTGGCTGGGCGCATTTTGGTGGTGGATGATTTGGCGGATGTGCGCCGCCTCATCACCCATGTCCTTCAGCGTGAGGGCTATATTCTTCAAGAGGCCTCTAACGGCAAAGAGGCCCTCAAGTGCTTGCGAGAACAGCCCGTTGATTTGGTCATTACTGACCTCAGGATGCCGGAGATGGATGGGCTGGAACTCGTAGAGCAGATCCATTCCCTCTACCCCGAGACGGATATCATCGTCCTCACCGCGTATGGCACCATCCAGAGCGCGGTGCAGGCGATGCAACGCGGGGCGAGGGATTACCTCACCAAGCCGTTCGACATTCATGCCCTGCGTGAGAAGGTGGCCCACACCTTTAAGGCGCGCGCCCAGCGGGCGCAGGCACCCCGTTCGCCCATCGCCTCCTTGGTCGAACTGGGGCGCATCCTTTCGAGCACGATGGACCTGGCCGATACGCTCGATGCGATTATGGATCTCGTCCAGCGCACCTTTACGCCCACGCGCATCGAGATCGCAGTGCTCGATGAGCACCTCGCCGAGGAAAGGGTCGTGGTCAATAGCGGGGAACCTCTGGATGGTTGGCCATGGAAGCATCTTTCCCACGAAGAGATCGTCGCTCTCGCCGCGCAGGATACGCCATGGATCCTTTGGAATGCAGGGATGGATGAGACGCCATGCCCCCACGTAGCCACGAGCATCACGGTGCCCCTTGTGCGCGGCGAGGAAGTGACGGGGACGTTGGCCATCGCCCGCAAGGCCGGCGAGCCTTTTTACACGCGCAATGACGCGGAACTCTTGCACGTCTTTGCCACGCAGATCGCCATCGCCATGGTGCACGCGCGGGCGCGCCAGCACGTGATGGATTCCTTCCGTGGCCTCACCGAGGCGAGCCTCCCGGCGGTGCGCGCCCTTGTGGAGGCCCTGGGCACGTTCGATGAATATACGCGCGTCCATTCGGAGCACGTGTCGCGCTATGCGCGGCTTCTGGGCAAGGCGCTGGGCCTTGATAATGGCCGGCTCGAGATCCTTGCCGTGGGGGGATTGCTTCACGACCTGGGCAAACTCGGCGTGGGCGATACCACGCTTCACAAGAATGGGTCGCTGACCCCCGATGAGTTCGATCGCGTGAAACTGCACCCGGTGATGGGCGCTAAAATCTTGAGCGGCATCCCTGCGTTTCAAGAGGTGATCCCCCTCGTCCAGTATCACCACGAGGCGTATGACGGCTCGGGGTACCCTGAAGGCTTGGCCGGCGAGGCGATCCCTTTAGGGGCGCGAATCATCGCCGTAGTGGATACGTTCGACGCCCTGACGACGGATCGCCCTTACCGCGCGGCCCTCTCGCCTCAAGAGGCCTTGGAGCGGCTGCGTTCCTTGGCGGGTAGCCAATTAGACCCTTCCCTTACCCAAGCCTGGTGCGACCTGGTGGCTCGGGGAGAGGGGGATGATCTCACGAGGATAGGTGGGTAAACCATGGGAGAGCGCATCCTCGTTGTGGATGATGAGCCGACCGTCTTGATGTTCTGCACCCGGGCGCTATCGCGCATGGGGTATGAGGCGCAAGGGGCCTCTTCCGGTGAAGAGGCACTTGCGCTCTTGAAGACGGGGGCTTTTGACGTCCTCGTGACAGACGTCGCCATGCCAGGGATGAACGGCATCGAACTTTTGCGCCAGGCTCGGGAGATCTTGCCCGAATTGGTCGTTGTCGTCATCACGGGGGTGGGGTCTATTGACCTGGCCATCAAGGCCCTGCGGGGCGGGGCGCAGGATTTTTTGCCCAAGCCCTTTACGCCGCTGGAACTCAAGAGCGCGGTGGACCGCGCCTTGGCCCAAGTGCGCATGGCCCAAGAGCGGGCGCGAATGCGCGTCTTGATGCCGCTGTTCGAGTTGGCCAAACAGCGTTTGGAACATGTGGATCTTTACGAATTTTATGATCAAGTCCTGACCCTGGCTTTGAAGGAAACGAGAGCCGATAGCGCGGCCCTCTTTTCTTTAGGAGATGATGACCAAACCTTTACCAAAGAAGCCTCCATCGGCAGAGAACTGAGTTGTGGCCCAGAATGCGCTACGCTCATCCGGGTGGCGCGCGAGCGGCAGGAAGCCTTTGTGGTGGATGACCGAGTCGCCAAAGAATTGGGCATTCATGAGGCCTTTGAACGTACGGGGGTGGAGGCCGTCCTGTGTGCGCCGCTCCATGCACCGGGGCGTTATGTGGGCATGTTGCTCCTCACCAAAGCCCAAGGGCAGGGGGCCTTTCGCTCGGCGGATATCGAGATCCTCACCATTTTGAGCGGCCAGGTGGCCGGCCTGGTGGAGAATGCGCGCCTCGTGGCCCAATTGGAGGAGTGGAACCGCGAGTTGGAGCGGCGCGTCGAGGAGCGCACGCGCGCTTTGGAAGAGGCCCAGCAACGCCTGTTGCGCTCGGAACGGTTGGCGACCGTTGGTCAGCTCGGCGCGAGCATCGCCCATGAATTGCGCAACCCTTTGGGGGTCATCAACAATTCCGTGTACTTTTTGCGCCTGCGTTTGGGCGAAGAGGACCCCAAGATCACAAAACACCTCGATATCATCGAACACGAGGTGCGTTCGGCCAACAAAATCATCACCGATCTGATGAATTTCGTGCGCGTCAAAGAGGTGGAAAAAGAGGTCTTGGACCCCAACGTGCTGGTTGAGCGGGTGCTGAACAAGATCGAGGTGCCCGAAAACATCGCGATCAAGGCCCAACTCGATCCCTCGCTCCCTGCGGCGCCCTTTGACGCCGTCAAGATGGAGCAGATCCTCATCAATCTGCTCAACAATGCTATCCAAGCCATGCCACAAGGCGGTGAGGTGGTCATCAGCACGTCAAAACGAGAGGGGTGGATCTGCTTCTCCATCCGAGATACGGGGGAAGGCATGCGGCCGGAGGATTTACCGCATATCTTTGAGCCGCTCTTTACCACTAAAGCCAAAGGCATCGGCTTGGGGCTTTCGATCGTCAAACTTTTGGTGGATGCCCATCACGGCGAGATAGAGGTTTCTAGCCAGGTAGGGCAGGGGACGGAGTTCATCGTCAAGATTCCCTATGAGGAAAAGGATCTCTCAAGGAGTGTAACGGTTCATGCACAAGGAGATGCCCCTTCCGGCGACATTGCTGGTAGTGGATGATGAAGAAGGGATGCGCACAACCCTCGCCGATATTTTGGAGGGGCAGTTTTCCCGCATCGATCAAGCGGCCAATGGCGAGGAGGCCGTGCGCAAAGCCCGAGAGGTAGCCTATGATCTCATCCTTATGGATGTGCGCATGCCCGTCCTCGACGGCCTGCAGGCCTTGCGAAGGATGCGGCAAGAGGCACCCCATCTTCGTGTGGTGTTGATGACGGCCTATGATGATCGGCAGGATCTGGCCAACGTGCGCGAGGAGGTGTTGGCCATTTTGCCCAAACCCCTCGACCTGAAAGCCCTGTTGGCTTTGGTGCACGACGTGTTGGATGAGAAGGCGCAGCCCTGTGCCGAACAGGGCCGGCGGGGCGTCGGTTTGTAAAACGCATCTCTTGTCAAGTTGTACCAAGTGTGCTACGATAAAAAGAGATAGTAAGAAAGTCATTTTCCCTACGGTAGCGTGCGATGAGCGAAACGGCACAAACGACAGAATTGAAACAGCGGGCCATCAAAAACATCCTGATTGTGGATGATGACCCCGAAATGTGCGAGACCCTCGGCGATATCCTCGAGGATCGGGGATATTCCGTTTCCGTCGCGCAGGATGGCAAAACGGCCCTGGAGGCCCTGCGGCGCGACCATTTTGATCTGGTGATGATTGACATCATGATGCCCGGCATGAACGGCGTGGAGACGTTGAACCAGATCAAGGCGATCAACCCCTACGTGATGACGCTCATTATGACGGGGCACAGCAAACTGGAGGGGTTCGTCTCGGAGGCGCTTTGGGCCGGGGTGGATGGCATCCTATATAAACCGTTCGACGTGGGTGCCGTCATCGAGATGATCGAGCGCAAGAGCGGCACGCGGGTAGATTTGCCCCTTGTAGACCTGAAGGGGTATGAGGTGAGCCAGGCAGCGCTCGACCTGGTGCCGGAAGATTTGGCGCGCAAGCATACCCTCCTCCCCTTGCGCGTAGAGGATGGTTACCTCGTGGTGGCCATGGCGGACCCCACGAACCTATACGCCATCGAGGACCTGCGCGTGCGCACGGGGCTGAACGTTCGCCCCGTGCGGGCGATGAGCGAGGATATCGAGCGCGCCATCGTGCGCTACTATCAGGCCGAACTGGAAATCGAACGGCAAATCGAACGCATTACGCCCCTCACAACGGATGTTGATTTCGATACCGCCGAACGGCTCTCGGCGGATATCGTGGCGCAGACGCCCATCGCGCGGGCCGTGCAGTTGATGATCCATCAAGCCGTGCGCGATCAGGCCTCGGATATCCACATCGAACCGCAAGAGAAACACTTGCGCATCCGCTACCGCATTGACGGCGTGCTGCACGATACGATGTCTTTGCCCCTTCGCGTCCATGCGCCGCTCCTTTCGCGCATCAAAGTGCTGGCGAATATGAACATCGCCGAACGGCGCCGCCCCCAAGATGGCCAGTTCACGGTGGAGGTGGGGGGCAGGCCGGTGGATATCCGCGTGGCGACCATCAACAGCATTCATGGTGAGATGGCCGTGTTGCGCGTGCTCGATAAATCCGTCTCGGTGAGGGCGCTGGATGAGTTGGGCTTTTTGCCGGATATGCAGGAGGCCTATCAGAAGGTTATCCACGCGCCGTGGGGGATCGTCCTCGTCTCTGGCCCCACGGGTTCCGGCAAGACGAGCACTCTCTATGCGAGTTTGAACCAACTCGACCGCGACGAGAACAAGATCATCACCATCGAAGACCCCGTGGAATATCGCTTCGAGGGGATCACCCAGGTGCAGGTGAACCGCCAAGCGGGCATCACCTTTGCCAGTGGTTTGCGCGCCGCCATGCGTTTGGACCCCGATATCATTCTGGTGGGCGAGATTCGCGATCAAGAGACGGCTAGCACCGCCGTGCAAGCCTCGCTGACCGGGCACTTGGTCTTTTCATCCATCCATGCGAACGATTCCGTCGGCTCGCTTTTGCGGCTCATTGACCTCGGCGTGGAGCCGTTCCTGGTAACCTCTTCGCTTTTGGCCGTGCTCTCTCAACGTTTGGTGCGGCGCGTGTGCGACCATTGCCGCGAAGAGCGCGAGATTCCCGATGCCGAGCGCGCCGTATATGAGCGTGAAGTGGGCGAGACGCGCACACGCTTTGAATATGGCCGGGGCTGCAGTTATTGCGCGGGCACGGGGTACCGTGGGCGCATCGCTGTGATGGAACTCTTGATCATGAACGACGAACTGCGCCGTTTGGTGTTGCATAACGCCAATTCGGACGATATCCAGGCGGCTGCTCTGCGGGCTGGGATGCGCACCATGCTCAAAGACGGCATGCTCAAGGCCAAAATGGGCATCACCACGCCTACCGAGGTGCTCAAGAAGGTCTTTGCGCTGTATTAGACGACTTTGGGTTTGTGGGGTGGAGGTTCGGGTTCGCCATGGCATATCGCTATGTGGCTTTTACGAATGACGGGCGCCGCGTGCAGGGGGTGGTCGAGGCGCCCAATGAATCCGCCGCGGAAGAGATCCTTTGGCGGCAGAATCTGACGGTCGTTTCGGTGCGCGAAGTGGCCCGGCGCACGTCAGGGGCGCTCTTTGGCGGGCGTATCCGCACACGAGATTTGATCGTCTTCTCGCGGCAATTGGCCACGCTCATCGAATCGGGCATTCCCATCGTGCGGGCGCTCTTTTTGCTCAAAGAGCAAGTGCGCGATCGGCGCTTTGCGCGCATTTTGAACGAGATCACGATGGACGTTCAGCAAGGGCGCTTCCTTTCCGAGGCGATCTTGAAGCATGAGCGGGCCTTCCCAGCGCTTTACCCCCGGCTCATCGAAATCGGCGAGCGCGCCGGCAATCTGGAAATGGTCCTGCGCCAATTGGCCACCTACCTCGAGAAAGAGGAAAACCTGGTACGCAAAGTGCGAGGCGCGATGGCCTATCCCTCCTTTGTGCTCGTGCTGGCCATCGGCGTGGTCTTTTTGATGCTGACCGTCGCGCTCCCCCCTTTGATGGAGATGTTCCTCTCCTTTGGGGCTGACCTACCCCTCCCTACCAAAATCCTGATCGCCATCACCAAGTT
>Ga0315298_1008300_pt1 | contig 13297 bp, 8 predicted proteins | sample WHS_1_MG_FD_203077 | JGI IMG/M metagenome (GOLD analysis project Ga0315298, IMG submission 203077) | Extremophilic microbial mat communities from Washburn Hot Springs, YNP, Wyoming, USA - WHS_1_MG | ecosystem: Environmental > Aquatic > Thermal springs > Hot (42-90C) | place: USA: Wyoming...
CCGCGTAGTGGCCAACCACAGGCACTGCTTCTTACGAAGCAGTGGCACACACCGACTCGGCTCGCCAAACGCCGTGTGCTACTGCTTGCCGCAAGGCAAGCAGTGCCGCGTAGTGGCCAACCACAGGCACTGCTTCTTACGAAGCAGTGGCACACACCGACTCGGCTCGCCAAACGCCGTGTGCTACTGCTTGCCGCAAGGCAAGCAGTGCCGCGTGGTGGCCAACCATACGCACTGCTTCTTAGGAGGCAGTGGCACACGGATGGAGGTTCATCTCCGGGTCCTCAAACCCCTCTTGTCGCTAAGCGGCGGCAGGCGCTAGAATCGCCATTTCAAGGCGTAGTCCGCCCAGAGGGGTTGAGAGGGATCCGCGTGCTAGAAAGTCGCGCTGGAAATAAGGGGGCCCAGTAGCAGGTATCCTTGGGGCGACCATCCGCAGCGAGCGCCATGATGCCAAGGAAAGTGATTCTCGATGTCGATCCGGGGGTGGACGATGCCATGGCGTTGTGCATGGCGCTGTTCGACCCGCGCCTGGAAGTGGTGGCCGTCACGGCCGTGGGCGGGAATGTGCCGCCTGCGGTGGCCACGCGCAATGTCCAGGCTATTATCGAACATCTGGATCCGCCGCGGCTGCCGCGGGTGGGGGCGGCCTCGGCACCGGAAACCGGGCTGCCGGTGGAGAGCCGGCATTTGTACGGGGTCGACAGTCTGGAAGAGGCGCCCTTTCAAGTCGCGGAATTGCGGGCACCCCATCCTTCGGAAAAAGTGATCTGCGATGCCGTCCGGGCAGCGCCCGAAGAAGTTACCCTCGTGGCCCTGGGCCCCTTGACGAATATCGCCCGGGCATTCCACCGGGACCCGGAGCTTCCCTCCTTGATCCATCGGATTGTGGCCATGGGCGGGACCGTGACCAGTCCTGGCAATATCACACCCGCGGCCGAGTTCAACATCTACTGCGATCCTCGTGCTGCGCGGGCGGTATTCCGTTCGGGCTCTACGAAGACCTTGGTGCCGTTGGATGTGACGAACCGGGTCATGCTGACGTTCGATTTTCTCGACCGGCTGCCCGACGAGCAGAGCCGTGTGGGCCGCTTCCTTCGGCGGATCCTGCCGTCGGCCTATCGGGCATACCGCCAGCAATTCGGCATCGAGGGGATCCATGCCCACGACACGGTAACCCTGACCGCCGTGACCTCGCCGGAACTCTTCACCACCATCGAAATGGCCGGCGACGTGGAGGTCCGCGGCGAACTGACCCGCGGGGCCACGGTCTTCGATCGGCGGCGCGCCCCCGCCTGGAAGTGCAACATGGAAGTGGCCGTGGACATGAATGCCGACAAAGTGCTGGATGAAATCATCCAGGGTCTGGCACACGCCGGCAAATGCACGGCCGACGGCTGAAAGGGGGCATGCATGCCTCGCCACCGCCGGTGCCGCCAAGCCCGCGCAGTCCGGCCAGCCACCGCTCAGGCGAATGCGCGGCGGATGGCGTCCAGATGGCGCGGGCAGGCCGTGCGTGGGTCTTCCTCCTCTTCGTATTCCAGCGTGATGTACCCGCGATAGCCGGCCGAGGTCAGGATCTTCTTGATCCGCACGTAGTCCGTGGGCTGTTTGCCTGCGCCGGCCGGGGCCATGGTGACCTTCACGTGGACGTTGATCGCATAAGGGGCGATCTTTTCCAACTCCGCGTAAGGATCGGCACTGCGGAAATTGCCCGTATCCAAGTTCACGCCAAACCAGGGGCTTTTGACCGCCTTGACCAGGCGGAGCACGCCTTCGGCCGTGGCGGTCAATCCTCCGTGGTTCTCCAGGGCCAGAAACACCCCGTGGGCGGCCGCTTGTTCGCAGCACTCCTCGATGGCATCGATGACCAGCGCGTAAACCTGGTCCGGCGTCTGGCCGGCCTTGGGCCCGCCCGCAAAAATCCGGACCATCGGTGCCCCCAGCACTTCGGCGTACTCGATCCACCGCTTGACCAGGGCCAATTGCTCGTCGCGCTTAGGGCCGGGGGGATGGCAGAAATCGTTGCCCACCCCCGTCCCGGAAATATCCAGACCCAAGCGGAACGCTTGATGCTTGTACTGCCGCAATCGCTGGGGCGTGAGGTCTTTGGGGAAGTAGTACGACGTGGGCTCGGTCCCTTCCAGCCCCATCGCCGCACAGTCGGCGATGAAGTCCTCCAACTTGAGCACCGGCGAACTGCCGGAAAGGAGCTTGCGATAACTATACCCGGCCAGGCTGAACTTGAACTTGGCCGGACCAGGACGGGAGATCGGCTCAATCGCCGCGCCCGGCTGGGCCGTGGCCAATGCCCCTAACGCGGCCCCAGCCAACGGAACGCCGCAAAGGAACGATCGCCGCGAACACCACCTCGTCATAAGCATCACTCCCTCAAAAACTCGCTGCTTTGCGCCGAGGATAACCCAAGTGAACTCGGCCAGCCGGGCAGATCGATGAACGGCCCGCCGGTCCATTGGCATGGCACATGCGCTGTCCACTCGCGCAAGGATTTGCAGCAACACATAGGCGGTACGTGCTTGGCACGCCTCGCGCTTGTCCAGGTTCCCATTGTTGGCAAGCCGATGCGGGGATGCAAGCGCCGCTCGGATGGACGCTGGGCCACGGCGCCCTCGTACTCGCAGCGAGGCTCAGCGGTGCCGCTCGTCAAGCGGCGGGGCCCCACCTCGCAACCCCGCACGCGGACAGAAATCGGTTATAATGGAAGGGCCCTGGCCGGGTTGGGCGACTTCGTCATGCGGCAAAGCTAGGCTACAGGGCGCAAGCCCTAAGACGCGGCCGGCCACAATTCGTAACCCCTGTGGTAACCGACACCTTTTGGGGGCCAATAGGAGAAAGACAGCGGATGCATCCAGACTCCCCAGAGTTCCAGGCGTACCAGGCGATCCTGGCCGGCCATCAGGAACTGAAAGGCTTGCTGGAACGAATCGACCACGTGTTAGCGACCCGCTCCGATACGGTCGAAGAAGCCTGCCACCTGCTGGCCCAGTTGGGCGACCGCTTGGTAAAGCACTTCGCGCTGGAAGAGCAAGAAGGCTACTTCGAAGAAGCGGTGCTGCACGCCCCTCAATTGGTAGCCAAGGTCAACCGGCTGTTGGCCCAGCATCCTAAGATGTGCAGCCAAGCCCACTCGCTGGTTCAGGAAGCCACCGGCCAACCGTCCCAGGCCGCGGAGTGGTGGGAGACCACGCACCGGCTTTTCCTGGCGTTTCGGGACGAATTGCTGCGGCACGAACGAGCCGAAGATCGTTTGCTGCAAGAGGCTTACAATCTGGACCTCGGCTCGCACGATTGAGCTTCCCCTGGGGCGGGGTTGAGTTTCTGGATAGATTCGACCGGCACGTTGATAACAACCTCAGTTGACTATCTTTGCCAACATAGTTATTATTTCTCGGCGGGGTGATGGGGCCGGCAACCGTTTGATTTAAGGTGTCGCGATGTCCACCGGTTTTCGCGGTCGAACGTACTCTGACATTACGGAATGCATTGGCAATACCCCAATGGTGCGGCTTCGCCGGGTTACGGCGGGATGCCGTGCCACCGTGCTCGCTAAACTGGAGAATTTCAACCCCCTCTGGAGTGTCAAGGACAGAATCGCGGTCGCCATGATCGATGCGGCCGAACGCGAAGGCCGGCTCAACCACGATACGGTGGTGATTGAACCCACCAGCGGCAACACGGGCATTGGACTGGCCTTTGTGTGCGCAGCCCGGGGTTATCGCCTCATGGTCACCATGCCCGAAAGCATGAGTCTGGAGCGACGCCGGATGCTGAAAGCCCTTGGGGCTGAACTCGTTCTGACACCGGCTACCGAGGGGATGCCCGGGGCAGTCCGCAAGGCTGAAGAATTAGTGGCCGAAAACCCCAACTTCTTCATGCCCCAGCAATTCAAAAACCCCGCGAATCCGGAGATTCATCGCAAGACCACCGCGGAGGAGGTGTGGCGCGATACGGCCGGCAATGTGGATATCTTCGTTGCGGGCGTGGGGACCGGGGGGACCATTACGGGGGTCGGCGAGGTGCTCAAAGCCCGCAAGCCCGGCGTGAGGATCGTGGCGGTCGAGCCGGCCAATAGCCCGGTTATCAGTCAAAAGCTGGCCAATCAAGAGATCAAGCCGGGACGGCATACCATCCAGGGAATCGGCGCCGGCTTCATTCCCGATGTGCTCAACCTGTCGATCCTCGACGAGGTGGTACAGGTCCGCGACGAGGACGCGATGGAAATGTCGCGGCGACTAGCCCGCGAGGAAGGGCTGATGGTGGGTATCAGTAGCGGCGCGGCCGCATGGGCAGCGCTCCAAGTGGCCCAACGGGAAGAAAACGCGGGCAAGACGGTAGTAGTGGTTTTGCCAGACCTGGGCGAACGGTACCTTTCGACCAAGTTGTTCCCCGAGTAATCGGCGTCCGCAGCAGCCCGCGTTGCTGGCGGTCGAAGCCACCCCCAACCCCGCTGGCCCAAGGGAATGCGGGTCTGGGTCGCTGGTCTGAGGGAAACTGTCTACTCCACTGAATCCACGCTGCGCGGCCGCAAGGCTGCCGCCTGTCCGCCGTCTCTCACTCCTGTGCCCCGTCCCTCGTCACCCGCCCCCCGTCCCCTGCCATTCCTTGACCGGGCTCCAGACGCCCCGGGGCTACTTTTTCTCCGGCTTTTTGGCTGGTGCAGGCAGTTCGGGCAATCCGGGAAGTTCCGACTCGTCCGTCGGTTTCGGCTTTTCGCCGGCTGGCCGGGCGAAGCGTTCCAACCACCTAGCCCGGAGCACGTCGCCGTAGCCTTGGGGGGCGTCGGCGTTTTCGCGATACAGTTGCGCGGCTTTAAGGGGTTGGCCTTGAGCCTCGAACACCCGGGCGAGGTTGTATTTGGCGCCTGGGGTCCAGGGGGTGCCTGGGAAGGCCGCCAGAGTGCGGGTGGCCAGATAGTCGATGGCCGATGCATAGTTCTTCTGCTCCAGAGCCATCAAGCCCAGCCAGTAGCTGGCGTCCTGTTTGGCTTGGAGGATAATAGCCCGTTCTTGGGCCGAAAGTTGCGCGTGGATGGCCAGTTCGCGTTCTGAAGGCCGGGCCATCTGGTAGTAGTGCGAGGCACTGGCCTCGCCCTGGAGTTTTCCGCGGAGGTGGAGGAGACGGCCCTGTCCCAGCGGAGTGGGGGGCGGCGCCTCGCGGCGGCGTTCAGCCGTGGTCCGCCGGCGGCGCTCTGTTTGTTCGCTCTGCTTCGGCGTGGCTTTGAGAAACAACGGTGCCACGGGTTCCTCGACGAACGAGGCCACCAGCCGCCCTTCCACCAACGACGGGGCCTGAAATGGCGCAAACACCTGCGACTGCCATTGGGCCAGGTCCGGCCCGAGGATCAGCCGTACCAGAAGCGTCTGGTACGGGTGCGGCCACAGCCGCACTTCGCCCACATGCTTGCAGGCTTTGAAGCGTTCGGCTTGGGCGGCCGGCGAGGCGCTAAGCACCATCCGGTCGTCGCCGCTCAGTTGCCCTTCGATGAGCTTCATGCGGAGGGTCAAATACGAGGGCGAAGCCTCCAACAGCACCACCACTTTGTCGAGCTGGCGCGCCTGAACCGGATAGGGCTGCGTCGAACTCAGATCGAGCTGGCGAAGCAGGGTTTCGTCGGCGGCGGCCGCGGCCAGGGTAGCGGGCACGATCTCCAGCGGTCCCTCCGCCGACCGCTTCACGCCGTCGCGGGCCGGAAGAGGAAGTCCCAACTGGGCATCGAAGAGATAGATTTCGCCCTCGCTGAGCACGCCCACCGCCCAAGGACGAGGTTCGGCCCCCGGGGCACTTGGATCGCGGACCGCCAGCATGGCGGCGTCGATGCCCTGCTGCCGGGCCAACAGGATAAAGACCCAGGCACGCTCGGCCGCGGTTCCCCGGCCCAAGAACAGGGTCTCCAACGGATACTGGGGTACTCGCACTACCCCGCTTGCCGGGCGCGGTGGCGCCTCCAGTTGGATGTTTCGCACGACCCAATCGAATAGACGCCGGGCGCGGCTGACGTCGTCGAACTCGTCGCCCCGCGCCCAACGCGACACATCCCGAAGGAACACCGCCTCGCGCATCGCGGCCTGGTCCTGGGGATAGAACTGACGTTGTTTCGCTCCGGCCAGGTATTCGAACTCGCTGTCCATCAGCTCCACGCGCTGGCCGAGGTCTTCAAACCGCGCGCTGAGTTCATTGAGCCGTGCCGCCTGAGCTTGGGGTTCTTCCTTCGCGCCATTGCCGGCCGAGGGGGCTTTCATCTCCTCCACCACCTGCCGGATGCGTTTGCCTGCCTCTTGGCAGTAGGTGCCCAGGGCCTTGAGGCTTTCCAGTCCGGTTTTTTGTGCCCCGTCGGAGGCGAGGCCGGCCAACTCGGCCAAGCCGCTGGCCGCATCCTTCAACTGGCCCTCCAGCCGGGCCAGATCGGCCAAACTATAGGGCTGGGCCAGCCCCAGCAGCTCTTTCTCCAGGGTCCGGAGCTGGGGCAGATCGCGGTCGCGCCCGGCAGCAGCGAACCGGCGCGCCAACTCGCGGAGGTCATCGCGGCCGGCCCGGTTGGCCGCAACACGCAGGCGCTCGGCCAGGGTATCGAGCACCTGTTGGAGCCCCAATAGTTCCACGTAATCCTGCATCCGTGCCAGGTCGGCCATCTGCTCGAGCAGAAACCGGATCTCGATCACTAGCTTCGTGGGAGGCGCACCCCGCAGGAATCGCTGGGCGGTGTCCTCGAACTCGGCGACCAACTCCGGCCATTGCGCGGCGTCTGGCCGCTTGGCGAGCTTCTCCAATCGGGATGCCAGTTCGGCCAGCCGCACGAACTCTTTGAGCCGCGAGGGGTCGTCCAACCATGGGGCCACAGCCAAGAGTTCTTTGAACTGAGCCTGCCGCGCCGGGTCCTTGACCCGCTTGAAAAATGCCTCCACAATCCGCGATTCCAGTTCCTCGCGCTGCGCGGCGTCGCCGCCATGGCGCACGGCGCCTTCGATCTCCTTGAGGAGTTGTTCGTACCGCTGGCCCAAAGCCTCGAGTTCCGCCAGCTTTCGGCGTTGGCCCAGCGCCTCCAGCCGCTCCGGCACTCGCTCCAATTGCCGGGCAATGGCCTTCAGTTCCAACAGGGTGCGGGCCTCGGTCAACTGGGTATGGATGGGGCGGATTCGCGAGGCGAACTCCCCGAATACCTCCAGCAATGGCAAGGCCAACGGGTCCACCTGCCAGTCCGGCGGGGGACTCTGCTGGCGGACCCACTGGTCCAGCCGGTCCATGGCCTGCAAGAACGCTTCCTCCGAGCTGTAATCCTCCAGTTGGCTGATGGTCTGGATCGCGTACACAAAGGCCTCGTTGGTACGGCGATGCACGTCCTCGGGATTGGCCTGCACCGGGCGCACCGGCCGCGATTTTGTGCATCCTCCGGCCAACGGCAAAAGGGCCAAAACGATCGCCACCGCTATCCATCCCACCCCTTGCCCCGCCCAATGGCCGCAAGCCAGACCGGAAAGCACTTCCCCAGTAGAGTAACGCGGCTCAGGCTGGGCAAAGGCCGGCAACTCCAGCTTGCGGCTCTTGGCCGCCCAAGAGCCGGAGCGATCGGCTGCGGCGCGATAGTGCCGGCCACCAGGGCCGCTTTCCGCAGGTTCTAGAAAAAGCTGCATTGCACCACTCTAAGGTTCGCCAGAAAAAACGGAGGTATCTTCAGGCCATGCGACTGGGATGCTGGGGGCTGGAAGGCCCGGCCGGTTCAAAACCTGTTGTCTCCATGGCCCGCACGGTTTGGTGGATGCGGAGCAATCGAGCAAGCATCGGCGCTATCTGATCCAGGGGGATCATGTTCGGCCCGTCGCTGGGGGCGTGGTCCGGGTCGGGGTGCGTTTCGAAGAACAGAGCATCGGCCCCGATGGCGACGGCCGCCCGCGCCAGCGGCTCGACCATCCGCCGGTTGCCGCCGCTGGCCGATCCCAGGCCCCCAGGCTCCTGCACACTGTGCGTGGCGTCAAATACCACGGGCACGCCCAGGGCCTGCATCAGCGGGATCGAGCGGAAGTCGTTCACCAGCCGGCCATAACCAAAAAACGTCCCTCGCTCGCCCAAAAGAATGTCGCGACACCCCCCTGCCTCCAGCTTGGCCACCACGTGGGCCATATCTGCGGGGGCCAGAAACTGCCCTTTCTTGACATGCACCGGCCGGCCCGTACGGGCCGCTGCCAACAACAGGTCCGTCTGCCGACAAAGGAAGGCAGGGATTTGGAGGAGGTCGCACACTTGGCCCGCTGCCCCCGCCTGGTGGCTCTCGTGGATATCGGTGGTCACCGGCAATCCTGTAGTCCGGCGAATCCGGGCGAGAATGGCCAGCCCCCGTTCCAATCCCGGCCCGCGGAACGCACTGACGCTGGTCCGGTTGGCCTTGTCGAACGATGCTTTGAACACCAGCGGCACGCCCAGCGACTGGGCTATCTCGGCTAACCGCCGCGCAATGTCTAAAGCCGAAAACTCGTCCTCGATGACGCACGGCCCGGCAATGACAAGCAGTGGCTGACCCCGGCCGCATCGGAACGGCCCGATCGTGGCAGGATTGTTCGGCACGCCAATTGTTCCCTGTGGTCGTCTCCCCGTTTGACTGCGGCAATGACCCCAACTGATCGATGCTCCTTTCAAACCGCTCGCTACCGCCGAAGCGCCGCCACTGAGCATTGAAAGCTAGCTACCGGGGCGGCACCACCACGGTAACCCGGCCTGGCAGCAACTGCACGTCCACCGGAAGCCGCCCTCCGGGGTCGCCGTCCAGTTGATAGGGCACTTCGCCGGACGACCAGAGTCGCACTTGGCGAACCCGCTGCCAGTAACACCGGCTCAAGCGGTGATGCCAACCCAGTTGCAACTGGGTCAAATACCGGATGCCGGCCCAAAATCCCCCTCGTTCGAACGAATACAAGTCGAGCCAGCCGTCCCGGCCACTTGCCCCCCGCGCGAAGCACAGCCCCCAGCCATACAGCGGCAGATTAAACACGAACACCCACCTTCCGGTGGATACCTTCCGCGGTTCGTTTTCTTGTTCTAACGCCAAGCCGCCAAGCTCGACGCAAATCTCCGGATATTCATAATTACGGATCGAGTGAAGGATAGGTTTGAGGTAGCTCCAATAGCTGATGGTGCCAGAGTTGGACGTGGCCCGACGCGCATGGACTTGATGGACCACGGCAGCGTCGAATCCACAGCCCAACATGGCCAGGAACAGGCGGTCCCCCGCACACCCGGCATCCAGGCGCACCTGCCGCCCGGCGATAAGCCCGCGCACGAACCGATCTACGTGCGCCGAATACCCGAGTTGCTTGGCAACGAGATTGCTTGTACCCGCAGGAAAGAACGCCAAGGGCACCCCTGGCAGGGTGGCGTTGGCTAGCGCAGCCGCGGTCCCATCGCCGCCCACCCCCACCAGCGCGCGGAGCCGGCCTGCCGCATGGAGATGTTTGGCCGCCTCGGCCGCTTGGAAAAGCTCCCCCACCAGCTCAACTTGAATGCCGTGGACTTGCAGGGCCATGGCCAGCCGATCGGCCAGGCGGCGGCCTCTGCCGGGACCTGCCACCGGATTGACCAAAAGAATCACCCGATCGCCGTGAGCCATCCCGGGGCAAACCCAGTGGAGCTGCTGGCCGAGTGCCGTAGCCCGGCCGGTGCCGCGGCTGGCCCCTTCCGGCCCGGCATGGCCAAGCAATTTTCCCCTCTCGCATGGTTGGTAGGGAACGGTATGCATGCCGAACGAACTCGGCTTGGGCGCTTCAAAGTGCGGCAATCGGCGCAAAATAGCGCAGCAGATTTCCGGTTTGGGGCTCGAAGGCCAGCGGCCGCGCCCAACAGGCCAGCCCCTGCGGTGTATGCTATAACCTCTTGGCAAACAATATGTTACGTCTAATCTGCACGCCCGGCGGCGGCCTAGCCACACTTTGGCACGCCAAATGCAGTGAACAAAAAGCGGCCGACGAAAGCCGTTGGCCCTAATCAAGGCTGGCCCGTGGGGCCTCTGACGAATGGGGGTCGGGCGGTTACCTTGCCCTTGCCGCTCGATCATGCCACTGCGGGAGTGGCTCGTCATAGGCCCCCTTTTTATGCGCGCCGACTTCCCGCCGCCATGCCGACGGCACGCACCCAGCGGCGGTACGCGGCTATTGCCGCAGCATGAAGAGGTTTTAGGCCCCCGTCAAGCCCCCGCGCCGCGATTGTAAGCGGCCCCGCCATTGGCTGCCGAACTGATCCTCCCGTGTGCCGGCGCTCCCACGGCGAAGCTTATGGCGGGCCCACGGTTCCGCTTCATCGACAAGGTTGTGTTACGGCAGCTAGGGCCGCTTGGGCTCCACGACCATCAGCTCGTTGCGCACCTCCCATACGCCCGGCTCGAGGCGGACCAAGTCTTCGGCAAGTTGGCGATCGCGCTGCGTGCGGACTTGGCCCCGGAGCACGGCAGTGTCGCTCTCCATCGTAACCGAGATAGGGGACAACCGGGCGATACGGGGCGTCCGCGCCAGCAAGGCAGTCAAAAACGGGCCGGGCCCGCGCGAGCCCGTCGGCCCGACAAAGCCGACTTCCACGCTTGCCCTTGGCAGTCGGGGGACAGATGCCCCGCCGGACGACGCGGTCGCTTCGGCCTGGCTGCTGGCCCCGCCTATTGATCCCGTGGAGGCTCCCGTCCGCCCTCCGCCGCCCGATGGAGGAGACCGAAACCACCGCTCTTCCGCAGGTTGCGAGGGAGCAACGACCTCTGGGGACTGGGCCGCCGGCTCGGAGGTCTGCTGGCCAGGAACCAGCGGCACGTTGGCCGGTGGCTGGGTTGTACGAAGCCGACTGCGCCACTCGGACTGCTGTTGCTGGGCACTGGCCGCTTGCCAGATCGAAGGATTGAAAGTCATCCCGGTGGCCCGGCCGCGACCGAGGAAATCGCCAGAAGGCCCGGTCAGCAGGCCGTTGACCAAGGTGCGGGGCCTCGGCTGAAGCGTCCCCCCTAGCGAGCGAGGTCCAAACATGCCCCGCGTCTCGCCCCCGCTACTCTGCGCCCATACTACCCCCCCTAGGCCCACAGTTATCGCAGTGGCTACGACGGTGATGAGCCGCATAACTCGCCTCCCTCGCTTGCGCATTCAATCGGACCGCCAGCCCCCGGACTTGCCTAAAACCAGCGTGCGCTACCGGCGCCACCCCTCTAAGGTGGGTATTTATGCTTCGGTACCATGGGGTCCGGCCTCCGAAGGAAACCGCCGTCACGCAAGCCCACGTGTCACGGTGAATTCTACAGATCGCCGAGCCAATAGTACCAGTCACTAGAGGCTTTCCCGGCGATGTGCTGAAGAGACGATTGGGGATTTGCAAGGCCCGTGGAGGTCTGGCGCCCCGCACCCATTAGCGATCCCGCCCTGGCTGATCTCCAGATGCCGACGATTCCGCACATGCCGAGCCCAGGTTTTTGCGATCAGAACCCACAACGCGCACCGGCGCCCGAACGTTGCAGGGCTTGCGCGATGCGCCGGGGCAATTCGGCAGCTTCCAAAGCTTCGATGCCGCCAGGCAAGCCAAAGGACCAGTTCGGGCGCTGCTGGGCGGTGGTACCGGGGATGTTGGGCCGGCGGGCCACGCAGAGCGCGTCCTCCAGGGTGGCAAGGAGCACCCGGCATGGGGCTTGGGCCAACGCGCGGTAAGCGGCTTCGACGACCTCGGCCGGTGCAGCCTCTGGTCGCAAAGCGAGCGCCCGCGCCAAGCGCTCCCGCAGTTCAGCCATGGCCTGTGCATCTCCCACCCCCAGCGACTCCTGCTCGACAGCGTCTTGGCCACTCCACAATCCCACCACGGTCGGCAAGTCGTGGGTAGTCAAGGCAGCCATGGCCAAAGCCGGGTAGGCCGCAGGCGGTGTCTTCTCAAACCAGAACACGCGGAAGGACAGGACGCCGCGATCGGCAAGGACGGTTCGTACCCAGGCCTCGACAGTGCCCAAGTCCTCGCCGACCACGAAGGCACCGGCCCGCTGGCTCTCCAAAGCCACGATGGCCAGCATCTCTTCGGAAGGGTACCTCACGTAGGCGCCGCGCTGCGGCCCGAATCCGTGCGGTATCCAGTATAGCCGGAATAGCCCCATCACATGGTCGATCCGCAGGCCCCGGGCATGACGCAACACAGCGCGGAGCGTTTGAATGAAAGGCCGATATCCCGCCTCACGCAACCGATGCGGTACAAAAGGCGGCAAGGCCCAATCCTGCCCCGCCGGATTGAACAAGTCGGGCGGGGCCCCGATCGAACAGCCATCGGCCAGCAAGTCCTGCCAGACCCAGGCATCTGCCCCCCCAGGGTCAACGCCGATGGGCAAGTCGTGCACCAAGTCGATCGCTTCGGCCGCCCGGGCAAGCTGCCGGTCCAATACCCACTGTACCCATTTGTGGTAGGCCACTTCGCCCGCACGCTCCTGAGCGAACCGCTCCACCGCCGGAGAAGCGGGATGGCGGTACTCCGCCGGCCACGTCCGCCAATCGCCGCTTGAGTGAGTCTCGGCCAAGGCGCACCACGTGGCGAACTGATCCAGCTCCGTTCCTCGGTCTTGGCAGAACCGGTCGAACTCGTCCGCGCCCCCGAACCTCGACCACAATAAGCGCAGCGCTTGGTTCTTCAGCGGCAGTACAGCATCGCGGTCGATCGCAAACCGGCGGTTCAGCTCGGCAGCCGCGGCACGCCATGCCCCAAGCTGCGCACCGGCCAACTCGGCCCCGGGCACCTCCTCGATGCGGACGTACAGCGGATTGAGGAACCGCCGACTGCTTGGAAAGTACGGGCTGGGCTCCTGCGCGCCAATCGGCGAGCCAGCACCCAATGGGTTCACTAAAAGGAATGATGCCCCCAGGCCATGCGCCCACGCCCCCAAACTGGCTAAGTCTCCCAAATCTCCTATTCCCCAACTTTTAGCCGAGCGAGCCCCATATAACTGCACAGCCCACCCCCAGATGGGCTCCGGGACATGGCATTTCGGGGGAGCAACAATCACCAACCGGGCGTTTTCTCCTCTTTCGTCGAGCAGGCGATGGTAGCCCCACGGCACGTCCGGCGGAAAATGGCCGCTCACCGGCAAAGCAGTGCCGTCCTCAAGGTGCAAGACCCCTCGAAAAGGGCATAGAGCCGATTGCCCAGACCAGATCACGCGAACGCTGTCTCTCTGCGGATGGGGGGCGTCCGGGCCCGAAACCCCCATCGCCGCAAGGATCGCCAAATGCGTATCCGGATGGGTCGTGTGCCAGCGATGACTTGTGTCCTCGTAGGTGCTTTCTACGCCCCA
>Ga0315298_1008303_pt1 | contig 13293 bp, 13 predicted proteins | sample WHS_1_MG_FD_203077 | JGI IMG/M metagenome (GOLD analysis project Ga0315298, IMG submission 203077) | Extremophilic microbial mat communities from Washburn Hot Springs, YNP, Wyoming, USA - WHS_1_MG | ecosystem: Environmental > Aquatic > Thermal springs > Hot (42-90C) | place: USA: Wyoming...
AACCCAGACAATGATTATTTCACCCTACACTTTATCATTTTGTTAGCATTTGGGTTAGATTTTATATTGCAGAACCAATAGCCTTTGGGTTAGATTTTATAATGTTGAATACGTAAGGCTTGACTTTTTTTCTGAATTGATTAAAATAATAAGCATAAAGCGCGATTTGTGATAAATCAAGCAACAGATAAAGAAAAAAGAAAAGGTCGGTAAAGCAATTAGCAGATAAATAGTTCTGCTGTTAAGATTATATGGCACAAGAACAACCCGATAAGGAATTTTTGGAATTCCTGATTAAATCGCTGGTTGACCATCCTGATGATGTCAAAATTGACCGCCGGGTTGACGAAATGGGTGTTTTACTCACCCTAAAAGTTAATCCTGAGGATATGGGTCAAATTATTGGCAAGGCTGGTTCAACCGCACGGGCGATCCGGAACCTTGTGAGAATTGTTGGCTTAAAAAATCATGCCAGAGTTAATCTGAAGATTGAAGAGCCAGCAGGAGCAAGGGCTTCCCGAAGAGCCTCAGAAGAGAAAAAAGAGGATTTAGACTTAAATCTTTAATTTCGTCTTCATTGAGTTTTCCGAAAACAATGCTACTATTATAAGTAGCATTGTTTTCTTTTTTATGAAAAATCCAAAAAAATAGAAATTCGCATTATGTTTTCTATTCGCAGTCCGCGTTATTAGCATAAAATTCGCACATTCGCATTATGTTTTATAATTTATGCGCATAGATATTATAACTATTTTTCCGGAATTATTTAAAAATTATTTAGAATCTTCTCTTTTAGCAAAAGCCTGCCGCAAGGGTTTATTGGATATTAGAGTACATCAATTGCGCGATTTTACAAACGATAGACATCAGACAGTGGATGATAAACCCTATGGGGGAGGGGGAGGAATGGTTTTAATGGTGGAACCTCTTTTTAAAGCATTAAAGTCATTGGTAAAATTTAAAAGAGAAAATGGAAAACTAAAAAAAGTGCAAAAAGATGTGAAAATTATTTTATTTACCCCCAGAGGAAAACAATTCAACCAAAAAATTGCTTATCAATTAAGTAAATACAAGCGCCTGATAATGGTTTGTGGCAGATATGAAGGTATTGATGAGCGGGTGGCAAAATATTTAGCCGACATAGAATTATCAGTGGGTCCTTATGATTTGATGGGAGGAGAATTGCCTGCTATGATTGTAACAGAAGCAGTTGCTAGATTATTGCCCGGGGTGCTGGGCAATAAATCTTTATTAAAAGAGCGCATTACCTCTCAAAAGGGTTTTTTTGAATATCCCCAGTATACCCGTCCGGAAGTTTTTGAACCCGTAAAAGGCATAAAATGGAAAGTGCCTAATGTTTTGTTGTCCGGTCACCATGAAAAAATTCTTCAATGGAGAAAAAAATACGGTAAGGTTATTGAAAAATAGACTTTATTTTGTATAATAAAAAATCCAACAATTATTTAAAAAGAAAGGGTAGGTGGCGGAGTGGTCAATCGCAACAGACTGTAAATCTGTCGCCTTCGGGCTGCGGGGGTTCGAATCCCTCCCTACCCACATTTAATTTTTTTGTATTTTTAAATTTTTTAATTTTTTAAAAAAAATAAAGCCAGGATAGCTTAGTTAGTTAAAGCATCTCATTGGTAATGAGAAGAGCGGCGGTGCAATTCCGCCTCCTGGCTCTTTGATAAATAATAAAACGCTCAATTTTCAAATAATTATTTTTATTTAAGAGTTGCGCGTTAAAATTTTATGGCAGCTAAAAAGAAAAAACAAATTATAAAATTGCAGTGCACTGTATGCAAGTCTGTTAATTATTTCACTCACAAAACCAAGCAAACAGAGGGCAAACTTAATTTAAAAAAGCATTGCCCTGTTTGCAGGAAACACACAGAACACAAAGAAGGCAAGAAATAAACAATTAAGCTGATTATTCAAATTATTTATTATCGCAGTTCGCAGCCTTCGCATGGGGAATACAGGAAGAAACCGAGGGGAGGAAGGATAGGAGGTGGCCGGGGGAGGAGGTAACCGGGGGAGGAGGTAACCGGGGAGGAGGTAACCGGGGAGGAGGTAACCGAGTTAACTCCTAATAGGAGTTAACTCGGTTACCTCCTGCTTACTCCTATTAGGAGTTAACTCGGTTACCTCCTGCTTACTCGGTTACCTCCTGCTTACTCGGTTACCTCCTACTTACCTCCTCCTTGGTTCCTACTTATTCGCAGTCCGCATTATTCGCACAAAATTCGCATTTTTGCTTGACGCTTTTATTTTTGCTGCTTCCAACGGGGGTATAAGCTAATTGGTAAACTGAGGGTCTCCAAAACCCTTTTTCTAGGTTCGAGTCCTAGTACCCCCGCGATGTTTACCCAACTTTTTATTAATGGTTTAATAGCAGGGGCAATGTACGCATTAGTGGCAAGCGGCTTTTCTTTAATTTATGCTACTTGCAAATTTGTGCATTTTGCCCATGGGTCAGTTATTGCCATAGCCGGCTATTTTTTATATTTGTTTTTCGCTGTGCTTGGATTAAACTTTTGGTTGGCTGTTCTTCTGGCAATTACCCTGTCCGCTTTTTTGGGTTTGGCAATCAATGCCTTGGTTTATAAAAAATTCCGACAAAGAAAAGCCAGTGCCGTGATACTGCTTATTGCCAGTTTTGCTTTACTGATTTTGTTTGAGTCGCTCATTTTAATTTTTTTTGGCGCAGACGTTAAAACTATTGGCTTTATTAAAATAGGCAAGGGCTTGGAGTTTTTTAACGCTATCATTACTCCTTTGCAAATAGTGATTATTATTGTTGCTGCTATGCTTTTTGGTCTACTTTTTTTGTTGATGAAAAAAACAAAAATTGGCAAGGCGATACGGGCGGTTGCTGACAATAAAGACGTTGCGGAAATTGTTGGGATTTCCGCTGAGAAAATTTATAACTATGTTTTTTTTCTTGGTTCTTTAATTGCCGGGGTGGCGGGTGTTTTAGTGGGCCTTGAACAAAATCTTGAGCCCACAATGGGCACTGCTCTTATGATAAAAGGATTTAGCGGCGCGGTGATTGGCGGCATCAATGCAGTGCCCGGCGCTATTTTGGGCAGTTTTTTACTTGGCTTTGTGGAAAACTTCGGCATCTGGTTTTTACCCTCTGGCTACAAAGACGCCATTGCATTTATCATTTTGTTTATTTTCCTTTTATTTAAGCCCCAAGGTATTTTGGGAAAAAAGAAATAAAAGAAATAGATATTTCCCGGTTTTTCTTTAAATTGCATTATGATTATTATGATAAACATTGGTCAGATTGTTAAAAATTTAAAAAGCTATAAACAAGAAAAGATTATCATTTAGCATAGTGGACGTTCTGTTGTTTTTGGAGAAAAAATGGCTGTTGGCAGAGTAAAATTATAAATAGTTTTCCACAGATTTCTTTTGATTTTTTTGGTGAGGGGGGGTATAATAAAACAATAAAAGTGTAAAAAGCGAAGTTTCGCCAACAATAATGCGAAAAACGCGAAACAAAAAGCCCGGCTTGCCGGGCTTTTTGAGTTTGTGAAAGCGAGAAATCTCTGATAAAATAACTCTAATTAAGGAAATTTATCACGAAATTTAAGCAGATTTAGCGTTAAAATTTAAGCCTGTTTCTTGACAATAGCAATTTTGTCGAGTAAAATAGATAAAAAGTTAGAAATTTATCAATTTTTCTATTTATGTTAGAAAAAAATACAATTTTAGAAATTTTATTTGACTGGAATTTCTGGAAAAAAGATTTATCAGTTGGAATTGAAAGGAAAAATTATTTATCTCAAGCGGATTCTTTTTTGAAGTCAAATGTTATTCTTCCTATTATCGGAGTAAGAAGAGCTGGTAAATCCTATTTAATGAGACAAATTGCCAAAAAATTATTCTCTAAAGATATAAAAAAAGAAGAAATTTTAATTATTAATTTTGAAGATAAAAGATTTGCGGACTTTTCAATAAAATTGTTGGATGGAATTTATGAGACATATTTAGAAATTCTTAAACCAACTAGAAAAATTTTTGTTTTTCTTGATGAAATACATAAAGTACCTCAATGGGAAAAATGGGTAAGAACATTTCATGAATTAAATAAAGGAAAAGTGATTATTTCTGGTTCCTCAGCCGACTTAATGAAAGGAGAATTAGCAACTCTTTTAACTGGTCGACATCTTGATTTAATTGTTTTTCCTCTTTCTTTCTCTGAGTTTTTGTGTTTTAAAAATTTAGAAATAAAAAACGAATTAGATTTAATTGAAAAAAAAATAGAAATAAAAAGATATTTTAAAGAATACCTTGAATTTGGTGGTTTTCCAGAAGTAGTTTTGGGTCAAGAGAAAAAACAACTCCTTTTAACTTACTTTGACGATGTTTTAACTAAAGATATTGAAGGAAGATATAATATTAGAGAGAAGGAGAGGTTGAGAAGTTTGTCCAGGTTTTATTTAACTAACATTGGTAATTTAATTACCTTCAACTCTCTTAAAAAATTTCTGGAAATAACTACAGACACGATAGAAAAATTTTCTTTTTATCTTGAACAAGCAAATTTGATTTTTTTATTAAAAGATTCTCTTTTAAGGTAAAAAATCAAGAAAAAAGTCCTCGCAAAGTTTATGCGATAGACCTTGGGTTAAGCAATACCATTGGTTTTAGATTTAGTGAAAGAAAAGGATTTGCCCTGGAAAATATCGTGGCTTTAGAACTAAAAAGAAAGCAAAATAGAAACCCTCTTTTAGAGATTTATTATTGGAAGGATGAAAGAGGTAAAGAAGTTGATTTTCTTTTGAAAGAAAATTTAAAAATTGAAAAACTTATTCAAGTTAGTGCCGCTGATTTGAAAGAAGAAATAGCCGAGAGAGAAATTAAATCTCTTGTTAAAGCCAGCGAGGAATTAAAATGCGATCATTTAGAAATTATTACTTATGATTATGAGAGTGAAGAGAAAATTAAAGGCAAAGAAATTAAATTTGTTCCTTTGTGGAAATGGCTGTTGGCAGCGTAAAATTATAAATAGTTTTCCACACATTTCTTTTGATTTTTTGGTGAGGGGGGTATAATAAAACAATAAAAGTGTAAAAAGCGAAGTTTTACCAATAACAACGCAAAACAACGCAAAAAAGGCGGATTAAGCAAGTAAGCAGTGAAGCGAGAAGACACTAAGCACTAAACAAGTAAGCGCGCTCTACTTACCAGCTGAGTACTTATCCACTTATTACCGAGCATTTACTGCGGAGTACTTATCACTGTTTAAGGTGGGGAAGTGGTGAAATTTGACAAATTTTTTGTTTCTAATAAAATAGAAATGAAGGTTAAAATTGGGTATAAAAAACGAAACTATGTCTAAAAAAGAAATTATTTGGCGCGAAATTTTGTCTCAGGCGTTGGAGAAAAAGCAATATCGGTTTACCCAGAAAGAATTAGCCCAAAAATTCAAGTTTTCTTTGAGCACTGTTTTTAATGCTCTAAAAATTCCCCGTTTCACCGGAGCCGTTAAAGTGAGCGGCCGATTTTTTACGGTAACTGATAAACAGAAATTTTTAGCCATTTGGAGCACCCACCGCCAGCTTACCAAAGATATTATTTATCAAACAAGAGTTGATTTGCCGGTTCAGAAAATTGAAGGCGAATTGCCGGCCGAAGTAATTCCCACCGCTTACACGGCTTTTCGTTTGAAATTCAAAGAGGCGCCGGCTGATTATGATAAAGTTTATGTTTATGCCGAGGATTTGGAGCAAATTAAAAAAAGATTTCCCTTTAAGGAGGGTATACCCAATTTGATTATTCTAAAGGCTGATAAATTTTTAAAAAATTACGGTTCGTTAGCGCCTCTCGCTCAAATTTATGTGGATTTATGGAATTTGTCCGAATGGTATGCCAGTGATTTTTTAGCTGCCCTAAAAGAAAAAATTTAAATATATGCCGTATTATCAAGATTTAATTACTGAAAAAAGTTTTAAAATCTTGCAGGACCTGAAAAGAAAATATAATTTTATTCTAATCGGCGGTTGGGCGGTTTTTTTATACACCAAAAATTTAAAGTCAAAAGATATAGATATTATTGTTGATTATGATGAGCTGGAAAAAATTCGGAACGATTTTCCCTTGAATAAAAATGAACGTTTGAAAAAATATGAAATTCAAATAAATGAGATAGATATTGATATTTATTTGCCGTTTTATTCTGATTTAAAAATACCTCTGGAAGAAATTAAACAATACAGCCGTAAGATTGAAGGATTTACCACATTGGCAGCGGAGGTTTTATTAATTTTAAAACAAGCCGCCTTTTCAGAACGGCAAGCCAGCGCCAAGGGAGAAAAAGATAAAATTGACCTCATCAGCCTTCTCAATTTAGACGATTTTAATTTTAAATTATATCAGGAAATTTTAAAAAAGTACGATTTAGTAAAATATCAAAATATGTTGGCTGATTTATTAAAAGAGACAAAAGAGGTCCCCGAGCTCAAGTTAAATCAATATCAGTTTGCTAAATTAAAAAGGAAGATATTAAAATTTTTGCCTGATTAATATGATAGCCGCTTATTTAATTCATCTTTTAATTTTAATCGGTATTTATTTGATTTTAGCGATTTCTTTGCAATTAGCAGTTGGATTTAGTGGGCTTTTGAACTTTGGCCATATTGCTTTTTACTGCCTTGGCGCTTACACATCGGCTTTGTTGGCTCTACACGGCTTGCCCTTCTGGTTTTGCTTTTTGGCTGCCGGTTTTGTGGCAATGGTTTTTGGATTTTTGTTATCTGTGCCCACCAACAAACTGAAAGGCGATTACTTGGCTTTGGCTACTTTAGGTTTTTCTTTTGTGGTGTACGCAGTGGCTTTGAACTGGACAGCGCTGACCCGGGGCCCCTTGGGTTTGCCGGCTATTCCCAAGCCGCACCTTTTCGGCTTTTCTTTTGCCGACAATTCTTGGTTTTTTATTTTGGTTTTCATAATTGCCTTGTTTTCTTATTTAATCATCGCTCGTATAACGCAAAGCCCAATGGGCAAGGCATTGCAAGCACTCAGAGATGATGAATTAGCCGCAAGAGTGTTAGGCAAAAACACCTTTAAACTCAAAAGTGATGCTTTGGCAATATCTGCTTTTTTTGCGGGGATTGCGGGTAGTTTGTATGCCCATTACATTACTTTTATTGATCCCTCCTCTTTTAACTTGCTTCAACTTATTCCTGTTTTGTGCATTGTGATTATTGGTGGCTTGGCTTCTTTGAAGGGCACTTTAATTGCCACTTTTGTTTTAGTATTACTGCCCGAGCCCTTACGGTTTATTGGTTTTCCTTCCTCAATTGTGGGCCCGGCGCGCCAAATCATTTACGCTTTGCTTTTGCTTTTAATTTTGCTTTACAAACCCAAGGGCTTTTTGGGCAAAGTTGAATTGGAATAGTTTCTCTGTTAAACTGGTAAAAAGGAAGTATGCGTTTGGAGTATTACAATTTGGAAAAATTAAAAGCAGGTGGCATAAGAACATACCAGATAAGTTTTTCATAATACTTGACTCATATAGAAGGACACTTAAGGTGTTAATTGGCAAACGATTGGGCGTTTAATATAATGTTTTCTGTAGGAAACAAAAAATAATTAATTTAGTTTCCTAAAAAATACTATGGAAAAAATAAAGCAATATCTCATTGATTTTCAGAAAAGAAAATTTGAGACCTTTGATCGGGAACTAAAAATAAAGTTTACCAAAGAGTTTATTACTTCAATAATTGGAGCAAGACGTGTTGGAAAAACTTATTTTCTCTTTAATTTAATAAATAAAATTAAGGATAGAAAAAAAGTTCTTTATGTTGATTTCGATCTGCCAGAATTTTTGGATTTTGATGGAAAAGATTTAAAAAAATTAGTTAATCTTCATCTTCAGCTTTTTGGTGGTTTAGAGTATATTTTCTTTGATGAAATTCAAAATATTAAAAATTGGCAGAGAGGCTTAAAAGAAATTTATGAAGAGAAAAAATATTTTATTTTTATCACTGGTAGTTCCTCAAAATTATTAAGCAAGGAATTGGCCACTCAACTGCGCGGTCGCACAATAACTTATACCTTGTTTCCTCTTTCTTTGAGAGAAATTTTTTCAATAAAAAATTTGCCTCTTCCTAAAAATTTAATTTCTACTTCTGAATTGAATAAAATTCTTTTTGAGTTTAATCAATATCTCAAATTTGGAGGCTATCCCCAGATTTTTAAAGAACCAGACCTAAAAGAGCAAATTACTAAAGACTATAGAGATTTAGTTTTATTCCGCGATTTAGTTGAAAGATACAATATTAAAAATATTTATGTGATAAAAAGATTTTTTGAATATTTAATTTCTTCTTTTGCCAAAGAAATTAGCATTGATAAGTTTTATAATTACTTGAAATCGCAAAATGTTTCCGTAAGTAAAAAGACCCTGTATAATTATTTGGAGTATTTTGAAGGTTCTCTTTTCTTCCATTTTTTAAGAACCTATCGGATAAAAGAACAACTTAAAAAAGTTTATCTAAACGATATTGTTTTTGGAGATAAAAATGAAGGAAGAAAATTAGAAAATATAGTTTTTATTGAACTTAAGAAGAAAGTGGGGAAAATTTATTTTTTTAAAGGCAAATTTGAATGCGACTTTGTTGTTCCTTCTAAGCAGGCTATTCAAGTTGTTTGGGAATTAAATGAAGAGAATAGAAAAAGAGAAATAAATGGTTTAATAGAGGCAATGAGATATTTTAAAATTAAAAAAGGAACAATATTTACATATAATCAGGAAGAAGAAATGAAAGAAGATAAATACAAGATTCAAGTGACCCCGATTTGGAAATGGCTGTTGGCAGAGTAAAATTATAAATAGTTTCCCACACATTTCTTTTGCTTTTTTGGTGAGGGGGGATATAATAAAACAATAAAAGCGTAAAAAGCGAAGTTTTACCAACAATAATGCGAAACAACGCGAAAAGGTCAAAAAATAAAGGTCAACAAATAAAAAATAAAATTAAAACACTATGAACAAAACAGGCACAATTATTTTAGCAATTGTGATTATTATTCTCATCGCGCTGGGCATTTGGTATGGGGTGAGCAAGAAGCCAGTTTCAAGCCCAGAAACCAAAGAACCAATTAAGATTGGAGGAATCTTTGCTTTAACCGGCCCCTTGGCTGGCCTGGGAGCACAATTTAAAGAAGGGGCTCTTTTTGCGATAGATGAGATAAATAGTAAGGGAGGCATCAATGGTAAAATGGTAAATTTAATTTTAGAAGACAACCAATCTGATGCTAAAACCGCTGTTTCTGCGTTTAGTAAACTTGCTGATGTTGAGGGCATAAAGTTTTTTCTCTCATTTGGCAGCGCCATAAGCCTTGCCCTTAAACCATTAGCAGAAGAAAAAGGAGTTGTTCTGTTTGCCGATGCCGCTCATCCTAAATTAACTGAAAATACGAGATTTACCTTAAGACATTCTAATATTGCTAATTCTGATGCCAAAGTTTTAGTGGAAGAGGTAAAAAAGAAAAACCCTAAAAATGTTGGAATAATATATATTAATGACGACTGGGGATTGGTGTTTAACCAAGAATTAAGGAGATTGCTATTAGATTTTAATCCTACAATTCAATTAACCAGCGAGTCATATTTGCCAACAGACACAGATTTTAAAACCCAATTAACAAAAATACTTGTTAATAAACCAAATGTGGTGATGATTGCATCATTCGGGCAAGCTTGCGGCTTGATTATTAAGCAACTAAAAGAATTGGGATATAACGGAGATATTTTTGTAAATATAGGTTTTGCCTTGACGCCTGATGCACAAAAAATAGCGGGGGAGGCGGCAAAAGGAATTTATTATCAAACAATGGAGAGCCCCATATCTTTTGAATCCGCTTATGTGCAAAAATATGGTAAAAAACCTGGTCTATTTGCAGCCTATGTTTTTACTGACCTTGAAATACTGAAATATGCCATAGAAAGGGTAGGAGAAGATCCAGAAAAAGTTGCTAATTTTGTTAAGAGCTTAGGCAGCTTTAAAGGCACTTACGAAGAAGTAGAAATAACAAAAGAAGGAGATATTTTAATAAATACGGTAGTAAAAATTTGGGAATAAATTTGCACTGATTAAAATAATGACGCCACAAGAATTATTCCAGATTGCCAAATCACAATCAAAATTTCATTCAACTGCTGTTAAAGAAATGAGTTTTTCGGATTGGGTGAAAAACCTTCATATGTTAAAAGATGAAGTGATTTTTATTACTGACAGAATAAAACTAATAAATCGTGGGTTTCCTTCCACTTTTAATTTGAGTTTTGCAGAAGATTTTTGGACAAGAATGCTTGAGGAAATTCCGGGGGGAAAAATTGATAAATTCTATAATTACCTTCAGCTTCCGCCCCACGGTTTTTCTGCTATTGCACCAGTAATAAGAATGGAAGATTTAGAGAAAATTCTTAAAAAAAGCCAGACTCATTTGTTATTTTTCCATATGGTTAGCATAAATGGTTGTGCTGTTACAGAAGATAATAATGCTTATGAATTTTTTATAATTAATTTTTTTGATTTTTTAGAACGTATAGGTTTGGACCCTAAAAAATTTTTGATTACGATTCATCCCGGAAACGAAACAATGACAAAGCACAATGTTACATTTCAGATTCCACCAAATAAAACCCTCAAGTTCTTTAAGAGTTTAGCGAAAGAAAAAGGATTTCAATTAAAAATGATTAACAAAGAAACCTTTTTGGCGTTAAAACTCTTTGGAAGTCCGACTCCATGGGGCTTTAGAAATGAAATCTTTTATAGATGGAATAATAACCTTGTAGATATAGCGACTTTTGAATGGTTATATTTTAGTCCGGAATTTGATATTAAAGATGGAAAAATTGTTTATACAAAAATTACACAATGGGATAAAATGGCTGCACTTGATGGAATAGGGTTTGAGAGGTTTTTATTTATTCTTAACAACTTAAAATCTGTTTATGATCTGCCCCCTTTTATAGAAATAGAAAGAATAATTTTCCAAAAAAGTCAAATTCAAAAAGAATTTGGTGCTCGATTAATGGGGCAATTACTTTTAGCGCTTTCAGCAATTTTTTGTGAAGTAGGCGGATTTTCAAGAAAACATCTGGGAGGCGGAAGAAGGAAAAACAGCATAAACACCTTATTGTACTATTTTTTTATAACTAAAGATATTCTTAAAACAGAGATCGACATAGAATTGTTGAGAACCATATTTTTAGCATACAATAATTATTTTCATTTTGAAGATTTAAAATTAGATATGACGACATTATCAAATTTAGTTTCGGCTTTAAATGAAGAATATTTTGCTTATCAAAAATTCATTTCAAAGCGAGAACATTATTCAGCCATTGTAAATATTGAAAAATTACAAAAAATAGATGAGATTAAAGAAAAAATAGAAGCATTTTTACATTAATCAGATAATGCAGTAATATTAGCCATCTTAAATCATCAAAAACAGCCAGTTTGTGCCTTACGAGTAATAGAAGCGAAAAGGTGTGAATGACAACACAAAAACAATGCGAAACAACGCGCATCACAAAGCCCGGCTGCGCCGGGCTTTGTGATTTGTAGAATGAAAACATTTATGATAAAATAGTTTAAGCGAGCAGGTGGCATAAGAACATACCAGACAAGTTTTTCATAATACTTGACTAATATAGTAGACCACTATAAAATAAGAATATGGGTAATAAAAAAGAGATATTTAAATTCCTTATTAAAGAATTTCAAGAAATGGAACCCCCCGAAATAAAGGGCAGGGATTTAAAATTACCTGAAAGCACCACTAAAATAATCACCATTTCTGGACCGAGAAGGGTTGGAAAAACCTATTATTTTTATCAGCTCATTCAGGAGCTTAAAAAGAAAGTGCCGATAGAAAGGATTATTTATATAAACTTTGAAGATGACCGACTTTTTCCTTTAAAATTAGAAGATTTAAATAGTTTGGTAGAAGCTTATTTTGAACTCTATCCGGAAAATAAAAAGAAAGAAATTTATTGTTTCTTTGACGAAATTCAAAATATAAAAAATTGGGAGATGTTTGTCAGAAGAATTTATGATAAAGAAAAAGTTAAAATTTTTATTACCGGCTCTTCTTCCAAACTATTAAGTCGAGAAATAGCCACTTCTTTACGAGGAAGAACTTTAAATTATCAAATATATCCTTTGAGTTTTAAAGAATTCTTGCGTTTTAAGAACATAAAAATCGAGAAGGATTTTATTTATTCTCAAAAAAGGTTTCAAATTAAAAAGCTGTTTGAGGAATATGTTGTTTTTGGGGGTTTTCCAGAGGTTGTCTTAGAAAAAGAAAATTTAAAACTCTCTGTGCTCAAGAATTACTATGATTTGACAATCTATCGTGATTTAGTAGAGAGATTTGCGATCCGAAATGTTGATTTTTTGAAGTCATTAATAAAGTATTCGCTCACGAATGTTTCCAATTTATTTTCAGCAAATACTTTTTTTCGGTCATTAGAAAAGCCATTAAAACCAGCCAGAGACACTTTCCTTGAATACCTTTCTTATTTAGAAGAAATTGAATTAATATTTTTAGTCCCCCTATTTTCTTATTCGTTAAAAGTTCAACAAGTAAATCCCAAAAAGATGTATGCTATTGATAATGGTTTAAGAAACGCTGTTTCTTTTATATTTTCTCGAGATTATGGTAGGCTTTTAGAAAATCTTACTTTCATTGAATTAAAAAGGAGAGGAAAAGATGTGTATTATTATAAAGGAAAGAAAGAATGTGATTTTTTAATAAAAGAAAGGTCAAAAGTAACTCAAGCAATTCAAGTAGTTGAGGATTTAAGTGGAGAAAATAAAAAAAGAGAGATAGAAGGCTTAATTGAGGCTTTGGAAAGGTTTGGTTTAAAGCAGGGATTGATTTTAACTAAAGATGAAGAAAAAGAGGCAGAAAAAATAGTAAGCGGTAAAGTAATAAAAATACTCTCCTTTTGGCAATGGCTTTTAGTAGATTAAATTTATAATTATAAATAGCTTTCCACGGATTTTTTGCTTTTTTGGTGGGGGTATAATAAAACAATAAAAGTGTAAAAAGCGAAGTTTTACCAATAACAACGCGCAATAAAGCGGACAACGCGCATCACAAAGCCCGGCTGCGCCGGGCTTTGTGATGCGCGCTAACTTCCAGAGGCCACCTCTCCGTGTCAAGCAATTTAATTATCTAACCGAAATGGGTTCTGGTTGAGCAGTTAAAAATCTAACCGAAATTTTCTTTTTGGGCTCGACCTTTTGAGACTTGTTTTTC
>Ga0315298_1008305_pt1 | contig 13291 bp, 9 predicted proteins | sample WHS_1_MG_FD_203077 | JGI IMG/M metagenome (GOLD analysis project Ga0315298, IMG submission 203077) | Extremophilic microbial mat communities from Washburn Hot Springs, YNP, Wyoming, USA - WHS_1_MG | ecosystem: Environmental > Aquatic > Thermal springs > Hot (42-90C) | place: USA: Wyoming...
CCACTTTGTCCACGCACAGGTGGCGGACGTGGACACGGCGAGGGCCTTTGCCACACGCGTCGGCTTTCCGCGCCAGGGCGTGATCGTGATGGGCGTCGTCGACGGCCAGCCGACGCCCGCCGTCGCGCTGGCCAAGGACACGTACGACCTCGATACGCTCGTTGCCGCAGTGCGCCGCGCGTTGGCCGCCGGCGGCGTGGCCTCACTGGAAACCGACATGCGCGCCCACCGCAATCCGCAGCGCATGCGCTGCATCCGCCGCGCCACGGTCGACCTGCTGCGCGCCTGGCGCAGCCCTTGCCCGGCCTGCGCGCGACCGGGCTTCGTGGTCACCGCCCGCCTGCCCGGCCGGCCCTGCGGCTGGTGTGGCGCGCCGACCCGGCAGGTGCTGGCCGACGAGCGGCGCTGCGTCGGCTGCGGCCACCTCGAACGCCGCCCGCGCGACGACGGTCCGGCCGACCCCGCGCACTGCGACGCCTGCAACCCCTGACGCACCCCCCGGACTTTTTGCGCCGGACGCGGGACACTATGCGTCTTTGATCCCCATGCTTGAGAGGAACGGCCCATGAGCACGGACCGACTGGACATCGTCCGCCCCGACGACTGGCACCTGCACCTGCGCGACGGCGAGGCGCTGGCCTCGGTGGTCGGCCACACCGCGCGGCGCTTCGCCCGCGCCATCGTGATGCCCAACCTCAAGCCGCCGGTGGCCACCGTGGCGCAGGCGTTGGCCTACCGCGAGCGCATCCTCGCCGCGGTGCCCGCAGGCATGACGTTCGAACCGCTGATGACGCTGTACCTCACCCGGCAGACCACACCGGAGGAGATCTTCGCGGCCAAGGCCAGCGGCCAGGTGTTCGCGGTGAAGTTCTACCCGCAGGGCGCCACCACCAACTCGGCCGCCGGCGTGTCGGACCTGGCCACCGTGTACCCGGTGCTGGAGGCGATGGAGCAGGCCGACCTGCCGCTGCTGGTGCACGGCGAGGTGACCGATCCGGCGGTGGACGTGTTCGACCGCGAGAAGACCTTCATCGACCAGCACATGGTGCCGCTGCGCGCGCGCTTCCCGAACCTGCGCGTGGTGTTCGAGCACATCACCACCGCCGACGCGGTGCAGTTCGTGCAGGCGCAGGACAAGCACGTGGCCGCCACGATCACCGTCCACCACCTGCTGCTCAACCGCAACGCGCTGTTCGACGGCGGCGTGCGCCCGCATCACTACTGCGCGCCGGTGCTCAAGCGCGAACAACACCGCCAGGCGCTGCTCGCCGCGGCGACCGGCGGCGATGCGCGCTTCTTCCTCGGCACCGACAGCGCACCGCATCCGCGCGAGGCCAAGCTGGCCGACTGCGGCTGCGCCGGCATCTTTACCGCGCACGCGGCGATCGAGCTGTACGCCGAAGCGTTCGAGGAAGCGGGCAAGCTGGAGAACCTCGAAGGCTTCGCCAGCTTCCACGGCCCGGACTTCTACCGCCTGCCGCGCAACACCGAACGGCTGGTGCTGGAGCGCCGCGCCTGGACCGTGCCGGACACCGTGCCGCTGGGCTCGAGCGTGTGCGTGCCGATGCGCGCCGGCGGCCAGGTGGCGTGGTCGATCGTGGACGCATCCGCCGCCTGAGGGCAGCGGGTCAGCTCGCGTCGAGCGCGGACCAGTCGACGTCGGACAAGCGCTCGAAGCCCGGCCGGGCGAACAGGAAGCCCTGGAACAGTCCGATGCCGAATTCGCGCAGCAGCGCGAATTCGGCGAGGGTCTCCACGCCTTCGGCAATCACCTCGATGTGCAGCGCCTGGCACACGCCCAGGATCCCCCGCACGATCGCCTGGCGCACCGGATCGGTATCGATCGCACGTACCAGCGCCATGTCCAGCTTGATGATGTCCGGCTGGAACTCGGCCAGCAGGTTGAGCCCCGAATAGCCGGCACCGAAATCGTCGATCGCGGTCTTGAAGCCCTGCCGCTGGTACTCGCGGATGATGCTCTTCAGGTGCTCCTTGTCGACCAGTTCCTCGTTCTCGGTGATCTCGAAGATCAGCTGCTCGGTGGGAAAGCCGAAGCGCCGCGCCGCCTCGAGCGTGGCGCGGATGCAGGTGGCGGCCTGGTACACCGCATTCGGCAGGAAGTTGATGCTGACGAAGCACGGCATCGCCAGCCGCGAGGCCAGCTCCACCGCCTTGACCCGGCAGGCCTGGTCGAACACGTAGCGATTGTCCGCCGTGACCTGCGGAAGGATCGTCTCCGCCCCCTCGCCTTCCAGCCCGCGGATCAGCGCCTCGTAGGCGAACACCTTGCGCTTGCGCACATCGACGATCGGCTGGAACGCCATGGTGAAGTCGAACGGCAGCTCGCCGCCGGAACGGCAGGCGTTGCATGGAGGGACGGCGGGTGTTTCAGCGGTCACGGCAGTGGTTCGGCGATGCGGGGAGGTCAGCATAAGCGCCCGCCACGCATGTCGCCAAACCGCGCGCGGCCGTCAGCTCACCGAAGGGGGATGCGCCGGGTGCGCCCGGCGCGGTGCCGCCCACCGGAATCGCGAGGCAGGACCGGTTACACCGCCTGCCAGCGCTTCCAGTGATTGCACATCGCGTGCGGTGCCATCTGGGTGCGATGGGTGGTGGACGCCGGGTTGGCGCAGGCGGCGGTCTTCAGCCGACCCTCGAACGTCACGTGGCCGGCCGGTTCCGGGCGCCGTTCGCCGGTCCAGAAGTCGCAGGTGAAGCACTGGGTGACGCCGGCAGCTTGGGTTTCCATGCAAGGACTCGCTTTGGGGGGGACGGAACGGTGATGACCGCGGCATCGCCGCGGAACGCGGCCGACGGATCGAGGAGGCAGGGATGCATGCCTTCGGTCCTGGCGCGATACGCGCACGGGGTGCCGCTGGATCCCCGGCCACCGCGCGGATCGGATCTCGCACGTGCGCTCCGGCAGGTCGGGCAGGCGATCGGCGACCAGAGCGCAGATGAACCCCGACAGCGCGTGTCCAGCCACAAGCGGCCTGCCCGCTGGTTGCACTTTGGCCCGCCGGGCGATCTGGCATGCTCCACACCCGCCCTTTGATCAGCCGCGTCAGCACGGACGTGACCAGGCGGGCGATGGAGCGCCGTGAACCGATCCGCACATGCGGGCCTTTCCCCTGATGCAGGCACCCCGGCGGACACCACCGGCCGCGTATTCAGGACACCGCCGCGGCGAACTGCGCGTAGAGATCGCCGGGCAGCGGCGATTCAAGCGCCCAGCGGATCGCCATCGGCCGCTCGCCTTCATGCGACACGTAATGCGCCGGTCCCAGGAACCAGAACGCCCGGTCGGCCGCTCGCAGTCGCGCGAACAGCAGCACGATGCTGTCGCGTGCGACGTGCTTCTGATAGCGCTGCCCGGTCTCGCTCGCCTCGCGGGTAGTGGACTGGCTTTCCCAGTGGATCAGGCCGGGGCTGATCGCATAGTCGCGGTAGCGGGTGGTCGGCGAAAAGCGTTCCCCGGACTTGTCCAGCGTGAAGGCAAACACATCCGCGCGCTCGTCCGGCAACCAGCGCGCGCCCTCGCGCCAGGTCGGCACCTCGGCAGCGTCAGCCGGGCCGAGGGCCGCCAGCAACTCAAGCCGCGTATATCGTGCGTGCAGCTGCAGCGGCACCTCGGGGCGGCAGGCGAGCGCGGTGTGCAGGTGATCGATGCGGGCCGCCAGCACGTCGAGCAGCTCCACCAGCTCGGCAAGCACTTGCGGATGCTGCCAGAGCACCTCGACGGCCTTATCCAGCGTGGTATGGCGGCCGGGCAACTCGGCCGCCAGCGAAGCCACCAGCATGTGCAGCAGACGTCGCTCGCGCAGGGTCAGCGAGGTCACCCGCAGCGGCGTTGGCATCGAGCCCCAGCGGCGCCATGTCGTGAGGCGTGCTTCATCATCCACGTGCAACAGCCGTCCCAGCGCACGGCGCAATATTTTCTCGTGCGGACCCGGCGGCAGCGTGGCCACGCCGCCCTCGGCGAGCAGGTCGGACCAGCTGCGGCCACTGGCGTAGATGTCCTCCAGCGGAATGCCCGAGGTCTCGATGAACCGTGCCAGAGTGGGGCGATCGCCCTCGTCCGCCACAAGACGAAGCTCGGCGGCACGACCTCTGAAGGTGTTGGGCAGGCTGTCGCGCAGGTTGCGCAGGACCTCGGCCGCGGCCACCGCATCGAGCTGCATATGGCAGCCGCTGGGCAGGAACGGAAAGCCCTGCTCCACCTGGCGCATGAGCTGGGTACGACTGCCGCCGAGCAGGGCACCGAGCCGGCGCTGGAACTGGAACTCCTTGCGGTGCCGACCGACGAAGTCCAGCACGGTGCAGACGGCCTTCCCATCATGCCGCCGCAGTCCGCGGCCAAGCTGCTGCAGGAACAACGTGGCGCTGTCGGTGGGACGCAGCAGAAGCAGCGTGTCGACACTGGGCGCGTCCACGCCCTCGTTGAACAGGTCCACCGTGAACACCACGCGCAGCCCCCCCTGCTGAAGATCGCGCAGCGCCTGCTCGCGTTCACCCATCGGGGTCTCGCCGGTGACGGCCAGCGCCGCGATGCCGGCGGCAACAAAATGCCTGGCCATGGCTTGCGCGTGACGCACGGATACGCAGAAGCCCAGGGCACGCATCCGCGTCGGATCGGGCACGGTATCGAGCACGCGCTGGATTACCAGTCGCGCCAGCACGTCATTGCCGGTGATCAACTGCTCCAGCTCACCGACGTCGTAGCCGCGCCCACGGCGCCAGGTGACCCGGGTGAGGTCGGTGCCGTCGCTGATGCCGCAATAGGCAAACGGGCACAGCCGCTGCTGGTCGATCGCATCCCACAGGCGCAGTTCGGCCGCGATGCGGTGCCCGAACCAGTGCAGGATCGATTCGCCATCGCCGCGCTCGGGCGTGGCGGTGAGGCCAAGCAGCTCCCGCGGCGTGAGGTGTTCGAGCAGGGCGGTATAGGTACCAGCGGCGGCGTGGTGGAATTCATCGATCACCACCACGTCGAAATGATCGCGGGCCATGTCCTTCAGGCCATGGGCGGCCAGCGACTGGATCGACGCGAACACGTGCTCGAAGCGCTGCGGGCGCTGCCCGTCCACCCAAAGCTCGCCGAACGCGGCATCGCGCAACGCCTGCCGAAAGGTCGCCAGGCTCTGCGCCAGGATTTCCTTGCGATGCGCGACGAACAACAGACGCGCCCGCGGCAGCAGCGCGCGAAGCCGCTGTTAGTCCAGCGCCGCCATCACGGTCTTGCCGGTGCCCGTGGCCGCCACCAGCAGGTTGCGATGCCAGCCGCGCAGGCGCGACAGCGCCAGCAACTCCAGCAGGCGCGACTGGAACGGTTCCGGGCGCAGCTCCACGGCGTTCAGTGCGTAGACCGGCTCCTTGGCCGTATCCGGCCGCGTCAACGCACGGAATTCATCGGCATCAAAGGAGCGGAAATCGTCGTGGCACCAGTAGCTTTCGAATACGGCAGCGAACTTGTCGATGACATCCGGATTGCGTGCACCGGCCACGCGCACATTCCACTCCAGCCCGGTGACCTGCGCCGAGTGGGTAAGGTTGGACGAGCCGATATAGGCCGTCGAGTAACCCGTGGCGCGATGAAAAAGCCACGCCTTGGCGTGCAGACGCGTGATCGAAGTGTCGTAGGACACGCGGATCTGTGCGCCGAGTCCAGCCAAAGCCTGCAGCGCGGCCAGTTCGGTCGATCCGGTGTAGGTAGTGGTCAGCACGCGCAGAACGCGACCCTGCTCGCAGTGGCGGCGCAGCAGATCGAGCATTGGCCGGATCCCGGTCTGTCGCACGAACGCCATGAGCACGTCGATACGATCGGCCGAGGGAATCTCCGACGCCAGCTGGAAGCCCACGCGGGGCTCGCCGGGTGCATGGGTCAACAGCGTGGTGTCGAGCAGTGGCGTGGCCGGCATTGGCAGCGCGTCAGGCCTGCCATCCGGGCGTCGGGTCAACAGCGCGCGCAGCACCTGGGCCGCTTCAAGCGGCCGGTCGGCCGCGTCCACGCCGCTGCGCTCGTACTGCTCCAGCAGCGCCACCACGTCACGCGCGAGCGCCACGCCGAGGCTGGCGCGCTGGCGCGTCGGCAGCGCTTCGACCACTTGTCGCAGCAATCGCCCGAGATAAAGCGCGATGCGATCGGCTGCCTCATCGTCATGCAGGGGGCCCTGCTCGACCACATGCCGCGCACCTACCGCCGTCAGGCGCTCGGCCAGGCCCCGTGTCAGCAACTGCTCGTACAACCCCGGCAACAAGTCGGCCACGGATGATTCCCCCTCGTGGATCAGACGCGACCATGCATCGACCTTGCTCCTGGAGTCTATCGGCCGAGTCGAAGAGTTCCCAACGGCCCAGCCTTCCACAGATGGAAAGTCCGTAATGGCGATGCGCAGGGGGAAATTGGCGCGCCCGGAGGGATTCGAACCCCCGACCAATGGCTTCGGAAGCCACTACTCTATCCGGCTGAGCTACGGGCGCTTTTGGGATGCGTGCCGCAGGCGGAGCCGCGGCGGACGCGCAGTATAGCGAAGTTGCGCGGCGTGGCGCGATCCATGCCGCGATCGGCCGGAAACGGAACCGGCGCCCACGGGCGCCGGTTCCGCTCCTGCCCCGCCGACCGGCGGGGCGACGTGGATCAGCGGGCCTTGAACAGCTGGCTGAGCGTGTCCGGCTTGCTGGTGTCGCGCACCAGGTGCGGGTACTTCATGCCGTCGTGGTAGTCGATGCGCACGGTGCGGTAGCTGTCGAACTCCCTGATCAGCAGCTCGACCGGCTTGGACTTGTCCTTGGCCGAGGCGTTGATCGCGTCCTTCATGGCGTCGGCGGAGTACTCGTTGCCGTCCACCGCGACGATCTTCATCGACGGGCCGATGCCGGCCTTGAACGCCGGGCCGTCCCACAGCACGTCGTTGATCGAGCCGTCCTTGCCGACCGACAGGCCCAGCGAGTAGGTCAGGTCGACGGTGTGGCGGCGCGCCTCGATCGCCTTGGCGGCGTCGGACGGCTGGTCGGTGTAGACCAGCTTCCAGCCGTGCTTCTCCAGGCCGCCGATCAGCGGGCCGTGGCCGTCCAGGCGGCTGAGCAGGAAGCTGGCCCAGTCGTACGGCTTGATGCCGTTGAGCGTCTTGACGACGTCGTCGAAGGTGTAGGTGTTCACCTTCCAGTCGCCGTTGTTCATGCCGAAGAAGGCCTTGGCGAAGTTGTCGATCGTGTCCTTGCCGCCGCTCAGTTCACGCAGCTTGGCGTCCACGTCGAGCCAGATCATCGCGCCGGCGACGTAGTAGTCCTCGCTGGCCTGGTAGTTGCGGTAAGGCAGCGGTGCGCGCTGGGCGATGGTCGGGTCGTTGGTGGTGTCCTGCACGTTGCGCCAGGTGGCCAGGCCCGGGCGGCCCCTGTCGTAGGTGGCGGCGGCGTAGGCCCAGATGTCGCGGGCCTGTTCCGGCGTCCACAGGCCGGCACGGGCGGCCATCACGTAGCCCCAGAACTGGGTCTGGCCCTCGTACACCCACAGCAGGGAGTCACCCATCGGCACGTTGAAGTTCGGCGTGGTGAGGTCCGCGCCGCGGCGGTACTTGCCGTCCCAGGAGTGGTTGTACTCGTGCGAGAACAGGTCGCGGTCGAAGATGTTCTTCTTGGTGTCGGTGAAGTAGTCGGCACTGACGCCGTCCTCGCTGGAGCGGTGGTGCTCCAGGCCGATGCCGCCGAGCTTGTCGCTGAGCGAGACCAGGAAGTCGTAGTGGTTGTAGTGGTGCGCGCCGTACAGCTTGTACATCTGCTGCACCAGCTCGCGGTACGGCTTGATCAGCTCGGGCTTGAAGTCGAGGTTCTTCGCCGCGTCGGCGAACAGGTTCATCCGCACCGGCACGCTGGCACCGGGATTGAGCTCGAACTGCTTGTAGTACTTGCCGGCGAGCAGCGGCGAGTCGACCAGCGCGTTGTAGGTGATCGGCTCGTAGCTGATGGTGTCGCCGTTCTTCGAGGCCACGTGCAGCGCGGTGGCGGCCTGCCAGCCGGCCGGCAGGGTGACACTCGCGCGGGCGGTGATCTGGCGGATGTTGTGCCCGGCCGGGTACAGCGAGACCTTGTCCCACTGCAGGCTGAGCATCTCCGGGGTCATCATCACCCGGCCCTGGCCGTGGCCCTGCGAGGAGAGGAACTGGAACTCCACGTCGACCGCTGTGGCGCCTTGCGGCACGTTGACGTGGAAGGCGTAGACGTTGAGCGGATCGCGCGTCCACTCGATCACCTTGCCGTTGGCCTTCACCACCAGGCCGGCGAACTTGTCGATCGGGCCGGTCGGCGAGTGGTTGCCGGGGATCCACTGCGGATACAGCAGGGTCAGCGGGCCGGCCACGGCGGGGATGGTTTCCTGCACGCGGAAAATGCGCTGGGCGACGTCGGTGGCGTCGACGTGGATGCTCAGCGCGCCGGGCGCATACGGGGTGTCCTGCACCGGCGGCACGTTGTCGGCGTGGGCTGGCGCGGCGACGAAGCCGAGGCCGGCAAGCAGCAGGGCGGAGGCGAGAGCGGAGGTCTTCAAGCGGGCATCTCCTCGATGCGGGGACAGTAGGTGTCGCCGGGTCGCGCACGACCCGGCGAGGATGCGGTTACTTGCGGGGCGCAGCGATGGCGTCGAACAGGTCCTTGCCGCTGGCGCGGACCAGATGCGGGTACTTCAGGCCATCGTGGTAATCCACGCGGTAGGTGTCGTAGGTATCGACGTTCTTCACCAGCAGCTCGATCGGCGCAGTGGCGCCCTTGGCTGCAGTGACCGCGTCCTTGAGCGCATCGGGCGAGTAGGCCTTGCCGTTCACCGCCACGATGGTCAGGCCCGGGACCAGCCCGGCCTGGAAGGCGGGACCGTTCCACTGCACGTCGTAGATCTGGCCGTTGCTGCCGGCGGACAGGCCCAGCGAGTAGGCCAGGTTCACGCCATGGCGCACCTGCTCCATCGCCTTGTCCATGGTGTTGGGCTGGTCGGTGTAGACCAGCTTCCAGCCGCTGCGCTCGATGCCGTGCTCGGGCAGCTCGGTGCCGACGTAGTCCAGCCGCTGGCGCAGGAAGCTGGCCCAGTCGAACGGCTGCACCTGGTTGAGCGTGTTCACCACGTCGTCGAAGGTGTAGGTCCGGGTGACGTAGCTGCCGTTGTCCATGCCGTAGAAGGCCTTGGCGAAGTCATCCAGCGAATGCCTGCCATGGGAGAGCTCGCGGATCTTGGTGTCCACGTCCAGCCACAGCAACTGGCCTTCCGGATAGAAGTCGGTGCCGCGACGCCAGTTGATCCAGCCGCCGCCGCCGAAGTAGGTCAGCGGCGCGGCGTCGGCGGTGTCCTGCAGCGAACGCCAGCTGCGCCCGGTGCGATGGGCCATCGCCGCGGCGATCGAGGCGATCGAGTCGCGGTAGTCGGCGGCCGACCACAGCCCGGCGCGGGCGGTGAGCACGCCGCACCAGTAGTCGGTGAGGCCTTCGTAGACCCACAGCAGGTCGTCCTGCATCGGCTCCATGAAGGTCGGCGTCCACAGGTCGGCCGGACGGCGGAACTTGCCGTTCCACGAATGCACGAATTCATGCGGCATCAGGCTGGCCGCGAGCTTGTGCATGGTGTCGTCGGTGAAGAAGTTGGCCGGCAGGCGGTCGTCGCTGGACTGGTGGTGCTCCAGGCCGAAGTGGCCGGTGTGGTCGGACAGCGTGAGCAGGAAGTCGTAGTGGCCGTAGTGGTGCGCACCGAACAGCTTCAGCGTCTGCTGCACCACCGCGCGCTGGCCGGCCAGCTGCTTGGCGGTGAGCTTGACGTCGGCCGCGCCGTCGCCGACCACGTTGAGGTGCACCGGCACCTTGGCGCCCGGATCCAGGTCCACCCGGTTGAAGTGCTTGCCGGCGATCAGCGGCGAGTCGACCAGGTTGTTGAAGGTGACCGGCTTGAACTGCGTGGTGTTGCCGGACTGGCTGGCCACCTGCAGCGCGGTGCCGAACTTCCAGCCGGCCGGCAGCGTGACGCTCGGCGCGACGGTGATCTGGCGGGTGTAGTGGCCGGCCGGATAGAACGCGGTCTGGTTGAACTCGACGTCCACCAGGTTCGGCGTGGACGAGGCACTGGCGCCGAACTCCCCGCCCTCGCCGGGCGAGAGGAACTGGAACGACAGGTCGAGCTGGCTCGTGCCCTGCGGCACGTCCAGGTGCACGGCGTACATCTCGCGCAGGTCCCGGCGCCACGCCAGCTGCTTGCCGTTGGCCTTGATCACCAGCCCGGTGACGTTCTGGATCGGGCCGGACGGCGCGTGCTCGCCGGGGATCCACTTCGGGTAGTACAGCGTCAGCGGGCCGGGCGTGACCGGGATGGTCTCGGCAATGCGGAAGATCTTCTTCGGCGCATCGGACAGGTCCACCGCGAGGGTGAGCGTGCCGGGATACGGCTGGTCGACCGGCACCGGCAGGTCGGCCGCATGGACGACCGGCAGGGCGAAGGCAAGGACCAGGGCGGAGGACAGCAGGGACAGGCGAGGAGAACGGCGCACAGGATTCACTCCGGACAGATGCCGGGGCGGCGACCAGTGCACTCCCCCCGGCGACAATCACGCCGGCTACCCGTCACGTCCTGTGGCGCGGGGGCGGCGTGGATCAAGCGCCCGATGGTAGGCCGAAGGTCACGGCGGCTCCCCCTGCCATTGGTCACACCGGCGCGCGGGTCGCCCTTGACCCATCGCAGGTTGCTGCGAATGGGTGGCACGAAGCGGGGCGCCCGCCACGCCTTGCGGCGCGGCGGGCGCATGTCCGCACTCCGCGCGAGCCGGGCTTACGGCTTTTCCAGCGTGCTGTGGCGGATGCCGTAGGCGAAGTAGATCACCAGGCCCAGCGCCATCCAGATGATGAAGCGCCACACGGTGACCATGTCCAGGCCGCCGATCATGTGGAACCTGCCGTCGGTGACCCACGGCCAGCCGATGATCAGGAACAGCGAGAACACGATGCCCAGCGGCGCCAGCAGCCACAGCGCCGGGGTGCGGAAGCGGCGCTCCAGCTGCGGCTGCCTCACCCGCAGGATCAGCACCGAGGCGCAGATCACGATGAACGCCGACAGCGTGCCGATGTTGACCAGCTCGGCCAGCTCGCGGATCGGCAGGAAGCCGGCCGCGGCCGCGGTGAACACGCCCAGCAGCAACGTCGGGCGGTACGGCGTGCCGTACTTCGGGTGGCTCCTGGCGAACCACTTCGGCAGCAGGCCGTCGCGCGCCAGCGCGAACCAGATGCGCGCCGCGCCCAGCATGAAGGCGAACACCACGCTGGCGATGCCGCACACCGCGGCGATGTCGATGATGCCGCTGACCCAGTTCAGATGGCGCGCGGCGAACACCGCGCTCACCGGCGCATCGCTGGCCAGGATCATCTGCGTGCACTGGCCGGCGGTCTCGGCCGGATCGATGCAGCCGTTGTACGGCACCATGCCGGTGAGCACGAGCGAGATCGCCAGGTACATGCCGATCGCCACCGCGAGGGAGGCGACCACCGCCAGCGGCAGGTCGCGCTGCGGGTTCTTCGACTCCTCTGCCGCCGTGGTCAGCGTGTCGTAGCCGAACACCGCGAAGAACACGATGCTGGCCGCGGCGAGCACGCCGTCCATGCCGTAGCGCGTGCCGCCGGTGGCGGTGGCGTCGTGCACCAGCGACGGGATGAACGGGTGCCAGTTGGCGGTGTTGATGTAGAACGCGCCCACGCCCACCACCACCACCACGCCGATGACCTTGGCGGCCACCACGACGGTATTGAAGCGGGCGCCGATCTCGGTGCGCATGGTCTGGATCACCGCCATGCCGAGCGCCACCACCACCGCGATGATGTTGACCACGCGGCCGCTGTCCGGATGCGCCGGATCGTAGGCGCCGGACAGCGCCACCGGCAGGTGCCAGCCGGTCAGCTGGGTAATCAGCGATTGCAGATAGTTGGAGGTACCGGCGGCGACCACGCCGACGATCAGCGCGTACTCCACCAGCAGATCCCAGCCGATGATCCAGGCGGGCAACTCACCGAGCACCGCGTAGCCGTAGGTGTAGGCGCTGCCGGTGACCGGGATCATCCCGGCGAACTCGGCGTAGGCCAGCGCGGCGCAGGCGCTGCCGATGCCGGCAACGATGAAGCTGAGGATGATCGCCGGGCCGGCATTGAGTGCGGCCTCGTTCGGCGCGAGCACGAACACCCCCACGCCAACGATCGCGCCCACGCCGATGGCGGTGAGCTGCCACACGCCCATGGTGCGGCGGAAATCCCTGCTGGAACCGGCTTCGGACTGGAGCTGTTCCACCGAACGGCGGCGCACCAGCTTGGCAAGAAAACCCATCATGTATCCCCTTGATACTGACGAACAACAACCCCGGACTATAACAAGCCGTGTTGCGAATGCCTTCACGGACCCCTAACAAGATCAATCATTTAGCCGTCCATACGGCCAAATGATGCGAGCGGTCGGATCATCCGGCCGACGCGGTGTGGCGCGCGCCGGAGCCCGCATCGGCAGCGCGCACGATCCACGCCAAGGCCAGGCCGCTGGCGCCGTAGACGCCTGCAAACGCCAGCGCGACGGCGCTGCCCGGCGCACCGAACCAGCCGCCGGCGACCGCCGGTACGACCGCCATCGCCAGAACCCGCGCCGCCTCGAGCCAGCGCGCATGGGGCCGGCCCTCCCACCAGGCGCCGAGCACGGTCAGGCTGAGCGCGATCACCAGCGCATCGCCCAGCAGCAGCAGCGGACCCGCGTGCGTGGCCAGACCGAGGAAATGCGTGGTCAGACCCAGCAGCAGCGCGAACTGCACCAGGCCGTAAAGCGTGCGCGCCCGATCGAGCGGCGGATCGAAGCGTGGGCGCGTCAGCACGAACGCCGGCTTGGGATAGGCGGCCGCCACATCCGCCGGCCGCCAGCCCGGCGGGCGGAACCAGATCTGCAGCTTGTCGCGCCAGCGCGTCGCGCGGCGGGCGTCCTGCCAGGTGGCCCAGTACACCTCCAGGTTCGCCCACAGCGGATTGAAGCTGCGCAGCGGCGCGCGCGTGCCGTACACCGGCGGGTCGCGGTCGTTCTCCTCGACGAAGGTGCCGAACAGCCGGTCCCACAGGATCAGGATGCCGCCGTAGTTGTGGTCCAGGTAGCGATCGTTCACCGCATGGTGCGCGCGGTGGTTGGACGGCGAACAGAACACCCGATCGAACCAGCCCAGCTTGCCGACCTGCTCGGTATGCACCCAGAACTGGTACAGCAGGTCGATCAGCGCCACCGCCACGAACACGCTCACCGGGTAGCCGA
>Ga0315298_1008307_pt1 | contig 13289 bp, 10 predicted proteins | sample WHS_1_MG_FD_203077 | JGI IMG/M metagenome (GOLD analysis project Ga0315298, IMG submission 203077) | Extremophilic microbial mat communities from Washburn Hot Springs, YNP, Wyoming, USA - WHS_1_MG | ecosystem: Environmental > Aquatic > Thermal springs > Hot (42-90C) | place: USA: Wyoming...
AGAAGAGCTTTTCCCTGCGCCACGAAGCACGCTCGCTGCTCGAAGTCACCCCGGTCGAGAAACTCCGGGATCGCGTCTATCAGGTCTTCGGGAGCGAGCTTCTTGAGGAGCTGGTGGATCTGGGCGTGAGGGAGCGAGTGCTCGAGCCGGGCCGACCCCTGGCCGAGGGGATTGCGCGGCACGGAACACCTCCCGAACCGGCGCGTGCCGCCGTGTTCCGGCTGCGCGGTTTTGTTTCGCAACCGCAATACCAGCGAGCGAACCGCAACTCGATTTTCCTGTTCGTGAATCGCCGGCTGATCCGGGATCGGCTGCTACTCCACGCCTTGCTGTCCGCTTACCGCAACCTGATGCCGCCGGACGCCTTCCCGTTCGCCCTGCTTTTTCTCGAGTGTGACTGCGGGGAGGTGGACGTCAACGTCCATCCGGCCAAGACCGAGGTTCGTTTTCGCCACGCGCAGTTCGTCCACGACTTTGTGCGTGACGCCGTGCGCGAAGCATTGATGGAAGCGAGGCCGGTGTCTTCGATCCCTCTGCCCGCAGCAGCGCAACCCGCCGCTTCTTTGCCGTATTCGGAGTTTTCCCAACGCCTGGAGGAACAATCCTGGCAGCTCGGCGGCAGCTCAGCCCCGCTGGTGCTCGAGCCGCCGCCCGGGCCGGCGCCGCGTCTGGATTTCGCGGGAAGCGATCTGGTGATTGGCGCGGGTCCGGCGGAGGCCGCCAAGCTGCCGCTGCCGGACACGCACGGCGCTATCCCCGTGGAAGGGGTAGAGGAGGCGCCCGTCTCCATGAGCGCTCTGGCCGATCTCCGCCCGCTGGGCCAGTTGCATGACAGCTTTATCGTGGCGGCGGGGCGTGATGGTCTGTGGCTGGTGGACCAGCACGTGGCCCATGAACGCATTTTGTTCGAGAAGTTCCTGAAGCGGCAGCAAAGCGGGCGCCTCGAGATCCAGCCGCTGCTGACTCCCCTGATCCTTTCACTGACCCCGGCCCAGCAGGCCGACTACGAGCGGATCGCACAGGAACTGGCCGCTGCGGGTTTTGAGATCGAACCCTTTGGTCCGCGGACCATCGCTGTCAAGGCCGCGCCGGCCGGGGTCCCGCCGTCGGAACTGGAAAAGGCGTTGCTCGAAATTCTCGAGGTGCCCGAACGCGAGTTGCGCCGGATGTCCATGGACGAGATCCGGCGGTGGATCGCAGCCTCACTGGCCTGCCGGGCGGCCATCAAGGTCAACACGCCCCTGGACGCCAACCGCATGGAGTGGCTGCTGCGCGCGCTGGCCGCCACCGACTACCCCATGAGTTGCCCCCACGGGCGGCCCACCGTACTGCGCTACCCGATGCGCGAGATCCTGAAAGCTTTCCGGCGTATTTGAAGGCCTGCCTTACTCGAGCCTGAGAAGAACGCCGGCGCCGGGCGCCAGCCAGTCCATTTCGCGTCCGAACGGCTCCTCGCGGCCCGAATAGGGCGAGACGCGATAAAGTTTCCGTCCTTCGGGTTTGGTCCGGATGCGGAACTGGAAGGAGTTGTTCAGATCTTTGTTCACCAGGAGGATGTACGGACGTCCTTGGGGATCTTCGAACTCGCCCACCAGGAAGCGCCCCATGACCGGCGGGCGGACGAAACGCTGGGTCATTTCCACGCCGGCCACGAAGCGGCTTTCGGCCAGGTAATGGCACTGGTCAGGCACGTCCGGGTAGTGATAGACACCGAGGCTGCGCAGCCGCGTGATGGTCGGCGCCAGCGCGTGAAGCTGCAAGTTGATGCGCCGCAGCATATCCCAGGTGGCGGTGCGATGGCCGAACCAGTCCACCGCGCCCAGACGGTAGTTTCCGATGTGTGGCGTGAAGTAAGTGAAATACTGAATTCCCCGGCCTCCGTAAGCCAGCGTGGCGTAGGCCTGAATGTTGAAGGTGGCGTCGGAGGGCTCCATGTAGTTGAAGTGAGCGTTGGCCAGGACGCAATTCCAGAACGGCCTGCCGGTTTCGAGCGAAATTTTCCGGATGATTTCCAGATTCGTGTAGAAATAATCGAGCATTTCGCCGCCTACGAGCGAGTAATTGTCATAACTGATAAAGGGCTGTTTGATGACATCCACTAACATGCGGACGTAGGCTTCATAAGTGGGCGTGCCCAGCCGTTCCGGGCTGACGCGGTAGGGAAACAGGTTCACGTAAGGCCACTTACCGGGCATGATTTCGGCCAGAATGGCGGCCACCCGGCCCAGCCCGGGCATCAGCGAGGCGTGGGGCTCGTCGCGCAGGTAGAATCCGAGCGCGGCCGGATTGTCGCCGATTTCCCGCGCCAGCTCCTGCACGTTGCGGCGGATCTCGCTTTCCGGCGGCAGTTTCTCCCAGTCGTAGCCATTGGCCCGCTTGTCGGAGACGAAGCACCACAGTCCCGCCGCCCGGACTTTTTCCAGATCCGCCACGCGGCAGAAACCCGTGATGTTGAGGCCCGCCTCTTTCATCAGGCGGAGCTGCTCGGGGTCCGAAGGCGAGCTGCCCCAGGCCATGATGGCGAACTGTTTGGGATCCACCGGTTGTGGCTGCGCAATCCACTGGCCGGCGGCGAGCGAAGCGAGAACGAGCAGGCAAGGTAGCGATTTCATACGGACCATCTTAGTTCCCAAGCAAGTCGCGGTAAAGTTCGGCCTGGCGTCGGGCGATGGCGTCCCATCCGTAAAGACGCTCGACGGTTGCGCGGGCCTGTCGCTCCAGCGTCCTGCGACGCTCGGGATCGAGCAACAGGCTGCGGACGGCGGCTGCGAATTCCTCGGCGGTGGCGGCCACCACGACGTCGCGTCCCGGCTCGAGGTCCAGGCCGTGGACGCCGGCAGAGGTCGAAACAATCGCTTTGCCCATGGCCATGGCTTCCAGGATCTTGATGTTGGTTCCGGCGGAGGCGATCAAAGGAGCGATGACCAGCGTGGCGCGCGCGTACGCGGGGCGCGGATCGGCTACGAAGTCCTCGGTTTCCACCCGCGGCAGGTCCAGTTGGATCTCGGCCTGCTCGCGGTAGCGCTCGAGATAGAGCCGGTGGTTGTGGCCCGCGATGATGTGCAAGACAGGCTGCAAGTCATCCAGTCGCGGCCAGACTTCGCGCAGGAAGAAGTCCACGGCCAGCAGGTTGGGCAGGTGTGCGAACGAACCGATGAACAGGAGTCGGCGCGGTTCGGGTTCGGCCAGCGCGGGCCGGAAGCGCTCCAGATCCACGCCGTTCGGCAGGCAGACGACGCGCCGGGCGCCCTCCACGAAGCGGCGATCCCGTTCCGACATCACCACCACGCAGTCCACGCGCTTCCAAGCTTGTGTTTCGAAGCGGCGCCAGCGGGCATATTGCCGCCGGGCGTCGAAATCCCCGGTACTCTCAGCCAACTGGCGGTGCAGGTCCAACGTGATGTCGTGCTCGACGAGGACCACGGGCGCTCCCGCCGCCTCGTCCGCGTATTGCGCCATGTGGGTGAATTCCAGTTGCAGGAGGCCGGGACGCCATTTGCGCACCGTCTGACGCAGCGCCGCCCGAAAGGCGGGCGTGGTGTGCTCGACCACCATGTCTGGCAGCGCGCTGCGAGGGCGCAGGTGCGTGCCTGGCCGTCGAACCTCGACCACCTCGCAGCAAATGGACGCCAGCTCAATCGCCGGCGGCGCGAGCTGGTCCACGAACGCCACCAAAACCAGGTCGAACTCTTCCGCCGCGCGGCGCATGAGGTTGTACATGCGGACGGCACCGCCGTGCGAGAGCGGAAAAGGCAGGTAGGGGCTGACGATCAGGACGATCGGGCGGCCCATGCGCGCCCGTCCCGGGAAAACGGCCACCTCTCCGCTGCCGATACCCAAAACCAACTCGTCCGGGAAGACCAGCCCTGTGGGCGGACGGCGTATCCATCCCGGCGCTCGCCGGGCTTCGCTCAATGCCCCCAGCGCCGCCATGTTCCCGTAAGCAGCCAGCGTGTTGAGGCGGGCGAGTGCCTCGTTCCACAGCCGGCGAAACACACCGGGCGACGTTACCGCACGCGCGAGGAATCGCAGGTAGTTGGTCTCCAAAAACGAGGACAGCTCGCGCTCGGTGAAGTAACGCGAGGTGGTGGAGCGATGGCGGTGCAATACCCGGGCCGAGGCAACATAAACCGTCGGCCAGCCGCGCAGCCACGCGCGATAGCCCAGGTCCAGATCCTCCACGTACGCCGGGCGGTAGATCTCGTCCAGCCCGCCCAATTGCCGTAGCCTCGCGGCATCGTACATGGAACATCCGCCGCTGCCGTAAAGCACGTAGCTCAGATCTTCGCCGGGCAGCGGGATTTCGCAGCGAACGGGAAAATCCGAAGCGGCGCGTCGTGCGCGGGGCGGCAGGATCGCTTTGCCTGTTTCCTCGCGGCGCTGGCCTTCGGGGAACAGAATCTGCGCGGTAGCGCTAAACAGGCCGGGCACACGATGGAAAGCTTCGCGCAGCGCCCGGAAAAAGCCCGGCTCGATCGTCATGTCGTTGTTGAGCAGGCAAACGTGAGAGTATCGTGCGCGCCGCAAACCGCAGTTGATGGCTTGGGAAAAGGCCAGCGGGCGCGGGTGCGTCTCGACGATGACCTGGGGAAAGCGGTCGGCAAGAAAGGCGGCGGTTCCGTCGTCAGAACCGTTGTCCACCACGATTACTTCCGAGGGGAACTCGCGCAGGTCAGCGAGCACGCCGGGCAACATGGCGGCAAGCAGTTCCCTGCCGTTGCGCGAGGGGATGATCACGGAAATGCCGTCGGGCGCCGCGGGGCCAGGCGGAGGATCCGGGCGGGGCGGGAGCAAAGCCTTTCCGGTCGCTGCCAGGCAGCCGGCCAGCCGCGCGATCAGCATCGAGAACGGGAGGCGCCATTCGGAGGGCCGCACCAGGCGCCACAGAAAGGTATACAGATGCCCGCCGGGATGCGTCTCGAACACGACCCAGTTGCGCAGGCGCCACGCCAGATGCCGCAGTATCAGCGGCACGCATCGCGGCCGCAGCATCCAGTGATCGAGATTTTCGTTGTAAGCCAGCAGCCGGAGCGGCGCCAGCAGGAAGGCGATCAGTCGCAGCCGCCGGTAGGGGACATTCGGGACCAGCATGAGGGCTGCGTACCGAATGCGTTTGCCGCGGAAGGCAGCGCGGCAACGGCGCCAGTTGGTCCAGAGGCCTTGCAGTGGATGATAGGGAATCCACCGCCCTTCGAGCGGCGGGAACTCCGAGACGACGTAAAGCGCCGATGCGGGATCCAGCGCCTTCAGTCGTTCGATGAGGGCCAGATTGAGCGGATCGGTGCCGGTGGCGAAAACGACCTTGACGGCGGGCTTCAAATCAGTTCCTGCCACTGCGGCTGGAACTGGCCCATCCGGCGTTGCCGCCACATCTCAAGCGCCTGCACGGCGAAAGCGGTGGTGTAAGGGTTGACGAAGGGCAGCCACCCGGATGGGGTTCGTCCGAAATAGAATCCACCCGAGACGCGGGGATCCTGATCATCGGCCTGAAACTCGAGGATGCGCGCGACTTCTCGCTCGGCCTCTTCTTCAGCTAGCGGGGCAATGCCCAGTGCGTCCGCAAACAATCGGACCCGCAGCAATTGCGCCCGCACGTCACCGCGCTCGAAAAGCGGAGCGACCTGCTCGAGGCGTTCCCGCGCTCGCTCAATCCCGTTGCGCAGGGTCTGCCGGCATTCCGGCTCGTCGGCGCACGCCAGCAAGCCTTCCAGGAAGTAGCTGTAAGCGTGCAACCGATCCATCACGCCCGGCTCGGCTGTGGCGGGCAGGAACTGCTCGTGGGTGGCCACAGCGTAGCGCAGGGCTCGCCGGTAAAACTCCTCGTAGTTGCCCTCAACGCCTGCCAGCGCCAGTTCCCGCCAGGCGAGGGCGGCTTTCAGGTGGTAGCAGCCGGGATTGCGCGACCACCGCTCGTCCCTCGGCGCCGGGACTTTAGTGGGGAGCCAGAGAGCAGCGGAAAATCCGTTCGCCGTGTCGAACTCGCGGGCCATCGTCTGGCCGCAGCGCGCCGCCGTCTCGAGCAACTCGGAACGGCCGGTAACGCGCCAGAGGGCCAGCAGGCCCCTGACCACGATGGCGTTATCGAAAAAGTAGGCGAGGGGCTCGGCGCTGTCGCCGTCCATGGCGTATTCGAAGGGGAACAGCGCAGCTTCGGGGTCCCAGGCCTGCCACACGAGGAAATCGCCCGCCCGGGTGGCGGCCTCCATCAGCCGCGGCTCGCCCGTCAGACGGAAAAGCCAGGTGAGGAAACTCACGGCGTAGCCCGTGATCTCCGTAGAAATGCGATGATTGCGGCCAAGATCCGTGCGATAGTACCGGGCTACGCCGCCTGAAGGCTCCTGAATGCCGGATTCCAGAAACCATCGCGCGGCGGCATCCCGCGCACGCAGGCATGCAACTTCCAGCGACAAGATCGTACCCTCAGGGGATCAGGGAAACAGGCGATTATAGCACCCTCCTTGCGGCAGGCCGGGTCCCTCACTGGCGGTAGAAAGATCGCACGCCCTCGATTACCGTTTCCAGTTGTTCGTCGGTCAGCTCGGGATAAACTGGCAGGGCCAGTACCTCGCCGGCCAGTTGCTCGCTGACCGGAAAATCCCCGGCGCGATAACCGAGGTCGCGGAAGCAGGGTTGAAGGTGCAGCGGCACGGGATAGTAAATCTCAGTTCCTATGCCCAGGCGGCTCAAGTGCTCGCGCAGGCGATCGCGTTCCGGTGCGCGGATCACGAACTGGTTCCAGACGTGGCGCGTCGCGTAGGGCGGCGCCGAGGGCGTGATCACGGGCAGGCCCAGTTCGGCGAAGCGGCGGCAGTAGTAGTCGGCGTGGCGGCGGCGAGACTCGGTCCACTCATCCAGATGTCGCAGCTTGACTCTGAGCACAGCGGCTTGCAACGCATCGAGCCGCGAGTTGAACCCAACCCATTTGTGCACATATCGTTCCCGGCTGCCGTGCACGCGCAGGGCCCGAAGGCGTTCGGCGAGTGCCGGATCGTTGGTGGTCAGCAGGCCGCCATCGCCGTAGCCTCCCAGATTCTTGCTGGGATAAAAGGAGAGGCAGCCGACATTGGCCAGCCCGCCGGCCCGTCGTCCCTTATACTCGGCGCCGATGGCCTGGGCCGCGTCTTCGATGAGAGCGATTCCCCGGCGCGCGGCCACCTCACGCAAGGGATCCATGTCTGTGCAGGCCCCGAACAGGTGCACCGCGATCGCGGCCCGCACGCGGGGGCGCGAGCAGATCAGCGCGGCCGCGCGCTCCACGTCCAGGTTGAAGCTGCCGGCCTGGACATCGGCGAATACAGGCGTGGCGCCGGCGCGCACCACAGCGCCGGCCGTGGCGAAAAACGTAAAGGCCGGGACTATAACTTCGTCGCCGGGTCCGATGCCCAGCGCCAGCAAGGCGAGCAGCAAGGCGTCAGAACCTGAGGCACAGCCGATGGCGAAGCGCGTTCCGCAATACTCGGCCAGCTCGCGTTCCAAGGCTTCCACTTCTTCGCCGAGAATGAAGGCCTGCGAGTCCACCACGCGCAGCAGCGCCGCCAGCACTTCTTCACGGATCGTGCGGTGTTGCGCGCGCAGATCGAGCAGCGGAATGCGAGGGAGCTGGCCCTGATTCACCGTGAGGCAGACTCCGTGAAGGCTCGATTATAGCCAAGGGAGCGCAAGCTTCGCCGCGGCCACCCAGCGGGAGGTCGGCGCGCTGAGCGAACATGGGAACAGGTGCGGCTTGCCGCCGCATTTACTTGGGGCGCCATGCAGCCGCGCGTCAGCGTCATCATGCTCACGTTCCGCCGGCCTCAGTTCATCGGCCGGGCCATCGCCAGCGTGTGCGCGCAGCAGCGGGAGGACTGGGAGCTGCTGGTGATCCAGGACGGCTCCCACGAGCAGACTGCGGCCGTGGTGGGGGAGTGGCAGCGGCGCGATCCGCGCATCCGGCATCTGCAACGCGAAAAGCCCGGAAATATCGCCGAGGCAACCAACTTCGGCCTGCGCCTGGCGCGCGGAGAATACATTGCCATTCTGGATGATGATGACTACTGGGCGGCGCCTGACAAGCTCGATCGCCAGCTTCACTTCCTCGATCGCAATCGCGACTACGCGGCTTGCGGCGGCGGGGCCATCGTGGTGGATCTGGAAGGCCGCGAGCGATTGCGCTATCTGAAGCCGGAAAGCGACGCCGCGATTCGCAGGCGGGCGCTGTTCGCCAATCCCATTGTTCATTCGAGCGCTGTGTATCGGCGGGAGGCGGCGCTGGCGATCGGCGGCTACGATGAGTCGCTGGCCGGCTTCCAGGACTGGGACTTCTGGCTGCGGCTGGGTCGCACCGCGAAGCTCTACAATCTGCCGGACCATCTCGTTTACTACCAGTTGTGGGAAGGCGGCGGTTCGTTCTGGGCGCAGCGTGCCAACACGCAATCGGCGTTGCGCATTGTACGTCGGCACCGTGGCGCTTATCCCGGCTTTCCTGCAGCTTTTGCCCTCGCGCTGGCTTACTACGGGTTCGCTCGTTTGCCGGCGGGAGTGCGGCGGCTGGCCTATGAGCCGCTGTCGCGCATGAAGAAGGCGGTGTTCGCTGCGAGGCGCTAGCGGCGCTCGAGCAGGAACGGGTTGGCGACGAGGTAGTCCACCGTCCGGATCACAGCCTCGCGGATGCTCAGGCGTGGGCGCCAGCCTAGCGCACGCATTTTCGAGCAGTCCAGAAAGATAAAGGGGTTGTCCCCGACCCAGCCGCGGTCCCCACCCGAATAGATCAGGCGCGGGCGCAGTCCCAAGTGTTCCGTGATCCAGCGGATCGAGTCGTTGACTTCGCAGTACTCGTCCGTGCCCAGGTTGAAGATGTTGACTTTGCCTTGCGCCTTTTCGATGGCCAGCAGCATAGCGTCCACGCAGTCGTGTACGTAGAGGTAGGATTTGCGCTGCCGCCCGTTGCCCAGCACGTGCAGTTCATCGGGATGCTCGCGCAGTTGCTTGTAGAAGTCGAAAACATGGCCGTGAGAGTAACGCTCGCCCAGGATGGAAACGAAGCGGAAGATCCAGGCTTGGAAACCGAAACCTTCCGCGTAGGCTTCGATGAAGCCCTCGGCAGCGAGCTTGGAGGCGCCGTAGAGGGAAGTTTGCACCGGGAAGGGGCAATTTTCCGGGGTGGGGAAAATCTCGGGCTCGCCGTAGATGGAGCCGGTCGAGGCGAAGCCGATGCGACGCACGCCCTGCTTGCGCATGGCCTCGAGAACGCGCCACGTACCAATCGTGTTCTGCTCGAGGTCCTTCCAGGGATGCTGGGTGCCGAAACGCACGTCGGCGTTGGCCGCCATGTGGAAGACGAAGTCTGCCCCGGCCATGGCTTCTTCCAGGGTGGCTTGGTTGAGGATGTCGGCCCGAACCAGCCGGAAGCGGGGCGAGGCCAGTGCGTCCTGAAGAAACTTGGGCTGGCCGGTGGAAAAGTTGTCGTAGCCGGTAACGTGATGGCCCAGGGCGAGCAGGCGGTCCACCAGATGACTGCCGATGAAGCCGGCGGCGCCGGTCACCAGAAAATTCACCTCGGATCTCCTCGAGCCGTCCTGCGCGGATTGCTGCGAACGGCTTCTAGTATGATCTTAGTAATTGCCTGATCCCCGGACCAAGGAGGCGGCTTGATCATCGCGCGCAGTCCTTTGCGGATTTCTCTGGGCGGCGGCGGGACCGATCTGCCTTCTTACTACCGCGAGCACACCGGTTTCGTGATGGCCGCGGCCATAGACAAGTACGTCTACGTCACGATCCATGAGATGTTCGCCGAGGGCATCCTGCTGAAGTACTCGCGCATGGAGAGGGTCTCGACGCCGGACGAGATCCAGCATCCCATCATTCGGGAGGCGATCAAGCTGGTGGAGCCGCGCACGAACCACCTGGAGATCACGAGTCTGGCCGACATCCCGGCGGGCACCGGCCTGGGGTCTTCGGGCAGTTTTACCACCGCACTGCTGCGCGCCCTGCACGCCCTCAACCGCAACTTCCTGACGCCGCGGGAGCTGGCCGAGCAGGCCTGTTACATCGAAATCGAGCGGTTGGGCGAGCCGGTGGGCAAGCAGGACCAGTACATTGCCGCCTTCGGCGGGATCACGTGCTTCACGTTTCTGCCGGACGGTCACGTAGAGGTCGAACCGCTCCGGCTGGACGCCGAGACGCTCCACAACCTGGAGGACAACCTGGCGCTGTTCTTTACCGGATACACGCGGGATGCGTCCAGCATCCTTCGCGAACAGGATAGCCGCAGCCGCCAGGGCGATCGCGAAATGATCGAACATCTGCACGTGGTCAAGGAACTCGGCTACGAGAGCAGGCGGGCGTTGGAGCGCGGGGATCTGCGTCGCTTTGCCGAGCTCATGAACGTCCATTGGGAACACAAGAAGGCTCGCTCGGGCGGCATGACAAATCCCCGGATTGACGAGTACTACCAGTTGGGGCTGCGCAATGGCGCGCTGGGCGGCAAACTGATCGGAGCGGGTGGCGGCGGTTTCCTGATGTTTTACGCGGAAGACAAGACGCGGCTGCGGCGCGCTATGACCCAAGCGGGATTGCGGGAGGTGCGCATCCGCTTCGATTTCGAGGGCACGCGCCTGCTGGCCCCTGCATGACGACAGCCATGCTGCCGGTTGCGATCCTGGCGGGCGGGCTGGGCACCCGCCTGCGACCGTTGACGGACAAGCTGCCCAAGTCGCTGGTCCCGGTCGCTGGCGAGCCCTTTCTGGCTCACCAGTTGCGGCTTCTGGCCCGGGCGGGCATCGAGCGCGTGGTGCTCTGCCTGGGCTATCGCGGCGAGCAGATCCGCGAGTTTGCGGGCGACGGGCGTCGCTTCGGCCTGCAAGTCGAGTATTCCGAGGATGGCCCGACGCCGCTGGGCACCGCCGGCGCCGTCCGCAAGGCTTTGCCGCTGCTCGGTCCGCATTTTTTTGTGCTCTACGGGGATTCCTACCTTCCCTGCGATTACCGGCAAGTCGAGCAGGCCTTCTTTGCGTGTGGGCAGCCGGCTCTGATGACCGTCTATCGCAACGAGGACCGCTGGGACCGAAGCAACGTCGAATTCGACGGTTGCCGCATCCTGGCCTACGACAAGAAGAACCGGACCCGGCGGATGCGGCACATAGACTACGGGCTGGGAGTGTTCGCGTCCGGCGTCTTCGAGGAGCTGCCGGAGGGGACCTTCTGCGATCTGGCCGACCTCTACCGCCAACTGCTGGCTGCGGGACGACTGGCGGCTTTCGAAGTCAGCCAGCGCTTCTACCACATCGGAGACCGCCAGGCGCTGGAAGAACTGGAAGCCTGGCTGAGAGCTTCTCGCGAGGGGAACACTGTGGAATTTGTGGAGCAGTACCTTTCTGAGGCGCGCGAGATCCTGGATCGGCTGGATCGCGCCTCCATCGCGCGAATGGCGCAGTTGCTGGCCGAAACCCGGGCCGCGGGCGGGCGGCTCTTTATCCTCGGGGTTGGCGGCGGCGCCGCCCACGCTTCCCATGCCGTCAACGATTTCCGCAAGCTCGCCGGCATCGAGGCCTACGCTCCCACGGACAACGTCTCCGAGCTGACGGCGCGCACCAATGACGAGGGCTGGGCCACGGTGTTCGAGTCCTGGTTGCGTACGAGCCGCCTGCGCGCCGAGGACGCTGTGCTGGTGTTCTCGGTGGGCGGTGGCGATGCCGAACGCAACGTGAGTCCCAATCTGGTCGCGGCCCTGCGCTACGCCCGCGCCGTGGGGGCGCGTGTGCTGGGCATCGTGGGGCGCGACGGAGGCTACACCGCTCAGGTGGCCGATGCCTGCGTCATCATTCCTACCGTCCATCCGTCCCGCGTGACTCCCCACACGGAGGCCTTCCAGGCTCTGGTCTGGCACCTGCTGGTGTCGCATCCTTCGCTCAAGCAGGCCGAAACGAAATGGGAGTCCGTGCGATGAGGGCGGGCGTATTTCTCGACCGGGACGGGGTGTTGGTCCGCGCGCGCGTCGCCAACGGCAAACCTTTTCCGCCGGCCAGCGCGCAGGAAATGGAGATCGAGCCGGGAGCGCGCGAGGGTTTGCACCGGCTAGCCGAGCGTGGATTCGTACTCGTGGTGGTCACGAATCAGCCGGACGTGGCCCGCGGTGAGATCTCTGCGGATGTCTTGAAGGAGATGCATCATCGCCTGATGGACGAACTGCCGCTGGAAGGGATCTGGACCTGTCCTCATGACGACGCCGACGCCTGCGCCTGCCGCAAGCCCAAGCCGGGTTTGATCCTGGAAGCCGCGCACGCGCTTGGGATTGATCTGGCGCGCAGTTTCATGATCGGGGACCGGTGGCGTGACGTCGAGGCGGCCCACGCCGCCGGGTGCACCGCAATCTGGCTCGATCGCGGTTACGACGAGCGCTCCCCGAGCGTGGAACCGGCCGCCCGCGTTCGCTCGCTCGAAGAAGCGGTGGACTGGATTCTCAACCGAACGGTTACGAGAGCCGAGGACCATGAAAAGCCTTTCTGAGCTTCAAGTGAAAATCTTTGCGGACGGCGCTGACCGTACAAAGATGCTGGAGCTGGCGCGCGATCCGCTCATCCGCGGTTTCACAACCAATCCCAGCCTGATGCGCAGGGCTGGCGTGAGCGACTACGAAGCCTTCGCGCGCGACATTCTGGCTGCCATCCCGGACCGCCCCATCTCGCTCGAAGTTTTCGCGGACGAGTTTGACGAAATGGAGCGGCAAGCGCGCAAGATCGCTTGCTGGGGCCAGAACGTTTACGTCAAGATTCCCGTGACCAACACGCGGCGCGAATCCTCCTGCGAGCTGGTGCGACGGCTGACGCAATCGGGCGTCAAGGTGAACGTCACTGCCATCCTTACCCTGCGGCAAGTCCGCGAGGTAGTCGCTGTGCTGGACGGAGGCGCCCCTGCCTGCATTTCGGTGTTTGCCGGGCGGATTGCGGACACCGGGCGCGATCCGGTGCCCGTGATGGCGGCGGCCGCGGAGCTGGTCCGGTCCGCGCCCAATGTGGAATTGATCTGGGCCAGCGTGCGCGAACTCTACAACATCGTGCAGGCGGATCTGGCAGGCTGCCATATCATTACGGTGACACCCGAGGTGCTGTCGAAATTGCCGCTGTGGGGCAAGGATCTGGAGGAGTACTCGCTGGAAACCGTCCGCACGTTTTACGAAGACGCTCGCCGGAGCGGTTACCGGCTGTGAAGATCGAGGCTCGCCATATTCATGATTCGCCTGCCTCGCAACGCCCAGATCTGGTTGCCCGGATACTGCCGGAGCCAGCTGGCGGCAATCGGTCGGGCGCGACCCC
>Ga0315298_1008308_pt1 | contig 13286 bp, 15 predicted proteins | sample WHS_1_MG_FD_203077 | JGI IMG/M metagenome (GOLD analysis project Ga0315298, IMG submission 203077) | Extremophilic microbial mat communities from Washburn Hot Springs, YNP, Wyoming, USA - WHS_1_MG | ecosystem: Environmental > Aquatic > Thermal springs > Hot (42-90C) | place: USA: Wyoming...
ATTATAATTTATATCGACTATTTAGTCAAGTAAAAAAATTTTAATAATGCGTTAATTTTTTGATAATATTTAAAAAAAGAACGGTATTTACCGTTCATCAACTTATATTTTTAAGTTTTTCCGCTTGCTCAGTAGTTATTAGAGCATCTATAATCTCGTCAAGATCTCCATCGAGTACTGACTGAAGTTTATATAAAGTTAATCCTATTCTGTGATCTGTTACTCTCCCCTGTGGAAAATTATATGTCCTTATCCTTTCACTTCGATCACCAGTACCTACTTGCAATTTGCGAGTATCAGATATCTCCTTTTCTTTTTCTTCCATAGCTATTTCGTACAATTTAGCCCTGAGAATTCTCATAGCTCGCTCTCTGTTTTGAATTTGGGAGCGTTCATCCTGGCAAGAAATCACAATACCTGTAGGCAAGTGCGTCAGTCTTACAGCAGAATCAGTAGTATTTACACTTTGCCCCCCATGTCCGCCAGATCTGAATACGTCGATTTTTATATCATTTGGATTTATCTCAATATCTACATCTTCTACTTCGGGCAGAACAGCTACCGTAGCTGTAGAAGTATGAATTCTTCCACCTGCTTCAGTTGTCGGAACTCTTTGCACTCTATGAACTCCACTTTCATACTTAAGTCTACTGTAAGCCCCTTTACCTGATATATTTAAAATAACTTCTTTAAATCCTCCTATATCTGTCTCATTGGAACTCATGATTTCAACTTTCCATCTTCGCTTTTCTGCATACATTGAATACATCCTGAAAAGATCATAAGCAAATAAAGCTGCCTCATTACCACCTGCACCAGCTCTAATCTCCATAATTACATTTTTTTCGTCATCAGGATCTTTAGGTATAAGTAAAAGCTTTATTTCTTTAGCTATTTGTTCTTTTTGTTCTTCTAATTCTGCAATTTCTTCTTCAGCCATATCTTTAATTTCAGAATCGCCACTAGTTAAAAGCTCTTTTGTAGAGTTAATATCAGAAACTACTTTTTTATATTCTCTATATTTTGCAACAATATCTTCAAGATTTGCATGTTCTTTTGCATATTTTTTCCACTCGTCTACATTCGATATTATATCTGGATTGCTTATTTTTTCACCAAGTTCTATATATCTTTCTTCAATTGCTTGTAATTTGTCAATCATCATCTCACCTCAAAAAATGATTATATCACATATAATCTTTTGTGAAAACTATAACTTAGAATTTTGCAATAATAATTCTATCTTTTTTACTAAAATCCTTTTTTATTTCAATATCATAAAATCCTTGATTCTTCAGCATATCATAAACATCCATTCCTTGATCAAAACCAATTTCAAATACAATAAAACTCCCTTTTTTAAGATACTCCGGTGCAAAATCTATAATCCTTCTATAATAATTTAAGCCATCCTTCCCACCATTTAAAGCAATTTCCGGCTCATTTTTCACCTCTATTTGTAACAAATTCATATCTTTTTCCTTAATATAAGGAGGGTTTGAAACTATAAAATCAAACTTCAACCCTTTAGGAATATTTTTGTATATATCACTGTTTATAAATTTTATTTTATTATATACTCCATTTCTCTTAGCATTTATTTTAGCTACATCCAGTGCTGCATTACTAATATCAACAGCATAAATACTGCATTTATCAAAGATTCTGCCAATACTGACAGCTATAGCACCACTTCCTGTACCAATATCTAAAATAATAGAATTATCTTTTATTCTTTTCAAAACTTCTTCAACAAGTATTTCTGTTTCAGGTCTTGGTATTAAAACATTTTTGTTAACATAAAATTCCATACCCATAAAATATTGCTTTTCAACTATATATTGATAAGGAATACCTGAACATCTTAAATCTATAAGTCTTGTAAATTCATTTAATATATTTTGTTGTATTTCTTCTTCCTTCTTAAGTAAAAGCTTAAATCTATCTATACCAAGTGCATAAGCTAAAAACAACTCGGACTCAAATTTTGGATTTTCAACAAACCCATCAAGTTTATTTTTCCCGAAAATAATAGCTTCATATGCTTTCAAACTCCCGTCCTCCCTCATCTTCAAGCACACTTTTCAAAGAAGCTATAGCTACTTCTAGTTGATCATCATCTGGCTCTTTTGTGGTAATCTTTTGTAATAACAACCCTGGATAAATAAGAGCCCCTATTATTTTATTATCACTATGGCCAGCTATTTTAATTATTTCATAAGATATACCTGCTACAACAGGTAATAAAATTATTCTACTTATTATTCTAATATATAAAGTCGGCCACTTTAAAAATGAAAAAACCACAATAGAAACAATCATAACAATAAAAAGAAAGTTAGTTCCACATCTTGGATGTAAAGTAGTATATTTTTTTGCATTTTCTACAGTTAATTCTTCTTCATGCTCAAAACAATGTATTGTCTTATGTTCTGCCCCATGATATTCAAAAACTCTGCGTATGTCTTTCATTTTTGAAATAAGTAAAAGATATAAAAGAAATATTAAAACTCTTAAAACACCTTCGCCTAAATTAATAATTATAGTATTTCCAGTAAATTTTTGCATATAACCAGCTAAATATGTCGGACCAATAAAAAATATTATTATAGATATTGCTGCAGAAATAATGATAGAAGCATACATAATAAAATCATCAAGTTTATCGCCTAAAATTTTTTGCAAAAATTTATCAAATTTAGTCTGGGTTTCTTCTATTGCTTCTCCTTCAAAAAGCTCAGCAGAATATGTCAAACTTTTTATTCCTATAATAAGTGAATCAAATAATGCAATTGTCCCCCTGATAAAAGGTAAAGAAAATAATTTGTTTTTCTTTGTCAATGGCTTAACTTTATCTTTTTTTACTACAATTTCATTACAGCATCTTACTGCTGTAGCAACACTGTTATGTCCACGCATCATAACACCTTCTATTACTGCCTGCCCACCAATATCTGTTTTTTTCATAATTGCACCTCTTTCTTAAACACCTGGTACCTCATGACATTTCCTACATCTGGCTTCGTAACTTTCTTTTGCTCCAACCATTATTATTGGATCATTATATTTTGCCGGTTCACCATTAATAAGTCTTTGAGTTCTTGTGGCAGGGTTACCACACATTACACATATAGCTGTCAGCTTGTCAACAGATTCTGCAATTGCCATAATCTCAGGTGTAGGACCAAACGGCTCTCCTCTAAAGTCCATATCAAGTCCTGCACATATAACTCTTTTACCACCATCTGCAATAATTCTAACTATATCAACTATTTTAGAGTCAAAAAATTGTATTTCATCAACTGCTATAACTTCTGTATCCTCATCAAGATAATCCAAAATCTCAGAAGCTTTTACAATACTTATAGCATTTATGTTAGCACCATTATGTGAAACAACTTTATCCAGTGAATATCTATCATCAATTGCTGGTTTAAAAACTTGTACTTTTTGTTTTGCAATTTGTGCTCTTTTTATTCTTCTTATTAGTTCTTCACTTTTGCCACTAAACATCGGACCAACAATAACTTCAATAAAACCATGATCCAAAGATCCATATATCATTAAAATCACCTTCCAAATGTCAAATTAAAAACAAAAGGTTAGAGTCCAACACACTCTAACCATAGCCTTATTTTTCATTGAGATTAAATTTTTTCCTGAATCTCTCAACTCTTCCACCTGTATCAACAATTTTCTGTTGACCAGTAAAAAGTGGATGGCATTTTGAGCATATCTCAACTTTAAGTTCTTTCTTTGTAGAACCCGTTATAAATGTATTGCCACAGGCACATTTAACCACAGCATCATGATAATATGTTGGATGTATATTCTCTTTCAAAGTTTTCACCTCTTTCAACCAAAACTCACACTTAAAAAATTATAGCACAAGTTATATATAATATCAAGATTTATATAATTGTGAGTTTATCATTTCTATAAATTCTTCATTTGTTTTAGTTTTGACTAACTTTTCTATAAGCATTTCAGTAACTTCACCTGTTTGAACATTTGACATTACATTTCTCAAAGTCCATATCGCACTAAGTTCTTTATCCGATAATAAAAGTTCTTCTTTTCTTGTCCCAGATTTATAAATATCAATAGCAGGGAAAATCCGCCTTTCCTGAAGTCTTCTGTCAAGATGGAGTTCCATATTACCCGTACCTTTAAATTCCTCAAATATTACATCATCCATCCTGCTTCCTGTTTCAATTAATGCAGTAGCTAAAATAGTGAGACTACCTCCTTCTTCAATATTTCTAGCAGCACCAAAAAATCTTTTTGGTGGATGAAGTGCAGAAGGATCAATACCACCAGACAATGTTCTCCCCGATGGTGGCGTAACAAGATTATATGCTCTTGCTAGTCTGGTAATACTATCCATTAAAATAACTACATCTTTTTTGTATTCCACAAGTCTTTTTGCATACTCCAAAACCATTTCTGCTACTTTAGTATGATGTTCCGGAAGTTCATCAAAAGTTGAATAAACAACTTCTCCTTTTATTGATCTTTTCATATCTGTAACCTCTTCTGGTCTTTCATCTATTAAAAGTACTATTAATACAACTTCTGGATGATTTTGAGAAATGCTATTAGCAATTTTTTTAAGAAGAGTAGTTTTACCTGCTTTAGGAGGTGCTACAATCATACCTCTTTGTCCCTTGCCAATAGGTGCTATTATATCAACTAATCTCATTGCAAATTCTGTAGAGCTTGTCTCTAATTTTAATTTTTGATCTGGGAAAATCGGAGTTAACTCATCAAAAGGTTTCCTTTTTTTAGCGTATTCAGGATTTTCGCCATTTATAGATTCAACATATAAAATTGCAGAATATTTTTCTCCTTCTCTAGGAATTCTAGTAATTCCTTTGACTTTATCACCTATTTTTAAGTTGAATCTTCTTATTTGAGACTGGGATATATATATATCCTTTGGCCCTTGTATAAAATTTTCAACACGTAAAAAACCATATCCGTCAGGCATTATATCTAATACCCCTTCAGCTAATACATCTCCTTGTGTTTCAATAAGTTCCTTTAAAGGTTCCGAAACTTCACGCATAAAAGATAGTCCATCTTTGACATAATTATTGCTTTGTGGCGGAGTTATTATTATATCTTTTTTAACAGGTATTATGTCCTTAGCTTCTTTCAATATCTCAATTTTACCATTTTTATCTTCATTAGAATTATTTTTAACAATATTTTCTTCTTTTTCTTTATCTGGTTTAACTTCTTCCACATCATTTATTACTAATTTTTTACCATCTTCTTCAGGCATAATAACTTTTGTGTCAATTTGACTATCTATTTCTGATATTTTATCTATCAAATCCTGTTTTCTATACTTTGTAATGCTTTTTATACCAAGATTTTTAGCAATTTCTCTCAATTCTAACAAGCTCAAATTATCTAAATTACCAAAACTCAAAAGTACACCTCCTAAAATCAAAATGTTTTCATAAATATTATGAAAATGTTTATACTAAAAAAAATAAAAAATATTACTTAGCTGTTAAATGGATTAAAATCCGAAGTTGAATACATTAGCTGAATTTTAACAAAGTTACAACCTCCAAAACAGATTTGAAAACCATAAATTGAGGAAGGAAATGTTTTATATTATATAAATATTTTATTTATAATTTTTGGGAATGTCAAGTTAAATATTTTAATTTTAATTATCCTTATAAATATTATAGACATATATAATAAAAATATTCACAAAAATATACATTTTAAAGAATAGATTTAATATTTGCCAATATTTTAAACTACTAGTTTTTCTTTTATTATATCATATACAAACTGTTTTAATTTTAAGATGTCAAAAGGTTTAGAAATAAAAGGATACTCCTTATATTTATTATCAGGTTCATCAGCAGACATAAAAATTTTCTTCATGTCCGGATGTAATTTTTTTAATTTTTTTACTATTTTAAGCATATCACTATTCATATTTATATCAAAAATGCCAATATCAGGTTTAAATTTTTCAAAATCAATATCAATTGAATCAATTTCTGAATATGCCTTTACTTCATGGCCATCCATAGAAAATATTTCTTCTAATAAATGGCATATGCCTCTGTTATCATCTAAAACTAAAATTTTACTCATTTTATGCCACCTTTTATATACAAAATCATAAAACTACATTTTTACACACACAATAGATTATATTCTACATAAAAACAAATATACCTCTTTTTTTTATAAAATTTTTTTTAAATAAATGATATTTTTTATATAACAACATATTCAATTATCATTTTTAACAAATTCTTGGCAATAATTCTCCAATTGGCCTATCTACAATTCTTGAAGTCCCATAAATAGTATCTATTGTTACTAAATTCGAATCATTTATTTCACCTATTATTTGTGCTTCTTTACCATATTTATCTGATTTCATTATTTTTAAAGCTTCATCAGCATAATTTTTATCAACAACAGCAATCAATTTACCTTCATTTGCAAGATGCAGATAATCAAAACCCATCATGTCACAAACTGATTTTATACTTGGTTTTATAGGTAGATTTTTTTCATATATTTTAACCCCAACTCTGCTCATTTTAGATATTTCATAAATTACTTCTGCTACTCCACCTCTTGTTGGATCTCTAAGAACTTTAACAGCTTTTTTTAAAGACATTAGTTTTTCAATTAAACTGTTTAATGGTGCAACATCTGATAATATTTGCGGCTCAAAGTTAAGGCCTTCTCTTGCACTCATAATAGCCATACCATGATCCCCTATAGTTCCAGAAATTAAAACAACATCACCTGGTTTAGCATTCTTTATTGATACATCTACTCCATCATAAACCATTCCTATACCTGTTGTATTTATAAATATACCATCAACACTACCTCTTTCAACTACTTTTGTATCTCCTGCTACTATCTTAATACCAGCCTCTTTAGCTGTGTCAGCCATTGAATTTACAATTTTTTTTAAATCTTTTATGCTATATCCTTCTTCAATTATAAATGCCGATGTCAAAAATAAAGGTTTAGACCCTCTCATAGATGAATCATTAACTGTTCCACAAATAGCAAGTTTCCCAATATCACCACCAGGAAAAAAAGTTGGTTTTACTGTAAAGCTATCTGTTGTAAAAGTTATATTATCTAAAATAAGAGCCGCATCTTCCATTTGCCTTAAATACTCATTATCGAATTTATTTGCAAAAACATCATTAATAAGTTTTTCCATCATTGTTCCGCCACCACCATGGGATAGCAAAATCTTATCCATTGTAATCGCTCCTTTTATCAACCGCCATATTTATAAAAAGCTGCACATGAACCTTCAGAAGATACCATACAAGGCCCCACCGGGTTTTCCGGAGTACATGCTTTACCAAATAACGGACATTCTTTAGGACTTATAAACCCTTTTAAAACATCACCACATCTACATCCTTTAATTTCAATATTATCTCCAATAGGTTTAAGATCAAATTTCAAAGCAGCATCAAAATCTTTATATTTGCTTTTTATCTTTAACCCTGAACCTGGTATCTCGCCCAAGCCTCTCCACGTACTGTCACAAGGTTCAAATATTTCTTCAATGATTTCCAAAGCTTTTTTATTACCTTCTGGTTTTACAACTCTTTTATATTGAATGTCAATTATAGGATTTTTATAATTTTTCAGGAGCATTATTATGCTCAACAATATATCTTCTGCTTCAAATCCTGCTATTATTCCTCCTATATTATATTTTTCGGACAAAAATTTATATATTTTATCTCCAGTTATTGCACTTACATGTCCTGGCAATAAAAAGCCCTGTACATTAGAACCTCCTTCAATAAGTGCTTTTAAAGCTTCGGGCATAGTTTTATGAAGACAATATACACTGTAATTTTTAATATTTTTTTCTTTTGCTTCTTTTATTGTAACAGCAACAGTTGGAATTGTCGTTTCAAAACCAATACCTATAAATACAATCTCTTTATCAGGATTTAATTCAGCATATTTTAAAGCATCCAATGGAGAATAAAATACTTTTATATCTTTACCTTCGGCTCTCTCAGACTGTAATGAAGATTTGTTCCCTGGAACTCTTATTAAATCTCCAAAGGTGGCTATTGAAACTTTTTTATTTGCAAGTTCTATAACACTATCTATTTCATTTTGTGCAGTAACACAAACTGGACATCCTGGCCCTGAAATCAATTTTATATTATCAGGCAATATTTGCCTTAAACCATATTTAGAAATAGCCATAGTATGAGATCCGCATACTTCCATTATATTAAACTGTATGCCTGGATTTAGATAATCAATAATATCTCGGGCTTTTTTAATTATCTCGCTTTCTTGCATCACGTATAACCTCCGTCAATTCATCCCAAAGTTCTCTTTGCATTTCTGCTTCATCTTTATCTACTATGCTAATTGCAAGTCCAGCGTGAACCATAACATAATCTCCTACTTTAACTTTTGGAACCATTTCAACTGAAACTCTACTTATCATACCATCTAGTTCAGTCTCTGCTACTTTGCCTTCAATCTTGACAACTTTTACTGGTACTGCTATACACATTATCTATCCCTCCAGTTTTTTATTTGCAATAACAGCCTGTCCCAAAGAAATACCACCATCATTACAAGGAACCTTACTGTTAGAAAATACCTCAAAATTAAAATTGTTTAGTTTTGAAATTATATTATTAAGCAAATATCTATTTTGAAAACTTCCTCCACTCAAAATTACTTTATTAATTTTAAATTGTTCTCTTAATTTAACAGCAATATACAAAGTAAATTCTACAATAGTATTATGAAATTTCGCTGCAATAATGCCTTTTTCAACCCCATTTAGAAAATCCTTATAAACTTGTCTTAATATAATGTCTGTTTCTACTACAAAATTTCCATCATTTTTTATTTTATATTCATAATACTCATTTGTATTTTTTATTATACTTTCTAATTCCATTGCTCCTTGTCCTTCAAAAATTACCTCATCTTTTAAATTTATAAGTGATGAAACTGCATCAAAAAATCTACCCATACTTGAAACTTTTGGAGTGTTAAGGTTTTTTTCTATTTGCATTTTTATAATTTCAATTTCCTTACTATCAAATTTATTTATGAAATCATTATATATATCTAAATCATCTGCTATAAAACCAATTGCAGTTCTATATATTTTTTTAATTGCCAGATCTCCTCCTGGAAGCGGCTTATAATTTAGATGCCCTAATCTTTCAAAATCTTTTAAATCACATATTAAAAATTCTGCCCCCCAGATATTACCGTCAGTACCATAACCCGTACCATCATAAGCTATACCAATAACTTTCTCATCTAACCCATATTCTGCCATGCAGCTTGCAATATGGGCATGGTGATGCTGTACTGCTATTAGAGGTAAATCATTGGATAAGGCATATTGTGTTGAAATATATCCTTTATGCATATCATGGGCAATATAATCTGGTTTCACGCGGAAAAGTTTTTTGTATTTTTCTATTTCTTCCATATAATATTTAAATGTTTCTTCACTATCCAAATCACCTATATGATGACTCATAAAAGCATATTTGCCCTCTACAAAACAAAAAGTATTTTTATAAAATCCGCCTACTGCTAATATTTTTGCTTTTACATCTTTTTTTAAAAGAATTGGCTGTGGTGCATACCCTCTTGCCCTCCTAATAATTCTCTCAGCTTTGCTATTATAGGAAGTTACTGTATCATCTATTCTATTAACAATTCTTCTATTGTTTAACAAAAATATATCTGCTATATCTTTAAGTTTATTTAAGGCATCTTCATTATCTTTACAGATAGGTTCTTCACTTACATTACCGCTTGTCATAACTATTGGAAAATCAATCTCGTCCATTATAAGATAATGAACAGGAGTATATGGAAGCATAACTCCAATATTATCAAGATTTTCAGCAACATTTTTTGCAATCTTATTATTTTTCTTTTTTAAAAGAACTATAGGTCTTTTCTGGCTTAAAAGAAGCTTTTCTTCTTCTTCACATAATATACAATATTTTCGTACTTCATTAATGTCCTTCATCATTAAGGCAAAGGGTTTACCATATCTTTTCTTTCTTTCTCTTAATCTTAACACAGCATTTTCATCTAATGCATTTACAGCAAGATGAAAACCGCCAATACCTTTTATGGCAACAATTTTACCAGATTTAAGAGCATTAGCAATACACCCAATTTCATCTTTTCCACACTCAGCACCTATTACTTTAAGCTTAGGGCCACAATCAAAACATGCTACTGGCTGTGCATGAAATCTTCTATCTGTTGGATTGCTGTATTCTTCTAAACATAAAGGACACATTGGAAAAACCTTCATCGATGTTTTTGGTCTATCATAAGGTATGTCTTCAATTATGGAAAACCTTGGCCCACAGTTTGTGCAGTTTATAAAAGGATATTTATATCTTCTATTATCAGGATCTTTCATTTCTTTCAAACACTCATTACAAACTCCCATATCAGGTGATACAGGAACAAATCCATCCTCATCTTTACTTAATATAATATTAAAATCTGTATATCCAATAATCTGAACATCCTCAGATATAATCGAATCTATAACAGCAAGCTGTGGAGGATTTTCTTCAAGTTCTTTCATAAAATTATCAATGTTTTCTTTTGTTCCTTCTATATTAATATAAACCCCTGATGATGCATTATATACAATACCTTTTAATTCGAATTTTTTTGCAAGCCCAAATACAAAAGGGCGAAAACCTACGCCCTGTACAATTCCTTCAACTTTTATTTGCTTTCCATGAATTTTTTGTATTGCTCTTCTAGCCATTTTACAAACTCCTCAAAACCTTCTCCTGTTCTCGAAGATACCTCAAAAATTGGTACATCCGGATTTAATGCTCTAATACCATCATAGAAAAACTTCTTATCAAATTCAAAATATGGAATCATATCTATTTTATTTAAAATTACAGCTTTAGCTTTTGTAAATAATAAAGGATATTTATATGGCTTATCATCTCCTTCTGTAACATTTGCAATAGCTAATTTAAAATCCTCACCTAGTTCAAAACCAGATGGACATATTAAATTTCCTACATTTTCTATAAATAATATTCCATTATCAAAATTTATACTTTCAAGTGCCCTGTTTACAGAACCAGCATTTAAATGACATGAACCACCTGTATTAATTTGGACTACAGGGATATTTTTTTCTGCCATTTTTTTTGCATCAATATCTGATGTAACATCACCTTCTATAACCCCGCATTGTATACTTAAATTTTCAATAGCTTTTAACAAAAAAGTAGTCTTGCCTGTACCCGGAGCACCTATAAGATTAACCATCAATATATTGCGGTCATCTTTGATATTTTTATTTATATCTGCAACATTATTATTAGCCTCTAAAACATCCTTAATTATTACTATTTCTTCCATTGATCATTCAACTCCTATACTTTCTATATAAAATTCTTTACCTTTATCCACTAATACACCTGATGCTCCACATATTGGACAATTAAAACTAAAGTTTCCTCTTTCAAAAATATTACCACACTGACTACATTTAAACTGTGCTTTTATTTTTTTAAATACAAGTTCAGCACCTTCTGCTATAGTATTTTCACTTAGAACATCAAAATAAAACTGTATACTTTCACTTTCCAGTCCAGTTAATTCTCCTATGACAATAGTTACCTTTGTAACTTTATTAACATCTCTCTTTTTGCCTTCTTCTACTACAAGATCAACCATATTTTGTGTTACCGATAATTCATGCACTTTAAACTCCTTCTTTCTTTTCCTTGTCAGAAGAAGCTTGAGGTGGTTTTTGCTGTACTACATCATATTTTTCAGCAGCAATTGGTCTGTATTCTTTTACCATAACCAAGGATTTTGTAGGACACGAATCTACACAAACACCACAAATTATACAAGAAAATGGCTCTAATTTCCATGTTCCTTCTTTTCTGTTAACTTGTATACAGTTAGAAGGGCAAACTCTTTGACAAATACCACATAAAATACATTTATCTATATCATTCTCTATATGACCCCTAGCTCTTTCAAAAGGTTCCCTCTTTTCAAAAGGGTATTTTCTGGTTGCTGGCTTGTGTGTAAGGTTATTCATAACATTTTTAAACATATCTAACATTTATAACACCTACCTTTCTGTACAGCTAATACAAGGATCAATTGTTAAAACCAATACTGGTATATCAGCTAACGTACTACCTGGAAGCATACTTAAAAGAGGAGCCAGATTTGCAAAGGTAGGAGTTCTTATTCTTAATCTATCAAGAGATTTGCCGCCTAATGATTTAATATAGTAGAAAACTTCTCCTCTTGGCTGTTCAACTCTTTCTATTACTTCACCTTCTGGTAAATTAGGTTTCACTTTTATATTCAGGTCGCCCTGAGGTATTTTACTTATTGCTTGCCTTACAAGATCTATTGACTGAAGCATTTCTCTTACTCTTACAATAGTCCTAGCATAAGTATCACCTTCATTTTCTATTACGGGCTCAAAATCAAGATACTTATACGCAGCATAACCTAAAGTTCTCATATCAGATGATACACCGCTGCCTCTTAATGTAGGTCCTACAGCACCTAACATATAGGCTTGTTCTTTAGAAAGCACTCCTATCCCAACAGTCCTTTGCTTAATAGTATAATTATTTCTAACTATTTTTTCAATTTCTTTCAATCCTTTTTCGACTTCATTAAGTTCATCAAGTAGCCATTTAAATTGTTCCTCACTTATATCCTTTCTCACGCCGCCCACTATATTTACTGAAATAATTACTCTGTTTCCAGATGTAGCTTCAAGAATATCCATGATTTTTTCTCTTATTCGCCATGCTAACATAAATAAATTTTCAAATCCAAAAGCATCTGCTAAAAGTCCAAACCAAAGAAGATGGCTATGGATTCTATGAATTTCAGCCCAAATAACTCTTAAATATTTTGCTCTGTCAGGAACTTCAATACCTATTAATTTTTCTACAGCCTGACAATAAGATTCTCCATGCATTGCACTGCAAATTCCACAAATGTGGTCAACAACATAAACCATCTGATTAAAATCCTTTTTCTTAACAAGAAGTTCAAGTCCTCTGTGAACAAAACCAAAAGCAGGATAAGCTTCTACAACTTTTTCATCTTCAACGATTAATTTTAAATGTATGGGCTCAGGTAAAACAGGATGTTGAGGCCCAAATGGTATTGTACTTTTATCACTCATTCTTATCACCCTTATCCCTTCTCATTATTTCTATACT
>Ga0315298_1008310_pt1 | contig 13284 bp, 6 predicted proteins | sample WHS_1_MG_FD_203077 | JGI IMG/M metagenome (GOLD analysis project Ga0315298, IMG submission 203077) | Extremophilic microbial mat communities from Washburn Hot Springs, YNP, Wyoming, USA - WHS_1_MG | ecosystem: Environmental > Aquatic > Thermal springs > Hot (42-90C) | place: USA: Wyoming...
CCTATGTTTTTCAATTCTGCCTGAGTGTGGGCGGTGCAGGACTTGAACCTGCGACCTCCACGATGTCAACGTGGCACTCTAACCAACTGAGCTAACCGCCCTTATTTTAAATTATACAAAAATGAAAGTGAAATGTCAAAAAATATCAAATTTTTTTATAAATTAAAAGATGGCTACCGGGTTTTTCTTTTATACTAATTTTAATATTTTTGAGTTTTTCTCCAGAAATAATTTTTTTATTTCTGTAATTGCCAACTTTTTTTGAAAAAATAACCTCATATTTTTTATTTGTGTCTATGTTGTAAAGTTGAACTTCAATTATAGGAAAATGACTTTGATGTCTTCTTAAAAATAATGCAAATCCGGAATCAAGGTCTTCTCTATGAAATTGATAAGCACACCAGTCATGTTTTTCTATAGTTAAAGGAGATAGTAAATAAAAATCTCCAAGAAAATAATTCCTTAAAATTTTGATTTCTTCAATTGCTTTTTTTATTTCTCCATCTTTATCAGGTGGATAATCCTCTCTTTTTTCAATTGAAAAAGTAAATCCTGTAGAAAGACCACTTCTGAATTCATATGACTTAAAAACCCATATTCCACCTCCATGAAAAGGAACCCATAGGGAAAGACCTGAAGTTTGAACTTGATTACCAATTTCTGTAAGCCATTTTTCTCTTTTCAATGATGGAAAATCAGAGAAATCACTTCTCCATAAAGGAAATGACCTTTTTAATGTCTCAATATCAATTCTCCTTCCTCCACTTGCACAATTATCTATTAAAAGATTTTTAAACTTATTTTTTAATGAATCCCAGAGAAAATAAAGACCCTCAATATGCTTTATCTCAATAATACCCTTTCTATCTTTTTCCTCATTTTCTTCCCAGTATGGTAAAAGTTCAAAATTGCAATCTTGTCTGTAAATATCAACTCCTTCCCTTTCAATAATTCCTGAAATTTTTTCAAGTATAAATTCTCTTGCTTCTTTTAAAGAAAGGTTTAAGAGGAAATTATCTTTATCATATTTGTTACTCAATAAAAATTGAGGATATTTATTAAAAATTTCTGTCTCTCTTCTTACTCTTTCAGGTTCAAACCATAATAGAAATTTAAGTCCTTCTTCATGAACTTTATCACTTATAGGTTTAAGTCCATTCGGAAAAAAATCATTTCTTACATACCAGTTTCCAACCTCCTGCCACCATTCACCTCCATTTCCATACCAGCATGCATCTATCCAGTGAACTTCTGCTCCAAGTTTTTTTCCTTTTTTAAGTAATTCTAACTCAAATTTTTCACTGGTTTTACCTGTTTTGTAATATGTTGCCTGTGAACATATAGAAACTGGTGGAAAGAAAATATTTCCATCTATTTTCTGTGAATTGTGAATTAAAAATCTTCTCAAAATATTATTCCCTGTGTAAAAATCATTACCTTTATAATTTATAATAACAATTGAGGGAGTTCTTACTTCTTCATCAGGATAAAGGGAAAAATTTGTTCTCTCCATTCCACATTTTATCTTTATTTTCTTATCCTCCCTCAGAAAATTAATTTTCCACTGTCCAGTCCATCCAATTCCTATAACAAAACCTTCATCATCTATTTGTAAATTAAAAAATGGTAAAATTCCATTTGAAGACCTTCCTCCATATGGTTTTAAATTTTTCTCATTGTTAATCCCTATTTCTTCTCTCAATAATAAAAAATCATCAATTCTGCACTGACTTCCTTTTGAATAGTAGAGAATAACTTTATCTTTATTTGAAGAATTAAATTCAATATCAAGTGGCATAACTTCACTTATTAAAGGAGAGTTTTTCTTCGCATGATTTTTAAATTTTAAAACCCATTCAATACAATTAAAAATTTTATATTCTTTAACTTCAACTTCTATTTTCAAACCATTTTCTTTGTCAAAAAGTAAAACCTTTTTTAAAATTAAATCCTTAAATTCTTCCTTTTTCTCATCTCTTTCCCATTTTTCAATTATTTCTCTTGAATTTCTTCCATTATATAAAAAACTGAATGGCAAAAAATCTTCCCAGAATTTCATTTTTCCTCCCCTGTTTTATTATTTTAAGTATAATCAAAAGGGAATCACTCTTTAAATTCAGAACAGGAATTTAAATCTTCAAGCCATTTATTGTGAAAATAATTATATAAACTTCCTGATAATTGTGTTAGATTATCAAATGAAATTGGGTCTAAAATTATTTTCCCTTTACCTATTTTTTTTACAATTCTTACTTTGAGAGGTATTTTTATTTTCTGATTTAATATTTTTTCTAAAGTTTCAAGTTTATTTGGTCCCCCTAATGGTTTCAAACCGGGACAGACAGAAAAATCAACCCCTTCCTCATATGTTTTGAGATTTATTGGGTCAAGATAAATCCCACTTTCACACTCATATCCTAAATCCTCACCAGTAAGAATTATTGTCCCCCCTTTTTTTAAATACTCTTTTAAAACATTTTCTTTCTCAAGCCAGTTTACTTGATTCAAAAGTTGAAATATTCTATTTCTACTCGCATCCTTTTCCATAACATAAAAACTTAAATCTTCTTTGTTCAAATTTTTACACAAATATAAATTTTTTAAAGCATTCAATAACCTAATAAATTCTTCATCCGAAATATCTATCTTTTTTATTGGACAAAGTGAAGAAAAAATTTCTTTTGATTTTGGTATATCTCTGTTATTTTGTGAAATAGCAACCACTTCCTTTATATCTTCTTTTCCATTCAAACAATCTCTAACCCTAATTTTCCATTTTCCAGAAGGGTCTCCTAATCTTGTTTGTATTTCAATTTTTTCATGTGAGGTGCAAGTTATTTTACTGGATAACATAGGCATTTTATTTCCAGAAGAGTCAAAAACATCTATATGAACTGGATGAGCATCAGGAATTGGTGTTTTATCTTTCTTACAAATTTCAATTTCAATTGATATTTTATCCTTACCAACGACTATTTTAGAAGAATTTAATTTTAAATTTATTTCACCTGTCTTATATGGAATTAAAGCATAAAATGCAACATCGCCAGGAGAAAGTTTAACAGGAAAAGACCAACCTTCCTTTGAGACATATGTCTCCTTTTCTTCAAAACTAAATGGGTCTTTCAATTTTACTTTCTTTTTATATTTAAAGCGAGATAATGAAATAGATTCTCCTTTTAATATATCTATGACTTCCTCACATGGTATATTGACAATAACTTCTCCTGTAATTTCTTGATTTGTTCTATCGCTGTATATACTCAAAACTCTAATATCACTTTGTTCCAATTTATACTGATAATAAACCAATTCAGGAATCCCTCCCCCATAGTATAAAGGTCTTATTACAAAAATTTCTGGATTTATATTTCCAATAACTCTTATTATGCTTGTTAAAAATTGTCTTAACGATTCATTCTGAAAATGGCTGAATTCATATTGCATAAAATGGTCAAAAGTAAAACCATTTATATGAATTGCTAATCCCTTACCATATTGATGAACAGTAAGAAAAGGATTTCCATCATAAATTTTAGTTATTACCTTTGTATCATTATAAATATTTTTAACATTCTGGTGAGCAAATATCCATAAATAAGGTGGCTCACTACCAGGTCTTTCAGTATAATCCAGATAATATATTTTATCTTCCAATTCAATCTTTGAGGGTAAAGTTATAACAGTTCTCTGTCCTATAATGCCATCTTCTAATTCCAATCCAATTATTTCATCAAGTCCTCCACCCGGAATTTTATTATATGGTTTCCCATATTCATCATATTTTCCAATAACAGGAAAGGTAATAAGTATACCTCCATTTGAAACAAACTCTTTCAATTGTTTTATTGCCTCTTTTGAAATCAATTCACAATAAGGTATAAGAATTATTTTACATTTTAGTATTTCTTCATCAGAAACAAAAACAGGATTATATCCTGAAGAACTTAAAACATTATAAATCTGAAATTCAGGTCCTCCTAAAAATCCTGCACCTGTTGATTTATAACCCAGTTGACCCATTATTTCTGAATCAGGTCCTTGAGATTTTAAAAAGAATTCAGGTCTTGAATAAACCTGACACCAATCACTCATAGGATGATATATACCAATTGAATAATCATAAACAGGGTAGCAATTCAAAAAGAATTTTTCTCTTTCTCTTACTTTTTTTACATAATTTTTAAATAGAATTGTTGACCTTGAATGTGTTAAATTATAATTAAACATTTCTCCCCAGTTACATTGAAATGTTGAAAGGCAGGCAAGATTATGATTCCAGAATTGTCCCCACACAGGATAAATTTCGTCAAATCCCCAATGAAAACTGAAAAATGGTGTATTTTTATTTAAAGAATTTTGAATTGCTCTTGCATTCCATGGTTTTAAAATTGTTGAATGATAAACAGGATGTATAAATGTCATTGGGATTGGACTATAAAGATTAAAAGTAAGTTGAAAACTCAAACTCCAGTCAGCAGTGGGATTATACTTATTTATATTCCTTGTAATATTTTCTGCTACTTGCTTGTTATACCAGAAGAAAAATCCATGAGTGTCAATATATGGTGCAATATTTCTTTCAATTTCTTTTAAAGGCATAAATAACCATCCACTTGGTAGTCCATACTTTCTTTTCAATTTAACTTCTTCAAAACTTTTAAAATTAGTTTCCCATTCTTCATTTAATTTTTCTATTGTTTTATATTTCTCCTTCAAGTAATACTGAAACAATTTGTGAGCACCTTCTGGTATATCTTCATCCTTAATCCATTTTCTTCCAAAAGGGTTGTTGCTCCAGTGATAGTAAAATCCGGATTCTTCTCCAAAATCATAAATCACATATGCACTTGTATGTAAAAAACTTTCATAATCCTTTTTTGCCCATTCTTCAAGGTGTGAAAAATCGGTTTTTGTGAAATTACCTGTAAAATTTTCTAAAAGAGTTGTTGGAAATTGATACCATGCTCTCATATTAAAATAAGAATAATATGGTTCTCTCCAGGCATGCCCACCATTAAATCCAATTCCTTTATGATAAAGAGCAAAAAGTTTCATCATAGAGGAAGGAACAACATCCTGCCAGGCCCAGTAGTTTGAAAAAAGAAATTTTTCTCTCATTGTCCATTTTTTATATCTCCAAAACCATTTTATATCACTTGCCAATAAATCATTATTTTCATTTTTAACAAAAGCACATATATTAAAATTCCATCCATCAACTCCGTAATCAGGCATCTTCCATTTAAACTCATAATTTTCTTCTTTATTCAAAATATTTTTTTCTTGAAAGTAAACAGGAATATTCATAGCATCATAAATAACAATCTGTAATTTGTAATTTTCTGGTTTGATTATTGAAGTAATGTTTGTTTTTATATTTACTTCTTCTCCAATTTCATAACCGTATTTATCTGTCTTTACTTCAACCTTTACATTCCCTTTTACATTTAATAAATTATATGCCTCAAAAACTTTTTCTCTTTTTCTGTTTAATATTTCCCCTTTTAAATAATAAATACCGCTTTCTATATTTTCTGGAACTTTAAAATTAAAATCTTTAACTTCTTTTATCTGGAATTCTTTCTTATAATAAGTTGAATTTTTATAGTCAATCAAACTTAAAACAAAAAAACCTGAGAAATTTTTTTCGTATTCATAAAATTTAATTTTTAAAAATATATCCTCTCCTGCTAAAATCTCCTTTTCTTCTGTTTTGACAATTTCTACCTGAACTGGATAGGGATAAACATTTTTATATTTCAAAAATTTACCTATTTGTTCCCAGAATTTACATAATAAAAATTCAGTATCAAAATCCTGATATTTTAATTTATGGTCTGGAGGAATAATTGAAGGTATGTTTAAAACAACTATTTTGCCTTTCCCAAATTCCATCTCTCCTAAAACACCATATCCAGAAGATGCTGTTAATATAATGGGATTAACATTTTTCTTAAACTTTGAAGGAGAAAAATTTATCTTTTGGAAAATTTTTTCTACAGGTATTCCTATTATAATCGGGTTTTTGTTCACAACTTTTACATCTTCTTTTTTCCTTTCTAATTTTGCTTCTTCGTAAGGACATAATTGAGATAAATAACCATCTTTTACATAATCAGAACCAAGCCATATTAACCTTCCGCCATCTTTTACATAATCAACTATAAGTTTTTCTATATCCTCGTTAAATCTTTTATTTTCAAGAATAATAAAATCAAAATTCTTCCTTTCAAGTATTTCTTTTAAATATTTTATTCTTTTTTCTTCCGGATATGGAGAATTGTCCCATAATATACCATCTGTAATTTGTGAAGTTTCTGATTCCAAAACTTTCCCTGGACTTGAATTCCTTAAATAAATAAATCTCAGATTCGTCTGTCTCTCAAGAAAATCAATTTGTAGATAATTATGGAATGGTAATTTTGAAGATAAATAAAGAACCCTAATTCTATCTTTAAAATTTTCAGTTACAAGAACTTCTGAAAATAAAGGAAAACAAAATAAACTTAAAATAATCACCTTTTTGAACATAAATATCCTTTATTCTTCTTTTGGTTTTGTCTCGGTATAATATTTTTTTATTTCTTCTTCGCTTAAAACCCTTTTAAATATATAAAATTCATCATACCAGGCATTTATAGGATTATCCTGGGTATAATATTTTCCAATTGACAAACTTATAGGAATAAAACTTTCTTCTTCTGAAACATCTTTCCAGTTTCCTGATGCTACAACTTTCCCATTAAAATATAATAAATATTTATTTTGAGAAGCATCCCATGTCGCACATATATGAATCCACTTTCCTTTTTTAAAATAGTCGTCAATGTGTAAATTGGCTCCTCCTTCCCATGCACAGGTTGTATAAAGAATAGTAGGATATTCTTTTGAAAAGGACTTATGAAATGCAAAATATTTATTTGGGTCTTTCATTCTTATCCATAAAAGAGTATATTTGCCTGTTTTATCGTCTCCCCACCAATTTGGTTTAAACCAGAACATTAATGTCCCTTTCTTTAAACTTATATTGTCTCTTATATCATATGAAATTGAACCTTTGCCTTCTTCTGATAAAAATATACAGTTTTCAACAATTCCTTTTTCGTATTTTGCTTCTCCATATAACTTACCTTCTTTATTGTGAAATGCAGTTTCGGCATCAACAGAGAAATCAAAAGGAACATAAAAAAGTAATGACTTATCATTTAAAAGATTTTTTCTAATTTCTTCGCATTTAAGATTTAAAATAAAACAAAATACAAAAAATAAAAATATATTTTTCATCTCTCACCTCCTGTTTTTATTTCTTTTTTAATTCCAGTTGCCACATCAATTATTTCTATTTTATCTATTTTTTCATTTAAAGCAACTGGTATTAAAAATTTTCCTTTACCATTTTTACATATAATATTTTTTGAAAGATGTTTCAATTCTTGCTCCTTATCAAAAACAGAAACCCTTACAACACTGGAAGAAGGGAAAATATCCCCTTCAGGAATAATTTTAACCTCTCCATCTATACAATTTCCTTTATTTTTTATTTTCGCTTCTATTGTTTTTACTTTATAATCCATTATTGAAACCAAAACAGGTAAATTAGAATCAAATTCTGTTTCAAACTGGTTTGTTTCTCCAATATATTTTTTATCAATAATATTATACAAAAATTTCTTTTCAGGTAATTTTATATTTACCTTTCCATTTTTTGAAGGTAATATCAACAAATAATTAATTCTCTCTGAAGCAAATATTCTTGAAATTCCTGAAAAGAAAATATTTCCTGTCTCTTTCTCATACACCTCAATTATTGGATTCAGACCGATATTTTTAAATAAAGAAAAAAGGTAGTTATAAAAAATATTCTTTTCTTCTGCCTTTAAATTTTCAATTGATGTTAAGAGTAAATTCATGCATATAAATTTCCCTTTGCCATAATAATTTATAAAAAATATTTCTTTTTGTTGAGGTAAAAGAGAATCTGCTGTTTTCAAACTCAATCTTTCAGGAACAATCAATTTTATGTTTTTATTTTCTATATTGAAATTTTTTATTTCTGTCCCTCCTTGCCAGTTAATCCTTTTTATACCAAATAATTCCTCTGTTTTATTATTCTCTCTAATTTTCCCACATTCATCAAAAAGTCCAGGCAGAACATCAGATATTACTATTCCACCTTCTTTAACAAATCCCTCAATCTCTTCAATTTCTTTATCTGATAAACAAAAAATAGAAGGTAAAATTAAACATTTATATTTTCCTTCTTTTAAAATTCCTTTTTCTAATTCTTCTCTATCTATAAAATCAGGATAATACCACATTTCCTCAAAGATTTTAGTAAAAATGTCTTTTGCTTTTAAATAATCAAAGTATGTTTTTTCTTTTATTGCTGTAGTTAAATGTAAATTTGGTTGAGAATGTAATATTGCTATAGGAGACCATTTTCTATCAGAAGAAATTAAAAGTTTTCCTATACCTTCTTTCAATTTTTGACATTCCTCAACAATTGCTTTAAAGGGCGGCGTTAAACTAAAATCTGGATTAAATGCAGACCATTCTAATTCAGAACTAATGACAGAAAAATAACCAACACCATTTGCACCTCTTAAAATTCTATCCCATGGATATCTTTTTCCTGCATTTACATCGTAAACATATATACCCCAGTCCCATAAAAATCTATCATCAGGTAAAAATGTGTCATAATAAGATGTGCCGCCATATCCTCCAATTGAATTCATTGCCTTACTTAATTTATAAAAATCACTTCCAGTGAATGAATTTCCTTCTCCCCAGAGACCTTCTGCTCCTACATAAGAATTTTCATCTATCTTCTCAATTATATTTTTCCCAAAATTATGAATATCAGCAAATACACTCTCCATATACATTCTATGTTCAATCCAGGAAGAAAAATTTCTTATTTCATTTTTATCTTTCATTTCTTTTAATGTTTTCGGTATAACTTCTTCCCAAGTTTTAAAATCTGTTTCCCATTCTTTATTTAAATTTTCTATAGTTCTATATCTTCCTTTTAAATATTCTCTAAAACCATCTAAACAATACTTTGAAAAACAAAATTCGTAATTCTCACTCCAGTGGCTCAATTCATTTTCATCTCCAAGAGAATAACATAAAGGAGAATAGGGATAAATTATTTTTGTCTTTTTTATTAAATTTTCCTCCATTTGTTTTCTGAAATTTGGGTCTGAAAAACATGGATGCCTTGAATTATCTTTTCCTTTTGAATGTGCCTTTAAAGAATAAATATATGGAGAAGGAATTAAATTATTTTTTGTTATCTCTTTTAATGTCTCAATTTCATTACAATAACAATGCAAAGTATCAACACCAAGATTATGTAAAAGAGAAACTGGATAGTTCAGTAAATAATTCTCAGATGGGCTTCCCCAAATAACAAAATGAAAATCTTTCATATCATTTTTCTTTTTTATGGGAAAAGAAATTTCTTTTTTATCAATTAAAATTTCTTTATTATAAACTTCAACCTTTAAATAATGAAGAATTGTAATTGGCTGAAAACTTGAAAATTTAAAATTAATTTTTTCTTTTAAAGGAAAGTTTTGTTTTGAAATAATTCTTCCCAAAGAATCTGAAATGAAAACATAAACCTCCCCTTCATTTACACCTTTTATCTCCATTTCAACATTTATTTCTTCCCCTTCTTTATAAAAATCCTTATCAAGTTTAATATTTATTTCACAGGTATTAGGTTTATCTATATATGTTGAACGCCAGTCAATAATTTTATCCCCCTTTTTTAAAAAGACATCTATAAAATGAATTCCTGAAGGAAGAACTGGAATTAAATACTCTTTTTTATCTGTTTCAAACTTATTTTCTATAATTCCATCTTTATCCTTTATTATTCCATAAATTTTCATATCCTTATCAAATTGGCCTTCAATCAAAAATTTTAATCTTTCTTTTTCTATTACCAATCCATTTATTTTCATATCAGGAAGTTTATTACACATTTTTAAAATCAACTTACCAATTAAAGAAATAAAATAGTCATATTCAACAAAGTTACATTTACAATTCGGTGTTAAAAAAAGAATATCGCCTCTTCCACTCTCCCAATTTATAAAATAAACAATCCCATTACCAATTTTACTCTCTTCAATATATTTTTTTGAAAATTCTTCTTCTGTTAAACCAGAAAACTTTGAAATCTTTGAAAATGGGATACAAAATAAAATATACTCATCTATCTTTTCTATTTTCCCATTTTTAAAAAGAGTATAAATTTCTCTATCAAGTCCTTGAGGGTCAATAAATAATAAACCATTTCCATTTTTTACTTTATCAACAATTTTTTTCCTAATATTTTCTGGAATGCTTGTCCACTTAATTCCTCCTATAATTATTCCATCACATTCCTCATCCATTTTTTCTATTGACTTGTCAGAAAATGGAAATGAAATATGAGTTATTTCAAAATCAAATCTCTGTGAAAGTTCAATTATCTCTCTTTTTGAATATTCAGGACAGATTATAATGAGTTTTGTCTTACCTTTAAAATATGGTTTTGCCCATTTTGTATGCGGTGTAATAATCTCTGCTTTGATTGATATTCCAAACAATAAAAGTAAAATAATTATTTTTTTCATTAAATCCAATTGCAATTCATACCGGTTTTAAGGTTGAATTGCAAAAAATGTTATACTTTTTATACTAACTCCTTCCACTATAATAATATTTATCTTTTTTGTATCTTTTGGAATTTTTACCGGAAGATTATAGTTATTTGAACAGAGCCATGTCTTTTTTCCATCTTTATCCTCACCTTCAACAACCATAGATTCAGGTCCTTTAAAATTACCTTCAATAAATAAAAAAACTTCAATATCTTTTGAATTTAATATTCCCCATAAAGGACCCCTTAATTCTGAAACTCTTAAAATTGTTATTATTCCCTTTTTATCAGGTGGTAATCCTTTTTCCCTTTGAGCAATCCAATCCCATCCAGTTAAAAATCCTCTTCTTACTGGTTCTATTATAATATTTTGTGTTTCAACAGTTATTGCTGGTAAAGAAAAATCCTCTTTCAACAATACAAAACCTCTTTTATCTTTCTCAAATTTAATTCTTAAAATTGTTCCTTCTCCAGGATTTAATTCAATTATTGCTTCATTCAATTCACCAACACTTTTTTCTTTTATCTCAATTTTCTTATTTTTAATTATATCCTCAATTTCTTTAACATTTGGCAAAAGAGAAATTTTTTCTTTTCTTATATCTTTTACATCATCATTTACAACAATTAAATAACCAGTGTCTTTTTCATTTTTACTTATAAAACTCTCAATTTTAAATTTTTCTTCAGTATATGCAAATGGAAATTCATTTTTTTCAAGAGATAATAATAAATCCTTGTGTTTTTTCAATATCCCAAATATCCTCCCTATTTCTTCCATTTGAGGAGTTGGTGAACCATCTATATAAAGTAAAGATGAACCCATATTTGTTTTTATTTGTGTTTTTACCTGTGGCAATTTTTGTTCCTTTACATATTCAAGTGTCTTTTTCATACTTTCAGGCATTTCTCCTTTTCCATCCCATAAAGGAGTGGAAAACAAATTGAAAAATATAATACCTTTACAGTTTGTTCTTAATCCTTCCCATATTTGCCATCTTATTTCTTCAATTGTTGGCATCCTCCAGTGATAATAACTGCCAGGTTCTATAACAACATTCTTGTTTTCATCATACCAATAAGCACCCCAAATTTCTGCAAAACACTGAGGAATAACCCATAAAAATTTTGAAAATCTGTTTGCCTCTTCTGATAGATTCCCAACTGTATATCTATAATAATTCTGTGAAACAGGTGAGGGATTTGGTATATTAGGAGAAAGGTCTCCTCCAAATGGATAACAATCAAAAACAGCAACAGGAAATTTTGATTTTTCTATATATGTATGAGTATCACGATTCATAGTAACTACAACACTATCTCTTTTTGGGTCTAACTCTTTTAATATTCCTCTGAATAAATCCATCTCCTTAACCATATAATTTCTTGGCTCATCAACCAAAACATATCCTAATAATGATTTTTTATTCCCTATTTTTTCATAAACCATTCTTGCAGTATTTTTTAACTCTTCAATATTTTTAAAACTATAATTGTGCAAATTATATAAAGGACTGATTGTTGGCAAAACCATTATATTATATTTTTCTGCAATTTCACATAACTTAACTGCATCATCAATCCCAATATTTAAAACCCAGATTGTATCAAAATTTAAGGATTTCAATGTCTTTAATAAATATTCAACAAATTCCCAGTATTCCTTGTTTGTGTTTTTAGCATATATGTTATTATGTTCCCAGGAATATGTTGCTCCCAATGGAAAATAATTTTTCAATTCACATCTCACATTTAAAGAAAAAATTAAAAAAAAATATAAAAGATAAATTTTTTTCATCCTCCCTCCTTTCTGATATTTTAATTTTATTCACTCAAACGATACCCTGTTTTTGGATGTATATCTCCTTTATTCCTTATTTCAGAAGCATAATACTCTCTTGTAATTGTTTCAACATGACCTGACGCAAAAACTACATTAAATCTCCTTTCATGTCTATTCTGTGGATAAAGAGAAAAATCAGTTAAAAATGCCTCACCTATATAATATGCTAGTCCATAATAGGGTGAAGAACCTGTAGTCCATTCAGAATCACAAACAAGGGGGTCTTTTTCTGGCTTTTTCAACATACTCATTTTTACAGGTGCCAAATCACCAGGCATACTCCTTGTATAAGCAAACATTCTATAACTAAATCTATATGACAGATTATTTCCTTTAAGATATGAATAAGGATAGTAATTTTTTATTCTATCAGATGGACAACTTAATAATTTTGGAGATAAATAATTGTAGTTAACAAGATATGCTGGAACCATATTACCTACACCATAAGCAGTAACAAGCCATCCATCATAATCTTCAGCATACATGGAAATTGCCAGTCCTATCTGTTTCAAATTATTTATACAAATAGCAGTCCTTGCTCTTTCTCTTGCTTTACTTAATGCAGGTAATAACATTACTGCAAGAATCGCTATTATCGCAACCACTACAAGCAATTCTATTAATGTAAATCCACTACTTTTTAAAATTTTCCTTCTCATTTTATCCTCCTTTCTCCCATATTTTGGGAAATTTTATATATGTAATCAGGACATAAGGTCCTGGGAATAAGGAATAAATTGGAAAAAATAAAGGAAGGAGTTTTTAAATTCAATACATT
>Ga0315298_1008311_pt1 | contig 13280 bp, 9 predicted proteins | sample WHS_1_MG_FD_203077 | JGI IMG/M metagenome (GOLD analysis project Ga0315298, IMG submission 203077) | Extremophilic microbial mat communities from Washburn Hot Springs, YNP, Wyoming, USA - WHS_1_MG | ecosystem: Environmental > Aquatic > Thermal springs > Hot (42-90C) | place: USA: Wyoming...
TCCTCCCGGCAATTGGACAGGTTCAGCGGGTCAAAAGTCCGGTCGCCGAAACTCCGTGTCTGTCCCCATATTCCACCCACCATGCGCCCTTTCGGTCGCCCCGTTGAAAGTTGAGAGTTGAACGTTGCACGTTGAACGTTCCTGATCGGTATATCGGACATCGTGCCTGTCCCTCTATTTGCACCGCTGGTGCCCAAGCACCGTGCCTGTCCCCATATCTGGCCCACCATGCGACCTTTCGGTCACCCCGTTGAACGTTGAGAGTTGAACGTTTCAAGTTGAACGTTCCTGATCGGTACATCGGACATCGTGCCTGTCCCTCTATTTGCATCGCCGGTGCCCAAGCACCGTGCCTGTCCCCATATCTGGCCGCCTCGCCGGCCTGGACCGTCCGACCGGCGCTTGGCCAGGTCCGGCGGATCAAGAGTCGGGTCGTCCGAATTCCGTGTCTGTCCCCATATCTGGGTCCCGCAGCCAGCCTCGACCGTCCTACCGGCAATTGGGCAGGTTCAGCGGGTCAAAAGTCCGGTCGCCGAAACTCCGTGTCTGTCCCCATATCCCGCCGGCCATGCGCCCTTTCGGTCGCCCCGTTGAAAGTTGAGAGTTGAACGTTTCACGTTGAACGTTCCTGATCGGTATATCGGACATCGTGCCTGTCCCTCTATTTGCACCGCCGGTGCCCAAGCACCGTGCCTGTCCCCATATCTGGCCCACCATGCGACCTTTCGGTCACCCCGTTGAACGTTGAGAGTTGAACGTTTCAAGTTGAACGTTCCTGATCGGTATATCGGACATCGTGCCTGTCCCTCTATTTGCATCGCCAGTGCCCAAGCACCGTGCCTGTCCCCATATCTGGCCGCCTCGCCGGCTTTGGACCGTCCGAGCGGCGCTTGGCCAGGTCCGCCGGATCAAGAGTCGGGTCGTCCGAATTCCGTGTCTGTCCCCATATCTGGGTCCTGCAGCCAGCCTCGACCGTCCTCCCGGCACTTGGGCAGGTTCAGGGAGTCAAGAGTCCGGTCGCCGAAACTCCGTGTCTGTCCCCATATCCCGCCGGCCATGCGCCCTTTCGGTCGCCCCGTTGAAAGTTGAGAGTTGAACGTTGGACGTTAAACGTTCCTGATCGGTATATCGGACATCGTGCCTGTCCCTCTTCTATTTGCATCGCCAGTGCCCAAGCACCGTGCCTGTCCCCATATCTGGCCGCCTCGCCGGCCTGGACCGTCCGACCGGCGCTTGGCCAGGTCCGCCGGATCAAGAGTCGGGTCGTCCGAATTCCGTGTCTGTCCCCATATTTGGTCCTGCGCAGATTATCCAATATGATAATTCGAAGGCCGCACCGTGGTCACAGCACTGCTTGCTGCCAGAGAAGCAGATACTGACAAACTGAGCAAACTCGCAGCCTGGCTAAACATACAAGGCCGATTCAAGGTCTCGCACAACCACGCTCATGTATGGATAGCGTTTGTCGGGTTCGGTCTCGATACACTTTAGAACAATACGTTCGAGCGCCGGAGGGATTGCCGCGTTGAGCTCGGTGGGGTTGCGAAATCCACTGCCGCGATCCAACTGGCGCGCGAGAACCTCGGCCGCTGTTTCGCCCGGGAAAGGTTTTTGGAAGGTGAGAAACTCGTAAGCTGTAACGCCGAAGGCGAAAATGTCGGCGCGATGATCGACCGGTTGGCGCTGTAGCTGTTCAGGCGACATGTAAGCGGGCGTGCCGGGGTTGCCCGACAATTTACGCGCAGATTCGGGCCGTGGCATGGCGAGGTCGAAATCAATCAGGCGCACGTTTGCATTTCTGCTGACCATGACGTTTTCCGGCTTGAAATCCATGTGCATGTAACCGCTTTCGTGGACGTGTTCCAACCCGATCGCCATGTCGATCAGAATGTTCCCCGCGAACTCGGTGAGGATTGGATCGTTTTGGGCCATTAACAACTTCAAGTTGGCGCCTTCGACGTATTCGGTGGCCAGGTAATGGCAGCCTTCGATTTTTCCGTGACCGATGTATCCGATAATGAACTCATGCTTTTCGATGTCCGCCAGAATCTCGCAGCCGCGGATGAACCGGCGCCTGGTCTTGAAATCGAGCCTGTGATCGTTACGGAGGCACCGGATCGCACAATGGTTTTGCGCAGAATCGGTTGCAAGCCAAATGTCTGCCACGCCACCGCTGTTTATCAGTTCATGCAGATAGTACGGCCCAAACGGGCCCGGTTTGCGATGCCCACTCTCGTCAGTCCAGTTTTTTCCGAATCCGAACATGCGCGCCTTGAAGTTACAATTTATTCGGACGTCTGCCAATGCGCCAGAGCAGAGAGCGTCTGAGAAGCGAAGCCCCGCGGCAACATGGTTTCCCAGCAAAAGAATGCTGGGGCGAACAAATTGCGAGGAATTCCTCACAGATTCGGGTTGGACCACAGATTCGGTGGAAATGGATGGCAACTTTCTCGCGCTGGATTTGAACGGTCACCTGACCGTCCACCTACAGAACGCCGGTCCGTTGTGATTGCCGGGCTGGAAGACCCGCGGCTTGGTTCAATCGCAGCTATTCGTCAAGGCATGTTCGCACAACCGAAGCCAAAGTTTCGACCAAATATGGCTTCTGCAAAAAGCGCGTTTTGGGCGGGAGTTTGAAACGTCCCTCGGTGATTTCTGTGCTGTACCCGCTTGTATAAATCACCTTCAGGGATGGATTGTCCTTCATGAGCCGGGCGGCCAATTCGATACCGTTCATGTTTCCCGGCATTACTATGTCCGTCAGCAAGAGATTGATTTTTTGGGCATGGTTTGACCAAAGGTCCAGCGCCTCACGACCGGACCCGGCAGTAATCACGGTGTACCCGAGGCTTTTCAATGTTACCTCAACTACAGAGCGGACGGCGGGCTCGTCTTCGACGACAAAGATTGTCTCGCCCTGGCCGCGTGGAATGACGCGAGAGTTTTTCGTCCGGGGTGGCAGGTCTGGGAATGGGCAGCCGGGCAGGAAAACCGTGAATCTCGAGCCGTTGCCGACAGCGCTCTCGACCTCGACACAGCCCCGATGCTGTTGCACAATGCCATGGACAATCGACAGCCCGAGCCCGGTTCCTTTGCCAACCTCCTTGGTTGTGAAGAAAGGCTCGAAAATGCGCTCGATCGTCGCGGCATCCATTCCGATCCCAGTGTCCAGCACACTGAAACAAACGTACAACCCGGCGTCTGAAAGTCCTTTTTGGGCAGCGGTTTTTTCGTCGAGGTTGATTGCAAAGGTTGACAGCGTCAAGGTTCCGCCTTGAGGCATGGCATCGCGCGCATTTACGACAAGGTTGACGATGAGCTGCTCCATCATGCCCGGATCAGCTTTGATCAAGGGCAGATTTGACGCGTAGTGGCAGTTCAGCTCGATATGTTCCCCGATGAGGGTGCGGAGCATCCTTGCCATGTCTTCCAGAATCTCATTCAAATTGACGAGTTCGCATCTTGGGGATTGTTTTCGGCTGAACAGCATCAATTGCTTGACGAGCTTTGCTGCGCGTTCCGCGCTGGTAATGATCTGCTTCACATAACCCTGGCTTCTCGAGTCCGGCGGCAGATCGGATTGCAGCAGCGAACTGTTTCCGAGAATGGTTGTCAGAACGTTGTTGAAATCATGCGCAACGCCTGCGGCAAGTTGACCGACAGCTTCAAGCTTTTGGGACTGTCGCAACTGTTCTTCGATCCGTCTGCGCTCGTTCTCGGCGCGCTTCCGCGCAGTAGCATCGTGAAAACACCATACGCGGCCAATGATGTTGTCGCCGACTTTCTCTGGTTGCGTATAAAGCTCGAAAACACGCCCGTCCTTGAATTCGAGGATGCCTTCGCAGCGGCCTTCCGGATCCTGATTAATGGCATTTGCTCTGGCCTTGAATCCGTCGGGGTCTTTGAGCTGGGACATCGCAAGTTCAACAAGAACAGAGATGTTCCTCCGGGGCATCACATCTTCAGGGATTTGCCACATTTCTATGAACCTGTGATTGTAAATCGTGATTCTGCCCTCTTGGTCAACCACAAGGATACCATCCCAGGTTGAATCAAGAGTCGCCTGCAACAAAGACAACGATTCTTTTAACGACTCTCGAGCCTCCCGTCTTTCAGTCACATCCCAAAACACACCCTGTATCCCCACGGTCCTGCCCGTCACGTCTTTGAGCGGGCTCTTGATCACTCTGACCCATCGGTCCTCGCCTTTCCGCCGACCAGTCTTTTCTTCAGCGTCAAACGTATGGCCGGTTTCCATCACGCGCAGATCGTCGGCATGATACTTCTCCGCTGCCTCAGCCGGGAACAGGTCAAAATCGGTCTTGCCGATGGCCTCTCCTTGCGAAAGCCCGAAAAACTCGCAAAACCGCTGGTTCACGAACGTAAACCGTCCTTCGGGATCCTTGCGAAAAACACAGAGCGGCAGACTCTCGACCAGCGAATGATACAACAACTCAGAACGGCGGAGTTCCTGCTCGATGCGTTTCCGGTCAGTAATGTCCCGCCCAATGCCCTGAATCCAGATCGGCTTGCCATTCTCATACAAGAGTCGAGAGCTGACCTCGATCCACAGCCTGCGCCCATCCTTGGTCACAACCTCAACTTCGTAGGTTGTGGACACATCCTTCTGCAATTTCTCTGCAATGCGCTGCCGCACGTTGTCCAGATGCTCGGGAGCAACCACGTCAGTAATGTTCAGTTTCAAAGCTTCTTCCCGGGTATGTCCGAGCAACCGTTCAGCCGCAGGGTTGAAATAGATGAATTTGCCCTCAAAATCATGCGTGTAAACCAGGTCGCTCGCGTTTTCCACCACTTCTCGGTATCGACGTTCCAGCGCCGCTTCGCGCTCGAGATTCTCGCGTATCTTGCGTTCCTGCTGTGCGACACGGCGGCGAAGCGTGATGCTCCACGCCACAAGAATCAGCCCTGCCAATCCCAATCCCGCTCCAACCCGTAACAACACAGGCGGAATTCGCCAGGAAGGCGCCAACGCCTCTTCCCCTGTCCACTTCCGAAACGCTCCACGCCGTTCCGATTCCGTTATGGTTACAAGGCCTTTGTTCAGGATGGCCAGTAATTGAGTGTTCCCCTTTGCGACAGCGAGATGCTGGGGCAGCGTGAGTACTATCTCAGGCAACACCCGAAGTTCCGTAATTGACACTTCGGTTATAATGTGTTGCCCGACGGGCAGGACTTCGAGCATCGCATCCAACTGTCCCAGCACCAGTTTCATCAAACCTTCACGGGTGTTGGCCACCGGCTCCACAATCAATTCCGGATGAGCCTGTTTCAGCCATCCATGCGCACCGTAATCCTGCACAACTCCAACACGGCGGCCTTTGAGGTCCTTCATGCCATTGTATTGGGTCGTGGTCTTGTTGACAAACAGCACCAATGGCACCTCGAGATAAGGGCGCGTGAAATCAAGAAACTCCTCGCGCTCAGACGTCCGCGTAAGCGTCCCAAGAAGGTCCGCTTCGCCCCGTCGCATCCCGGCGAGAACCTCATTCCACGTCTTGTAACGCACCGGTTTGATCGCAGTCCCGAGCCGCTGCGCAATCAAATTCAGCAAATCAGGAGTAATCCCTCCGACCTCGCCATCCGGCCCAATGAATTCAAAAGGAGCAAATGCCGGGTCGGGCGCATAACGCAGAGGCTCGTGAGCTCGAAGCCATGCCTGCTCCTCCTCTGTCAGGGGCACAACAGCCGTTTTCCCGGCACCGCCAAACACCCCAAAACACGCAACCAACAACGCCGCAATTGCACAGAACACAGCACGGCACAGCCGCAAACGAACGATCCGAGATGTCTGTGCAAATCTTCTGAGGCAGCAGGACAAAAAATGAAGACGAGCACGCGGCGCTCGAGATTCAGTCTCAAGTCCCGCTCTCCCCCTGCCTCCCGCAGTCGCATTCACAATTACCTGCTCCATCTTTGCACTGCCAGTCTGTGGACCGTTTTGGTCACAGACATGGCATATCCTACACCGCAAACATCTACTGTCCAGAACCTTCTACAGTACTCTGTTAAAATCTCAGTAAGAATGGCTTTTCACGCAGAAAGGCTCGCAAGTTCAATGCCGGCTTCTTGGCGGCCACTGTTGGGAAAAGGGTCTTGAGCCGAGATGGCAGTGGGACTCTTCACGCAGCGGGTTGGCATTGCGTTTTTGGTTGCAAGAACAGGGTCAGAATGGTACTATACAAATGTATAGTATATGAACCGGCTCACAGAAAGACAAAAACAGGTGTTCGAATTCGTGCGAAACACGATACTCCGCACAGGTGTCGCCCCAACACTCCGCGAAATCGCCGCTCAATTCAGGTTCCGAAGCGTCAAGGCAGCCGCAGACCATGTCGCTGCGCTCCGGCGCAAGGGGCTTTTGACATGGGCGCCGCGCCGGGCACGCGCTTTGCGGTTGACGGCTTTTTTGCCAATCCGAGGCGGTCCGCAAACAGAAGAACCGGACAATTTTTCAACTGGACTGTCTGCGATCCGGCATGCAGTGGCGCGCCTCCCGATTTACGGGTCGATCCCGGCCGGTTTTGCGCAGGAACATGCTCAGGAAAACAAGGGGCATGTGGCCATCGATCTTGGCCTGTTGGGCATTCGCCCAACCGCCCGCACGTTTGTCCTCGAAGTACGGGGCGATTCAATGATCGGGCGTCACATTCTAGATGGCGATCTTGTTGTGCTCGAACATGGGCGCACACCCCGGAATGGCGATGTGGTGGCGGCCCTGATCGACAACGAAAGCACACTCAAAACTTTCGTCCAGGAACGCGGGCGGCAGCCATATCTCAAGGCTGAAAACCCAAAGTACCCCAAGCTTTACCCGGCCAATGAACTGGTCATCCAAGGGGTAATGGTGGGGCTGATTCGGCGCATCAAAACGGGAACAGTCGGGCCAGCCCCGCGAGGCACATGAACTCAGCGCGGCGCAGCACCATGACAACAAATGGATGAAGCATTGACCAAATTCACCCGACCGGTTGTGCATCTTGATGCGGATGCATTTTTCGCCGCGGTCGAACAGGCTGCCGACGCGCGCTTGCGGGGCCGGCCTGTTGTTGTGGGGGGCGAACGACGCGGTGTAGTGGTGAGTGCATCCTACGAAGCCCGGCGGTTTGGCATCCGCCCGCCAATGCCAACCGCACGCGCACGCAAGCTCTGTCCAAAGTTGATCGTGTTGCCTGGCGATTTCGAAAAGTACGAGCAGTTTTCACAATGGATGTTCAGTTATGCCTACGATTTCACGCCCGATGTCGAGATTTGCTCTCTGGATGAGGGATACGTTGATTTGAGAGGCGTGCGTCGCCCGCCAATCGAGGTCGCCGCAACCATCCGCGATGCCATTCGCAAGGCACTGAAAATTAGCGTCAGCGAAGGCATCGGCAACAACAAGCTCGTCAGCCAGATTGCTTCCAAGCTCCGCAAACCGGCCGCCTTCGAGTGTGTGTTGCCGGGCCGTGAAACCGAATTTTTGCATCCACTGTCGAACCGCTGGCTGCCGGGTGTTGGTCCGCGCATTGCCGAGCGCCTCAACACCGCCGGTCTTGTGCTCATCCGGCACATTGCAGCGGTGCCGACCGCATGGCTCGCGCTGCTGGTTGGGCATGCTGCGCCACAGTTGAAACAGTTCGCAAACGGCGTGGACGATCGCCCTGTCGTGCCGGCCAGTGTTCCCGCTGAAAGCTATTCCAAACAAGATTCTTTTGACCAGGACCAGACCGATGAGAAATACGTGGCGGCCATCCTGAGGCAAATGGCTGACACGCTCTTCGCACAAGCGCGAGCCGATGGCAAAAGCATCCGCACCATTACAGTTCGCGTGCGATACAATGATCGGGCGGAAGACCATGCCACGGAAAACCTCGCTGAACCAACCGACCTCGAAACCGACGTGTACAATCGCCTCGACCTGCTCCTTCGCCGCGCATGGCGCAGACGCGTCAGCCTCCGAGCGGTTTCCCTGAAACTTTCGAACCTGTACAGAAGCTTCCACGTCGGCGTTCTCCCATTCGACCGCGCGGATCAAAAACGCGGCGCGCAACGCCGATTGGCTGATGTCGTGGATCGACTGCGCGCGGAACACGGACATGCCGTGCTGCTCCGGGGCCATGATTTCATTCTCAAAACCGGCGAGCCAAACGCGAATCTGCCCGACAGCGGCGGAAGAAATGTCCGGTCCCACAGAAACGAAAAACTGCCGATGCCGCTGCCTCTGGTGGTGCGCAGCCATTATTCCTTTCTGAACTCGACGTTGTCGCCTGAAACAATTGTTGCGTGGGCACGCAAGCGCGGCTTGTCAGCCGTTGCAATATGCGACCACTGGAACCTCCATGGCGCAGTCGAGTTTTCATTCGCAGCCCGGGCTGCAGGGCTGAAACCGGTGCTGGGCGTGGAAATGGTTGTGGACGGGCAACCGCTTTGGCTCTACGTCGAGGATGCCGTCGGCTACGCAAATCTGTGCCGCATGATTTCCGATCACGCACCAGATGCCAAACCGCAGTGCGCCACGCAACAACGCCTGGCCGAATGCGGGACAGATGGTTTAATTGGCGTATCGCGCGACCTGACACTGGCGGCGCTTTTCCCGGGGCGGTTTTATCGTGCGCTGACGTGCGATGCGGATTTTCGCGATTACGCGGCGCACAAAGGCCGTCTGCCTGCTGTGCCGGTTGCGCCCGTTCACTATGAGAAACCCGAAGACAGGCTGAAATTCAACATACTGCAGAGCATCCGCACCCTCACTTTGCTTCAGCAGCCGCACCCGGAAAAACTGATGTCCGGCGATCACCATTTTGGTTTGCCGACCGGATTTGCCGAGGCCATCGAGCACCGCCCGGAGCTGGTCAAACACACATGGGAAATTGCAGAGCGATGCAATTTTGCCCCGGCCCCCGGCAAACCGCAGTTCCCGAGCTTTGTGCCGCCGGATGGTTCAACCCCGGGGGCTTTCCTGCGCACCCTTGTTTTGCAGGGTCTGAAACAACGATACGGAGAACGGGGCGCAATGACACGCGAAGGCAGCATGATTCCCCCGGCCAAACTGCGCCAACAGGCTGAGGAAGAGCTAACCATGATCCACACCGTCGGTTACGAGGAATACTTTCTTGTGGTTTGGGACCTTTTGCAGACATGCCGCGCGCGCGGAATCGAGTGGATCACCCGCGGAAGCGCCGCCGATTCACTCGTTTGTTATTGTTTGGGCATCAGCAATGTCTGCCCGATCCGATTCGAGCTGTATTTTCGAAGGTTTCTCAATCCGGACCGTATGGCGCTCAACAAACTGCCGGACATCGACATCGACTTCCCGCACGACCGCAAGGACGATGTATTGAACATTTTGTTCGGCAAGTACGGTCGGGAACGGTGCGCCGTAGTGGGCGGGTTCTCGACGTTCCATGCCCGGAGCGCATTTGCCGAGGTTGCCAAGGTGCTGGGTGTGGCAGAACGCGATGTGCGCCGGTTTACCGAGCGTTTTCCATGGAGCTTCGGCGGCTTTGGTGATTCACCAACCAATCCCCACATTCCAAACAGGGCCGAGACCATCGCGCGCACAACCAGCGGACGTCTGAAAGAGTTGTTGCGGGCAAACCCGGAATGCGCGGATTTGCCGATCGACGAGGAACCTTACAGTACCGCGCTTGACATCGCCGAGTTTTTGGAGGGCATCCCCCGCTACCCCAAAATGCATCCCTGCGGCGTTGTGCTCTCCCGCCAGCCCATGCACGAATTAACCCCGACCTTTGTCTCGCAAAAGGGTTATCCCACCACGCACTTCGACATGGACGCAGTGGAAGCGATCGGTCTGGTGAAACTGGACATTTTGGCCCAGGGCGGTCTTGCTGTGATGCGCGATGCGGCGTTGGCCATGGAAACACGAGGAGTCTGCATCGATATCGAAAGATTCACCGTCACCAACTTTTCTATAAATGCCACGAACGCAGCCCCGGGCACAGACCCCGGCAGCGTGCCAACCGCGCCAGAACAGCAGTTCGGCGATCCTGCTGTATGGGACATGATTTCCGGTGGAAACGCGCGCGCTGTCCATCACATTGAATCTCCGGCGATGATATCGCTCTGCCGAATGTGCAACGTGCGCGACATCGACACGTTGATCGCCGTGGTGAGCGTCATACGACCGGGCGCAGCAAACGAAGACAAAAAACGCGAGTTCGCACGCCGCTGCCAGGGGCTGGCCCCGCCGGTTTATGCGCACCCTTCAATCGAGCCGTGCCTGCGCAGCACGTTTGGGCTTGTGGTGTACGAAGAGCATATTCTGCAAATCTGCGAAGCGTTTGCGGGCCTGTCCGCCGGCCGAGCCGACGTGCTCCGGCGCGCACTGGTCAAAAACAAGATGGACCTTGTGGCGGAGTTTGCAGATGAGTTCGCCGCCGGCGCCCGGCGGTTGGGACGGACCGAGCCCGAAATACAGCGGGTATGGGAACTTTTAACCGGATTCCACGGCTACGCGTTTTGCAAAGCGCACAGCACAGCTTACGGCGTCGAAGCATACCAGAGCGCATGGCTCAAACGGTATTTTCCCGCAGAATACATGGCCGCCGTGTTGACCAACGGGAAAGGGTTTTATCAGCCCCTTGTCTATGTGTTGGAATGTTGGAGACTTGGTATCCCGCTCTTGCCGCCGCGTGTGAACGAGCCCGGACCGGCTTTCACAGTGGTCGATATCGACGCCAATCTTGCGAAAGAGCCGCCCCCGAACAGCGGGTCATCGCCAAGTCGTCCAAACCCGACAGCCGGTTCGCCGCAAACGCGCAAACGCGCAATCCGCGTGCCGGTAACTCGCGTTCGTGCATTAACCCAATCAACTCAGGAGCGGCTGCTCGCAGAGCGCGCCCGCGCACCGTTCCGGTCGATTGCCGATTTCTACCTTCGCGTCAGACCCGAGCCGGCAGAAATGGAAGCGCTGATCCGCGTTGGCGCGTTCGATGAATTCGGCGCCGGTCGATGTGAACAGTTCTGGGAATATCAACGACTCAGAGCGCGCTGGGGCGAAGGAAACAGCATCGGTCAGGGCTGGTTGATCCCCCCGGACAGCATCTGCCCGACCACAGGTAACTCAGCCAACAACCCGGACAACCCCGATGCCGAACAAAAGGCGTTCCCGGCAGGCGACCCTCTGCATCTGCAAGAACCCACGCACATCCAACGGCTCCACTGGGAAGTCGAGTTGCTCGGGTTTCCTGCAAGCGGCCACCCGCTCGATTTGTACCCGGACGTCGCTTGGGACACCTACTGCCCCATATCGCGAGCAGGCGAATTCGTCGGCCAGGAAATCACATTGTGCGGACTGGTAATCGAAGACCGGGTCCATCAACAAACAACCGGTGAACCGATGAAATTCCTCACCGTGGCGGACCGAACCGGAATTCTCGAAACAGAGCTGTTTGCACCCACGTACAAAGCCCATGGATTGGCAACCGTTCGGTACCCGGTGCTTGAAGTGAGCGGACGCGTCGAAACATTCGAGAACGGGCGCGGGTTCACCCTGCGTGTTCTGCACGCAGGCCAGCCGCGTCTGCGCAAAGTAAATGCGCGCCGGGTGTAATCGGTTCCTGTCCAGATTACGTTACGCAGCTCGGGACGGAAAGCAGAAATCGTTTTGAACTTGCTTTATATGAGTTCAAACCTTCGTTTAAGCGCATGTGGGTATTGGAGGCGTCCGGACAGATGGCGCTGCCGGAACCATGGTTTTCCAATCGTACCAGGTCACCCGTCACCCCCCCAAATTGCACATTGCCGACAGCGGATTGCTCTGTGCCCTGCTAGGGGTGTGGAGTTCGCAGGACTTCGCTGCTGCCCCACCCTTGCCGAAGCCATCTGGGAAACTGTTGGCGTTTCTGAATTGCGCCGGTTGCTCCTCAACGCAGGACGCGTCGGCGAGCTGTTTTTCTGCCGCGAACGAGAATGGGAAGTGGACTTTGTCATTCATCATGGAGGCCGCATAACGCTGGCAGAGCCCAAATGGACAGAACTGCCGGACCAGCGTGCCGCTGCGAATCTGCGCAAGGCGGCGTCCCAATGGCCAAAGAACTCTGTATTACTATATTGAGAAATCGATCATATTTGCGAAGATTTTCACGCGGCGAGTTTGCTCAACTTGTCACCAGAGTGCGGCCTTTGTAGTAATCTGCGTTCGGAAATCGCTGATTAGCGGGTCGTTCGAGACTTTTCGCTTCGAACTGTTCGGCCACTGTTCCCACTCGATTCTCTCCCCCTGTGGGCGACGGAGTCGCCCCTTTCAGCGCGGCGCGACGCAGTGCCAAGCCTGGAACGAACGCATTTAGCTCGCCGCGATCGTTTGGTTGCGGCTGCGCCGCGCTGAGCACTTGTTGGTGATCATTTGCCGATGCCGAAATGCGTATCCGCTCGGTGACGGCATCGAAGTAATCCCCCTTCGAGACGCCGACCGGCTTGTTGAATGACCGCGACACGGAGGAGCCGGCTCGTGAAGCCGACCGCTTTGATCACACTTTCATCTGGGTCAGATTCTTCCGATGCCAGCCGGGACATCCCACCAGATTGAAGCACCATATTTGAACGTCTGTGCAGCAATCACAAATTACCGGATCGTTCGGGGCTTTTGCTGTCAAACTGTTTAACGAGTGATCTCAACGTCATCTCCGCCTTAACCCGGAAATTTCCCAGCCCGGCGTAGCCGGAACCAAAGTTGCCCGACGCCCAAAGACGCGGTGCCTGCCCCCGTTGATCAGAGATCTCTGCGCCGCCGGCCTGGGAAATATCTGCTTCAACTTCGTCCCCTGCCCTCCGGCTCACGCCTCCTGGCAAAAAATACGGACACTGCAGATAGCGACGCCATAGTACCGACACGCAAAACCGAGTGATAGGTATCGCCGTAACTTCGTGTCTGTCCCCATATCTGGACGCCGTCCCCATATCTGGACGCCCCGCCGGCTTGGACCGTTCGACCCGCGCTTGGTCAGGTCCACCGGGTCAAAAGTCCGGTCGCCCAGATTCCGTGTCTGTCCCCATATCTGGGCGCCCCGCCGGCTTGGACCGTCAGACCCGCGCTTGGTCAGGTCCACCGGGCCAAGAGTCCGGTCGGCCAGATTCCGTGTCTGTCCCCATATCTGCACGCCCCGCCGGCTTGGACCGTCAGACCCGCGCTTGGTCAGGTCCACCGGGTCAAAAGTCCGGTCGCCCAGATTCCGTGTCTGTCCCCATATCTGGGCGCCCCGCCGGCTTGGACCGTCCGACCGGCGATTGGTCAGGTCCACCGGGCCAAAAGTTCGGTC
>Ga0315298_1008313_pt1 | contig 13279 bp, 13 predicted proteins | sample WHS_1_MG_FD_203077 | JGI IMG/M metagenome (GOLD analysis project Ga0315298, IMG submission 203077) | Extremophilic microbial mat communities from Washburn Hot Springs, YNP, Wyoming, USA - WHS_1_MG | ecosystem: Environmental > Aquatic > Thermal springs > Hot (42-90C) | place: USA: Wyoming...
TGCGCTCCCTCACTCGTCCTTCCCGCCGCCGGCGACGGTTACAGGTGATGCCGGGCTCCCCACCACGGCGACGATCTGCGCGGTAGCCCGCAAGATGGCTCGCCTCTCTTGGTCCTTGGTCAGGTCCAGCCAGAAATACGACCCCACGCGCGTCTACCAACAGCGCCGTGTTGACAAGAAACCATAGAATCTCACCCCAGCCCTCTCCCGTGGGGAGCGGGAGAGCGGGATTTCTCAGGGGGGCCGCTCGCAGGCTCGCGGCTACCCTTCGAAATGACACCGGTCGAGACCCGGGCAACGCCATTGGCCGGCACGCGGATGTGGTCGGCGAGGGCGGGGGAGATGGCGAAGAGGCGGCTGGTGGGGATGTGCAGCAGCACCGGGCCGGCGGAGGGCGCATCGAGCAGGTGGAACTGGTCGGAGGGCAGCGGCCCCCCCACGGTGGGTGCAGACTGGTTCCGGTTCCCCGATCCCCTGGCCATGCGCTCTTCCCCCGGGATGCCCCAAGCGCTCCCCTCACCGTACCACAAATATTGTACCACGGGGGGGGAGTTATCAAGAGCACAGAGCCCATTTCAAGAGGGGGCAGGGAGAGCGAGATTTCTCGACGGGGATCCCTCGCTACGCTCAGGATCGCCGCTCGAAATGACACAAGGGCGGAACCGATGGCCTCCGGAGTCTGGGGTTTGGGGTGCAAGCCTTCAGAGGCCCTGTTGTGCGCGCTCGCGTTCCAGCATGCGCAGGTCGCGGTCGACCCAGCGCTGGGCGAGCAGGCGGTAACGCAGTTTGAGCCGGAGCAGGGCCTCCTGGGCCTCGTAGGAAGCCACGGCCAAGTCGGCGGGAGGGAGGCTTTCGCTCACGTAATTGAGCACGTCGCACCAGCGAGGCTGCAGGAAGGCCTGGGCATGCTCGGCAAGGGTGCGGCAGCGGAGGCGATAGCCGAATTCCTCGGGCTGCAGGAAGGCCCGGCTGCCCGGATCGAGGAAGGGGGCGAGGGGAGAGATGATGGCGTCGAAGCAGGGGCGGGGGGGCCGGGCGAAGCGGTCGTAAAGGCCGGCGATGTAGTCCACGGTGTCGTGCACCGACTGGGCGGTCTGCCCCGGCAGGCCAATCATGAAGAAGACGCGCAGACTGCGCCCCAGGTCCACGGCCGCCGAGATGGTCGCCTCCACCTCGGCGTTGGTGAAAGGCCGGCCCCAGCGGCGGCGCAGCGTCTCGTCGTGCGATTCCGCGGAGAAGGAGAAATGGGCCGTGGGAGAAGTGGTGCCAAGCAGCGTCAGGTACTGCCGGTCGGCTGGCCAGAACAACTCAAAGCCGATGGGCTTGGCCAATCTGCGGGCAGCGAGAGCCGTGATGTAATCCTCGGCCTGCGCCTGGCGCAGGTCACCGGGGATGCCCACGGAGTGCGGGCTGAGTTCCTGGATGGAGGCTACCTCGGCGGCGACGGTCTCAGGTGGGCGCACACCCAGGCGCTCTCGCCCCAGGGCGGAGTTGGTGCCGCCGCAGCCTGCGCACTGCAGGCGGCAGCCCCGGCACCAGGGCACCATGTTGATGAAGTAGCGGGGCCAGTGCTTGCCGGTGAAGAGATTGCCCCGAAAGTCGCGGTAGCGCCACATGTCACCCAGCAGCATGCGGAAGTTGACGCTCACCTCCACCTTGTCGGGGCAATGGGTGCGCTGGTTCCAGCGCACCTCGCCATCCTGGCGCCAGGCCAGGTTGGGCACGCCTGCAGGTGGCTCGCCCCGGCCGAGGCATTCTATCAACTCCAGTAGCGGCTGCTCCACGGAGTCGCCCTGCAGGAGGTAATCCACCTGCTCGCAGCGGTCCATGATTTCGCCCGCGAACCAGGAGGCGGTGAGGCCGCCCATGATCACCGGGAGGTCGGGGTGCAGGGCTTTGCAGAGCCGGGCAATCTCGAGCGCCCCCTGGGCGTGGGCCAGCCAATGCAGGCTGACGCCGAAGGCGCGGGGGCGCAGGCGGCGAAGGAAGGAGGGGACGTCGAAGCGCCGGTTGGCCATGCGCGCGGCCAGATTGACGATGCGAGTGTCGTGGCCTGCAGCCCGCAGGTGGGCGGACATGGTGAGAAAACCCAGGGGGAAGTACTCAAACGCCGGGCCGGAGGCCACGCTGTTGACCATGTGCTCATGGCGGCACCCCAGCCGGCGGAAGTCATAGACAGCCGGGGGATGCAAGAAGACGACCTCCGGTGCGGGCATGGGCTATCCTCCTTCCACGGGCGTCCAGGTGCCGGTGCGGGCCGAGGCATAGATGGCGTCCATCACCCGGTGGGCGGCCAGGCCGTCGGCAAAGGAGGGGTCGCCGGGAAGGCCGGCGGCGGCATTGCTCACGAAGGCATGCATGCTGGCCACGTGGAAGCGCATCCAGCCCGTGGTGGCCCGGCCGGGGGGGAGCATGGCGGGCGCCGGGTAGCGTTGGAGAGTTTCGATGCGGGTCCAGCCCCGCCGGCCGCCCAGGGGGCTGTCAGGGAGGCCGGCATCATAGGCCTCCAGGTAGTCGGGCGCCTCCAGGGTAAAGCGCAGGGCGCCCCGGTCGCCGTGGATTTCAAAGGCCAGGTCGTCATTGGTGCCGGTTGCCACGCGCGAGGCCTCCAGCGTCCCCACTGCGCCGGAGAGCAGTTCAACCTGCGCCATGGCCAGTTCGTCAGTGTGCACGGGAACACGCTCGTCGCTGCCCGCCCCCACCGGGCGAGTGGGGGTAAAAATGCGAGTCAGCCCGTTGACCCTGGCCACCGGCCCGAGCAGGTAGTGCAGCAGGTCAATGGCGTGCGAACCCAGGTCCATCAGCGCCCCCCCGCCGCTCTTGGCCAGGTCCATGCGCCAGGAAAGGGGCCGGTCAGGATCGGTGTAGCCGGAATGCAGATAGCGGAAGCGGAAGGTATTCACCCGCCCCAGGAAGCCCTCTGCCACCAGTTGGCGGGCGCGCATCACGGCGGGGATGAAGCGGTAGTTAAAGGTGACCTGGCAGGTCAGCCCCGTCCCCTGGGCCGCCCGCACGACCTGGTCGGCCTCGTCGCCATTCATGGCCAGGGGTTTATCGCAGTAGATATGCTTGCCTGCAGCAAGGGCGTCGAGTAGCACTTCCCGATGGAGGTAGTTGGGGGTGCAGATGCTGACCAGGTGCACGTCAGGGCGGGCCAACAATTCCCGGTAGTCGGTGGTACACTGCTCGAAGCCGGCCTGCCGGCCGGCAGCCTCGCAGGTCTCGCGCCGGGAGGTGCACACCCCCACCAGCCGCAGGCGGGCGGGGGCGGGGTCGTAGAGGAGCGGGATGTTCAGGTAACTGTAGGTATGGACCTTGCCGATGAAGCCGTAGCCAATCACGGCCACGCCAAACTCTTTCATGCGCTTCCTTCTTCCTGGGGCCGGGGCACGGGCCGGGGGGCGCGGGGCAGGGGGTTGAGCCACATCACCACCGCGTCTTCGCCCGTATCCACATAATACTTGCCAATAATAGCGATCGGGGTGAAGCCGTACTTGGAGTATAGGCCGCGGGCCGCCTGGTTTCCTTCCCGCACCTCCAGGGTGGCATGGCGGGCGCCCCGCTCGTAGGCCCGGCCCAACAGTGCCAGCAACAGGCGCTCGCCATAGCCGTGGCGGCGGCGCTCGGGATGCACTGCGATGGTGAGGATGTGCACTTCCTCTCCGATCACCGAGGCCCCGATGAAGCCCACCAGGCGGTCGCCCTCGTGCGCCACCAGGTAGAGGGAAGTGGGGTTGTTCAACTCGGCCAGGTATGCGCCAGGGTGCCAGACGGTGGGGAAACAGAGGCGCTCCAGGGTGAGCACGTCGTTGATGTCCTCCTGGCGCATGGGACGGATGGTGAGGCCGGCAGTAACGTTCACGGCAGGCCCTCCGCCTTCACTTCGGCGGCCGAGGCCCGCAGGTAGAGGGGCGCCAGGGTGAGGGGATCGTCTGCCTGCCCGGCGACCCGGCGCATTTCCGCCAGCCGCGCCACCCCCGCGGCGGTGGGCATGGTTTCCTCCGGCGCCAGCGCCTGCCAGGCGGGATTTCCCGCCTCGGCCAGGGCCTCAATGCGCCCGGCCGACCCCGCCAGGAGCACGGGCGGGGTGAGGGCCGCCGCCATCTCCACCACGAGGCCCGCGGGGAGCAGGTGGTAGTCGGAGGTGCGGGTGGGCCGGGAGACGCCCTCCAGGCAATAGGCGGCCGTGAAATGGTCCTGGCTATGGGCGGGCAGGGCGGCCAGGATGCTCCCGCCCCCGGGCCTGGCGGCCTGCAGCGCCCGCCAGGCGACCACATCGAGCGAGGGGATGCCGAAGAGGGGGATTCCCAGCGCCTGGGCCAGCGCCTTGGCGGTGGCCACGCCGATGCGGGTACCAGTGAAAGAGCCGGGGCCGATATCCACCGCCACCGCCCCCAGGTCCTGGGGACCGAGTCCCAATTCGGCCAGCAGCCGCTCGCACCAGGGGACCAGGTCCCGGGCGATGGTTTGCCGCCCGGGGCGCTCTTCGGACCGCACCTTCCCATCGGCAACCACGCAGACGCTTGCCAGGTCCCAGGTGGTTTCCAGCGCCAGCAGCGCCATCAGCGGCCCTCCCGGAGGGCGGCGAGCAGCCGCTCGGCATGGGGCCCGACCGCGCGCAGGGTGAACTTGCGGTCGTTTTCCCGGCGGCCATGCTCAATCTTCACCATCAGGCAGTCGGGCACCAGGTTCTCGGGGAGGAGTTCCGACCACTCGATGGCCGACACCCCGGGTTCCTCGAGCAACTCCTCCAGCCCCAGGTCGCGCGCCTCGTCGGGGGAGAGCCGGTAGAGGTCGATGTGGCGCAGGTGCAGGCGTCCCTGGTGGTGGTGGATGAGGGCGAAACTGGGGCTGGTGACCGCCTCCTCCACCCCCAGGCCCTGGGCAATACCCTGCACAAGCACGGTCTTGCCGGCACCCAGGTCGGCGTGCAGGCAGACGACGTCGCCCGGCTGGGCGGCGTGGCCGATAGCCGCACCCAGGCGGCGAGTCTCCTCAGGCGAATGGGTTGTGAGGGTGAGCGGCTTCACGGTTTCCTGGCCCCCTCCCGGCAACGTCCCGCGGGGCGGGGCTCGGGGCGATTATAGGCAGGGTGGGAGGCGGTGTCAAAACGGCCTCCAGCCGAGAAAGAAGAAAGGGGAGGGGCGAGCGGCTCCTATCCGCCTTGCTCACCTGGCTCACCCTTGACTGCCCTGGACCGCAGGCTATAATGGCCGCGTGCTGGCCGGGAGCCACTGCCCGGCCCGGGAGGGCCCTCATGGAAGAGTTGCTGGAGATCCTGGAGACCGCGATCCGAGCCGAAGTGGATGCCAAGCGCCTCTACCTGAAGGGCGCGGAGCGTGCCAGCACCCCCCAGGCGAAGGCGCTTTTCACCCGCCTGGCCGAGGAGGAGGATGCCCACCGCGTCTGTCTGATAGACCTCTATGAACAGGTGGCCGGCCACACCTGGAGCGAGTGGGCGACACCGAGGTAGGGAGGGCCCGGTCATCCCGGGAAGAGCGGGTTTCTCGACAGGGATCCCTCGCCTGCGCTCGGGATTGCCGTTCGAAATGGCACTGCCGCCACTCCTTTGTCCACCTGTTCGCGCCACCGTCCTCGGTCTGCCTGCTATCATCGCCCCGTCCCAGGGAGCCGCTGATGCCAAAAACCAAGTACGCCGAGATGAGCCCCGATGAACTGGACCAGGCGCTGCAGGCGGCGCCGGTCGCCTACCTGCCGCTGGGGATGCTGGAATGGCATGGCTATCACCTGCCCGTGGGCAATGACTTTCTGAAGGCAGAGGCCATCTGCCTGCGGGTGGCGGAGCGCGCGGGCGGGGTGGTGCTGCCGCCCTTCATCCTGGGCGTTGGCGGTGGGCACAAGGCCTACCAGTGGACCATCTGCTATGAGGACGTGGATGGCATCGAGAACCTGGTGGCCGCAACCTTTGACCGCCTCTCACAGATGGGCTTTCGGGTGATCGTGGCCATCACCGGCCACTACCCCGGCGAGCAGGTGCAGATGGTAAAGCGCGCGGCCGCCCGCCACGAGCAGCAGCCGGGGGCGGCGACCGTAATCGCCATGCCCGAATACGAGGCCTACCCGGGCCCCGAGCGCGCGGGTGACCACGCCGCCAAGTGGGAAACCTCCATCCTGTGGTACCTGCGGCCGGAGTTGGTGGACCTCGCCCGCACGGAGGCGCACCCGGACGACCCGCTGCACGGGGTTTTCGGCGAGGACCCGCGGGAGAAGGCCTCGGTGGACCTGGGCCGCCGTATGATTGACACCGTGGTGGAGAACCTGGCGGAGCGGATTACGGCGGCGCTGGGGCGCTGAGGAGGGAGTTGAGTGGTAGATCGGTGGAGTGGTGAGTGGGAAGAGAATCAGGCAACGGGCAGCGGGCAGCGCGGATGCTGACATACCCTCTCCCAGTTGGGAGAGGGGAGGGTGAGGGGCCTGTCTTCCCCATCTAGATCTCGCTTCCTGCATCTCAAATGCCCCTGTTACCTTCCCGGCCACGCGACTACTCAACCACTCCATCACTCACCTGACGAGGACACGCATGGACTACCGTCTGCTGGACCTGCCGGCGCGGAGGGGATTTCGGATGGCGGAGGTGGCCCCCGCCTGCTGTGAGCAGGTGGTGCTGGAGGCCTACCGGCATATCCAGCGCTCGCTGGAACTGGGGCGCATCCGCCAGGTGATCAGCCACCCCAGCAACAAGGTCTATGCCGCCCTGGACAACCACGGGGAGTGGGCGGGAATGATCTGGCTATGCGAGGGAGAGGGGTCCTACGGGCGGCCGGTGGGGTTCATCTACCTGATCGCGGTCAAGGCGGAGTTCCGGCGCAAGGGGCTGGGCCGCTGGCTGATGGAGATGGCCGACCGCTGGGCCGGCGAGCAGGGCTACCACGCGATTGAACTGAATGTGGACGGCCCCAACTCACCCGCCCGCCACCTTTACCAGACCCACGGCTTCCAGGAAGTGCGCGTGCGGATGAGAAAGAGCGTGGGGCTGTAGTAGGCGGATGGGCAGATAGCGGAGGGATCGGGGGCGCAGGACTTGAGATGGGGGAAGGCCCCGCCCCCTCCCCTTTCCCAACCGGGAGAGGGTATGCCGTCTGCCGCCAGTCACGCTGCCGTGTTGCCTGCTGCCCCGATGCCGGCTGCCTGCGACAGGGAGAGTTACCTGCAGGCAGTCGGCTCCCGGGTCACGCACACTCCGCCCGGCAGGCAACTTCCCCGTCACCCCTTCAGTGCCCCCGCGGTGATGCCCTTGGTGAGTTGTCCCTGGAGCAGCGCGTAGGCCAGGAGGGTGGGGAGCATGACGATCACCAGCCCTGCGAACAGGCCGCCCCAGTTGGATTCATAGTGGGTGACCATGAGCAGGTTGGCCAGGCCCAGTGGGAGGGTGCGCAGGCTCTCGGTGGAGATGAGCACCAGGGCGAAGAGGTACTCGTTCCAGATGCCCAGGAAGTTGAAGATGGCAGCGGTGACCAGGCCCGGCTTGGCGATGGGCAGCATCACCCGCCAGAAGGCCTGGGAGGGGGTGCAGCCGTCTATCAGCGCCGCCTCCGCCAGTTCGTGGGGCAGGGTGCGGAAGAACCCGGCGAGCACGAAGATGGTGAAGGGCAGCGAGTAGGCGATGTAGACCAGAATCACTCCGGTGTAGGTATCGAGCAGGCGCATGGAGTTGACCAGGAAGAAGAGCGGCACCAGCGCCAGTTGCATGGGGACCATGAGCCCCGCCAGGAAGGCGTAGAAGATGATGCGGTTGCCCCGGAAGGGGAAGCGCGCCAGCACATAGGCCGCCATTGCGCTCACCAGCAGGATGAGCGCCACCGAGACCAGGGTGATGGCCAGGCTGTTGGCGAAGTAGTCGCCGATGTGCGCCCGGCCCCAGGCATAGGTGAAGTTCTCCCAATGCGGGCGCTCGGGCAGGGCCCAGGGGCTACGGAAGATCTCCTCGTTGCTCTTGAGCGAGGTGTAAAAGAGCCACCCCATGGGCAGGATGACCGCCCCCGCGTAGCCCACCAGTAGGGCGTAGAGCAGCACCCTCCCGGGGAGGCGGCCCAGCGCGCGCTCTTTGCGTCGTTTGCCCATCAGTACTCCATCTGCTCCCGGCGCATCAGCCGCATGGCGATGGCCGTGGCCGCGAACACCAGCACGAACAGCACGACCGCGATGGCCAGGCCGTAGCCCATGTTGGCGTTGTTGAAGGCCTGCTCATAGAGGTAGGTGGAGATCACCTGGCTCTGCTCATTGGGGTAGCCCAGGGCCATCACGAAGATGAGATCGAAGATGCGCAGGCCGCCGATCACCAGAAACACCACCGCCATGGTGATGATGTCCCACATCAGGGGCACGGTGATGCTGCGGAACTGCTGCCAGGCGTTCGCGCCGTCCACCCGCGCGGCGTCGTAGTAGGTGGTGGGAATGGACTCCATCCCGGCCAGGAAGAGGACCAGGTAGAAGCCCAGGCTGCACCACACGATGGGCGCCACCAGCGAGCCCATGATGTGGTTGGGGTCGAGCCAGACGGTGGAGACCTTGCTCCCGGTCACTGCCCCCAGGAGGCCGTCGAGCAGGCCGAAGTTGGGGTTGTAGATGAAAAACCAGAGCAGGGTGATGGCCACCATGGACATGATATTGGGGAAGAAGTAGACCACCCGAAAGAAGCGCGCCCCCCGCAGCCGCCCGGTGAGCACCGCGGCGAAGAAGAGCGCGGCCACCAGCACGATCACCGTGGGGACTGCCAGCAGGAAGAGGTTGTGCTGTAGCCCGGTCCAGAACATGGGGTCGGCCAAGAGTCTGGTGAAGTTGCCAAGGCCGATATACCGGCGCTGCTGACTGAAGCCGTCCCACTCGTACAGGCTGAATACCAGGCTGCTGAGCACGGGGTAGATGAAGAGCACCCCGTAGAGCAGGCAGGCGGGGAGCAGGAAGAGCACCACCATCCTGCGCTCGCCATGCCTCATGGCTCCACCCCCGCCGGCAGCGGCAGCGTGTACTTGGGGACGCTCCTATCGCGGCGCGTGCGCTCGGCCTGGGCCTCCATGCGCCGGCAGAACTCCTCGGGCGTCATATTCCCGGCCATCAGGCTGGAAAGGCTGTCGTTGAGCCGCCGGGAGAGTTCCGGGTACCAGTTGCTCATCATGGCCGCCCAGGTGTACCTGGCCTGCTTCATGGTGGCGACGGCGGGCGCCAATTCACGGCACAGGTCCTTATCGGCATCCTTGATGGAGAAGAGGGTGTACTTCTCCCGGGCGAACTCGTTGGCATTGGCCCGGGAGGTGACCCACTTGAGGAAGTCTACCCCACCCTTGCGGTTGACCGCCTGCGCGGGCACGCACCAGTAGCCCATGGAGATACAGGCCACGCTGGGATCACCCTTGCCGCCGGTGACCGCGGGGTAGTTGAAGCAGGACATCTCAAAGCCCTTGGGGGTGGTGCCCGCCTGTTCGGCCTTGAGCCAGGTGCCGCAGGGGACCATGGCGGCGCGGCCGTTGACGAACTCCATCTGGGCCTCGGTGTGGGTCATCCCCATGCAGCCCGGCTGGAAGTAGCCCTTGTTCACCATCTCCTGCAGCACGCCCGCGGCCCACACCAGGTCGGGGTGCATCCAGGCGCCCTTCTTCATGTTGATGACGTCGTACAGCGGCCGCCCACCTGCCTTGCGCTGGAAGAGGCTGAGCAAGAGCGGGGTGGCGTAGTCCGGGTAGCGGCCCTGGAAGGCGATGGGGGCGATGCCCGCGGCCTTGATGCGCTCGCACAAGTCGAGCATCTCGTCCAGGGTGCGGGGCACCCGCCAACCGTGTTGGCGGAACATCTTCACGTTATACCACATGAGCATAACCGAGAGGTCGGTAGGCACGAAATAGATCTTGTCGCCGATCATGGCCGTGGAGAGCGGGCCGTCCAGGAAAGACTGCCGCCAGGTGATCTGTTGGCCATACGCCGGGGTGGCGAGGTCGGCCGATAGTTCGTATAGGGCGCCGCCGTTGGCCAGCCGCCACATGGGGAGGAAGGCCCAGAAGACGTCAGGCGGGTTACCGGCCAGCAGGCGCGGGCGAATCTTATCAATGATGCGGGGATCGCCGGAGAGAGTGACCTTCACCCCGGGGTGGGCCTGCTCGTAGGTGCGGGCCAGTTTCTCGAAGAAGTCGAGCCCATACCCGCCCATGAAGATTTGCACCTCGATCTCCCGCCCGGAGGCACGCCGGCCCGTCTCCGGCGAGGTGCAGCCGGCGAGCAGGATGGCCAGCAGGCAGGCGGCCAGCAGGCAGCGCCGCCGGTAGTGCTGAACGGCGCCTGTGGGCTTGCGCGCACTGTGCGTGAGGAATCTCGCGTCCATCCACGCCCCCAGGTGATCCGGCACCTTCGGTCGCTCCTATTAGCCGGACAGGTCGGCGGAACCTGCCGGGACAAGGGTGCCGCTCCAAGCCGCCGAAGAATCCTTGCTGATGCTCACCACCGCCACCGCTACCGTTACCCGCCTCCTCGCCGAGCGGCCGGGGGCGCAGGAGTTGGAGGTAGAGATTGCCGGCGCCGCGGCGCAGGCGGTCAGTTACACCCACCTGCTGCGACCGCTCGCCGTTGGCGATCAGGTGGTGGTCAACACTACTGCAGTGGACCTGGGCCTGGGCACGGGCGGGGTGCATTTCGTGCTCGGGCTGCTGGAGCAGGAGCCGGGCGCTCGGCCGGGTCCCGGGCCGGGGCACATCGTGAAACTGCGCTATACCCCGCTGCAGTTCTCCTGCCTGGCTTGCGAGGAGCCCAACAGTCCCCATCACGCCCGGCTGCGGGAGGCCTCGTCGCTGGGCGGCTGCCCGGTGATCGCCTGCTCGCTCTACAGCATGATTGCGCCCGCGGCGGCGGGAGTGAGGGCGGGCTGGGAGGGGAGAGGAACCGCCCCTCACCCTGCCCTCTCCCAGCAGGGAGAGGGTCAAGGAGATGCCGGACACAGGGAGGCCCCTCACCCTCCCCTCTCCCAGCAGGGAGAGGGTCAAGGAGATGCCGGACACAGGGAGGCCCCTCACCCTCCCCTCTCCCAGCGGGGAGAGGGTATGGGTGGCAGCCAAGCGCCAGTTGTCGCCTATGTGATGACCGACAGTGCGGCGCTGCCGGCCGGATTCGGGCGGCTGGCCTGGGAACTCAAGGAGCGCGGGCTGCTGGCGGGCATCGTGACCTGCGGGCAGGCCTTCGGGGGGGACCTGGAGGCGGTGAATCTCTACAGCGGCCTGCTTGCGGCCCGGCACGTGCTGGGGGCGCAGGTGATCGTGGCCAGCCAGGGGCCGGGCAACGTGGGCACGGGCACCGACTGGGGCTTCTCCGGGGTGGATCAGGCCGTCATCATCAATGCCACCGCGGCTCTGGGAGGCGAGCCGGTGGCCGTCCCTCGCCTGGGCTGGGGTGACCCTCGCCCCCGCCACCAGGGGCTGAGCCGGCATACCGCCATCGCTCTGGGCAGGGCCACGCTGGCGCGGGCCACGGTGGTGCTGCCGGTGATGGCTGAGGAGCGGGCGGCGCAGGTGACGCGGCAGATCGGAGAGGCGGGCATCGCGAGCCGGCACAAGGTGGTCACGGTGGATGGGCAGCCGGGGATTGACCTGCTCAGGTCGCTTGGCCTCCGGGTCACCACCATGGGGCGGGGGCCGGAGCAGGAGCCGGAGTTCTTCCTGGCGGCAAGTGCGGCGGGCATCTGGAGTGCGGCGCTGTAGTGCGGGCTGGGGCCCCCCTTGCTGCATTTCGATGGCGAGCGCCCCTCACTCCAACCCTCACCCGGGGGGAGAGGGGGCCAGGGCAGCCACCGGTCACAGTTGCTCGAGAACGTCCTGCGGCCGCTTGGGGAAGCCGTGCACGCCACGGGAGTAGTCCATCTGGTAGATGCGCTGCAGGGGGCGGGGGCGGAAGGGGAAGGCGCGCAGGTCGCCCTCTTCCAGGGCGCGGTCGGCGTTGGGCCGGCGGAGGGCGGCGAGGGCCAGCCGGCGCAGGCGCAGTGCCACCTGCGGCTGCTGCTTCACCTGCGAATGCAGTTCCTGGGGGTCTTGCGCCACGTTGAACAGCAACTCCCGGCCGCCGTTGGCCAGGAAGATATACTTCCACTCCCCCTGTCGCACCATCACCTTGAAGAGCGGCGTCCCGGGGTCGCCGTAGTAGCCCACCAGGTGCGGGCGGCCGCGGGACTCGCCGGCCAGCAGACGCAAGAGTGAGATGCCCTCGCGGGACTCCTCCTGCCTGGCGGCGCCAGTGGCCAGTCCAAAGAGGTCGGTGAGGCACACCAGGTCGTCCCGCCGTGTCCCGGCGGGCAGCCGCTCGGGCCAGGAGACCAGGAAGGGCACCCGGCAGGAGGCTTCAAAGAAGGACTCCTTCTGCCAGGCATGGTGGTCGCCCAGGTGGTCGCCATGATCGGAGAAGTAGCAGACGATGGTGTTGCGGGCGTCGGGCCGCTGCTCCAGTGCATCCAGGATGCGGCCCAGGTTCCAGTCCACCCAGGTAACCGAGGCATAGTAGCGCGCCCGCAGCACCCGGGCGTGGGGGGCGGCAATGTCCTCCGCCCAGATGGCGTAGTTCATCCAGGGGATTTGCTCGTCGGCATGATCCACCGCCAAGTCGCCCAGCACGGGGTCAGGCATGCGGTCGGGATCGTACATGCGGTTGAAGGGGATGGGCGGCGCCAGCGGGGGATGAGGACGGATGAAGGAGACGAAGCCGAAGAAGGGTCGGCCGTCGTCCACCCCCAGCAACTCGCAGGCACGGTCGGCGGCCCAGGATTCGTAGGTGAGGTGGCGGGGCAGCGGGCTGGTCTGGGGCATGTAGTACATCTCGGTGCGCTCGCCATGCAGTTGCTCGATGAAGGAGAACTCGGGGTGCTCGCGGGCGATGAAGCCAGCGAAGGCGTCCTTGGCGCGCTCCTCAGGGCCCCACATCTCCTCCGCCCGGTAGAGGGTCTCATACCCCAGGTCGGGGTGCATGGAGTGGAACTTGCCGATGCCCCAGGTGCGATAGCCCAGTTGGGACATGCGCTTGCCCAGAAAAGGGCCGCAGCGGTCCTCCACGTCGGGGGCCTGGCCCTCCACCCCTTTGGGCGCGGCATTCTGGTAGCACCCCACGGTCGGCGGCTCGCAGCCGGTGCGGATGGTATAGCGGGCGGGCACGCACACCGGGCAGGTGGAGTAGGCGTTGGTGAAGGCCACCCCTCGTGCCGCCAGCCGGTCGAGGGCAGGGGTGAAGATGAGGTCGTTGCCGAGCGCCCGGATAGTGTCATGGCGCTGCTGGTCAGCCATCACAAAGAGCACGT
>Ga0315298_1008321_pt1 | contig 13273 bp, 14 predicted proteins | sample WHS_1_MG_FD_203077 | JGI IMG/M metagenome (GOLD analysis project Ga0315298, IMG submission 203077) | Extremophilic microbial mat communities from Washburn Hot Springs, YNP, Wyoming, USA - WHS_1_MG | ecosystem: Environmental > Aquatic > Thermal springs > Hot (42-90C) | place: USA: Wyoming...
TCCGGTCGGTGACGCCAGGCTGATCGATCAGGTATCCAATTACCGCACACCGACCGGCGATCATCTGGATGCCGTGGCGGCCGACATTGAAGAACTGCCGGAAGATGATCCGCTGCAGGCGCAGGCCACCGTGGATGAGTTTGCCGCCTGCGCCCGGGCCGGTCTGAGTGCCGGCTGTCCGATGCTGGCGATCACTTACCCGCCGCAACAGCGGCCGAATTATCCTTTTGTCGATATGGCCGGACATTTTGACGGCATTGTTTTGATGGACTACTGGCATATCTATGAGCGTTCCTACAGCCGGGACGAAGTGGAGCAATTTGTTTCCCAATCGGTGGCCCAATTGAAGCAGATGGGATGCACAGTCCCGGTTGAGGTGGCCCTGGAGGGATGTGACATCGGGGCGGGTATGGTGACATCCGATGAAGTGGCCGGCGCCGTGGCCGGCGCAAGAAGCAGCGGCGTCCCATATTCCCTTTATTGCTATAATGCGGCCGATGATATCTGGCAGGCATTTACCAATTAAATTTCAGGCGGGTGATAGTTAATGAAACGTTTTAATAGAGCCGGTTTTTTTAAATACTGGTACATAAAGTTGCCGCTTTTGGCGGCGATCCTGATCCTGTCCGGATTTGCCTTTTTTGCGGTGACACGCCATTCGAGCGGCAATCCTCCGGCGCAGGAGGACGAGGTTCCGACCATTCATTTTACGGAACCGGCCGCAACAGAAACAGATGTTCTGCCAGCCATAAAACCGACCACAAGACCGGTACCGGAAGGACAAGCGGCTGTGGTGGTGAGTCGTGTACCGATAAAAGAGCCGGCGGTGTTTATCACTATTGACGACGGATGGTATCCGAGTCCGGGTGTGCTGGAGCTGATGCAAAGATATCACCTGCCGTTAACCGCCTTTTTAATCCAGCAGGCGGCGGAAAAACACGTATCCTACTGGCAGGAATTTGTGAAATGCGGCGGGACGATCGAAGACCACACACTTTCACATCCTTATTTGACGCGCATCTCCACGGCACAGGATATGACTCAAATTGCTTCGCCCATTGCTTACTTCAAGCAGTTCGGCCAGACTCCGGATGAATTGAGGCCGCCTTACGGTGACTACGATCAGGCGGTGGAAAAAATTGCCCGCGCTGCCGGCATAAAGTACATTGTCACCTGGAACGCCGTCATGGCCAACGGCAAATTATCCACTTACAACGGCCGGCCTTTATCTGCGGGGGATATTATTTTGATGCACTGGGTGCCCTCCCTGGATCATGATTTAACCCGGCTGCTTGCTTTGCTTGCCAAACAGGGGTTGGGTGTGGCCAGTCTGACCGATGCTCTTGACGGCGGGCCGGTGTATGTTTCCCGTGCCTTTATGGAAAAAGGGGCAAAAGCGGCTGCCCCACCTGCCGGGTCTTCAGCAAATGGAAGTGTATATAAAAGCGTGTATAAAAATGTATATAAAGGCAATGACTGAACGGGAGTAACCACCGGGCTCCTTTCCCGATGAAACCGGACGGAAGCCGCCACCGGCGACGAAGGGACCCGTGGTTGTACTGAAAGTCGGCCGGAGCGGTATTGGCGGGGGATTTTTGGCCGACGAAGAATGCCCGTGGTTGTAGTGAAAGCCTTGCCTTTTTGAACCTCTGGCCTGTTGGAATTTTTTGTGGTAAGATGTATGGCGTGGGGTGGTTGCGGTTATGGCGGAAGAACGCTACCGCGTTTATTCCGAATACTTGAAGCGCAAATTCGGCGGCAGGGTGTACAAGCTGCCGGTGAATCTTCCCGGCACCTGTCCCAACCGGGACGGCACGCTCGGTACGGGAGGGTGTATTTTCTGCGATGAACAGGGGGCCGGATTTGAATGCCTGCCCGCCACCCTGTCCGTGCGGGAGCAGCTTGCCGCAAACCGGGAATATTTTCGCCGGCGCTACAGGGCACAGCGGTTTATCGTCTATTTTCAGGCCTTTACCAATACCTACCTGCCCTTTGACCGTTTTCGCGATTATGTGCTCGCCGCCGCCGGGAGTGAAGATACGGTGGGCATCGCCATCTCCACCCGTCCGGACTGCGTTAATGATCGTTATCTGGATTTCCTGGCCGGCGCAGCCCGGGATTACCGTCTGGAAATCGACATGGAACTGGGTTTGCAGACGGTCAACTACCACACCCTGCAGCTGGTCAACCGGGGTCACACTCTGGCGGAGTTTATCGATGCCGTCTTGAGGATAAAAAAGTTCGGCCTGTCCACCTGCGCACACCTGATTCTGAACCTGCCCGGCGATGATATGACGGATGTGGTGGAAAACGCCAAGGTGCTTTCCGCCCTGCAGGTGGAATACGTCAAGCTGCATTCGCTGTACGTGGTGCGGGACACCGTGCTGGGGGAAATGTACCGGCGGGGGGAATTTGAAATAATCCCCCTGGAGGAGTATGTGGAGCGGGTGGTGTCCTTTTTGGACTACCTGCATCCCGGGGTGGTGATCCAGCGACTGGTGGGCCGCGGCCCTTATGACCGGGTGCTGTTTTCCAACTGGGGCGTCAGCTGGTGGCAGGTCAAGCAGAAAATCGAGGCCAGGCTGGCCGAACTGGACATCCGTCAGGGCCGGCGCTGCGATTACTTGAATGGAAAGGCCCTGCGCCTTCGTTTTGCCGAAACATGCCCATGAATTTATTTTCCGGGGGAACATATTTATTATGGAAAAAGAGCAAACCTTTGAAGCAGCTCTGAACAGGTTGGAAGAAGTGGTGCGCGAGCTGGAGGAGGGGCGGTTGTCCCTGGAAAAATCCCTGGCTTTATTCAGCGAGGGAATCGCTTTGTCCCGCTTTTGCCATCAGCGGCTGGCAGAGGCCGAACAGCGCATTTTGATTCTGACCGCCGACCAAAACGGTGAGCCGGTGATTAAAAACGCGGACACCTGTCTGAGCGATCTGTTTGGCGGAGAGGAAGATTAAATTTTGTTTAACCGGAGGGAATAATGCAGGATTTTTTGCGGGAACTGAAAACCAGAGCCGCCACTGTGGAGCGGGCTCTGGAGCGGCTGGTGCCGCGGGAAGATGCCTATCCGTCAGTAATCCACCGGGCCATGCGCTATAGCCTGTTTGCCGGCGGAAAGCGCCTGCGCCCGGTGCTGGCCCTGGCCGCCGCCGAGGCGGTGGGCGGCGACCCGGAAGCGATTATGCCTGCCGCCTGTGCGCTGGAATTGATCCATACATATTCCCTGATTCACGACGATCTGCCGGCCATGGATGACGACGACCTGCGCCGGGGCAAACCGACCAGCCACCGGGTCTTCGGCGAAGCGGTGGCCATCCTGGCCGGTGACGCTCTGCTCACCCTGGCCTTCGAGCTGTTCGCCCGCTGTGGTGATGCCCTGCCCGCGGAGCGGGTGACGCGGGTGATTGCCGAAGTAGCGCAGGCAATCGGTACGGCGGGGCTAATCGGCGGTCAGGTGGTGGATACCCTGTCGTCCAGTGACGAAATAGACGAAAAAACCCTGGAATATATCCATCGCCACAAAACCGGCGCCCTGTTCCGCGTTTCCGTGCGTACCGGTGCCATTTTGAGCGGAGCCGACGACGGACGTATGGACGCTTTGACCGCGTACGCGGAAAATCTGGGGCTGGCATTCCAGATCACCGATGACATTCTGGATGAAGAAGGCGATACAAACACCCTCGGGAAAAACACCGGCAGCGATCGGAAAAATAAAAAGGCCACCTACCCGGCCCTTTTCGGCCGCGGGTGCGCCCGGGAGAAGGCCCGTTGCGCCGCCGCCGCGGCCGTGGAGGCGCTGGACGCCTTCGGCGGGGAGGCCGCTTTTTTGCGTGCCCTGGTCGAATTTGTGATCCAAAGGGATCATTGACCGGAAGAAGGCAAAAAATCCTTCGGCGGGAACTGTTTTTATCCATCTATGGCGAAATTACGCGCGGACGAGATATAACGTGCCCCGTCGATCTTTATCATGTATTGACGGATTGTTATTTTCGCCGGGCTTCTGCCAACCCGCCGGCGGTGTTAACGGTTAGCGCAGCCGTTTGCCGGCCCGCACCGGTTATGTTATAATCATTTTTGAAAGCGAGCAAACAATGAGTCACCCTTGGGGTAAGTGATGCAGTATCCTAGTCAGGCAGGCCTTTTTTGAAGACGGGCCTAAAAATCCGTCGCGGGCACATCGATGAAGTTCCTGGTGCTGGCTGCCGACGCCCAGTCGGGGGCTGGTACTGGGAGTTAAGGGGATGGGGCGACCCGCAATGGCATGCGGGCGTTGACCCCGTCCCCGTGGAGACCCAAGTGCGTGGTGTCAAAACTATGGCTTGGGGTGTGAACCTGCATGTGGTGGGGAGCTGCGTGCAGTGTAGCCTGCCTTGAGTGGTGGGGGTGGATGTCCGTTGTGCTTCCGGCCGCCTATGGGCCCATGAGCGACCGGAAGTGGGCTGAAACCTTCACTGCAAAAGAGGCTAGGAAAAGGCCGTCCTGTTGAGGAAAACTCCTAGGCTGTCGTTAACGGGCAGTGCGGGGATTGCAGTGTGGACTAAGTGGTAATCCAGCCCCGGGATGGGCAAGATCCCGGAAACAATCCGAAGGGGAAACCGCCGGTATGGTGACAGCCGGTGATTGTTTGGGAAAACCTGCTGGACCTAAGCCACAACATTTACCCGTACTGCTGTCACTTACCCTGTTTACATATCCGACCCCGCCGTTTGGTATGAGGTGAATATTTTTGGGCAACAATAAGTCCACCGTTTCCGGCCCCTATCTTTTTTTGATCGGTGCCGTATCCGCCTTTCTGGCCGTGTTTTTTTTCTGGCTTTCGCAATTTCTTGCCGATCAATTGAAAAGTTTGCTTTTATCTTTTCTTTTTTTAGTTATAATTATACTGATCGGGATTACGGCGGATATTATCGGTACCGCGGTGGCTGCCGCCCGGGAAGCACCTTTTCACGCCCGGGCGGCCAAAAAGGTACCCGGGGCGCAGCAGGGGGTCTTTTTGATTCGCCATGCCGATCGGGTGGCCAATATCTGCAATGATGTGATCGGCGACATTGCGGGGACAGTGAGCGGGGCGCTGGGTATTTCTCTGGCCGTGCAGGTTCTGGTTTACTGGCGGACCATGCATCAGTCTCTGTTGAACATGCTCGTCACTGCTCTGATTGCTGCCGTGACGGTAATGGGCAAGGCGACCGGCAAGCGTCTGGCCATCACCAGGGCCAACGAAGTGATCTTTCTGGTCGGTCGGATTATCGCCGGCTGGGAAGGATTGACCGGAATCAGTCTGACCGGCAGGGCGCGGCGCCAGGGAAACAGGTAAAACAGCTGGAAGGTGGAACCGATTTGAAAAGGTTATTGCCGACCATCAACGAACCGGCGGACTTGAAAAAACTGGATATATCCGGATTGCAGCAACTGGCCCGGGAAATCAGAGCGGAGCTCATTGCCACGGTGGCTGAAAACGGTGGACATCTCGCCCCCAACCTGGGGGTGGTGGAATTGACCCTGGCGCTGCACAGGGTTTTTCAAACCCCGCGGGATAAAATCATCTGGGATGTGGGCCATCAATGTTATGTGCATAAACTGCTCACCGGACGGCGGCCGCTTTTTCATACCCTGCGTCAATTCGGAGGACTGAGCGGTTTTCCCCGTCGGCAGGAGAGTGAACATGACGCTTTTGGAGCGGGCCACAGCAGCACGTCAATATCCGCCGCTCTGGGCATGGCGCTGGCCCGGGATTTAAAAGGTGAAGATTATTCCGTGGTGGCGGTGATCGGCGACGGGGCCATGACCGGCGGGATGGCCTTCGAAGCGCTGAACCATGCCGGTCACCTGCAGGAAAACGTAATCGTGGTGTTGAACGACAACGAAATGTCCATCGCCCCCAATGTGGGCGGGCTGGCCGAATATTTGAGCCGGCTGCGCACGGACCCGATGTATTCCCGGGGCAAGGAGGAAATTGAACAGCTCCTGCACCGCATTCCGGCCATCGGCCCCCGGGTGGCCAGAGTGGTCGAGCGGCTGAAAGACTCGCTCAAATACCTGGTCGTGCCGGGAATGCTTTTTGAAGAACTGGGATTCATCTACCTGGGTCCCATTGACGGACACAATATTCAGGCCATGATCAACGTATTCCAGCAGGCCAGGGCAACCCGGGGACCGGTGCTGGTCCACGTGCGCACGCAAAAGGGCCGTGGTTATGCGCCGGCGGAAAAAAACGCCGATGTCTTTCACGGGGTGGGCCCCTTTGACCCGAAAACGGGAACAATCATCAAAAAAGCCGGTCCCCCTTCCTATACCGAAGTTTTCGGCCGCACCATGGTGGAACTGGGAAGCGCGGACGAACGGATTGTAGCCATTACAGCAGCCATGCCGTCGGGCACCGGTCTGAGCACCTTTGCCCGCACGTTTCCCCGCCGTTTTTTCGATGTCGGCATCGCCGAACAACATGCCGTCACCATGGGAGCCGGTCTGGCCGCCGAGGGGCTGAAGCCGGTGGTGGCTGTTTATTCCACCTTCCTGCAGCGGGCATTCGATCAGGTACTGCATGATGTCTGCCTGCAGCAATTACCCCTCACCCTGGCCGTCGATCGGGGCGGGCTGGTTGGAGATGACGGGGCGACCCATCACGGAGTGTTTGACTATGCCTACCTGCGTACCATACCCCATATGGTGGTCATGGCCCCCAAAGATGAAAATGAATTGCGCCATATGCTGAAAACGGCCATCGACCTGCCGGGACCGGCAGCGCTGCGTTATCCCCGGGGGGCGGGTGTCGGCTGCCCCCTGACCGGAGAGCCGCGGGCCCTGCCCGTGGGCAAGGCCGAAGTTTTGCAGGAAGGCAACGACATCACTCTGCTCGCCGCGGGCAGCATGGTGCCGGTAGCGCTGGAGGCGGCCGCGGTGTTGAAAGACAACGGGGTTTCCGCCGCTGTAATCAACGCCCGCTTCATCAAACCGCTGGACGAGGAATGCATCACCCGTTTCGCCCTGCGCACCCGCCGCATAATCACCATGGAGGAGCATGTTCTGGCCGGTGGCTTCGGCAGCGCCGTCCTGGAACTGCTGGCCGCCCGGGGACTGCGCAATATACAGGTGGTGCGGATGGGCATTCCCGATGCATTCATTGAACACGGTCCCCGCGGCCGGCTGCTGGCTCTCTGCGGTCTTACCGTGGAGCATACGGTGGCCAACGCGCTGCGCATGTTCACCCGCAGAATGGGAAAAAAGACCGGATTGGGCCTGGCGGCCGGAGGAGCAGGCGGGGATGGGCGGGCCTAAGCAGCGGGTTGACGTATTGCTGGTGGGGCGGGGGCTGTGTGAAACCAGGGAGAAAGCCCGCATGGCAGTTATGGCCGGGCGGGTGCGGGTAAACGGTCAAACGGTGGATAAGCCGGGGCAGCGGGTGAATGAAGACGCCGCACTGGAGGTGCTGGCCGGCCTGCCTTACGTCAGCCGCGGCGGCTTAAAATTGGAAAAGGCGCTTGCGGTTTTCGAAATAGATTTGAGGAGCAAAGTGGTGCTGGATGTCGGGGCGTCCACCGGCGGCTTTACCGATTGCGCCCTGCAGCACGGCGCGGCGGCCGTAATCGCGGTGGATGTGGGTTACGGACAGCTGGCCTGGAAACTGCGCTGCGATGAAAGGGTAACGGTACTGGAAAGAACAAATATCCGCCACCTTACCGCCGACCGGTTACCCCGCCCGGCCGATTTTGCCGTTATCGACGTGTCCTTCATTTCCCTGGCCTTAGTACTCCCCTGCCTGGAGGAACTGATCACTCCGCAGGCCTGTGGGGTGGCGTTGATCAAACCGCAGTTCGAAGCCGGAAGGAACAGGGTGGGCAAAAAAGGCGTGGTCAGGGATCCGGAGGTGCACCGGGAAGTTCTTTTTCATGTCTGCCGGGTGGTTGAGGAGAGGCGCTGGGGTGTGCGGGGACTGGATTATTCGCCGGTGAAGGGTCCGGAAGGGAACATTGAATTTTTACTTTATTTCGACCGGGTCAATCCGACCACAATGGATTTGGCGGCGGAAATCCGGGAAGTGGTCCGCAGGGCCCATAACGAGCTGGATGCCGGCAGCCGGAAATAACCGCTGCCGGTGTGGTGTGTTAGGGGTGAGGCAGTGAAAACCATCGGCCTGGTGGTTAATTTAAGCAAAGACGGCATTCTCGTCCTGGTGGAACAACTGGTTCACTGGTTATCCGCACGCGGCTGCCGGGTGCTCATGTCCATCAACGCCGCGAAAGCGCTCAACAGACCGGAACTGGGACGGTCGGAAGCGGAATTTCTGTCCGCTCTGGATTGTCTGCTGGTGCTCGGCGGCGACGGCACCTTGCTGCGCAGCGCCCGTCAGTCGGCGCCCCGCGGCATCCCTTTGCTCGGGGTCAATCTGGGACGGGTGGGTTTTTTAACCGAGGTCGACCGGCCGGAACTGTTTGCCGATCTGGAAAAACTGCTCCGTGGAGATTATTTTTTGGAAGAGCGCATGATGCTGGAGGCCTGTGTCCTCCGCGGCAACCGGGTCATAGAGCGCGTCGCCGGTCTGAATGACGCGGTGATTACCAAAGGTGCTTTTGCCCGCCTGATTACCCTGGAAACATACGTCAACGAAGAATATGTGAGCACCTATCCCGCCGATGGTTTGATTGTCGCCAGCCCCACCGGTTCCACCGCCTATTCGCTTTCCGCCGGCGGTCCGGTGGCCACGCCGGAACTGGATCTGATGCTGGTCACCCCCATCTGCCCCCACTCGCTGTGGGCCAGACCGCTGGTGATCAGCGCCGGCAGCCGGGTGAAGGTAATTCTGCGTTCCGAAAAGGGGGGCGTCATGCTCACCATGGACGGACAGCACGGCTATCCTCTGGAACAAAACGATATCGTACTGGTGCAGCGCGCCGCCTGTCGGGCCAAATTCATCCGTTTGAAAAGCCGCAGCTTTTTCCATTTGCTGCGCCAGAAACTGAACGAAGGTGAACGAACGCCGTGATTTTGACGCGCGCCGCCAGTGCGGTACAGTGGGCGCAAACCTTTATTTTTCCGGTTCTGTCCGCGGGCGGAACCGTCGTGGACGCCACGGCCGGCAACGGTCGGGATACGCTCTTCCTCGCCCGGGGAGTCGGTGCGCAGGGGAAGGTTTACGCCTTTGATATTCAGCCCGTGGCACTGGAAAGAACGGCCCGCCGCCTGAAAAGCGCCGGTCTGGACGAACGGGTCGTTCTGCTGCCGGTCGGTCATGAGGAGATGGCGCTTCATGTACCGCCCCCGGTAGAAGCCGTGATGTTCAACCTGGGCTATCTGCCCGGAGGAGATCACCGGGTTGTCACCCGTCCGAAAACCACCGTCGCCGCACTGCGTGCCGCTCTCGGCCTGCTCGCCCCGGGCGGCCGCATATCTGTGCTTATCTATACGGGCCACGCCGGGGGTGATGAGGAGTGGCGGGCGGTGGAGGAAGCGACATCCGTCCTCGATCCCCATGGGTATACGGTGTTCAAAATGACTTACTGGAACCGTCCGCGCGGTTCCCCGGTGCTTATTTTCATCGCCAAGGCAGGTGCAATCGATGAAGACGAGGCGCCATAAAAAAATACTGGAAATCATCCGCCAGCGGGTTATCGAAACGCAGGAGGAACTGGCCGAGGCGCTGGGGGAAGCCGGTTTTGCCGTCACACAGGCCACCGTTTCCCGGGACATCCGGGAACTTGGATTGATCAAAGTACCCGGTGAGGGCAATATATCCCGTTATGCCGCTCCGGGAGAAAAACCCGTCGTCTGGCGGGAGGATCGGTTAAAAAGGCAGCTGCGCAATTCCGTGCAGAGCATCGATTACAGCGAAAATTTAATCGTACTCAAAACCCTGCCCGGCGAGGCCCAGGGAGTGGCTTCGGCCATAGACGAAGCGGGTTGGACCGAAATAATCGGCACCGTGGCCGGCGACGACACCATTTTAATCATTGTAAAACCGAAAAACCTGGTGTCCGGCGTGTTAAAACGCCTGCGCCAGCTGGCCGGGGAGTGAGAAATATGTTGATTTCCCTGGATATTGTGGATTTCGGTCTGGTGGATCGCGAAAATATAACTTTCGAGCCCGGTTTGAACGTCCTCACCGGTGAAACGGGAGCGGGCAAATCGCTGATTGTGGATGCCCTGAGCGTGGCCCTGGGCGGCCGGGCGGCGGTTGATTTCATCAAGAGCGGGCGGGAGAAGGCCCGGGTGACCGCGGTTTTCGACCCGGCGGCATTGCCGCATCTGGCCGCCCTTCTGGAGGAAAGGGGTATACCGGATTCCGGTGACGGCACACTGGTGATGAGCCGCGAACTGGCCAGAAGCGGCCGGCACACCTGCCGGATAAACGGGCAGCCGGTCACTTTGAGTGTTTACCGGGAAACGGGCCGGCTGCTGGCCGATCTGCACGGTCAGCACGAGCAGCAGTCGCTTTTTGCCCCCGATCGTCAGCGGGATCTGCTGGATCGTTTCGGCGGCCCCTCCCTGCTGCAACTGCGGGAAAAAGTGTCCGCCCTTCATCACGACTGGCGCGAGGCCAAAAACGCACTGGACGGTTTGCTTTCCGGCGCCAGAGAGAGGGCGCAACGGCTGGATATGCTGGCCTTCCAGGTGGAAGAAATTGATCGGGTCCAACCGACCGTCGGTGAAGAGGAAAATTTATTCGCCGAACGGACACGGCTGGCCAACGCCGAAAAAATAGCTTCTTTGGCCGCGGAATGTGCCGCCGCAATTTCCGGAACGGAGACGGGGGAAAAATCGCTGCTGGACATCCTCGGCCGGGTGGTACATAATTTAAATGAACTTTGCCGCCTGGACGACGGCATCAGGCCGTTGCTGGACACGGCGGAGTCCGCCTTTTATCAGCTGGAAGAGGCGGCCAGGGAGCTGACCGGCTACCGGGAGGGTGTGGAATTTAACCCGCAACGTCTGCAGGTGGTTGAAGAACGCCTTGCCCTGCTCCGCCAGTTGCGGCGCAAGTACGGCGACACCCTGGGTGAAGTGCTGCGTTACCGGGAACAGGCGGCCGCCGAACTGGCCGCTCTGTCCGGCAGTGAGGAAAACATTGCCGCACTGACCCAAAAGGCGGAGGAGCTCTCCACCGCCTGGCACGAAGCCGCCGCGGCGCTGACCGTGGCCCGCCGGTCGGCGGCCGGGCAGTTGGAAAAAAAAATAAAAACGGTGCTGGCCGAGCTGGAAATGGGACGGGTGGAATTCCAGGTGCATTTTGAGCCGTTGTCCGGACCGGGACCCGCCGGCGGGGAGCGCATCGAGTTTTTAATTTCGCCCAATCCCGGTGAACCGCTGCGACCGCTGGCCAAAACCGCTTCCGGGGGCGAACTGTCGCGGATTATGCTGGCCATCCGGGTGATTCTGGCCGCCGTCGATGCGGTGCCCACCCTGGTTTTTGATGAAGTGGATGCGGGCATCGGCGGGCGCGCTCTGCAGGCGGTAGCGGAGAAACTGGCCGCCGTGGCGCGGCACCGGCAGGTGCTTTGCGTGACGCATGCCGCACCGATAGCCAGTTTCGCCCGGGCACACTTTCAAATCTTTAAGGAGGTGCGGGGCGAAAGGGCTCGCACCGGAGTGATCAGGCTGGACGAACAGGGGCGCCTGGAGGAACTGGCCCGCATGTTGAGCGGCCGGGACGTGGACGGGCTGGCCAGAGAGCACGCCAGACACATGCTGCGCCGGGCGCGGGGGGGGTAAAAATGTACAAAATTTTGCTGGCTGTGGACGGGTCGGAAAATGCGCTGCGTGCGGCGGAACATGCGGCCATGTTGATGGAAGCCAACCGGAGCATCACCTGCACAATATTGACCGTAATCGCCTTTACCCGGGATCTGGCCGAGTTTGTCGGCATGAATCCGGAGCAATATGACCGGCGGTTGCTCGACCGGGCGGCGCCGATTCTGGCCCGTGCCGAAAAAATTTTCACTTCCCGGGGTCTGACGGTGGACACGGTGGTACGGCAGGGCGATGTGGCGCGCACAATAGTGGATTTTGCCGGAAAGGGCGGTTACCGGCACATCATCATGGGTTCCCGTGGCCTGAGCGATATCAAAGGAGTAATTGTGGGCAGCGTCAGCCATAAGGTGCTGCAGCTGGCCGGCTGCCCGGTGACGCTGGTGAAATGATTATTTTAGCATGAAAAATAAGCGGGCCGACGTTAGGTAAGGCCACTACCTTTTTGGTTTACGAGCGGTGTGCAAAAATCATGATCGTTAATGCGCATTTCAGGGAGAGGAGCGGCAGGTGTTGAGTTACATCTATGTGGGCATCGGAGGTTTTATCGGCGCCCTGGCGCGTTATTACCTTTCCGGCCTGGTGTCGGAAGCAGGCGGCGGTTTTCCCTACGGTACACTGGTGGTTAATCTGCTCGGATGTTTGTTTTTGGGCTTTTTTCTGGCGGTGGCGTTTAGCTTATTAAAAAATCACGCTTTTCTGGTGGCCGGGGTCTCCTCGGGTTTTACCGGCGCCTTCACCACCTTTTCCACCTTCAACCTGGATACCCTGCACTTGATTCAGTCCGGTCGGCTCACCATGGCGTTGGTATATGTGCTGATCAGTTGGGGGGGCGGATTGTTGCTCGTGCAAGCGGGTGACCGTTTGGGTGAAGCGGCCGTGGACTTCACCAGCAATGTACTTCTGCCCCAGGAAAGATAAGTTTGGAAAAATTTTTTCTGGTCGGCCTGTGCGGTGTAGCGGGAGCCATGGCCCGCTACCATTTGAGCCGGCATTTGAACAAGTGGACTTTCCCCCTGGGTACCATGCTGGTAAATATAGCGGGCAGCTTTCTGCTGGGATTGGTGGTATCGATAAAGTCAACCGCTGTTTTGAAATTGTTTCTTGTACTGGGGCTGGGAACGGGTTTTATCGGCTCGTTCACCACTTTTTCCACAATGAACTATGAAGTGATGACTTTGCTGAAAAATCAAAAGAAGCCTGTGGCATTTACTTATGCCGTTTCCAGTCTGATACTGGGCCTGCTGGCCGTTTTTGCCGGAACAGCAGCCGGACGGTTTTTATAAACATAAAGCTATGTGATCACCGGTCAATTTATGACCGGTTTTTTTGTGAAAAAGTTACAACTCGATGTACTGGCCATAGAAATGGCGTTATGGTAAATGACAACATATTTGCATCGAATAATCGCTAATAATCGGGGTTATCTTAAAAATAAACCAGAAATCTTAATCTATATTAAAACATTTGCTCTGCAAACTCCAGAACTAATACTAAAAATAAAAAGGGGTGATTATGGCTGAAGCAGGGAAG